>Ga0179591_1473907_pt1 | contig 22995 bp, 31 predicted proteins | sample CZOMad2_1_08_16f_FD_182891 | JGI IMG/M metagenome (GOLD analysis project Ga0179591, IMG submission 182891) | Vadose zone soil fungal communities from Angelo Coast Range Reserve, California, USA - CZOMad2_1_08_16fungal (PacBio error correction) | ecosystem: Environmental > Terrestrial > Soil >... | reverse complement strand
CGGGGGCTTTACTGCTAGGATGGGACTTGTCTTTCGCATTAAAGCACCCTTCCCCCCTCCAATGCAGTCTTTTTTTGGGGGTCCCCCACGCTTTTTTGCACGAACTCTCACCTCCTCCAAGTGGCAGGGATCCTTCTTCCCCTTCCTTCTTTTCCTTGCCCGTTATAGTAAGGGGTGGACAAGTTTCCTTCCTTTGCCCCAGGGTCCGTGTTTTTGGTTTGGGAAGTGCTCCCTTCGTTTTTTTAGTTTTTGTCCCCCCTCACCAGGTTTCCCCACCTGGTGGGGGAAACCGTACTTTGGGGAATTTTAAGGGCCCCCTTTTTCTTCCTCCTCCCTACGGGGTTTTTTCAGGCCCTATTTTGTTCGAAAGGTCCCCCCCTTCATCTCTTGCCGGCTGTCTAAGTGAAACCCCCCAACGAGTGTTTTTCTCGGTCTTTTAGTGTTTCCTTTCTGACTTTCCCCCCGGCGTGACCGTTGCAGCTGTGGGGGGGAAACCGTCCTCTTTTCTTTGCCCTCCAGTTTTTCGTACCCACGATCGTTCACCCCCCCCCCCAAAAAACCCTCTCTCCCTTTTCCTCGATCTCGGACAAGAGGTATACTCCTTTTCTTCCCTGAATTTGGGTCTCTTTGATTAAGGTCTTCTCATAAGAGTCCTTTTCCATGAACCGGTTAATTTTTTTTTGGAGTGAGTTAGGGACATTCCCCCCCCCATCAGCCGAAAGGGCCGGATGGCCGGGATTTTCCTCCCCCCTCTTTCTTTTTTACCAGTGTTTTCCTTTTTTTCGTTGGACGGGGATTTCTTTTCGGCAGCAGGGACGCCATCCCTTCTTTCTTCCCTTGGACTTCCCCCCCTCTCAGTGTTAATGAGCCCTTTTTTCTTTTTTTTTTCTTTTTTTTTGCGAGAATGGGGACTTCCCTTTTTTTTTTCTTCTATGATGGGATGCTGATTACTTCGGATTCACTTCTCCCTTTTTTCTCCCCCCGGTCTCCCCCTTTCTGTCCCTGGTCTCCAATGGCGACTTTTTGTGGAAGTTCACCCCATATCTTTTCCTCTTCTTTTTTTTGTTGAGAGAGTTCGTTGTAACTCCAAGGGTGCTTTCGTTTCCCCCTTTTCTTTTTTTTTGAGACCTTTTTTCCTTTTTTTGAGAACCGGGTCGTCAGGGGCCCCTTTTTCCTGAGAAGAAATGAATAAGGTCCCCCCTTTCTTTTTTCCCTATGCTAAATTGTCCCACACTTCCCCCAAGTTACGGCCCCGGTTTTCCCCCTTTTTCCTTCCCCCAGGAAGTTCTTCTTTTTTCGGCAACCCTCACCAAGAAACTCCTTTCCCCACCACGGGTCAGGGACATTCGCTTTCTCTCTTTCCGGCGCCCCCGGAGCTTCCCCCTTTTTTTGTAGAAAGATGAGGAACTTGCCTCCCTTTTTTTTTTTTTTTTTCTGTGTTCTTCTTCTGAGCCCTTCAGCGATGACGTTTTCCCCTTCCTTCAAAAAAACCTTACCCCAACATGTACTGATAACGGATGTCCCCTTCCTTGGAAATTAAGGCGATTTTTCCCCTTTAACTCTCGTGTGTTTTCCACCCCACTGGTTTTTTTTGTCCTCAGCTTTCCCCTTCAACGGTCACGCTCTGTTTAGAAGTCTGGAAACACTATTTTTTCCCCTCCAACACGGCGGTTCTTCACGCCGCAGACGGCCTGTTTTTTTCTCCTTTTTGGTGACAATGGCCTCCTCTCTCCTGTCAGGAGTAAACGTGTTTCCCTTTTCTCCCCCCAGAACTAAGGGTTACCACCCCCCCCTTTCTTTTGAAACCAACCTTCCCCAAAGGAGCACGGCCCCGGGACCCCTTTCCCTCTACCACCGCCTTCTTCTCTTTTTTTTCCAACCGTTCTATACGTTGTTCCCAAGATTAAATGGACACCCTTTTTTTTTTTTTTCGACGCTTCGCTCGGGCCTGCTTTCTGGCAAGACTCCCTTTCACCCCGCTCCCTTTTCTCCCGAGGAGCAAGAGTTAGCAAAGGGGAATGACCTCCCCCCTCTTCAGCAAGCGTCACCTCCTTTGTGCCGGCCATCCAGTTTCCTTTTTCCCCCAGACCTTTCTTCTTTCCGTACGGCGCAGAACTTTCGGTTGATCTACCTTTTTCTTTCCCCCCTACAGGTTCGCCTTTCCCGCAGCTTGGCGTCCTAGTTTTTCTTTTTCTGTTGAGCTCTGCCTGGCCGAAACCCTTTCGACAGATGACAGGTTTTTCGGGCCGTTTCTACGCGGACCTTTCTTTTTCCAATTTTTTCCTACCACCGAGTTACCGGCGTTTCTTTTTTTTTTTTTTTTCAGAGAGGCGGTGCGATTAGGCTTTTTTTTTTTTTTCTCTTTTTCGACCCCTTCCCAGTTCGGTTTTCTGACCAGACTCAAGGCCCTCCTCGGAGGCTTCTTTTTTTTCCCCAGTGCGGCGGAATTGGTCTTGGTGAAAAGCTGCCCCCCCCCTCTGTCCTATATTCCTTGGAGATCACCTCTGAGTTTCTTCTATTGAGTAGTTTTATTTTTGTTCGCACACCTTTTCCGCGTAGGTCTTTTCCCCCCCCTCTACCGGGAAGCCTTTTTCCTCCACTGGGCAACAGTCTCCCCCACAGTAACCCTTTGACTTGTGCGGGTCACATCCTTTCCCCCCACCTGGCTGGTCTTCCCCTTTGCGGTACATAAGTTCTTTTTTTTGCCAATGGTAAAGGAGAACTTTTTTTCTTTCCCTTTTTTCTGCCAAGGGCGTCCATTTTGGGTTCGGTTCACCGAGTCCCCCTTGGGTTCGTCTTTTTCCCCCCCTCGGGCGTTGGCGGTCAATTTCCCTCTTTTTTGGTCGAGATTGGACCTTTTTTTTCCCCGAAGTGCTTTGGTTGAAGTGTTCCCTTTCCCGGAGCCTCTCCTCACAACCCACCCGACTCCTTCCCAAAAAAAATAAACAGAAAGTCTTTTTCTCCATAAACGAGAAGCTTCCCTAACCTGGACCAAAAGGGCGCAGTCCCATTCCCCCCTGCAGGCTCCTCCTTTCTCCCAAGGCGCAGGCCGGACGAACTCTTTTTTCCGGCGGAAGACAGGTTCAGGTCCTTTTTTCCCCCTTTTTCTTTTGCGGGGTTGAGAAACCTTCAAACTTCGGAGAACCTTTTTCCTGTGTAGGCCTTTCTCCCCTTTTCCTTTTGTCCAGGTCATCGGACTTCTTCCTCCCTTTTTTTCCCGTGGATAAAGTCACTTTTTTTCTCGGACTTTTTTTTCTTTGGAAATAGAATTCTCTCCGACGCCCTTTTTTAGGAGGCGGGTGTGGACCCCTTTCTTTCCATATAAGGAAGTTTCGTGGTTGCTTTATTCTGATTTCTCTTTTCGCGGCCCCGGGGCTGGCTCCTTCCCTTTTTCTTTTTCTTGAAATACAAACTTCTGAAGAGATGTCTTTCTTCCCCCCCAGTTGAAAGTTTCTTTTTTTTTTTTTTCCCTTGACCGAAAATGAACCAAAGAAATTAGAAGAGAGGTTTTTTTTTTTTTTTCCTTTTCGTAGGACCAGTTGTGAAGGAAAGACTATCTTTTTTCTTTTCCCCAATCCCCTTCTTTACTTCCGTATAAATAGGATCTCTCCTTTTTCTGGAAAGGGGGAGTGTAGTGCCCCCCCTCTTTCTCCTCCCCCCCTGGTTAATGGCCCCTAGTTTCCCAATAGAAAGGATGAGCGGAATCCTTTCCGTGGGAAGATCCCTTTTTCCCTCTTCACCCCACGGATTAGGGAGTTTTAGGACCTGTCCCCTTCCCCCTTAGGTGAAGCTGGCCGGGTTGCCCCCCCTCCTCCCTTCTTCCCCCTAAACCAGATCTCTTGGGCCTGGATTTTTTTTTCCCACAAAAGTCGTTTTTTTGTTATCTCTCAGGCAGACTAGCCCCCTTTTTTTTAAGGTGTCACCTCCCACGTTGTTTCTCCTTCGGCCGAAGGTTACCCTGAAACTGGACTTTTCTCCTTTCCCTAATCTTTTCCGCAAAAAAGCCCCCCCCCCTGGAAGGAGGAGGTCCCTTCGGTGGGAAGGAATAAGAAACCTTCCCTTTTTTTCCCTCTCTCTTTGGGGTTTTTTCCCTCTGCTCGGGAAGAGTCCTGTTGGAGGCTTGTCTCCTTTTTTTCCCTTAGGCTCGGCCTGGTATGCCTCCTCCAGGAGCTCTTTTTTCCCTTTTTGCCGCAGTGTAACTGTCTTTCAAGAGGACTAATTTCTTGACACAAGTTTTTTTTTTCCTCAATGGGAGCGCGGCCCGTTTTTCCCCCCCTTTTTTTCTGTGTTCCCCCTTTCGCCCTTTGACGGATTACTTCTCCTCTTGAGAGGAAACTTCTTTCGAGCGTTTTTTGTTGCCTTCTATCTTTCTTTCTTCCTTCCCCTTTTTTCTTTTGAGGCTCTTCCCCAAAGGTCATCAAACTCCCCGATAATACGTTAATCCCTTTCCCTGCAGGTTCGGGCAACATCACCTTCTTCCCCAACAAAATTTTTTCTTTTCCCCCTAGACCTTTGGTTAAGTGTTGTAACGTCCCCCCCCTGGACGGATTACTCCTTTCTCTTCCCCAAGGTAACCCCCCAGGCCTCTTTTCTTCCCATGAGGAAGAATTTTTTTTTTCCCGAAGGTTTTTACCACAGGAAGCCCCAGGTTCTCCCCCCCGGCCGGTGTGAGGGTAGACCTCCCCCACACACGTGCGATTTCCCTCGCAAGTTCTGCCCCCCCAACAAAATCCCCCTGGAGGGTTAGTAGTTGATACCACTTTTTTTTGACGCTCGTTTTTCACGGCGGGATTTTCCCTTTTTTTTTTTTTTTGAAAACCCCCCTTTTCTCCTTCCAGTTCGGGGCATCTTTTTTCAGGTAAAACAACTTTCCCTTTTCCCGGGCCCAGCTTTTGTCCCTTTGTCGGAGGGGCCCGCGTCTGAGCTAGGTCCAGGTCTCTCTCGTTGTGTCGGCCTCCCCGAGTGCACCCCCTTTGAACTTTCTTTTTTTCTGGGGCGATGTCTCTTTTATTTAGAGACCCTCCCTTTCCAGGTCCCGAAACCCGGGTCTCCTTTCCCAAAAGTACATCCTCTTTCCTGATGGGCCCAAGGGAAGGTTTTCCCATTTCTCCCGGAAGGGGGACCTCCCACTCAGATTCCCCCTCTCCTCGGTTTGGTTAGAGGGTCCCTAGGCTGGAGCCGGTTTCTGATTGTGATGTTGTTTTCCCTTTTTTCCTTTAGCGGACCCTTCACTGTGGAAGAAAGCCCTCCCCCCCAGCGAGTCAGGCTTCCAGTATGTGAGGGCCTTACCCATGGGTGCAGTTTCTGTTTCATTCTTGACCCCACGTGGTCCTATACGGAATCTGTCTTTTTTATTAGAACCGGCCTCGGCCAGAAGGTTTCTCCTTCCGCGATCTTCATCATCTTTTCTCCCCTTATATAGAGGTCCCCCTTTTTAAAGACTCCACCGACAGGGGGAGGAAAGTCCCCCTTTCAATATAGGAGTAGGGCACCCCTCTCTTTTTTCTTTCCCTTTCTTACAGTAAAGTAGATCCTCTTTTCTCTTGGGAATTTTCTTTTTCCCCCCCTCTCGGTGATTAGGAGTCCCTTTGTAGGTGAGAACCTTCCCCTTCCCAGGTAATGGGGTTTTTTTTGGTGGGGGGGGGACTTCTTTTTTTCTTTCCTTCCCAGAGACGTACCGATTATTCCAAGAGGTGAAAGTTTTTTTCCCATTGCCCTCCATTGGGAAAATCCCCCTTCTTCGCGAGGCTTGGCTTCTTTTCTCCTTTTCTGGAGGGATTTCTCTTTTCTTTCTTTTCTTCTCTTCTTACAACACTATGAATTGATGGGGTAAGAAAGACACAACCTTCGGTTTTTTTTTTTTTTCAGCTGGAAGGCAGTGCCCCTTCCCCCCTCTTCCCCCGTCGTCCCTCCCCAGTTAGGCCCTTCTTCGATATAGAATGATAGTCCCTTTTTTTTCCCCTTCCCCGCCCGCGGCCGATTTTGAAAGTGGGACTCGGTTTTTCTTTTTCTCTGGACGCGTTGTGGGCCTTTTTTTTCTCCCCTCGCCGGTCCCCATTCCCCTGGCGGGGGGAGTTCTCCTCCCGAAAGCTTTTTTTCGCAAGTCTTCTCCCCCTCCCCCAGTCAGGCCTTTTGGGAAGTAGAGCAACCTTTCTTTTTTTCCAATGTTTTTTCCTCTTTTTTTTCTTTCTTTCCCGGAGTTAGAGATCCGGTAAAAATCCTTCAGTCTACCAGGTTCCCCCTTTCTCCCCCCCCCCCAGTTCCTCGCCGGACACCCCCCTTCCCTCTAAAGTCCCCTTTCCCTTCCCGTAGTTTTTTTTTGGCTTGGAACCTTTCTTTTTTTCCCCGAAAGATGACTCCACAGGATAGAATCTCTTTTGTTCTCCCTTTTTTCCCGGACCTCGGGCTCTCCCATGGGGTTTCTTAGGGAAGTACTCTTTCCCAGGGAAGGACTTTCCTTTTCATCAGGTATGACTTCTACTTTTATCAGTCTTCTTTCTTTAAGTTTTTTTCAAGGAGTTGGGGGGGGTTGGACTTTTTTCTTTTTTTTTTTTCCCTCTTTTCCCTTTTTTTTTTTTCCCGGGGACCTTTTCCCTTTTTCATTTTGGAAATTCCTACAGTTCCTTCCGGGCAGGCGATCCCGTCTTTTTTCAGAAAGGTCAGCTGCCCGGGTACGAACCCCCCTCTTTTTTTTTCCCGTTACTTCCCCTTTTTTCCCACGCCCAAATGTCGAGTGAAGGGAGGTCTTTTCTTTCCTTTTCAACAAGGGATTTTTTCCGGACAGATCAGGGGCCTGTTTTTTCCCTTTCCGACTTGGTCCACGAGGGGTTGGCATTTACCCCTTCTTGTCGCTGGCATTCTTGCTTTCTCCTTCAATCCCTTTTTTTTGCTTTCGCACTGGCCGTGGTTTCCTTTGGAAGAAAGAGCCTCTTCCCCCTAAATTGAGGGGGGCTCTTTTCCCACCGGTGTCCATGATTCTTTAGGTTAGAACCTTGTTCAAAGCCGAGCAGACGTATTGTGGATCTCCCCTTTTTTCCCCCCCCTTTTTTGGGGGAAGTTCTCTTTTTCCCCGTTTTGGTGTGAAGGTGTCCCCAGGGTAAAAACTTCGGTGGGGGGACCTCTTTCGGAGGAATTTTCCTATTCCACCCTTTCCTTCTGATCTTTTTTTTCTGGGAGAAGGTTGTGGGTTTTTCGTCCTTCTTCCCCTATTCTTGGGAAGGGCCTTTTTTTTTCTTTTGTGAAAACGGTTTTTCTATCGGCTTTCTAGTGGTTGCCCCTCCCCCACCAAACTTCTTTTTCTTTGCAGATTTCCGCTGGCTCCTGTTCAGCTCAGGAAAATTTTTCCCGCTCGTTAAATTATTTCTTTTCCCCCCCACAAACCCCCCCTTTCTTCAATTCCCACCTCTTTTCCTGGTTGAAAATAGCTTTCCTTTCACTTGGGTTGATTATTGTCATCGAGAAGGGCCCTACCCCCTTGACAGTCCATAGCGTTCCCCTTGTTTCGACATATATCCTTTTTCTCCCCCCAGAGAAGGGGCCCTTCCGGAGTTGCTAAAGATGGCCCCTGGTACCCCTTTCTTTTTTGCCTAGTTGTCTTGTTTCTACTTTAGGGGTTCTCCCTTCTTGCTGGAGAAGGCGTTCACTTTCCCTTTTTTTTTTTCTTAAAATTCAGTGTCCTTTCGTCCCTAGTGGGACTCCTTCTAATGGTCCCTTCTTGCTTCTTTCCCCCGAGGGGATCCCTTCTCCCTCCTTGGAAGAACCGGTCTCACTTCCCCCCTTTTTTTTGAACACTGGGTCTGCCCCATCTCTCTCTTTTCCCCTTTTCTTTGTTGAGATCTCTTTGGTTTTGGTCTTTTTTTCCTTTCCCCGGTCTCCCCATTTTTTCCTTTCCGGGGAAGAAAGGGTAGTCAGGGGGCTTCTTTCTTCTCGCATCCTGAATACTCCAGTGTCATTTTCGCCCTTATGCCTCATAACTCCTTTTGGCCCCCCCGGTTTTTCACCGATTTTTCCGTCCCCTCCCCTCGCTTTCACCTTTTTTTCCCCCAATACACGTTCCCTTTTTTTTTTCCTTTTGACAACACGGCTTTTCTTTGCCTAGTGATCCTCTTCTCTCCTGAACGTCCTTTTTAATTAGGGCGGGCCCCTTTTTTTTTTCTTGAAAAAGGATTGTCCCCTTTTTTGAGATTCTGGGTCCTGGTCGCTGCCCCCTCCCCCTTTTGTTTTTTTTTAACGACCTAATCAACCCCCCCCCCCCCAAAAGAAACAGGTCTCCCCCCTCTTTTTTTCAAAAAAACCCTTAGGTCCCCCTGAGGAAATTAAGGCCATTTTTTTTTCCCCCCCCGATACGTTTTCCCCCCCCTCTGTGAGCGACTTTCTTCTTTCCATCTGAAAAATCTTTCCTCGTGTTGTAAGCGTTTTTTCCCCCCCTAGAAGCCGCTACCCTTCCTGTTTTCAACTCCCTCCCCTCCTTTTCCGTTCCCATGGGGACGTTTTTCTTTTTACCCGGCGAAGCACTTTTCTTTTAGACCGTTGGTCCTTCTTTCACACAGACCCCTTCCTTCCCCAACCCACGTGTGAACTGTCTTTTTTTTTTTCCTCACAAACAGGAAGCAAGGCCCCCTTTTTTTTTTTTCCCCCACACCGCTTTCTTCCCTCCACCCGTTCTTTTTCCTTCTTTTCCTGGAAGTCTTCCTTTCCCCCCGGGCCGCGTCGCCCGCTTCTTTTTTCTTTCGGCAAAGAACTTTTTCCTGTGGAACAGGTTGTTTTGTGTCGCCTCCCTTCTTGAGAACCCCCCCTTCTAGCCCTCCCCCCTTTTTAAAGAGACCACCCTCTCCCTCCCCCTCCCGAGTCCCCACGCTGGGAGTGACCTTCCCCTTCCCCCTGCACAGTTCTTCTTTTTCTTTTGTGAGGTCTCACGCTTTTCCCTAAAATAGGGCACGCCTCCCCTTTCTTTACCTGAATTTACCCGGGCAATACAGTGTTCTTTCTCCCCTTTTTCCCGGTCAGATGTTCTTCCCTTTTGCACGCGGAGTGTTGAGGGGGATTCTTCAGAACCTTTTTAATTCATGTGGCCCCCTTCTCCCATTTCCCTTTTTTTCCTCGGGCCGAAGCTCCTTCCTTGAAAAAAATTTTCCCTCTCCCCCCCCCCCCGAGTACCACTCCCGAGGACGACTCGTCCCTTTTTTTCTCCTCAACTTGTCTTCCCTCCTTCGTTCGCGGCCGAGGACGTCCCCCCGGACCGAAAAGGGTCCCCCTCCTTTTTTCCCCCCCCTCGGCTGCGGGCGGTTTTGTGCCCCGCGACCCCCTCTTCAGCTCCTTCGTCATTCAAGGCGGCTCTTCGGGAGGATTTTTCCGCCGGTGGACCGGGGCTTTTGATGTACCCCTCCCTTTAAAGACCTCCCCCGACCAACTTCTTTCCCTTTCTAGAATAAAAACGTTCTTTTTTCTGTGGTTAAAAAAAGTTTGTTCGAAACGGGGATGTGCGGTTTCCCCTTTTTCTCCCTTTTTTCCCCCGGCCCTTTTTCTCCGGTTAAAAGGGCTTTTCTTTCTTCGGGAGGAGTTCACCCACTTCCCCGCGGGTTTCCATTTACAAAGAGTCCCGGTAGCCCCCCCCCTCCTTCGAGGGAGTGGCTTTTCAAGTAAGTTGAGGGCCTCCTGGTAGATCTCTCAATCGAGACGAATGTTAAGTTTTCCTCCTTTCCTTGCCGGGAGGCCAGCTTGGAACCCCCCAAAACGACTCCTCTGGTGTCTTTTCCCCCCCCCCCGACAGGATTCTTTTTTTTCCCTAACGCGCCGAGACAGCGCAGAACAACCTTCGAATCATGAGGAGCCTCTCCTTTTTTTCAGTGCCGACGCCGAGGCTTAAATGGCCTTAGGGCCGCTCCTTTTCTCTCCCCTTTCTCCGGACAGTTGGGACCGTTTTTCCCTTTGGCGCACATACAAACTTTCTCTTTTCTTTTCTTTTTTTCTTTCTATAAGATAACAGGGTCCTTTCCCCCCCCTTTTCCCCCCCCCAACCTGGAAAAGGTCACTTTCTTTCAATGTTCTGGGACCTTAGTCTCTTTTCCCTTCCCCCCCCCCCTTTTAGGAATCCTTTTCAACGGATACTCTCTCCCCTCTTTTTCCTTGAGAGTGAGGTCGCCAAGTTTGTGGGAACTTCTTCTTCGCTTTCCGGCCTTTTTTCTTCCTGATGAAGATAGCGATTTTTTCTCCTTTTTCCGATTGGGTTTCTGATACACCCGGCCGATGCTTTTTTCCCTGTGCAACCCACTTGCATTGTCCAAGCGGACCGTCACCTTTCCTCCGAAAAAAGAATTAGAATTCCCCGTTTCTGGAGGTTTAGTGCGCAGGTCTTTTGTAGACAGTCCTTTTCTTTTTAGCAATCCCACCTTCTCTTAATTTCAGATACCTTCTTCCCCTTTTGGGAAAGGGGGGGTGCTCTGTGCACGCCCGTATTTTCCCTCCCCTTGCTGGTGCCATTTTCTACCTCTTGCGGCGGATTTCTTTTCTTTTCCCGAGAAAGTGGTAGTCCTCCTCCTTCTTTGCGAGATCACTCCTGGAAATAGCCCCTTTTCTTTTCCTTGGTTCCCCGGGTGCCCGGCGCTTTTCCGAACGATCGTTTTTCCTTCCAGATAGCTAACTACCTTTCCTTCCGGACTCCTCCGTACACAGGCGGGTCTCCTTTGAAAAGGTGGTGGACTTGCGCTGCCATACAAGGAAGGCAGGGTCCTCTTGTGTGTGTTTTCCTCCACCCGCCCTAAATCATTTCTTTTTTTTTTGAGAGAGTTTTCCCCTTTGTGGGGACTTTTCTTCCAGACCCCTTTTCTTTTGCAGCTTTGTGTCTTGGGGAAGACTCTTTTTCGAACGCTTTACCGGGTGGAGCGTGTGCCCTCTTTCCTTTGTCAGTGCCCTTTCGGCCTTGTCGCCGTATTTCCTTCGCGAAGCGGGGTTTTCCTTCCTTTTGTCTTTTCCTTCTTCCGAGTGAGCCTTTTCTTTTCTGCGGGGACAACCTTTTTCCCCCAAGAACATGGACGGTCTCTATGAACCGTTTGTCCACTTTCTTTGCGGAACCGTTCCCGCCTTCTTGACGGAGACGGATGAGCTTTTTCCATGATCCTTTTTTTTTCTCCCCCTTTCATATCTTTTTTTATCTTTATCCTCCTCCGTTTTTTTTTCTGAGGGTATGTCACTTCCCCACGCTCGCTCATTTTTTTTTTTTTCCTCCAGTCATTAACAGTCTTCTTGCCCACATCAATGTTGACCCCGGGTCCTTTTCTTCTCCCGGTCCATTGTTTTTTTCCCTGTAGACAGGCTTCCTCGGGACCCCCCTTTCCCCAAAGTAAAAAGTTTTCAACAATGATTTCGTGCAGTGCTCCTTCTTTTTTTCCACCTTCCTCCCTTGGAGCAGCACTTTTGAGAAAAGCTCCCCCTTCCTTTTAGCGTCTTTAGGAAGTAAGGCCCCCCCCCAAAAACACCTCGGTTTCTTAGTATGTAGTACCCCCCTCCTTTGGTGACTTCCCCGTAAAAGAGGTCCCGTCTTCTTTTTGTGGTTTGTTTTTTTTTCTTTTGACAACACCATTCCCTTGTTCGGGAACTCGGCGGTAGGTTCGTACACCCCCGTGTCACCCTTCCCAGGCCAGCTTACAGATTTTGTCAGCGACCCCTCTAATTGTGCCGGCTCTTCCCCAGGACCTTTCTTGATTCGGGTTTCCCGAGTGAACCTTTTTGGAAACATCCTGCCGATTGGGCCAGGGCTTTCTTTTCCCCCTTCGGAACTCTTTTTCCTTGTCGAAGAAAACCTTCTTCGGGAAACCCTTTTCTCCAGAAGGTAGCCTTGGCCCAGGGTCCTCTTTTTTCCTTTCCCTTTATTCTCCGGGCCTTTCCCCCACGACACAAGGGGGTAACACCTTTTTTTTTTATTATTTTAGTTCAACGTTCTTTTCTTTTTGTTTTCATTTTTTCTTCGCGGCTCGCTTTTTTTTTTCGAAATCCCCGAAACGTCCTGAAGTCAGGTGTCTTTCCTTTTTCCCCGGTGATTTTCTTCTCCTCTCCGTGCACCGGTGGGTTATAAGATAGGGGAGCCTCTTTTTTTTTTTTTTTCTCCCTGGCCTCGGCCCTCTGTGGGCCCGGCCCAGCGCCTCAACACAAGGCTTTCCCCCCCTTTTTCCTTCTAGCGGCCCTTTAAGGGAATACACGTTTGGGGTAGCGTCTTTTAGAGTTCTCTTCCACTTCTTTTTTTCGTCCCCTGGGGACTGGGATTTAGGTAAGGTCCCCCCTCTTCCCCCCTGCGTCCAGGTTGTTTCGACTTTCAGGCCGGAACCCGGTCTTTCTTTTTCGATCAGTCTTCGGGAAGTTGTAGGTGGAGAACCCCTTTTCTCCTTGGTTTAATGGAAATTTTCTTTTCTTGCGATATCGGACTGACTTCCCCCCCGTTTGCCTTCGCCTTCCCTTTTCCGGAGGACGCGTCCCCTTTTTTTTCTTCTAATTTTTTTCCCTTGATCTTGTTCTGGAGCTGGTCTTTCCTTGTAACCCCCTCTTTCTTCTCTTTTTTTTTTATTGTGGGTAAAAGCCGCACTTCAGGATCTCTCTTTGTTGGTCAAATTTTATGGACGCCGGGGGACCTTTTCCTTTTTTGAAAACCCTGTTTTCTTTCCACGGTTTTTTTTTTCGAATGAGGTAGAATCTTTGGTCATAGGAATGACCAAGCCCAGACCGCGTTTTTTTGTTAATTTCTCCCCTGGACTCGTTTTTTCCCTCTGGGAAGGAGGCTATTTTCTCCCCCCTCCCCCACTCAACGAACCCTTTTGTCCCGAAGAGGGGGGAACCCTTTCTTTCAGGTTTCTTTCCCCTTTGACCGGCAAGCTCCCAGAAAGGAATTTTTTTTTAAGTTCGCTTTCAACATTCTTGTGGAACCGTTTTTTTGGCTTAGAGCTGGTACCCCGAAGGAAGGTCCTTTAGGAAAAGGGGCCTTTTTCCCCAGAATCACAACGCATCCCCCCCCCTGATAAACTTCTCTTTCCGTTCTTTCTGGGGTTTCTACTTGGGCACCCATCACTTTTTTTTCTTTTATGATCCAGCTCTTTTCCGTGTCCTTGAGGCTGGGTCGTTTTTCGAAAGAGGTTCTTTTCTTTTTCCCCCCCCTGAAAAAGTTCCCTTGGGAAGCTGTCGTAGTCCTTCCCTTTCGTGCATCGGTTTTCCTTCTCTTTGGCCCTGGGGGTCAGATCTTGTAGGATTCGAAACCCTTTCCTGGTCCAGCTTCCCATGAACGAAGCCTATGGGCTTCCCCTCCCTTCCACTCACGAGTTTTTCGTTGAAGCCCCTCTCTCCCCCTGCCTGTTAGAACACTTTTCTCTTTTTTTTTAATAAGGTTAGATCACCCCCCCTCTCCTGTCCGAGTTTTTTGGCCAGTTAAGGCTCTTTTTTTTCCAACCCTTTGCGGAAAGCTCAGGTTCTTTTTGGGAAAGAAAGGAGGTGGGTTGAACCGGTTTGAGGCTTACTTGGCTGTCTTCGCAAGTTCTTTGCTAGCACTTTTCTTTTTTAGGCACTGCCGCTTTCTTTCTTCTTGCAGTCCCCGCCTTGAAACTCCGTCTTCGGGCGGGTCTTCCCCCAAGGGGTCCATGGAATTTTCCTCTACAGGGTTGCAGCCTCTTGTTCCCTGTCGGTTTTTTCTTCTCTTCCGGTGGGCAGTTGCTCCGGTTTTTTTTCCCCCCGCTACAGGTCACCGTTTTTTGTTTGTACTTCTCGGTAGGGTGTCCCTTTTTCAAAAGGTTTACCTTCCCCTTCCCTTTCCGCCTGTATCCAGGTCACCCGTTTTCCTCTTTGCTTGGCCTTCTCTTTTCCGTGGACAAGGCCAAAAGAGTGTTAGGCTCCCTTTCTATTGTGCCCAGTTCCCCCCCCCCCTGCGGGAACTTTCCTCCTCTTGGCGCCCACTTCTCTATTCCCCTTTCTTATAAGAATTTTTGGAAACCCCACCCGATTCGTTTAAATGTCCCCCCCCCCCCGATAGAATTTCCTTCCCTCTATTTCTTTTCCCTCGTTCCCCCCCTTTCTGGGAACTTGGGTTGCCATTTTTTCATCGGCGACGGTCCCAATCGACCATGCCTTCTTCTTCCCCTGCTTCGTTCGACATAGAAGTCTTTTGGGCCTCCGGACGGCAGTTCTTTCCCTGGAACCTTTTTTTTCTTCCGGGCCTCCGTGTAGTGTGCTTCTCCTTTTCGAAAGTTAGAGTGACCTTGGCGAAATTCGGTCCAGTGGGGCCGGAAAAACTTTTTCCTTTATTCTTTCTTTGAAACCTCTCTCTTTTTTCTTCCCGGATGGCGACCCTTTCCTTTCCCTGAAAGAACAGGTCTTTCTGGTTCTCCCATGGCTCCTGTGGGCCGACGCCCGTGGAGTTCACCCCCCCCCCCTCCTCGTTGTTGGTGTTTTTCTTTTTCTGGGGTGTCACTCCACGGCGTTTTTTTCCCTTTTTTGCGGAGGAAAGGGGTTTTTTCCCCTTGTCGTAAGGGGGATCAGGGGACAGGGTGTATCTCCTTCTCCCCTTGCCAACCTTTTCGTTTTTTTTTTTTTTTCCCTCTGCTCATGAACCTTTCCCCCCCCAAGATTAGCGGCTCTTTTTTTTTCCCTCTAAAGTTTCTTTTTTCCCACACGAGGCCGGACCACCCCTTTCTTTCCTCGTGATCACGCCCCGGCCTTTTTTCTTAATTAGGCGCCGTCCCTTCCTTGAAACCTTGTTCCCACGGGGGACCCCTCTTTATTGGTCTATTTCCTCTTTTATGACCTAATTCCCCTCCATGTACTGAATAAACTCCCCCCTTTTCGTATCGAGGAACTAAGGGGCGATCTTGTTTTTTCCCCCCGATCGTTTCCCCCCCCCCCTTTTTTGAAGCGAAATCTCCAGAGGGGAATCCTCCTTTCAGTGTTGTAGCGTTTCCTTCACACTAGAAGGCCGCGACCCCCCTTGTTTTCCGGTTCCCTCTCCGAAGGGGGCAGGGCTCCCCCCCGTGTGACCCTTTCCCCCCCGGAGACTACCGGAAGGAGTAACACCCCTTTTTTCACCCACAAGTCCCTTTCTTCCCACCAACGGGTGGAAATGATTTTTCTTTTTCTTCAAAACCAGGTCACTCTTTTTTTCTCCTTTTTCCCGATTACAAAACGTTTTATCTGATTGAAAACCGTCCCCTTTCTTGTCAGAATCTTCATTTGCCCCCTTTTTATTTCGCCGCTTTAGAGCTTCTTTTTTTCCCTTCCCAGGACAGTGGGCACCTTCTCGAGGAGTCACCTGTTTCATCTGAGACAAGGCCAGTTCTTTTTTTTTTTTTTCTTTTTCAAGTCTCCATCACTTCCCGCGTCACCCCGATGGCTTTTCCGGGCATGAGCTTTTCTTTTTTTTTTGAGGTTCCTTCCCCTTTGTTTCATGTACCGGCGCAGTTTTTGCCTTTGTCCTTTTCTCTCCTTTTCCTAAACGGAGGCATCCTCTCTTTTTTTTCGGGCGAGATGGGTCGTTTTTTTCTCTTAGCTGGAGTTGCCCTTGAAGACCCTTTGTTCCTCCTCGCTGACCAGTTTCCTTTCCGGCCCGCTTACGCGGATCTTTTTTCCCGGACTGACACCGAGTTACCTTTCTTGAGCAGGCGGGGGCCTTCGACTTTTTGCACAGAAAGTTCCTTTTTCGTCTGACGACCCATTTCTTTTTCTTTCACGCCCCCCAAGGCCCCCCTGAGATTTTCCCTTCTTTTTGGGCTGGTGAAAAGAGCCCCCCCCCTTTTCCCTCCTTCTACTGGAGACCCTTCGGGGGAGGGTGCTTCTCTTTTTTCTTGGGAACTTTCCTCTTCTGCGGATGTACAACTTTTCTTCGCAAGAAATGGGCCCCTTTTTCTTTTCCTTCCACCACGTATTTTCTGGGCGGGGTCAACTTCTTCCCCTTTTTTGTTCAAGTTTTCCAACTTTTGGCCCAGGGGGGCCTGGTCCTTTTCCCCCTTAGGGAGGGCTTTTTCTTTTTACCGGTCCACTGTTACAAGTCTCTCCCTCGGGGCCTCTTTCTTTTTTTTTTGGAGGCCGAGCATTTTTCCCCGAGAAGAACGGACGTTTTTTTCCCTCTTTTTTTTTTTCCGTTCTACGGTTGAACGGAGGCCCAGTGAGCTCCCCCCGAACTCCTGCGTTCCCCCCACATCAAGGACCTTTTTGTGTAATGGAAAGAATCTTTTTTTCCTCTCAACCCCCCCCCCCTCCCAGCACAAGGAGGTCCTTTTTTTTTCCTTCCTTTCTCCTCTGCTGCTGGCCAAGGCGCACTTCTTTTGGAGAAGGAATTAGAAGTATCCTCTTTTCTGCCAGCCTAAGGATGACCCCTGGTTAGGGAGGTCGGTTTTCCCCACCTACAACTCCCCTGGTCTTTCCCCTTCCCGTTGGTCGGCTTAAAGGTTTTTTTTTTCGACAGGTAATAGGAAGGTGACCTTCCCCTTCCATGGCCAAGACTCCGAGATTGTTCGAGAAGCTCGGCGCCTTCTCTCCCCCGGGGAGAGTTGATTTCTTTCTTTTCCCAACCAGCGAGGGATCCTTGACCGGGGAAGGGTTGATTTCCTGTGGATTGATCCCCTTTTTTGGCCTTCAGTGTTCGGGCAGAGGCCTTTTCTCGAATACCCCCCCTTTCCTTTTGCCGAATTTTTTCTTCTTTTCAATGAAAAATTCCCCCTTGCGAACTCCCCAACATTGTCAAAGGGTCTGCCCCCCCCCCCCGAATTACGTACTTCTTTGGAGGTTTGCAAAGGGCAGAACTCTTTTTCCTCCCGCACTTACAACAGCTGCGTCCCTCCCCTCCCCTCGAGATCTATTTTTACCTGGGAGTGTTTCTTTCCTTTTCCTTTCGAGAAAGAAGGTAATCTTCTTCTTTCTTCCTCCTACAGGCGGGATTTTTTTTTTTTTTTCCTTGACTTGGGCTCTTCCCTTTTTCGACTGGTAACCCGATTTTTTCTCCAGGGAAATAGCCTCTTTGCCGGCCTTTTTGGGACTCTATTTCTTTTTAAACCCGATAGGGGCCTTTTTCTTTTCCCAGAAGAAAAGTCTTTCTCCTCTCCCTAGTAAAAAGAGTTTTTTGTCACCGTGCACTTTTTTTCTTTCCCTGCAGCCGCTTTCAGAACTGGGACGGAAATTTTTTCTGGTTGGTCATTTTCCCCCCCCCCCGAAATACATTCCCCCTTGTTTGTTGTCTGAGGATTTTCTTCTAGTTAGGTGTATTTTCTTTTTTTTACGACAATAACCCCCTTTCAGGAGTTGTTTTTTCTTTTTGAAGCACGCTAGAAGAGACCCCGTGGTTTGAGTGTTTCCTTTTTGCCCGCCGGGCTGATGTCCTTTTGCGGGAATGGTCTCTCTCCATGCAAGTCCCTGGTTGCCAGGGGTTTCCCCGTGTAATTTTTCTCCTTTTTATTGATGCCTGCTGGCGTTTTTTTTTTTTTTTCCCCCCCCCAAAGGATGGGAGCTGGTTTTCCCCTTCCGTTTCCAGTGATGTGGACGTGCTCCTCTTTCTATTGTCAAGGTCTAACTTTTTTCCATGTGAGCGAGCTCCCTCCCCCTCATATAATATTTTACCTCCTTCGAGAGATAGAAAATTTTCTCCAAAACATGATCGCTCATTGTGCTTTTTTTCTCCGTCAAGTTCCTTTCTTTTTTGTTCCCGGGCAACATAACCAAAAGGGTATCGTTTTTTCTTTTTCTTGGTTCACGTGTGTCCTGTACGTTGCTTTAATACGGGTAACCCCTTCCCTCACACAAAGGTTCCCCCTTGGCTCCCCTGTGATTAGATTTTTTCCCAGGGCCCCCCCCCCATTTTTCTTTTATCCTTCCTCCCACGCTCCACCAACCTTCCCTTCTTAGGGAAAAACACCCCCCTGGCCGGAGTGTTGTATTTTAAAAAATAAGGAGTTCTCTTTGAACCATCTTGTCCCGGGCGGTGATGACAACCCCCCCTGGAAGATAAAGTTTTCTTCCCCTCCCCCCTGTATCGACCAAGGAACCCCCCCCTTTTTCCAGGGTTGTACCCTTTTTCTGTCGGTGTGAATTGTACCCCTCTCCCCGGGCCTATTCCTTTTCTCTTTCTCGGAAGTTGCGCTTCGGTCAAGGACCCTTCTCCTTCTCTTTCCTGACTCCCCGCGTGCAAAAGGTTTCCTCCAATAATGGGGATTCCCTCCCTGTCGGTATCTCACCTAAAGGTGCACAGGTTCTTCAGGGATTTCTTCTTCTCCCGCGCAAGGGGAAGGTTCCTCAGGTAATCCCCTTCACTTAAGGGGTTGGTTTTGACAAGAAAAAACGTCCTTCCCCATAGTACTCGGGGTCCCCCCGTCTTGATACTGGGAAGGTTTCTTTTTTCTTTTTCGGAGCGAGGGGCTTTTTCAGACTCCCCCGAACAACCCCCCCCTCTCTTGTAGAATTCATTTCTTGTCGGGGGCTGAAGTTAGGTACCTTCCTCTCCCGTGGAAGTTTGTTTGCAAGCTTTCTCTTGAAATCTTCCCTTTCTTTTTGGGGTTCCCTCCCCCAAGGGAATGGCTTCCCGGGCAAAGTTTTGATATTTTCTTAAATCCAGACAACCCTTTCTTCCCCCGTCCTTCTTTCGGGTTTCAAACACACCCCCCTTCCCGGAAGGAAGGGCTTCCCTGTAGGAGAAGAGGCTTCTCTTCCCTGCCTTGGAACATTTACCATTCCCCTGTCTTTTCGTTAAAGGGTTCCTTCCCCTCTCTCCTGGCCACTTTTAGGGAACGCAAAGACCCGGTTTTCTTTTCCCTAGGTTTTTTTTCTCCCTTCATTTTCCTGTGGGGCGAAAATCTTTTTCCCTTGGGTAATGGGAAACCTTGGGTTTTTCCTGCTCCGCCTTCGAATCTTAATAGGGAGTTCTTTCTCCGAATTGTTCCATTGCCCTCTGGCGACTCCTATTTTAATGGCGCCACCCCCCTTCTTTCTGGTCCTGCTTTCCCTCTTTCTTCCTTTCTTTATTACAAGATGCGTTTTTTTATGGTTGGGTCTCCCCCTGCGTAGTCCGGTTTTTGTTGAACGCCTTTTTCCTCCCTTCTTTCCGGAGAAAACGGAAAACTTTCTCCCTCTTTAGATAGATTTCTTCTTTTCCCCTGCTAGGACTACGAACGACCAGCACGCCAGTTCCCTTGGGACTAGGTGCCCTTTCCCTCTTTCCCCAACGCCGCCCTCGAAATTGCTTTTTTGCCGGGGGAGAAATTTGGAAACTTTCTTCCCTTTGCACACAGACAAGAAGGTGAAGGTGATTGAGCCCCTTTCTTTTTGCGATAGTCGTTCTGCTCTTGTCACGTCCGCAGGTGTCACCGGAGAAAAGTTCCCCCCAGAAATAAAAAGACTGCTTTCCTTCCCCCTCTCTCTCCGTCCGTCGTTGGGGTTCGGCCCTTCGTTGATGATCCCTTGTTTTTTCTTGTCGGGCCTCGGCCGCGAACCTTTTTTCCCGTTTAGGGGAAGCGAATGATACGTTCTCGTCTTTTGTACTCGTTGTTGGGAAGATGGGGGGTCAGTCCTTCTTTCCTTTCGATTCCCTTTCTGTCGGAATTCCTTCTTTCTGCGAGATAAAGATATCTTCCCCCTTCCCCCTGCTCTCAAAGATCCTCCAAGGATTTATCAGTTTTAATTCCGGTTTCCTCCACCCCCGCCGAGTTCTGCGCTTCCTTCTCCCCCACCCCTTGCTGGCCGAACAAAGATAAGGCTTTTTTCTGGACGCCAGGATGACGGGGGCGTCTTTTTTTTCTTCTGTCGATCTCCCTTTTCTTCTAGCACTGAAGATTTCTTCCTTCCGAAGAGAGCTTAGTCTTCCCTCCCTTGCCCACCGGTGTCTTTCATGTTTGCTACGTATAGAAAGGGTGGCCCTCCCCTCCTCCTGGTGTTTCTCTCGCAGTACTTGGCCGTGTCACGGGTCTGGTACAAAAGATAAGGTTTCCCTTGTCGGGTCGGTTGGAATTTCAGGACTTCACTCCCCCCTCCCGGTTCTACTTTTCTCCCCCGTAATGGAAGGAAGGTCACCAGGACAAAGTCCTTGTGGAAAGAAGATAAAACCTTTTTCCCCTTTTGCGATTACCGTGCTGCAGGGACGAGTCGTCAGACAGTTCTTTTTTTTCCCTCCTTCCCAAACAAAAACCACAGATATAGGGAATGTGACATTCCTTCCCTTCCCTTTCTTTTTTACTTTGGGTTGGCATTGAGTAATAGAGAAGGGCCCTTTTCCTCTCCATCGTAAAACTTTCATTTCTGCGCCTCTAAGTAAGCGCAGTTCTTTTTGAGTATTTCCTTTTTTTTTCCGGGCATAGTGTATCGTGTCAGGTGTGAACTTTAAGCGGGACCTCTTTTCTTTCCCTCGGTTTACCCCGGGTTCCTCCTGTTCATGAGCAGAGGGACGCTTCTTCTCCACAAGAGGGAGACAATTATAAACTGTCCTCTCCCCTTGACGACCCGGTCTCCTTTTTTAAAACGTTAGACCGCCGTTTATTTCCCCCTCCTCTCCGTTGTGTTGTTGTCTCTCTATTGTTCTTTCTCTTACCCGGGTCTCAAGGGGAGAAGGTTCCTTCCTTTATAAATAGGGTATAGCATCTGACTCCCCTTCTTCTTCTTGATCATGAACACTCCCCGTTAGACAAGGTTCACCGATTTCGCCCGTCCCTTCATTTCACGCTCACTTTCCCCACGACAAGATTCCTTTGTTGTGAAGGGAACGTTCCCTTTCTCGGAATGTATTATTAGGCGCCGGAGATTTTCTCTTCTCCTTTCCCGATTCCTTTTCTTCCTGCATTCGCGATGCCGACCTAATTCAACCCCCCCCCCCTCCAAAATGTTAATGATAACGATGTTCCCTTCTTTGAGAAATTAATTCTCTGTTTTTTTTGGACATCCCCCTTTGCACCCCCCTTTCTGATCGTCCGGGGGAGCCCCCCTTGAATATGCAACGTTCCCCCTTTATCGTATGGCCCTACTACGCGAACCCGCGTCCCCCTCAGCCTCCCTTTCTCCTGTCACATGAAGGGGGACTTCTTTTTGGAGAAAGACAAGATTCTTCTTAAAAGTGAAGCTCTCAACCTGCTACGGTCCCACCACTCCTTTTCTTTTCTTTTTGAACACATGACACACCCTTTTGACCGTACGGAGAGGCCCTTTCTTATAGGATTGAAACCCTTTCCCCCCTGCAGAAGATCATGGACATTGCCTGAGTAGAAAGCTTCTGAGCCTCCAAGAAGAAGTTTTTCACCTTCTCGGCGAGAGCAGAGTGATTTCTCTCTTCTTTTCAAGAGACCTCCTCTCTTCAAAAAGACTTTCTTCTGGCGTCCAGCCAGGCCCCTGAGTTCTTTTTTTCTTTATCCGCACGTACTTTCCTTCCCGGTTTTGGCGTTGATCTAACCCTTGAGGCACTACAAGTGTTCGTCCCCCTCTCTCTGGAGTCAGAGCACTACGATTGAGAGCGCCCCTGTCCCTTCTTCCGACGCTTACCTGTGACTTAGAGCAGACTTCCAAATAGTAAAAGAAGAAACATCTTTCCCTTCAGTCCCGAGGACGAGCCAGATCCCGGACAGGCGACCTTCTCCTCCCCGTAGATTCTGTCCGAAAAGACCCCTTCGGGAAGAGATGGGAACTCCTCTTTGCTGGTGAACCCTCGACCAACCCCAAGAAGTGCCTTCTCCTGGATCTCACTTTTGGAGGGCGGCGATTGAGTCTTTTCGTGAAATGATGAGGTCTTTCTCGCTAACTGACAGCCCCCCTTTCCCCCGCCAGGCTAGACTACCCCCCCCCCCCCCCGGCTGGGCGGGGTAAAAGAGTCTTTCTCGGGGAGCAAAGGGCGGCCCCCTTTCGTCTCAAAGTTACTTTCGGCTGAGTGCCGCGTCAGCGGGTCCCTCCGGTTCGAATTCCCACCTCTTTTTTTTGCTGGTCATGCCGGAGGCAGCTCTCTTTTCCCCCCCTGAGAAGAAAGAAGTGAGGAACGTCTTTCCCCCCCAACCACCCACCCCCCACCCCCCCCCCCCCCAAAACCCCCCCCCCCCCCCCCCCCACACCCCCCAAAAAATTTCCCTCCCTTTTTTTTTTTTTGAAAACAAAAGACTCGCGGGACACATCCCGACCTTCATTCGTTTTGTTTTTCCCCCTCTCGCTCCAGAGAAGAGCCCATTCTCTTCTCTTCCTGCGCCGCCGCGGATGTCCCCCCCTCTCTGAGGAGGAAGGAATAGTTGACGGGCGCTCCGTAGGCCGGGACGGGTTCGAGTCTTTTCTCCCCCCCCCTTTTCCCTTATAACCTTCTCTTCCCATCCCCTTTCTCATGCCTACAACCTTTCTCTTCCTTCCCGGTGAAATGGAAGAGTGATACATCCCCCTAGATGGGCGATAGCATACTGCGAAGAACTCCTCTTTGAGTGAGAGTAACCTTTCCGAAACGCGAGAGAGTGTCGGATGAGATAGAGATGCTTTTTCTCTTTTTTCCTCGTAAGGGTAGACCTAACCAGTCAGATGCTCCCTCCCTCTTGCAAACGTTCACTTTTCCCTGGAAAATTCTCCTTTTATCTCCCCGAATTAGACGACCCTCTATGGCAGGTTTCTTCCACGGGCCTCCCCTACCCTCATAAATCAAAGGATATACTTCCCCCCTCTCTAGTGGGACAGGGCGTGTTTTTCCCCGGAGGGACCTCTTTCCTCCTCAAAGATGCGATTTCCTCTCTTGCCGGAGAAAGTGGTAGTAGACCTTTTTCCTTCCCTTTTCTTCTCGATAGAAAGGCTCGCCATGAGGTGACGACTCCTGTTGCAAGCTGGTAGATTTTCCTCCAGGGAGGGAAAGAGAGCACCTTCTTTTTTTTTTCTCCCCGGGAAGACGACCTCCCAAAGCGGGAAGCGGTTCCCCTCCTACGGTGGTCTACTCACAACCCAGCCCCCCCATCCCTTCTTCGATGAAAGTCCTTACTCGGTCAGTATCTGGTGTTTCTCCCATCCAGATGGACGAGATCTCCCTCCGGAGGGTCCGTTTTT
>Ga0179591_1341435_pt1 | contig 23005 bp, 16 predicted proteins | sample CZOMad2_1_08_16f_FD_182891 | JGI IMG/M metagenome (GOLD analysis project Ga0179591, IMG submission 182891) | Vadose zone soil fungal communities from Angelo Coast Range Reserve, California, USA - CZOMad2_1_08_16fungal (PacBio error correction) | ecosystem: Environmental > Terrestrial > Soil >... | reverse complement strand
GAGAAAGCTTGCCAAAATGAGACGACAGTCTCTTTCTACGCCATTCTCCGCGAGTCTGCTCGCTCGGTTTCCCCTTTCTTCGTTCTATTCCTGTCTGTTTTCTCACAGGAAAGGCCCCTTCTGGAAAACTTGGCTCCCTGCCGGCGCCAGCTTCGTTGATATATGTTCCTTCCCCATTCTCCAACCCAAAGCCATGCAGGCTGGGCTCTCCCATCTCCTTTCACCAGGCTTTTTTCTCTTTGAAGACTGTCGCCCTCCTTTCAACGACCCTTCCCTCCCGGAACCAACCATGGCCTGACCTCCCTGGCCCGTGTCTGTTGGTTTCATCCTGCCTTCCCTCAGGGCTTCTGGAGACAGTCCTCCCTGACGCGTAGTGGTGTCTGTTTTTTTTTCGGATGTGTCGGACTCGACGCACGGTGCGGGTTTTCTTTCCCTGAGGGTATGTGCATCTTCGATTTCTTTTTCCTGCCTTCCTGAAAGGAATTCTGCCGAACTGAAGGCCAGTTGTCGAGTTCAGTTTTGCTTATTTCCCACCTCGATTGTTCGATTTGCCCTCCCCTCTCCAAGGGCAACTCTTCCCGCTCTCCCCTTTTCCCTCTTTTCCGTCTTTGCATTCAGAAAAAGACCTCGCCTGCCCCTTGAATTGGAGACTCTCCCTTAGGTATCGCTCCTGTCTCTCCCCTTCTTCGGCGTCTTCTCTTGTGGTCGAAAGACATTCAAAAATTGTTTCGCGTTTTTGGGACCGCGCCTATAGCTGCTCGGGTTGTCTCTTTAAGGATACACGGATGACTCAAGACCCTACTCCCTTCCCCTCCCTTGAGGAGTAACCAAGACCCCCCGATGCGTTTCCATGAAGTTTTTTCTTCCTAGATCTTTGCGAAGGCCGCGATTCGTTTTCGCCTGTTTTCATAACCGTTTACCTTGGGCGCCCAAGATCAGCGCGTTGTTTTTTCCTTCCTTGATCTTGTCTAGATTCCAAATTAGAAAGTTAGATTTTTCAATTCTCTCCCTTTTGAGACGGCGTTACCCGTCCCGCTTCAAGGTCCCTTTCCCCGCATTTCGGCGGCTCCCTATGCTCTTTTCTTTTTTGAGTTTCAGTTTTTGAAGATCTTCGCCGAGCATTTTCAGCCAGCGTTTCCGTTTTTGCTCCCCCCGATCCCCCTATATTTTGACATGTCTGCGATGATGAGCAGGCCCCCCCGATTCTTCTTGCTCCTCCGTTTTGAGTCCTCTTTACTCCATGACCCCCCCCCGCTCTCGCTACTCCTGAATTCAATGTGTTTGGGCCGCCCGCTGATCGGAAGAGTGCTTTCATAGTGCCTCCGATTACGGACGGCAGCTGCGATCTTGCTTACCTAGTCGCTTACGCGGAGCGAACATCCTTTTTCGCCAGTCTGGCTCCTTGTTCTTCAGGGGAACGGAATCAAGTGTCTTCCCATGCCTTTTCAGTGAGCTTTCCTTTTCTTCCCACGCAATCGCGGCACTCATGTATTAGCACCCCCCTCCGTTTTACCGGAACCCCTGCGTCATTATTTACTCCAAGACAAGAATCGTCCTTCTACTACCAAGGCCTTGGTCGGTCCTTCTTTGCTTCACCCGAATCCTGTTTAGCTATGGAGACCAAACCCCCGGGTGATCTTTTTTAAAAATTTCCCTTCATAGGAAATGATGGCGCGCGCGCGGCTTTGTCCTTTCTGTTTTTCTTTCTTCCTCATGAATCCATGTGGAGCTTCCTGAAGATTTATTGATGTGTTTTTTTATTTGTGGTTGATGCAATTCCCTATCCAACGGATTTAGTTCAATTGACTTGATTCTCGCTGCATCTCCCCCCTATTTTTCACTTTCTTCATTTTTACCCCGGATGTTCACGCTGTATGCAGTTTTGGGATGAAAAGAATTACTTCAGATACCTTTTCTTAGTCAGGTGAGCAGACGTCCTTGCAGTCTTCTCTTTTTTCTTTTTAGGATTGTAGGATTAGATTCTGAACTTTACAAGTTACTAGAACTTATTCTGCTTCTCTTTTTTTTCTTTTTCGACATCCTATCTTTTCAAATTTCATAATTTTTTTGAGAGTGATATCTTCCAACTCTACACATCTCATCTTTTGCTTCTAATTCCCCACCCTTCATCCCCTTCTTCTCTCTTCCCGAACCCATATGAAGCAGGATTTTCCCAGATTGACCCCCCCCCCCCCCCCCCCCCCCCCCCCCCCCCCCCCCCCCCCCCCCCGGTGTTTTTTTTCCTTTTGTGTGTTTTTTTTTGTTTTTTTTTTTTGTTTTTGCGTTTTGTTTTGGTTTTTTGCTTTTTCTTTTTTTTTTTTTTTTTTTTTTTTTTTCTTCCCGGCTCGACTCCAATAAGGGTCTCTAGATTAAAACATGAAGAACATTTTCTGCAGCGTGTAACGTTTCCTTCCTTGCCTCAATGCAAATTCGTGTGGTCGTAAGGCACGCCTTCTCTCTTCCATTTTTTCCCTTCAAGAGATGTAGTGACGGGCATCGTCGGCCTTCTTCCCTTCCATCTCCCATCCCCCCCCCCATCTGACCGCAATGATCGTCGAAAGAAAGCTAGTCTGGAAGACTGCCATGCAGATTGCAGCAGCGCGTACTAAAGCAGTCCTTTACGTTTCGTCGTTTCTTTCCCACATGAGGCTACCACGCCCACAACTGAGCCCTCTTCTCCCCCCTTAGTTGTTCGGACTTTTCACTCCCTTCGAGGAAGTGGGTTTTTCGCCTGACTATTCTTTGAAGGCGTTTCAGGGTGTCCCCGGGAAAAAATTAGTTTCGTCGTCCAAGTGCTGCTTTCCTTCTTAGCAGTCCTTCCTTTCAGACTTAGGCCCGAACCCTTTTTCTTCTTTTACTTGAGTCCGCTTACCTCACATAAGACTTCAGTCGATTGGATCCCCGGTCTTTCGCTGTCTACAGCCGCTTTTCCCATATCTTCTCTTCTTCGACCTAGAATCCTCCAGATTCGTGTTTTTCTTCTTAATCTTTCATTCTGAGGCCCGCCCCGAATGTTAATTCAGGATTTGCGATGGTTCTTTTTAGCCTACAACCATGCTCCGTCCCCTATTCTTCCTTTTCCCTGCCTGTCTCCTCAGAAGCAGCGTAACAGATTCCCATTCTGTGGGATTCGCATTTTGCGCGCGCTTCTCGGCAGCGCAAGATCTTCCTGAAATTTTTGTTCAAAACGTCATCCACTAGTCGCTCTTTCCTCCCCCCGCGATGCGCTTGCTTAAGAGGGACCTTTGAAACCCGCCGGATCCCATGATGAATGTTCGCGATTGATCTTTGTGACAGTGGTTCCTTTAGAACACGATATAATCCTTCCGCACCCCGTTTTTTTTCTAAACCAGGTCTTTGAGGAATGGGAACTCCAACCCCCGTTTGTTCTGGACTCTTTGACACCTTGAGAGCCTTCCTTTCAACGCATCTGTTTTTTTTTTCTTCTTCTTTATCAGCGTGTTCTGTCGGTTACTTTCCTTTTTCTCCTCTTGGTTTTAACATTAGCATTTTCGGAAAGGGCCATGGAACCCTCCTTGTTCTGACTCTTTCTTCCGCCACGCAGCCTGTCTCCCTCTTATTTCGAGCGCTCTTTTTGTTTCTCCTTATTTTTTCCCCGATGTTCCGGCGAGTGGTCTTTGTGAATTTGCCCTTTCCCAGCAGGAACACGGCCCTTGGCGCGGGGTTCCCTCCCCTTTTCTTCAACCATTCGTCCATGCAAAGTCTCTTTTACCATTTTCGTCTTCCTGCCCTTTTGCCCTGCCGGCCCTTTCCAGAAATTCCTTTTGCACAGGCCGTTGGTCGAATTCCCCCTAAATAATCTAGCTTGCCTCAATACCCGCCTTCCCCAGACAAGCCAGCCCGTTTTTTCTTCCTCCTGTTGAACCCCCCGCCCAACCCCTGCCCAGGCGAAGAAGTCTGTTTTGGTGACCCTGTCGCCAGTTTACATCAATGAGCCCCCCAATTCACACCCTTTTCCTCCTCCCCAGCTTGGGCCCTCTGTCCCCTTCCCTTTTAGGTTGGAGAGGACTTAGGAATGGGCAGGTTTTCAGCGCCTTCCCCCCCCTCGCCTGGAACGCGATTGAGATCCTTCCCTAATTTGCTTGTTGTAGTAGTTTCCCAATACCTCTCACTGAGGGTATCCTTTTCCAGAGTTGCAATTGATGGCTCCAGGTGGCGTTCCGTACCGTCTCGTCGGTTGTTTTTCCCTCATCGCCCCTTAGAGATCTTTTTGCGGCGCGGACGATTGTTGCTTTTGCTCTGGAGTGTCTTTTCCTTTTGAGCTTCCTGCATGACGGTCAGCGCCCCCCCACTTCTTCCCCTTTTCTTTTTCGCCAAAGTTTTGCACGCGCCCACTTCACATTATGTCCCCCCTACCTCCAAACAAGATTACCAAGGTTGGCATTGTTGATATCCTCCTGCAAGACACGCCTCAGAGTATCTTTTTGGCTTCCCCTTTAACGCCTTTTCGACCTGCCTGGAAGGGTTCTGTACTCACCAGTGCCCCTGGATCTACCTTGTCCCTCGGAACCCTTTCTCCTCTTTTCATAACCTTTTTTTTTTTTTGCGAGAAGATTTTCCGAGGCCGTGTCCCAGCTTGCTGGTGATCCACCGCATGGCCATTTCTCCCTCATAACTTTCGGTTATAGCCCGTTTGCCTCCCCCCCCTCTTTCCTCTGGTGGCATACCTCAGACTGTCACGAGAGATGAAAAGTTCTTTTATGATGGCGGCTGTTTCGCGAAAATGGTCGCAGTCATATCGACTCCGGTTTTCCTCCCGTCCCCCCCCTCTTTTGTTCGCGTTTTTTTTACTTCAGCAGAGCAACTGACCTGACGACAAGTCGCACTCCGCATCTTCCTCTAACGGGGTCCCAGGATAGCCGCTTGGGCGTCTCGGTTTTTTTCTCTTTCTTTCTGGCTAACATACAGGTGAAAGGCCTTTTTTGAACGCTTTAAGAACATGTTCGGCCCCTTTCCGCGTCTTTCGGTCGTGCACTTTACTACCAACCCTCTGCTTCTAGAGATGTCAGTAGAGTGCGGTCCGACGACCAAGCCTGCCCCTTCTGCAACGACACTTCCCATCCCGGTCCCAAACGGTTGACCCATCCTTTTCCTTATCCAGGATGTCTATCCCCTAGTCATTGGACGGGATGGGATGGAGGACATTGTCAGCCCGATGTGTATGGCCCCTTGACTGCCGGTTTCGTCTTTTGTCGTTCCTCCTCCCTCAACCGCTGTTTCTGAGGTTCCTGGGGAATTTCAGTTGGTTTTCATCCGGGCCCTGCCTGTGCCTGTCAATCCCCCTTTGTAACTGAAGTGCCTTTCCCTTTTTGCATTCCGCAGCCCCCTTCTTTCACTTCTTTTCCTTGATGCCAGGGATACGCCCAGCTCAATTTGCGGGTGCCTTGTTGCGTACTTGCACTCACACTTGATTTCCCCCTTGAATGGTCAAGAATCGGCGAAAGCCTCTTTGAGCGCTTCTTCTCTTCGTTCCTGACGAGGAGTACGAACTTTCAGACCGCTTTTCGCTTGGCCGTGTTCCCGCGATCTATTTTTTGCTTGGGGTGGAATTTTGCGCCCGGCCCTCAGGATTGTGACTCTCACCTTTCCCTCCCTCCCCCCTCATATTGGCAACCCCCAAAGAGCCGTTTGCAGGTTTTCTTTTGTGATCGCTTTCTTCGCGATTTTTTTTCCTGCCGTTGCCTCAGGTACCCCCCCCCCTTTCACAGACTCCTGTGTTTTTGCGTAAGCATGACTTATTTTTCGTCTGCCTTCTTACAGTCCGATCGCGTCATTACATCAGGGGATGCCGGCTGTTGTGTTTTTGACTCCGTTCCCTTTTTCACTTGCTGCTTTCGCCGTTCCTACGATTTCCCTTTTTTTTAAGCGCGAAGGGGATGAAGGATGAGCGCGGAATTTTTCATCCCTTTAGGTGCATCCCATTAATTATCCGAAACGATCGTTTCCACCTGTTCTTTTTGATTTCTCCAGGTCAATTTTTTCTCATTCTGCTGAGCCTTTTTTGTCTCAGCTTTAAAAAGCTATCGCCCGCTATTGAATTACATTTGGTCGGGCCGCACGATTCTCTTAAGATTCCCCTCCTGCTTCATCGTTAACCTCCTTCCCGAACGTCCCCTCCTTGCGTATAGGCCTCGATATTCTTCCCCCTCTTTTCTTTTCATGGAGCGAATACGGTCAGAGAAGGAGCGGTTAGCGTCCGGGGAACGTTCCTAAGTGATTTCCTACTTCCAACTTTTCCTAACTACTTCGCTTTTCCCTTTTCTTCCCTCCAATATTGCCGAAATTGTAGCGAAACCGTAGTTTCTTTTCCCCACGTTTATTCGACGGGGAAGACTCAAGACTCTTGCGACCAAGAAGGAATAATTACAGGGGTGATGGAAGGGCTTCACCCTCCAGCGGCTAGGCCTTCCTGATTTTTTCTGGTCTCCCTGTTCATAACTCCCAAGTACCATGACTGCTGGTTAGAGCACTTTTTACGCTTTCTCTGGACGATTCAGCAAGAGGCGTGCTTTTTCTCTCTCTTGAGATCGTCTTTTTCCCCCCCCCCCTTATTGGAATTTCCCCCTCAGGCCGCGATGCCACTCTTTTTCCACTGTTATTCATCAATTGTCTGGGATAGAGACGCCTTCGATCCACCAGCTTGTTCTTTTCGTCCTTGTGTCCAACTTCTGCGTTGGAAGTTTTTTTCCCTTTTTTTTTTTAACGCCCCCTCCCTTTTGTATTCTCTTCCCCCGTGTTCGGCTTTTTAGCAGACGTTTTTCCTTCCTCCCGCTTTGCGTTCTCTTGATCAGTGGTCCCCCTAAGAGGATTGAGGTGATGCCTTCAGTTCTTTCAGCCCGCTGCTTTTCTTTCTTGTTGCCAATCTCTCCTTCCCCCCCCTTTGTTTGGTTTTTTGAGATCTCTCTCCCTTATATGCTCGTACCTAATAAGGTTTTCACCGCTAGTTCGACAAGCTGTTATCCTCACCAAGCACCCCCCCCTTGCGCCGTCTTATTCCCCTCCGACAGGACATCCTCCTCCATCAGGTTTCGGTGACCGGTCAGGAAAAACATTCCTTCCCAGATTTCTTCCCCCTTTTTCCACTATCTCGAAAGGTCCAATAGTGTAGATTACGCAGGATCCTCGTCACTTTAGTTTGAAATCCGCGTTGTTGACTCGTTTTCAATTGCCTCGTGCGGCCTTCTGGTCCTCCATCTCGTACAAACACCCATCTCCCCCCCCCGGGCAAGACCTCCTTAATTCGCATATATTTCGTTGTATAAACGACGTTTGCCTTTATATCAGGCAGTGCAGTTCATTTACTGGCTCTCCGTTCTGAGGGAACCAACTCGCCTACCCGCCCAATCGCGAGCCTAGGTCTCGTTTTAGTTTCCCTCTCATTCGTCATGCTCCCACCACCGGACGGAGGTTTGTTCTGCCGGCCTCTGTCTTTTCCCCGCTGGCGCAGGGTTTCCTGGTTTTCCCCCTTCTTTGCGTCTCCAAGTGCTTGCAGCGATTGCGTTCGTCCCCCATCCTCATTTTCCTCTCCTCGGACACCTTTGCAGTTGAAGATTCCTGACACGGAGACTTTCGGGTTCGCCTTTTATGTCGCTCCTCCCTTCATACCCGCGTTTTTTCCCTATATGCGCCTATCCGCCACGGCTTCCTCTCTACTTATTTCGCCATTCGACCTCTTCAGACTCATTGGATTAAGCAATTAGAATTCAAGGAGACCGTTCGTGTATCTTTTTATTCTAATGGCGTATCCTCCAAACTTTCTCCTCTCGCTTGTTGTCTATCCCGTGCCTTCTCATCCAGCAGGCAGCCCTTAAGATCTCCTCCTTCTGGTGGATGCACACGGTGCGTTCCTTTACGCAAGATGATCCCCCTTCGCAGCTTTCTTCCCACCCGATTCACCCTCTTTTGGGTTTTTGTTTTGTGGGACGATGACCTGAGGAAAATGCTTCTTCAGGGGTAACTGTTCCCGCCGACATTGACTGAATTTTTCCTCCCGATTTCTCTTTGAATTTGCGGCTTTCCCAACGATATCCCTTCATTCCCTCACACCAGGGACAAGTGGGAGTACTGAGTCCAACGTAGTACGAAACGTTGCGCCAGGATCGATAATGCGACCTCCCTCAAATTCACCTCATCTGTCTTTTGCTCTTCCCTTCAGCCCTCCTCCTCTTTTTTTCTGTCGTGGGCGTTCTCATCCTGGTATGGCCGGTTTCAACTAAAAAGAGAAGTTGCACCCTATTGCGCTTTCCCGTTTGAAATGGTCTCCCTCCGCATTTTCTTCTCCCTTCGTTTCATCCCATATCCCCCTAGGAGCCTCTTTATGCGAAGAGCGCTCGAATCTAGGATTTTCTCGGCCATTCAAGATGTTCAGGCGATTTTTCGGGTTCTCAGCCCAGATTCATCGTCCCTTTGACGCCCCTGTCTTCTTTCCCCAATTTGTTGATTCAATCTTTTCCCCGCACCCCTCTCTTAACAGTTCTGACTGGAGGAACCATCCTGCACAGGCTGGTCCGATATTGTCCATGAATTTTGAGAGCAGCCCTTCCCCTCCATGAACGGCCCCTCCCTCCCCTTTCGTCTTCTCCGAGACAACCGCCGACCGGCCCTTGATCGAAGACGCATAGGTTTTGTAAAATGTAGCAGTCCCACAATGTTCTTCCAATCCCTGCTTCTGACTCCTCCCAGTCCCTTTCCTGCGTTTAGCCCCGTCCCCTTCACGGTTGTCGTTTTTCATGTTTCCTGCTATGAATTTTGCCGGCATGATGCTGTTCTCCGATGCATTGGCTTGTTGTAGTCTTTTCTCCGAAACCGTCCCGATTCTCCGGACTTTTCGGCCGAGTTGCAATTTTCCCCGATTGCACTTTCTTGAACAGAAGATATGACCATGATCCGCCCGCGCTATCCTGCCTCATTCTCTTGACGATGTCCTTTCTTCTTTTAGTTCGTCTTTTGGCGATTAGCCCCTTCTTTTCCCCCCCCGCCCTCATTTCGGAACAGGAGATTGACTATAGCCCAGTTAGAGAAGTTTCACAATCCATATCCTCCCTGCTTTTTCATCCGAAAGGCGTGAAGGTTCGGATTCTCTTTAGACCTTCCCCTCCCCTAGAGTTCCTAGTTTGAGGGTAAAGTCGGTATTAATTCGACCCCCCGGCAATGTTCCCTTGTTGTGAGGCCTAACAGAACCTCTTCATCTGGCCGTAGGCCTAGCATAAATATATAGGTTACCTCTAGTTGTTGTTGTTATGACTCGATGGATAGAGATCTTCCTCGAACAGTGGGTCCTTTTGTTTCCCTCAAAACGGCCTGGCCCCTTTCCTTCATGTTTCATATACTTAAGTTGACGCTGCATACCACCCCACGCTTTTAAATGCACTGGGTGGTTTGGCTTCTCTTCCGACCGCCAACGCCCGTCGCTTTTGGAAAGCGGCTCTCTTGATTGGGCGAGCGTTCTCGCCCCTTGGAGTCAGTCTAAGCCATTTCGCAGCAATCTGTCCGTGGAATTTCATTCTTGTACCTTCAGCTGCGCGCCCCCCCCACCCTGGATCCGAGAAGACCATCGTATTCAGACCCCGCTTCAAGTCTAGAGCTTTTGCTGCTCTTTTAGCGCGAGGGTTTAGTCCCCTCCCCCCGGACAGGCCATTCTAATGGCCCTTGTTACTTTTAATCGCACTATTTATCTGTCGTACCTACTACACATCCCCAAATGCCCTGCTGTTATCATCTTTCATTTTCCATGCTAGTGTAAGGCTCTCCCATCCCTGCCATGCATCTTGCATCCTTACCCCTTCCCCTTCAGATTCCGTTTGGAAAGGATGGGAGTCGAATCTTCCCAATTTGGAGGGAGGGGACTGTGTTTCGAAATTCCCCTCAAGCTTCTTCTGTCCGCCCCTTTTTTTTGCCCAAGTTTTTTTTTTGCTGTTTGTGACGAAGTTAATCCCCGCACACTGGTGGCTTTTCTTGACAATGGCTGGTTTCTTTTTTGCTTGCCCGAATTTTTTCTTTCTTTCTACCAGCGCCCTTTGTGTGCCCTTCCCATTTCCCATTTCACAGTCATGCAAGTCATTGTAGAGATTCATCTTTCCCTTTGCCGATGACGAATCTCACCCCGGAAAGACCAGGCCTCGTCTCCCCTTTCTTCGATTTGTTCTTGCTGGGTCATGACACCGTCCCCCCGAATGCCCATCTTGCCTTCTCGGCAAGCCGATCGCCCCTGCGCGCTCTCGTTGAATCCCGTCGACGGATTTGGGGTCGTGTCCGATAAGGCCCCCCTCTTTTCGTACCTCCCCCTTTTCCCCCCTGGCCCGGGAGTTCTTCTGATATAGTTTTTATATTTGTCGCCCTTCCACTTCTGAGCTCTGTCAAGAAAGAACCGCCGGCGTGCGGCCTCTGAGCCCCTCCCGATGCTGTGTTTGACCTTCCTATTCTTCCTGGCTCGAGTCAGCTGCCTTCTCTTTCCGTGTCTCGGTTTCTAGGAATAATGTCCCTCCCAAGCCTCAGACCCTTTTTTTGCGGACCCGTCTTCCGTCTGACTCTTAGAGCTTATAGATCTGCAGTCATCCTTTTGAGTCTGCGGTTCCACATAAGTGTCACGCGACTCCGCTCCTCTTTTCGCGGAGTATATCTTCGTTGATTGGTGATCTCGCGCGCACGTTGCTTCCCTCCTTGTTCTTAACAGACACGCGGCGACGTCATTTTACAAAAACGAAGATCGGTGCTGCTGCTGCTGATGATTCAGGCCTGATAGGCTTCCTCATCGAGCGTGTCATGCATTTTTTCGTTTTCCGCCCTGAGCCCTTTCAACTTTCATTAGTTTCCGCTTTTCTTCCTTGCATTCACAGCTTGGCGTGCTTCCCTTTTAGGAGACTGGCGTTACCTAGGACAGAGAAGGAAGTCGCCTTTCTCGCCTAGCTACTCTTTCATCGCTTTCTTCCTCCTCTCCTGGTAAACCTTCCCTTTTCTCCCCGCGAAGGCGCAGTAGTGTTTGATAAATGATTAAAATGAACTCCCTTGGTTTTTTTGTTTTGTTTTTTTTGAACCTTCGGAGAGTGCACCTTATGTTTTTCCCCCTCACGCCATTTCTCTGCCAAGACTTGTAGCGACTCCCGATTTTTCCCCATTTTCGAAAGAGGGCCCGGACTGAAACGACCACCGTCTCCTCCTTTTTTCGAAGGCGCTTTCTACACCCTTCAGCATCCCTTCTTCTGCGATTTGGGCTGGTTAGCTCCTTGTCTCAAGACGTCAGACTCCCCAATTTCCGTCGAGAGGTGACAGGCAAGCAGGATCTGGCCGCGTCGCCATAGGCTATGAGGGCTTGGCACTGCCTCTTTCGATGTTTTTGTCGTTGATTCAGGCCCTCCCCTTTCCTCCCACGATCAACTAGCCCTTATTTTCGAAATTCTTTTGCTCTCTTTTTAATTGTCTTTGCCTTTCCTTAAATAGAGCGTGCCCCCGGTTTACGATGTTCTTTCCTTTTGACGCTGCCTCACCTTATTTTCGGTCCATGCTTTCCCTTCCGTCCTGTGAGCAAGCGGCCTGTCCGGTGATTTTTTTTTGTCTTTCTTTCTCCAGTCGTGATGGACGGTCTTAGCCTTTCCTTGGTTCTGTGGCGCTATCTTCTTTCCTCCTCCTAGTTTTTTTGTGGTTGTTCGGAGTCTCTCCTCCCCCCCGTGAGACAGCTGCAGCCGGGCTTGCGAAGTCCCTCACTCGGCATCACTTTTTTTAATCATCACTTTAGTTTTAACGGTTGCTCACGCCGACCGGCACGGTATCGTCCCTCCCATAATTTTTTCCGTGGTGCGTTTGTTGAAACCTTTCTCCCCCCTGAGCGCCTCACGCAGTCTTACTTTTTTTTTTTTTTTCTCGTTTTAAGCAAGCAGTCCCCAGGTAATAGAGCTCGTTTTTGGTGCATCCCTTGGCTGTAGGAACCCCCTCTCCTAAAACACCATCGACCCTGCGTTACATGCTCTCCCGCCTCCCTCATCGCCTCTTTGAGGCCGCGGCCCCCCTCTCCAATCCTTTTCGCAATCTTAGAAGTCATGGGTTTAGAAGGAAGTAGGAGTCCCCTCGCCTCCCACGTCCAAGCGAGCCTCTTCTCCGTTTCTTTGTCCTAGAGGCCTTCGTGCATGCTCCCTTCGGATTCCGTGGTGTTTAGCGTTTTTCGTTCGACGAGTGGTTGAAAAAATTTGAGTAGATACAGGCGAAAGGAGGATTGGTTTGTTCCTTTCCTCTGGACAAGCCCCCTTGTTCGTCATTTATCTTGATTTTCTTGATTAGATGGTGACCATGGGAGGGTTAGATAGCTTCGCTAGTGGTCCCCTCTCTCTCCTCTACGCCACGGATGCGTTCCGTATCTCTTTCTCTCCTCCCATGCATATTCGCTCATCGTGCTTACGACAACGTCTTTTGAATTCAAGGCTGAGGCTTCGATGATTTTTCTTTTCTACTTTGATTACTCTTATTTGTTAGGCCCGTGCCTTTTAATAGCAGGCGAAGTCACCGATCCCTTATCATAGGGTTTTCTGAACCTGCCCCTGCTCTGAGTGTTAGATCTCCCTATCCCTGCCTCAACGTGATCTGCGGCGATTCACCACCTCCCCCGTTTAGTTTTTTCGCTCAGCTAAGTTTGTGTTTCCCCAAAGCCTGCCCCCCCCCCATGTCTGATGGTCTCTCTCTCGATGGAGCAGAGGTCCTGCTAGTACCCACGATTAAAGTACTTTCCTCCCCTTGCTTTGACCCCTGAGGAACAACGTTGAGAAAAGAAGCTCTCGACCTTTCCCCTCATTCCATTCACCGCATCTGTCTTTTTTTTCTCTTCTCAGCCCCGAGCTATTTCTTTTCTTCCTTTTTCTTTGCGTCATCCGGGGATGGACGTTGAGACCCCCTATAATTCTCCTCTAAAGTTTTTTATCTGTCCACCAGCTTTTTTCTGCTCGTTCTTAAAGACCCCTTTAAGTAGCTGCTTCCTGCGAGATCGCTATTCTACCCGTTTCCTGATTAGTAGGAATGCCGGTGCTTTCTTTCATGAAAGCCCCAGAAAGGCCATCCAAATTTTGTCTCTGTCGGTCTCCCTTTTTCAATTTCCTCGCACACTGTCAGATTGACCACTCAAGTTTTTCCCTCCCCCGTTTTGCCCTTTTTACTTACGGCCTTCAGGCAGGCGGCGATATTCGAAATATCGATATCCCAGCCCCCGCCCATTTTCAATCAACTCCCAGTACTTCTTCTTTCCCCCCGACACCCCCGCCGAAACCCGGCAGGAACCCTTGATCGCTTTTTTTAATCCTCCAATTTAACATCCCTAGCCAATGACTTTTCTACTCATCTGCCTTTCACCAGAGTCTGTCATCGGCACATCTACTTTTCCGGGATTCTGTCTTGAATTATGAGGGGGGCTTTTTTTTTCGCGCCGGCCCATCTCCTGGAAATTCCTCCCCCCTCATGCCTTGTCTTGTTGTCTGTCCTCGTGCAGAACGCGCCGGCTGAGCCCGTCGTTTCCCCCATGCGTTTCCTGTCCGGGGATTTTGAACCCTGTCCGCCAGTGACCGAGATCCGCATCGTCCTTGCCCGCGCGGAATGGGTAGTGCATCTTCGTTCATTCTTGTTTTTTTCCCTGTCCGTTTTTCCTCTCAACTCCGACTCTGCCAACGGTCTTCTATCTGGACCCTGGCTCCTCAATTTCGAGACCCCAACATCCGAAGATGATCCGTAACGGTTTCAGGTTCTGTAATCTCCTAAGCCTCCTCCCGTACTCGTTGTGGATGCAATCCTTGATCTCCTCGTATTATCTGGCATACGGTTTGGAGGAATACCCCGGACCCTTGGCTATTACTCGGTCTTTCTCTCCCATTTCTCTCTTTTCTACTCCCTTTTGGTGTTTCTCTTTGAGTTATGTTGAGGAGGCCAGATCTATCGGTTCCTGGTTTGATCGCCCCGTCCTGGCATGTCTAAATGCATAACGCTTCGTATTCTTTTGGCAAAAACCATTAATTAGGGTTGCTGCCTCTCAAATCCCCTTCAACTCAAGTCGGATGTTCTTTCCGAGCTTGTCTTGGGAGGCCCCCCCGTTTCATCACCTTTCTCTAGAATAAGGTAACCGAAATCGTTCTCTTCCTGCAGGCTCCGAGCCCCCACCTACGCATTACAGAGCCCCCTTTCATTCGAAGGTCAGGACTCTAGGTTTCTGGGCTTATTCGCGGTAATAGTCTTCGAGGGTTCGCAACTAACTTATTCCATAGCATTGGAACTGTTCGCACTACCGTCTGATTATATACGTTGCACCCTCCTACAACAATCCCCCCCCCCCCCCCCCCCCCCCCCCCATGCAGGCTTTTCTTCTCAGTGATTCCCCCCGTCGATTGCCGATCTCCAAGGCAAAATCCTGCTGACCATTCCCTTTGCCAACGTTTCCATGGCGATTCCCCCGCTTGCCGGGCCTTCTTCGACTAGTTCATTGTGTTTTTTTTTTTTCTGCCATGCCATACGCTGCGTTTTGGAGATACTGAGCCTTGTTGTTTTCCTTCTGTTGTCCGGAGAATCCCGCAACGGGGCTTTCTTTTCTTGCCAATTTCCTTTGATGCCCCAATCCTTTGGAATTCGCGCCATGCCGTGCCAGTCCCCACCATTTATTCGAACTGCGTTCCCTGGTCCTTTTGCATTCCGGCTTTTCTCCGACTTACGATTTAATTTCAATAGCAGGCCAGCGCGCTACGCCTCTTCCTGATGGGATTTTCTTCCCCCTGAACAACGATCCTTTCCCCCTCTTTTAAGTTTTCCCCCGTCAATTAGCCGAGAGGATTCCTAATTTTTCCAATCGCCAAGAGGATCTGGGTGTCTCCGTCCCCATAATTTACCCCAACATGCTTTTTCTTCCCTTTCGGCCACCGAGCATTAGTTTTGGGGTTTATTTGTTCGCCAAGGAAAATAAAATAGGATCCCTCCCTTCACGACAGACCCCTCCTGCCGTTTACTCACGCCCCCCAGACAAATCGGTGAATGAAGGCGTTCATTTTAGATTCTTTTTTCCGTTCGCGTTCTTGACTTGCTTTCATTTAAAACTGTGCCCCCTATCCGGCGGTGTTTTCTTCCTCTTGATTCTTTGTCCCGCGAGGTACCTTCTCTCCCATCCCCCCCTTAGCTAAAATCTTTCACCTTTCTTCCGCTTTTGTTTTGACTTAGTCAGGAATGCGCGCATTTCCGGGCCCCCGATTGCCCCCTTGGATCGTTTTTTCTTCCGTCGCACTTCTTGCTTCTTGCTGTCGAGAACGCGAAGGCCTTCAGGTGATAAAAATGTACCTTTCTTCGATGCCTCTCAAGGCAGCGGTTCGCATCGTCCTTAGAAGGGGTTTTTTTCTACGCCATCTCCTTCCAACTCTTCCCTCTCCGATCTCTTGAATTCCCTGCTGGGCCGTTGGTTCAGAAATTTTTTGCGCATAGGAAATAGGAAGGAATCCTGATCTTCTTTCTCTCAGGACCCCCGCTCTTCTTAGCAGATCAAACCTCACCCTCCTCCCCGCGACTTGATTCTTTCCTGGGAACGGATCCCCTTTTTTCCTACCTTTTGTCTATGCCGTGAAAAGGAGAGCCGTACCACGCCTGCAACAGAATTGTAGCACCTCACGCCTTTTTTTCCCCGGACACCCTCCCGCCTTCGCTGGGACGCAGTTTTTTTCATCAGATTAGGCTTCAACGACCTGGAATCGGTACGGGTTGACGATGCGTTTTTTACCCTCACCGCGCTAGGCTCGCGGCTTTTCTCTATTTGTCAACCTTCATAACGCATTCTCAAGTCCATGAAATGTGGCGTTTCTTTTGTTCTTCATTTCATCTGGCGCTTGAAAGAGGGTATTGCGCTCTCTGCCCCCCCCCTCATGTCATGGTGTTTCTCATGGATTCCTTCATTGTCCCTGCCCCCGATTCCTCACTGATCCCCAATATGGTGTTCCTACGCGTATTATCTTTTCAAAGTGGTAGGACTGTGACCTGTGCGACTGCTGGTTTCCCGGTTTTAATGTCTAATTAGAACTCACCCTGATTGTCGTCCCCGATGCCCCCTTTCGTCGGCGGTGCGAAGCAGGGTCCTTATCGTTTTTGTTGAGTGTTTCATGATATGTAGATGATGCGGGGCTCCTTTCGCATCCCTTCCGCGCTGTTTCTCGTTGGCTCTATCTCTATATTGTTCTCACCCGTTGTTTTTTTTAGACTACTAATCCACCCTCGCCCCTCTTCCTCGGGCTTTTCTCAGGAAGATAAGGTATCAAAGATCCCCAGGATCCCAAAAGAGTCACGTAAGGAGTCACCTCTCCGGCACTTCATCCCGTCTCAAAATACTGGTTCGGGTGTCGCGTCAGGAACCCCTCAGGCCCTTTTTCGCCTCTTGGCACGAAGCTATTGTCCGAAAGGACCCCTCTGGTGTTAGAAGGCCCCGCACCGTTGACAATGTTTAGGTTCCGAATGTCATCCCTCGTGACCAACACTCCCCGACCTCAGGTCCAGATCGGCACTCTCATCGCCTATTGGCCGCTTACATCTCCCCTAGTTCACGCAGACGCGATACGGACCGTCGTTTTCTGTTATTTTCGTTGCCACCCGTAACCAATCGCCCTCGCCTATTTAGGGGAGGTGTACGGACTTTCCCTCTTCCGTCCCGTTACCCCCCCATCGTCGGCCTGGTCGGTCGTGCGATTTTTTCCTCCTTTTTTTTTCGGGCCCCCAAGGAGGGAGGGGGGGTTTTTTTGTTGTCTTACCACGTGTTTCCGAGCTCTGCCTTTCGCAGCCTTCTTGGCACTCTGAAGGCTTTCCAAGAACTTATTTCTTTACATTGATTGTAAGTTAAAGCTCCGTAGATTCGCGGGTATGACCCCCCTTGATGTTTTGCGCTCCTCTCCGACTGAGTTGTCCCTATATCGCGCAACTACCCAATTTTGCTTAGTTTATATCTTTAACTTCAGAACTTCTTTCTCGCATCTTTACCCCTGCCTCCCCGCATTTGAATTAAAGGAGAGCGAGTGCGTTTACTCTTGATTATACGCCACCCTGCTCCCCTCTCGATGATTAAGGCCTATCGTGACTGGATCATATAGGATCGTATCTTTTTTTTTAGGTGGTGGGGTCACCTTAACTCTTCTCGTTTCTTTCCGAAGCTCAGATCTCATCCCCCGGCCGCTTGCATCAACCCACAACGATCACGAGGCGACTCGCCGCCGAACATTGCTTCTTTTCCCCCCTTCTGTTCCGACCAAATGAATTGTAGCGGACTCTGATGTCTGAAGGGTAAGTTTCTTTCCAACGCTCCTACTTTACGCACCCCCAGATGATATTGTGCGCAATTGGATTCTTCTTTGAATTTTTCCTTCCCCTAGATTGGCAGGATTAGACATGCACAATTCATCCTTCCCGTCCTTTTTCTTTTTGTGATCTTCTCCGCAGAGACTCCCCCGTTCGTCTTGATTTTATTTCCATCCTTTGATTGACGTGACGGCACAATATCAAAAGTCGCAGCACAGTCTTTACTGCATTTCTGGCGAGAACCTTTTTTACTTTCTCTTTCTTCCTCCCGATTCGTAGTTATCTCGAGATCGCTTACCTGTCTTTCGCGATCGACCTTCACCCGTGCTCTTGTGTGTGCAAGACTCCTGCACTTTCTCCACCTTTTGGATCCGGCCGGTCTTTACTTTCTGCAAATTTTTAGTCCACTTCCCAAGTCTTGATCCAGCCGTAGTTCGCCCCATGCCCCTTCTTTTATTTGCCTGTTCCTTCTGTTGCGATATTCCCAAACATAGATATGCAGCATCTCCCTTGGCACGAAAGCCAGATCTCCCCAACTTCCACCCCTTCAGGCCCCTTGGATAGCCTCTCATCTTTCTTTCATTTTTTCAAGTCCCATCCTGGAGTTCCCCTGACTCTGAGATAAGCCGCCTGGCCATCGTGTATTGCGCCAGTTCAAGGTTGGCCGGGATAATTTTCTTCCTCTGTTTCTTCTGTTAGACTTGCCAATCTCGCATCGCTGAGAATCCCAGACTGCCCTTGATTGTTTAGGACTAAAAAAGCTGATGACTTAAATGTCAGGTGCCCGCCGTTGCACTTATATGGCTGTCCAGGTTTTTCTCCCCCATGCGCGAATATTAAAATTTCCGCCTTCTCATGAAGCTTAGAGGAAGATGGTTCTTGCGTTTGCTCCCGGTTGGTTGGGTCCTTATCCTTCCGTTTCCGAGTCCCACGATTGAGGAGGTCCCACAGGCTCTCACAGGATTTTGAAATTTTAGCGAAGACGCCCAATCCCTTCTTTCCCCTAATCAATTCCGTCAGGCGGATAATATCAGCGACAGGACCACGCCGATATTTTGGATGATCGGGAGGTTCTTTTTCCCCCCGTGCATTCCATTCCCTTGTGTTCGGAAATCCAAATGCCCTTGGAATATGAGCGGCTTCGATACATATCTCTCTTCCTAATCTATCTTGTTTGGTTTAAGTATTGCTTTTTTCATGTGCCAGCTGTTCGGGTTCTTCCACCCAGGCATGGGCATGTCTTCCATTCCCGCGGATATCTTTAATTAACCCGTTCTTCTTTTTCTTTCCTCTATCCTATACGACTGACAACGCTTTCGTCGATGACCCAGCGGCGAGATGATTGTCGGCTGTTTTCTATTGTTTATTCCCCCCCCCGAGAAGAGCCCTTTGCAAGCCGACTTCCCCCCCCCTTGTCGCGGAAAGGGCCAAGGAATGATTCAGCGCCACTTAAGAACGCTTCTTTACGCAATCTCAGAGACTATTCTATCTGTTTGGCGGATTCGAGTTTTTTTTCGGTTGCGGGTTAGAACAACTACCATCGTAAAGGAAATCCCTGGTCCTGGATCAATTTTCCGCTTGCGGGCTATAGTTGCACCCTACTCCTCCAATGACTTTTTCGATCAGATAATCATCGATCCGTTCGAGGACCCTAATGAAATTAACGAAAAGAAAGGAACAAATCCAGGCATGCCCCCCTTTCCTTCTGGCTGTGATTAGTCCCAGAAGACGTCCGGCTCAGGGGATGGTCCATGTTAGACCCCACGTTTTTTTACCGTATAACTGGTGGAATGAAGTTTTTTCCTTATCCTACTCCACCAGCGGTTGATGCTTTTCTTTCCAATTTCTTTGAGAAATAATGACTTCCTCCTATCTCTGACATGTGCCAGTTTTCCATTTCTTATCCACTTCGGCGGTTCTGTTTGCAGTAATCTCAGATGTCTTTATTCAAAGGCCTGATCCCTTTGGCTCACCCTTGCCCTTTGGCAGTTCCCCACCTTGCTCTTTTCCTGCTGGTTTTTCCTTTCACTACACTCGTATCCCCTAGTTGATTGGCCTAAGTTTCCTAAAGCCGATTTTGTTTTTAGCGAGCTCTCCGACGAACATCTTTCGCCTGCTGATCTGGGCTGTTACGCACGATTTGAAAAATGAGTTTCCCTCGCATTTCGGCCCTGTTTTGGGGTCCCTCTCACTCTAGGCATGTTTTTTGATTCCCACGGCCACCCATTATTGACTCCGAACGTCGACGAACCCTATTCTCTGTTGAAGTTCAACCAAGACTCCTTGCTGCCTTGTCTTTCGCATTTTGACCCTGCGAAGGAGCGCTTTCGTTTCGGCCGTTGCCTCAGGAAACAACCTTTCGCCACCGATTGAGGTTTCTTTTACCTTCTCTTTTCTGATGGCTTTTCGCCCTCCCCCTTTTCCCCTCTTCGCTACCAATTCATGGAAGTTTTTGGTCAAATCAGTTACGCTTTTTTTTTTTTGTCATTTTTTCTCGGAGACGATCTAATAGCGTTTGTAAGGAGACCCCCCGTTGCCGTTTGTAAGCACGCCGCAGTCTTTCCGTTGCTTCCCAAAAGATGATACCTGATCTTCTTGTGGTTTCATGGTTATTAGGTGAGATTCATCGGAGCCTGAGCAGGGTTTTCTTATACCTCAGAGAATAACACCTTTCAGCCCCCCTCTTCATCGCCCCGACTCCTTGAATCCCTGAGTGGGTCAGCATGCCCACCATGCGGGAAGTATTTATGGGTTTTTTTTACTCAGCGAATTCTAGTTGCGTCCGCTTCTATGGACACCTCCTCTTGACGCAATCTTCTGAAACTCCATGTACCAGCCGCCGGCGCCTTTATTTTCCTTTTCTTGAAGTCCTTAAAGTGATGCAAATTTCCAGTGCTGTCTAATGTCTCTTCTCCTGTGTAACCGCACCTCGACTTACACAGCATTTCGTTAAAGTGTTGGTCCCTTCACACCCCTGTCTGGTTCTCCCCTAAAATCTGTGCTGAAATGTTGACCCCCTGACTCGTCAGGGGAGCTGACCGCATTGCTTTTATTAAATCAGATTGGCCGCCTTTTTTGGTCTCTTTGTTCACGTAAGAGGCCTTCTCACGTTCCCCTTTTTACTGTGTAATTTTTTTCTCTGCACTTTTTTTCTCTGGCGCCTTCCAGCAGGCTCTCTCTTTGCTTTTCTTTGTGTTTTCGCCTTTTGTTTCTTCTCTCTTTCCTTTTTTTGCCCTTTTTTCCAACATAGGAGTTTATCTTCTCTTCCTGCTTGCCCCTTTCCCGCCCATCTTTGCCCAAATTTTTCTGAACTTTCGCCAGTTCTTGATACCCCTCTTTTTTGACGAAGTTTGCCGTGCACGAGATCATTTTGCCTTCCCTTTTCCTATCCCGGGCTCCGCTTCTCCGCTTCTACAAGTAGACCCGATGATCCTCTATTTCTGGCCTGTGACGGGGGTGAGCAGCGTCTCAGTCGTGTGCGCCAGGATCTGGTTAGGCCGGGTTCTCTATTTTTTGGGTATTTGTATCTCTTTCTTTTCCTCTCCTCCGTGTTTTTTTTTCTCTTCTCTCGCCACGGGACCCAGCCGCAGGATCGAAGGGAGGACTCCCCCTGGAACGCCTTTCTCGGTCGACCTTGATGAACCAGCAACCGCCCGATCCGCCCGTCTCCGATGAAAGGCACCTGCCCCCGCACAGGGGTTAGTAACGTCAGTAAACCCTTTCCGACCCAAGTTTTTAATATTTTTCAGAATGAGATTGCAGAACGGTCCTTGTGTTTCGAAGGCCAAGAATATGAGATCATTTCAAATATCCGGTGTCCCGGTCCTGATTTTCTGGACCTCCCTTTTCGAGTGGACAACATCGTCGCGGAATCTTCTCCCTCTGCATCGCCTTATTCGGCAGAGTCCGAAGAAGGAAGCAGTCCCGCTCAGGCAGCAGTTATGTACCGTGACCTTGCAGTTATGAGTTTTTTTGAACCTGCTATCAACAGAGAGTCCTAGTTTTTCTCTGTTCTTTTTACTCCGAGTCGTCCAGATCCCTTTTCTCTTCCGTGGCTTCCTCGCCTCTCTTTTTGTAGTTTTTCTCTCCTTGGTACCTTCCCATCTTGTGCTGTCCCCCCCGCAGAACCCCGTGTTCTGCTTTCGGCCCTTAAAGACCACTTAGGCCAAGAACACTTTGCATTCATTTGAATCACTTCTTTCGTCCCGTTTAAACCCTGCGCCCCCCTAGAGTTGATGTCCTTGGTTAGCACAGCCTCTTTGTCCCGATGCTCGCGATTACGCACGGTTGCTGGTCCGCCCTTCTGCCGCCTCGCATCCTTCCTCTTTCAGTTAGGAACTTTTAATTACTGATGCGCGGCGATGACCTCTTTTTATTCTGCATCCCTCCCCCCCACCACTGCTCCTCGATGCTGGCCTTTCTATCAGCCCTGCAGCCGTCGCTTTTCTATTTCGTTACCCCTGAAACTGCTTGCTTCAGCGCGCAAGATTTCCATTGCAATCGCGGCTGCTCTCACCTATCCACGAGGTTGATCTTTGCCCTTCCCCCCTGCGCGTTTTCCCTTTTAACTGTGTGAAAAGATGGTTTTCCCTTTTCCGTTAGCGCTCGGCTCCTGGCGTTGCTTCTTACCACGAATTTCCCGGCCTTTCCGCCCAATTCTCTCTTTTTTTCTCCCAGTTGGGCTGCTTTAACAGTCGAAAAGCACCAACTCCCCTGCGCAGGTCTAGTCTCCAATTGCTTTGACAGCTTCATTGTATTGGTTGCTTCTCCTCATCTCCTGGTTCTTCGTGCTTCTCCACCTTGGGCCTTTTCCCCCACCCAGCAGAATATAGGAAGAGGTCCCGTTCAAATGGAGCGAAAGATTTTTGCTGATTTTGTTTTTTCTGAGCGTTTTCCCTTTCTTTCTCCCGCCTTTTTTCCCCCTCCCTTCTGCTCGTGTTAGGGTCCTTTTTCCTCCCTCAGGAAAGAGCATTCTCCTTAAGGGTTTTCCCTTAGGCCACTTAAAACTTCTTTAATTAGTTCAACCCCGTCTTCGTCATTCCTCATACCTTTCCTTTCGGCTTCCTCTCTTATCAGCTCTCAGCAACCCTCCCGCTTCCCAGGTTAAGTGCTTATTCTCCTTTTAAACTTTGACCGAAAAGGTTTTTTTTCGCATATGCGTGGGCAATGTCGCCATTCCCCATCCTTCCCACCTCGCTGTACTTTTCACTCTTCCCCTTTTTCACGTTCTTTTTTTGTCGTAGTTGAATGGAGTGCAGGATGGCGTTTAATGATGGTCCGCTAATCTTTCCCAATGCGTCCTGAGCTCAAAGTCCTTTATTTTGCGTTGTAGTCTTTCTGAGAGCCCGCCTGCATGTATGTCGTCTTTTAGTTTAACCAATCGTGCCGTTTCCCTTTGGATTTTGAACCCGCTTTTATTACCTCCATCAGCACCTTTCTTCTGCCTCTTTGTTACTATGTCCCTCGTTTGTCTCTTTCTTTTTTTCTGGGTCGACGCTGCGAAGAGACACGTTTGCGCATTCCTCTCGCACAGGTTGAGAACTTAAGAATCAACTCGGCTATAGCTTTTTTAGTCTGTTCTATATAGCCTTCCTCCCCCAGCCTCCCCAGTCGTTGTTTCTCCCTTTGGATAACCTCTGGAACTCTTCTTTATGTTGAGGTGGCTTTTCCATACCCCTTCTTTTGCATCTGACGCGGCCTCTCT
>Ga0179591_1195464_pt1 | contig 23014 bp, 31 predicted proteins | sample CZOMad2_1_08_16f_FD_182891 | JGI IMG/M metagenome (GOLD analysis project Ga0179591, IMG submission 182891) | Vadose zone soil fungal communities from Angelo Coast Range Reserve, California, USA - CZOMad2_1_08_16fungal (PacBio error correction) | ecosystem: Environmental > Terrestrial > Soil >... | reverse complement strand
GTTTTTTTTTACACCCGTTTCCGTGCACAGCTCGGCCGCAACAACCGGCTGCCACCCATATTTCGGGTTCCTCCTTTTTTTTTTGAAGATAGTTTCTGTTTTGCACCCTTTTTCTGTCCTTCGTGTGCTCCCCTCTTTCCCCCCTACTCCCCCCCTCCCACTCTATTTATGAAAGGACACCCTGGCACTCGGCGGCGTGCTTTTTGAGTTTTTTTCCCGGCGGTTTCAATCCTTTAGCCTTATTCTCTCTTCAGCCCTTTTCCTTCTTTTCCGATTTGGGGCTTTTGGGGAGTTGCGGCAGCAGGGGAAGCAGTTAACCACCTTTTTTTGGTTTCCAATTTTTGAACCAGTACCCAAAAAGCCCCCTTTTTTTCAGCCCTTCGTTCCGTCCTCTTCTCCTTTTTCGCAGCAGAGGCCCACAACCGAGCGCCACTTTTCGCCCCCACCTTTTTTTTTTCGTTTACCACAAGTCCCCCCTCGTTGTCCTTTTTCCCTTCCTTCTTTTTTTTCCCTAATTTCGACTTCTTGATTGAAGGCCCACGGGTTGCAGCCAGCCAAGACGGGTGCTTGTTTTGGTTACCGGTTGTTTTGTGTTGCCACCCGGTCTTTACCCTGAACTTTTCCCCCTCTTGTCCCCCCACCAACTTTTTTGCCTTCCTTAGGCGTCTACCAAAAATTCAAGAGCAGGTTTTTTTCTGTCCTGGGGGGTACCCCCCTTTTTTTTTCGTCTTTTTCGTCTTTTTTTTCCTCCCCCCCCCGAATTCTGCCTTATGCCCCTATGCCAAAAGTGTAACCGATTAGGTTCTGCGTTCCGGGACCGTTTTTTTTTTTTGACCAAGCTTTTGCGTAGTCTTCCGCTCCTTTTTTTCCCCCTTCCCCCCCTCTTTTTTCCTCTTTTTTTTGTTTTTTTGCAGCCGTTTGCATTACCGTATTCTGGGAGGTGACCCCACCCGTAACACTTTTTTCATTCTTCTTTGCCTTTCTTTTTTCGTCCGGATTGTCCTTCCTTCCCGGTGTTTTGAGACTTCTTTTCCTCTCCTCTTTCTTTTTCTTCCCGACACCATTCTCAAAGATGTCCCCGTCGGGGTGGCCTCCTCTTGGGGTAGGAACCGTCGTAGTACAGTTTTCCGGCCTTTTTTCCCTCGCCGAATGACTTTCGTCCAACATTTCTCCCTGTCCCTTGCTTTCGTTTACTTCTAGTTTCTCGTGACACTCAACTCCCCAGCCTATCGGAAGGCGTTTCCCCCCACGGGCAGTTTCTTTGGCCGGGTCCCAATGTTCTTTTTTCTGTTTTGCTTCCCTCTCCCCTTCACTTGTTTTCCCTCTCCTTACTAACACTTGCAACAGTAAGACAGTTTGTAGGCGATTTACACAAGTGGTCCCCCCCCGATTCCCTGCTGCCTTTTCTCAGGGACCCTTCAATCTCTTTCGTCGTTTGTTCCAGGTTTTCTTTTTCCCCTTTTTTGTATTTTTCTCCCCCACTTCCCTTTTTTTTTTGTTTAGACGGGAGATTTTATCTACTTTCTTTCTTCTTTCCGTCCTCGTGGACTTTCCCTTCTGTCTCCCCCCCTTCCTTGTTCCTTCGGTGGTGTAAAATAGAGCAAAAGGAACCTTAACTCTTCGTTCGGCTTCATTTGTCTATTTTGCAACTTCACTCTTTGTGTTTTTCTTTCCTCTCCTTTTCCCCCCGTCCCCCCCCGTGGTCCATTACATTCTACTGTCCCGTGATTTGGTGAACCCCAACTTTCCTTTCTTTTCCAGTTTGGTTTTTTTATTGTCATTTCCTTTTAAAAGTTCAGCCCCTTTTTTCCCCCCCTGCAGTTTCGAGTGAAACTGGTTTCTGTTTTCCCCATTTGTTCTGACACCTTTTTTTCTCTTTGCAGAACCCCCCCTTTTTCTGTCTTTTATTTTTTCCCCCCATTTTTTGCACTTCGCTGTCTTCTGGAGTTTTCCTGTGAATTGTTCCCTCGACCTTTCAGGAATTTTATCGTCTCCCTTCACTCCGACTAACCTTTCGTGCTGTCTCCGCTTTCTTCCACCCACTTTTTTTGTCACCCCAGGAAAGATGGAGCGGTGAAGGTGCAAGTTTTTTCTGTGCTTTGTCCCCCTTCCCCCTTTCCTCCCTTATTTTTATTTGTCCCCCGTTATTTCCTCCCCCCCTCCTCGTCCTGATCTTTTTGCTGCCAAAACCTGCGGCAGGACTCTCGTACGCCCCCCCCGCTTTCCGGTCCTTCCTTCTTTCTTTCTTCGCAGGGTTTTGACCCTCTCTTCCCCCTTTTTTCTTGTCCTCCCTGTCGGCCGCGGCTGCCCGCGAGCTGAGCACTTGGTTGCCTCTTCTGCTGTCGACTTTTTTTTCCTCACTCCCACTTGGGCAGCCCCCTTTTCCCGAAGGATGAGCTTAAGGGGTAAGACGGTATTTGCGCCCCCACCACCGTTTTTTCACTTTGGACCCCCCCCCCTCACCGTCTGGTTTTTTTTTTTTCCCAACCCCCCATTTTGTCCCATTTCATTCATTCTGAGTCGGATTTCGGTGGCAACGGTCGGGGTCTTTCTTCGCCCCCTACATTTGCACTTCCTTTCTTTTTTGCTAGTAACTGACTTCCCCTTGTTTTTTTGGGGGGCCCTTCGCTTGTTTTTTTTTTATCTCACTTTTTTCTCTCCCCCTCCTTCCTGTTTGTCCCTTTGCCCCACAGTTGATTTTTAGGTTTCTGATTTTTACGAACACTGGGGATCTCCACTTGGTTTGTCCTCCGGCCTGTGTTCTTGGTGCCGCCCCTTTCCGTAAATCCCACCCCCCCCCCCCTTTCTCCTCTTTTTCCCGGTTTTGGCAGGATCTCAGAGCGCTTTCGTTTTGGGGTTTTGTGCGACCGGTTTTATTTACCCCACTTCAGACTCCCTCGTTCTCTTGCTTTTTTTCCCCCTTTCCTTTTTTCTGCCCTTTTTTTTCCATTCAGCTGGACGTTTGGTTCGCACGCTCCCCCAAGGCCAGGTGCGGACAGGATACTCACTTCCTCGTTTTCTCAGTCCACTTCCCTTCGATTGCCCCCCCTCTCCCAGTGTGGGCACAGCGTTGTTTCTCCGCGGACTTCTGTCGACAACTCGACTCCCCCTCCCAGTTTTCGTCCTTTTTTTTGTTTTCTTCCCCTTTGCGTTCTGGTCGTAGTTGTTGTATCTATTTTTCGAGGATCCAAAATTTTTTTTCACTCTTGTCGTTTTGCACCGAGTTTACTCTCCCAGTTTTTTTGCTCCCCCCTCCTGAATTATCCCCCCCACCTTAACTTGTGGTTTCGTATCTTTGTTCGTGAACGCGGCGGATGGCACTGTCGAACTGGTCTTTGTTGGCCCTTGCGTTTTTAAGGGCTATATTCGTTCATTGTCCCCCTTCCCCTTTCATATTGCTTTGGTTCCCCCTTTTATCTTTTTTCCTTCCATGCTGGTATTCCGAGACGCTCCCTTTTGCGTCCCCGGAGTTGTTGTTTGCTCGCCAGCAAATCCGTGTTCGATTGTCTTTGTCGTTTTGCGAAGCACCTCGCCACCCCCTCTACACCCCATCCCTGTCCCCCTTTCGATCTTGTAGAGTACCCTCGCTAAGTGAAAATCTCGTCCGCACACTCGGATGATTGATTCCTTTTTGGTTGACGGCCCCCTCTGTCTCGTCTTTTTTCTTCCCCTTTTCGGTCGCTTTCCCCCTTTTTCTTGCTCCATTGGGGTGTTTTTTTTAGCTTTTCCCCTGAGTTCTTTCTTGTTTCACCGATGCTTTGTGGTGGTTCGAGAATTGTCCTCGAGCGACCGACCGGCCGGGCGTGTCGTGTTTGAAGCTTTTTGGTTCCTCCCCACCTGTTTTTTTTATTTTTTCTTCTTTTTCCGTTCCCCTTCTTCTTTTCCCCCCCTCGATGGCCCTTGTGTGCCGCCGTTTTTTTCACTTCTTTCTTTTCCCCAAGCGTTTTCCATCGGCTGGGAAGTTATGTGTGGATGGTTTACCTTTTTTTTTTGTCCGAATCTGCGTTTTTCTCACCGCCCCCCTGCTTTGCCTTTATCCCCTGTCTTTTTTTGAGTTGCCGTGGAAATACGATTTTCCGGCGGGAAGACGGACCAACGATCGTTTGACGTCTTTGTTCGTTCCAAGACCTTCGGCGTTTTCTACCCCAATGTGTCCTTACCCACTCTCTTTTTTTTCCCGGAGATTTTGGGTTTTTAGCTTCCCATTCATGTCTGCCGCACTTCCCTAACCGGTTCCTGGCCTTTTTCTCTTTCCCCTCCGACGTTCTGGGCCCCCCCACCCTTTTTTTTTGCTTTGTTTTCCCCCCCCCCTGCGTCATTATCTCCCCTAGTGGCCACCGACATTTTTGCTCTTCGACATTCTCTTAACCTAGCTTCCATTGTAGACCATTTGGTCCTCGTTTTTTCCGTCACTGCACGTAGATCTCGGGTTAACTTGAGTCCCCCCCCTACAGTCCCTTTTTCTCCCCGAGTGTTACCCTCAGACCCCCATCCTCCTGTCAATACATCTTCCGTCCAAACCGAACGATGCTGGCGGTAAGACGCGCCGCGGCTGGTCCTTTTTGTCGGCACTGTTTTCCCGCCCTCGTTTTTTTTTCCCCCCTCTTCCCCCCTACGATTTTTCCCTCCAGGGCGATTGATGGATGACAAGTGATTATTCGCAGCTTTTGGGCATTGAGTCCGCCTTTAGGTCGATGCTTTTTACCTTTTTTTAAAACCAAGGCCACGCTTGATTTGCCGTCTTTTATGACTTTTCTCGGGATGGTGCGAAATTTATTTCCTGGTTTATCTTCTTCGCGCTACCCCAACCTCTGCTTTCTTCCTCTTTCCCTTTCACCTATATTTTCCATTTCCTTCTTTCCAACGACCTCCCGAAAAATGGAACGCCGTACGATTTTTTTTGTTTGCCTTCCTTTTTGTCTTGCGCTTCCTTCTTTGATGCTTCAACTTCCTTTTTTGATTTTTCCCCCCCCTTCGTGCTTTTCGTTTTATGGCTAAATCTCGCGTTTCCGTCTTCTCATTCTATTACGTCCTTCCTCTTTTTTTCCAAAGACACCTCCCCGTACCCTCTTTTTTTTCCCCCTTTCCGGCGTCGTGGCGAATGGCCGGCCAAAAATTTCCCACTTTTTCCTTTTCTATTCTCCTTCTCTTACCCAAGAATTCTTCCCATTCAGCGATGCGCTTCACGATGACGAGGAATCTTTTGAACTGCCATCTTTAACTCTCTTTTTAGATTTTTTTTTCTCCCCTGTTCTTTTTCTCTTCAGCGATTCTTTTTATTCCCCAATTAGGTTCGACCAGGACTTCGACTTTAAGTACCAATTCGAGTCGTTTAATTTTTGCCCTTTTTCCAGACCTTTTCCCACTTCCTTTTTTGCAGGCTCTTCCCCGACCCTGGGTCAGAAAAGCGACCAAGTTTTGTCGCACTTCTCCTTTTTTTTCCCCCTCCCCACCGATTGCTTTTCCATTTTAATTTCTGTTTGCTAGTATCCCCCTGTTGTGAAGGGGTCACGATTTGAAAGCTCCACTATCCCCTTTGGCCCCTCCGTTCTTTAAAGTATTGCCGTCGACACCCGGTATATCCGCCACGTCGAAAGTGATATGGGTTTGGATTATGTTGCTTTCTTTCTTTTCTCCTGACGTTCTTTCCTCTGTCATTTTTCTGGACGCAGCTGTTGCTATCTGCAGCTTGCTTTGGACGTTACGCTGGGATCTGTGTTTTTTTTTTCCCCCTATCCGGTTTTTATTTTCTCAACCTATCTCCTTTGCCATTCTTTTTAACCCTCCAGGGCTCCGAACCGCCCTTATATTTGCGTGCTTCTTTTAGCGCGGTTGTATTTGTGGTGTCCTTGGTTTCTCTTTTCTCTTTTTCTTTTTTTTTTGTTGAGTATCATTTTTTATGTTTTTGCTTGTTATAAGAGGTCGGCTTTTTTTTTTTTTCTTTTTTTTTTCGGGTCATCGCCTTTTACTTTGCCTCGTTTTTTGCTTGTTATTTTTTTATGGAGAGCAGGTACTTTCTCCCAATTATGGGGTCCTGGATAGCGGCCCTTTGTTTTTTCCCTTTTCTATTCTTTTTCCCGCCCGCGGACCCATATCGTCCCCAGTAGTTGGCTTCGTGACGGTGGCGGATTTTTTTGGTCGGCGGTATCATTTCCCTTTTTTTTATTTTTGCTTTGCCTTGCGTCTTCTCTGCATTTTCTGTAATTCACCGGTTCGACTCGCCCCCGACTTTCATTGAAAAAATTGAATCCGGTGTGGAATTTTTTGTTGCGCGGTTCTTGGTAGCGGCTTTTCCCTTGCGAGACTCTTTCAACTCTTTTTTCATTGCCCCTTTAAACGGTTGTTTTTTTTTTTTGGACTTTGGTAGTCGTGACCTTTTTTTACCCTCATTTTTCTTTTTTTTTGTTGCTGTGTCACCTGCCGCGCGACCGGCAACGCTGGCGAGTCCTCAGTAGATTCTTTGCTTTCTTATCTCTTTCTTTTCTTCTTGCTCTTCTTTTCTTCTGTCTTTCCTTTGTTTTCTTCTTTGCCGGTGCTTTTTACTTGTCGCATGCGCAATGTAGTTAGTCTTGTTCTTTTCTTTTTTTTTTTTTCTTTTTATCTCTTTTTACATTCGCTTCCGTTTCTTTTCCCTTCCCGGACAAAGCCTCCGTTTTCCGCTTGCTCACTTTCCTGCATCGTTTCCGTCCCACATTCCCGTTTCTGTTTTCCTCACGTGCCCCTTCTATGCCCGGTGTGGGGATGGTACGACCTGACGGCAGTCGCGCTAGTCAGCCCCAGACCTCACGCGACCCCGTGCATCACCTTCACCCCCTCTTCCCCCTCTAGTCCAAAGCTATTTCTGTGTTGCGGCAGGTCCGTGGGCAACTCCGTGCCCCCGCCGACCATTACTACCACACCCCCGCCGCCTCTTTGCTCCGCCCGCCATCCCCTCCTGCCCCACCTCTTGAATATTTTTTTTGAGGGCTGCGTGGGCCGCCTGCTTGTTGACGTCGGTCCGAGTCTTGCCCCTTTGTACTGGGGATGAAGAGTTTTCCCCCCTCTCCTTTCTTCACCCTTGCTTGTTCTGCATCTTCGCTCGTTGGCTATGCTTCTGCCTCGGATTTTCGGACGTACCTCGCCACATTTACTCCAACTCTGTCCACATTGGAATTGCTCTTTCTCCACTTTTCAAGTGCCTCTGCTGGAGGTATAATCACAAGCCTTGCACAGCGCGCCTCTCGCAGACTTCTTCCTCCACACCCGCATCTTGCTTTTTTACACGTTCAGACTTTTTAGAAATGACATGCCGCCAGCCGCCCCTGCGACGCGCCACACCTCGAGCAGTCTTCCCCCCTTTCTTGCATTCATGAGATTGCGCAGAGCTTTGCGTACGATATGACTGGGCACACGTTCACCTTACAGCAAGATCCTGCTTCCTATGTTACTTTCCTCTTTTTTTTGCGCTTTGCCGCAGGATAGTCATGTTGGCCAACAAACATAAATCCATATTTTATGACGCAGCGCGACAACGTAGTTAGACGTCGCGTTTTTTTTTTTTCTAGACTTTTGACCACGAACATGTCCTTTCCTTCCCCCTCTCCGCGATTTCCCCCTTCTTTCTTGACAATCGTCCAGCCACCCTCTCCCCTTTCTGTCTTTTTCATTGCAACGCCGTGCTGCTGTCGATAGAGGACAACCTTTTCCCTTTCCAATCCCCTTTTTTTCGTCCACGTGCCCTCTTTTTCCCCCGCGTTTCTCCCCCGCCTAGGCCCCTTTCTTCCCATTTTTCCAAGTGACCAAAAGTAGAAACGACGGGGAACACTTCTTGGTTCTTCGTTTAACTTCCCTCCCGCCTCCTTCCCTTCCCCTCTCATTTTCTTATTTTTTCAGTCCCCTGGTCGCCGGCTTGTCCTGTAGTGAGGAATTTTTTCTTTGTTCTCAACCCCCCCCCCTCGACCTGCCTCTTTTGGCCCCCCGTCCCTTTTCCTAAGGATCGTCTCCCCCTCCTCCGGCTGATTAACGCGATACGGCATTGTTCCAGGCCTATGGAACCAAGCCTTTGTAAATGGTTCCACTTTTTCCATCACGGCTGGCTTCGCCCTTCCCCGCTTTTCTCTTCGTTGAATTTTTCCCCTCCCCCTTTCCGTCCCCTCATTCCCCTCCGGGCGTTATGTGGAATTTTTGCTAATTTACGGCGGTGAGCCACTTCGTACAACCCACCAACTCGTTTATTTTTTCCGCATTGACTTCCAATTTCCCTTCTTGTTTCGTCTCCTTCCCTCCTCCTCACCACCACTTCCGTCTTTTTTCTCAGGTTCGGCAAGCCGACCTGACAGAAACCGGCGGGCCCTATTTTTTTTTTGGTTTTCTTTTTAGACCACCTTTCTTTCTTTTTTTTTGTCCTACCCTGGTTTGATTCTTTTTTTTCCTCACCCCCCCCCCCCCACCGTCGCCTAAAAGCCCCCCCCACAGCCTATTGGCAGAAAATGTCTTTTAACATCTTTCGGCGCTTTGGGGATCCATGCCCTTTTCCCGGTCCACACTTTTTTTTCCCCCTTTCCTTACTGATTTTGGATCCTGCCCCGCCAGGGTCTCTCGAGCCGCGGTGGGCCCTTCATGGAGTGCGGTCCCAGGTTCGGGCCTTCCTTCCTGAATGTACTGTCCCCCACTTTCTGCCCTTTTTCCTGCCCCCATTCTGCCCCAAAACTTGTGGCAGCACAAACCTCTGGGCGTTAGCGGCTAGAAGATTTTTGCTTTTGTCCGGCACCCCCTATCCCGTTTGCCCGCCCCCCCCCCCAAAGTTTTTTTTTTTTTCTTTTTCCCCAAGCCCAATCGCAGGTCCCTTGGCCAATGCGTTCGATGAGTTTTTTTTCAAACGATTCTTAGGTTTTCCCCGTCGATTCTTTCCTTGGTTTTTTCCTCCTTCACTCTGGTTTCTGTTTTCCCCCTCCTGCCGGGGTGGGCGCAAGCGTCTTACCCTTGAGCTCCCTTTTTGGTTGTTGATGTTTTTTTTTTTACCCCCCCTGTTTTAACAATTTTTCCGGTCTATCTTTCTTTCCAACTTTCAATCTTTCCAGCTCTTTTCGGCCCAGCCCCCTGTTTTTTTTTCGCGCGGGGCCTCTTTCCCCGCTGTGTTGTTTTTTTCCCCGGTTTGACTTGCTTCCCTTATGCCCCCCCCCATTTGTCAACGATCTTCCTGTCGGGCCCGCAGGACCCGCTTTCTTTAAAAGCTTTGAGTTGATCAGGTTTTTTTTGCTTGCCTCTTTTTTTTCCTCCCAATTTTTTTTCTTTCCTCCCTTTCTTTTTGGTCATTAACGTCATTAGGGAGGCACCCCACCCCGTTTTCCCTTAAAAGCGCATATTCTGTTTTAGCATTTAGAGTCCTTTTTCTGCCGGTCCTGACTTTTCCCCGGACCCCTTTCTATTATCTCCTTTTTGTCTTCTTGTTTTCCTTTCCTCCACGCAGGAGACCTCTGCGAGGGGCTGCTCCCCTGTTCTCCCCCGTAGCGTAAGGCCTTTTTTCTGGTTCACCCCGTTCCCTTTTCCTGTTCCTCCCTTTTTTTTCCGTACCCCCCAACGGTCACCGTAACTGATGTCCTTCTTTTTCTCGTGGAGGCGGCAATTTCCCTGACCCCACCTCCTCTGCGTGCCAGGTCGTCCTTTCACCATCCCCTTTCCTTCTCCTTTCCTTTTTTCCCCCTTATTTCTTCTTGTGGAGAGTTGACTCTCCCATTCTAAGGTGTCCCTCCGACTCCTTCGGCCCTTGGCTTTCGTGTCTTCTCTTTACCCAACGTTACCTTCCCCCCTCTTTCCTTTGGCTTCCTTCTCTCTCCCTGACACTTACCCATTTTCGCTCGATGCCAGGAACTCTTTCTCCTTCTTTCCCTATCAAATTTGTGTTTTTTTTGTTCTCCTAGATATTTGGTCCTTCCCTATGCGGAAAACTCTCTTTCTCCGCTTCCTGAGTCCCCCTGGCTCTGTGGAACTCCGGGTTGACCCCGTCCCCCCCCCCCTTACCTGCCCCTTTTTCCCCCTTTCCCCTTCCGAGTGTTGCAACCTTCCCTATTTCGCTTCTTTTTTTTTTTTTTTCTGTTGCACGGTCCAAACCGTTTTTTCTCCCTTCCCCCTCCCCTCTTTCCCCCCGTTATTTGTGGTTCTGTGCCTACAAGTCGAATTCAGCGGGTGCTTTGGGTCTTTCCTTTTTCTCCTCCCCCCTCACCCTCCTTCCTACTTTCCTCCCTTCCCCGGTGACCTTTGGTTGTATTTGGAATTTCCATTTGCGGATTTACCCCCTTTTTCCTGTTGGGACCGGACCTATGTACTTCCGACTGTTTAGAAAAAACAGTCGACGCCTGTCAGTCCCTGCCTTCTCCTTTAGTTTGTTACTCTCCTTTTCTTCCCCTTTTCCCCGTCATTCCAAGTTCGGCAGTACAGGTCGTGGGGTCTGACAGCCCGACTTACATGATCGACTTTGTTTCCAAATGATGTTCCTTGGCTTTTTCCCTTGGGGGGTTTCCCTACAGGAAACCCTTTTTAACCAACTTTCTTCTCAGCCCCCCCTCTTTTTCCTTTTTTTCTTCCTTCCCTCTCCCCCACACCACCTGCGCCCGATTTCTTGTAACAATGAGTTTAACATTCTACGTCTTCGTGATTTTCCCCTTTCTCCCTTCTTTCTCCTGTTTTCTTCCTTCTTCTTGTCACTGCGAGAGTAACTTCGTGTTTCTTCGTCGCCCCTCTTGCAGTTTTCTTTCTTTTTCTCCTTTGTCCACCTTTTTTTCCCTCGTTTTTCTTCTGGCTTTTTTTAGTTTTTCTAAGACGTGCTTGGTCTGAAACACAAGGACAAGGTCCACCGAAAGCTTGTTTCACCTTGCCTTCTCATTCCCCCTTCGATTTCGTTCTCTTGGCAAAGGTTCGGTTTCGATCGCCGTCTTTTTTTCAACTTTTCCATTTATTCCTTTTTTTAGCTACTCTTTCATGTTTTTTTGTCTTTTCTCTTTCTTCCTCTATTTCTCTTATGCGTGCCGTCTTCGTCCGCCTGACGGCCGTCGGTTCCTTTTCCGTTTTGTTGCTTCCCAGGTCTGTCTTCTTTTGTCTCCTTTGACTTCTTTTCCCTTTTCCCCTTTTGTTCTCCCTTTCTTTCAACTGGCGGCTTTTCTGCCCGCCCCCCTTAAAGAAGCACCCCCCCCTTAGGCCCCTCGAACTCCTTTTCGGGTGGTCCCTCTTTCTATGTCTGACGTCCTTCCTGGCTGTCCCCCCCTTCTTTCCTTTTGGCCCCCATTTACCCGCTCCAAATCGTCAGCCAGTCTGGCAAGCCCTTTTTTTCCTGCATAGCTGTTGTGCTTCTCTTTCTTCTTTTTCTGCTGGTTTTTTTCCCCCCCCTCTCACCCCCATTTAACTGTTGACGGCAATTGACAGGACAGTTTCCGGGGTTATCAGGTACCGCACCACGCACCCCTCAGCAGACCCCTCTTTTTTCCCCCCCGGTTTTGTTTGTCTTTCCTCTTTAACCGAACCTGCTTTTAGACCTTCTGTTCCTCTCCCCCTTTTTGTTGGTGATTACCCTTTGCTCTTTTTCATTCTCTATCTTTCTCCCCCTCCTTTCACGTTGATCCCCAATGTGCGGGTGTTAGATTTTTACGAGTGGTATGCTTCCTTTCGCCCTTTTCTTCACCCTTCCCCCATTTTTTTCCTTTTTTTCTTTTTACTTTTCAAGTCATTTTTCGAGTCGGAAAGCCTTCCTGATGCCTCCTGTCTTTGGGACTTCGTCTTAGTTTTTCTTTGTTCTTGGACTGTTCTCTTTTTTCCCTTTTTCCCGGGATTTTTTTTCCAACCTCTTCCTGGTCACAATGTCCTATTCGTTTTTTTTTATTCACAGGCCTTTTTCCCTCTCCCTGCATCCCTTTTCTTCCCTCTTCTTGTAGCGGACAAATTCCTTAGGCGGCATGTGCGGTTTTTCTTTCCGTAAGCCCTTAGCCCCCATCTACTCCTTTTTTTTGGTCCCCCCTGGCTTCGAGTGTCCGCCTTACGAAACTTTATTCTGACGGCCCTGATCTGTCCTTTCGTCTCGCTCCCCCCTGGCCCCCGCCCCTCTTTTTTTTTGTTTTCCTCCTTTTGTTGTTCCCCGGTCCCGTGAGAATTCATGGTTTTTTTGGCGGTTGCATGTTTGCCCCTTCGCGGTTTTTTCACACCGTCGACTCCTTTCTTTCTATTGCTCTATTTACAGGTTCCCTTTCTCTGCGCCCTTCCCCTGCCCCTTTTTCGTTTCTTGAATTCTTTTTGGGTCCTCCATCCCCCTCCCTTTGACACACAGGTCTTTTTCTGACGTTTCTTTTCCCGACCGCGATTCTTCTTCCCACCTCTTTGACCCCCCTCCTGTGGTTGCCGGCCCTTCTTCAATCTTTCTTTCCCGTATTCCTCCCCTGGCTGTTTTTACCTCCTCGATGGAATTAATGTTGACTGACGCAGGGACGATTCAGGCTTGAAGCTTGTTCTCTGCTTTACCCCCCAGTTCCCCCTGATCTCACTTTTTTCTTCCCCCTCCCTTTCGGTTGTTTGACGTTCGCTGTACATTTTTCCCCGGTCTTGTTATCTCGTCACGACTTCCTGCACTTTCCTTCTCCGTTACTCCCTTTTCTTGTAATCTTTTCAAACCATAATTTTCTTCTAGTTCCTATGTGGGAAGTTTACTTTTTTTCTCAACCCTCTTTTCCTCCCCCTTGATTCCTTTTCATTTGTTCCTTCAAGGTCTTACCTGAGTATGTTTCGCAAATCTTTGTAGTGGTTGCTGCGTGAAACTCCCGCTCCCTGCCTGGTAGTTTTCCGGGACCCCCTTTTGCTCTCCTTTATGATTACCGTAGGAGATTTATGTTCCACGGCTGCCCTCCCGATTTAATTTTTTGAGTCATTCTCCGTACCCCTTTTCGTTTTTCTTAAGTCCCCCTACCCCACTTGTCCCGAGGGTCCCTTTTTCCCTCCCCCATGTCCTGAAAGAATTCATCGAAAAAAAAGGAATACTCGCTGGCGTCTCTTTACCTTCGCCGAGAGACCCGTGCCTTTCTCTGCCCTGCACTTCAAAAACTCTTTCCCCAGGCTGGTCGGCCCACGTCCCGTTCTCCCCCTCTTTGCGTTCTTTCTCTTTGCCGCCTTGCCTCTTTTTGCTGACATTTTGTTCTTCTCTGCTACGCTTTTTTTGCTTTTTTTGACCTTTTTTTTTTTTTGTTCGTTTCTGTTGTCCCTTTTTTTCCTTTTGCAACCCCGCTCTCTTTCTTCACGCGAGTGTTTTTTTTTTTTTTTTTATTTTTTGTAGTAGGATTCTCCCCCCTGCCTTGTTTTTCCTCTAGAGTCCTGTACTCCCCCCCGACTGTCCCCAGTAGGAACGGCCAGGGACCACCGGCCTCTTCCCGTTTTTGTTTCACTGTTTTTTGTTCCCCGGCCTCCTTTTCCCTGTTTTTTTGTTTGCCCAAAATTTTCAATGCCTTTCCCGTTTTGATCTTTTTTTTCTCAGTCACTTTTCCGGATCCCCCCTTTGTGTTCTGGTGTGCATTCTTTTTATTGGACCTTATTCTTTAGTTATGGTTGAACATCTCGCCCGTTTTTCCCCTTCTCTTTTTATCGAATTCCCGTTTCAGCTTTTTTTTTGACCCTCCACTCCCTTTTTTGTTACCCCATTTCTTCTTTTGCGGTTCCGTTGGTTGGCGAGCGTTTGTTTTTCTTTCTCAACCCTTGCCCATCTTTTTTTACACCCAGTCTGTGTGCTCTAGGTCAGTTGTTCACCTATCGAGCCCTCCGCGTGATTTCTTTTTTTCCCCCTCTCTGAGTATCGGTCTTCCGATCGACTTTTTCTTTTTTCTTCGTTTCTTTTTCGTTTTTTGGTCGCTGCCGGATTTCTCAATTTCTTTCCCCGTGCAAATTCTTCTCCTTTCCACCTCGTGACTTTGTTTTTTCCTCACTTTTTCTCTTGATTCCTCCCGGTCTTTAGTCCCCCTTTGCGACAAATTCGCTCCCCCAATGTAGTCCCTCTTGTTCCTTCCGCGCCATTCCGATTTCCCCCGAGTTATTTCCTTTCCCCCTCCTCTTTCGTAGTCTCACGGTTAATGTGTCACACTTGCCGCCTAGTTAGACACCCATGTACCAATCGGTCATTTTCCAGTTTCTTCCCCCCTGTCGTCTTTTTTTTTCCTCTTTTTTCCTTTAGGACGCTCTTTTTCGATAGGGTCGTCATTTTTTCTTTTCTCCGGTTCGATCGAAGCGCTTCACGCAGCCCACAGTTGACGCTATTTCTAAAGTCTGATGACTTTTCCCTCCTTCGCTTTTCCCCTTTCTGCACCTTTTTCAATTCCCCTTCTGTAACCCTGTAGATAATGGCATGAGGGGCCCCCCCGAACCCCACGCTCGCCTCCCCCCCTTTCTCTTCCTTTTGCTTTTTTAACTGGGTCATTTCCTCCTTTTTTTGATCCTTTTTTTCTCCCCTCCCTTTTTTCTGTTTCCTATGATTTCCCTCCCGTTACCGCGGCGATAAGGTGAAACGCCCCCAGAGGATGTCGAATTCTTTTTTTTCTCCCCCCTTAGTCTTTTTCCCTCCCCCTTTCTTGATCTTTCGTTCGCAGTGAGGCGCCCCCCATCTTCCCCCCTTCCTTTTCCCACATGCTTGCCTGAGTCGGCACGTCTTTGGCATGCCTGTCTAAAAGCGCTTCCGCCTCATGCCTTGAAAGTCCCCGTCCCCTGGACCCTATCGTCCCCTTCTGGCTTTTCTCCTTTCGGAACCCCTCCTTGTTGTTCTCACGTTTTCCTTCTTTCCTCGTTCAAGTGTCATGTTCGACGGCGTCCGGCAAATTCGGGTCCCGTCACCGGTGCCTTCGCCCACCTACCTTCCTCACTTGTTTTCCCCTTCCCCTTGGTAAGTTTCGGTTTTTGGGTTTTGCACTTTCTTTTTTGCGATTGGCCGGCCGCGAAGCGGGTTCGTAAACCCCCTCCCTCTCGTTCTTGCATTTTCCCACTCTCTTGTATGGAGAAAACGGTTTTTGTGAGCGGTATGTCCGATTCTACAGAATGCTCACTCCTTTTTTTCTCCCATCCCTGCTTTGGCGCCTCGCCACCCCTCCCCATCGGCAGGTTTCATATCCTATTCATCTTGATCGCATTCCGATGGCTCCTATATTGCCTACTACCTCGCAGTCTTTCGCTTTTTTTCCTTTTCCTGGCCCCCCGGTCGCGTCCTGACGCAATCTGCTTTCTGGAGGTTCCTTTCTTCTTCCCCTTGGATGCCGACGTTATATGTCCTTTTCTAACCAACCCCCTCTATATTTTTTGCACTAACTTTTTGCCAGCCTCAGGTCTTTCCCCTCTGTGGACGGCCCCCGTCCTCCCCTTCTCCGCCCCTTCTGTTTCATCCACCACCGCTCCCCGTACGTTTTCGTTTGCTCAGTTCGTGGCGTTGCCGCAGAGTTCACCATTAATATGGTGTGGCCGGTTTTTTCTGAACCTTTCCATTGTTTTTCTTTCTGTGTTTTTTCTCTACGGGGACACTCTTCGCCTTCAGACATTTCAGAACATCTCGTTTCAAAAATTTGGGGGTCGTTTTTGGTCGTTTACATCCCTTTTCCTCACCCCTGGTACTCCTATCCCCGCCAACAGTTTTTTAGCGCAACTGGTAAAACACATGGTCCAGTCCCCTTCTTCAATTTTCTCCTTCGCGGGGCGTTTTCCTGTTCTGCTCTTCTTTTCTTTTGCCTTGAATGGGCAGGGAAAGGGTAAGACTAGGCAGACGGTGGCGTCCCTCCCTCCTTTCCTCCTTCTTCCGGTTTTGTGATTCGTTTGCTCTGCTGTTGATTGCTTTCTTGTTTTCATTGGTTTTTCTTTTCCCCCGCTACCCGAGTATCGGACTGCGAGCTCACCGGTAAAAAGTTGCCCCCCCTTGCCGTCTTTTATTTCTTCCAGTCTTCAGCCCACCCCATTGTCGGGGCCCCTCCCCTTTTTTGTTTCACGGTCGCTCATTTCCACCACCCGCCAGATTGGCGCCCTAAGAGTACGCCGTTAATTTCCCACCTACCCCGTCTGTTTTCATTTTTTTTCCCCTCTTGGCGGTCCCTCTTTGTCCAAACATGAGTCGGACGAGGCCGCCAGGGGTGGAAACAGACAGAATGGTGCATGATTTCTCTGAGTCTTGCGGCCCCTTTTGTTCTCTTCTCCCTGCTCGATGGGGCCTCATTTTTAGATTTCTCGTTTGTTTTTATCTTTCACTTAATGGACCCTTCCAGGCATCACCATAACTTCCCAGCGATGCCAGCTTGCCCCCCGGTTCCCCTTGCTGTCACCTTCTTTCTCTTGTCGCCTTTCTTTGCTCGCCTTGCAAGCGTCGTCCCTTTACACCTTTCGTCGGTTATTTTTCCGGGCACCGCCGGAAGGACGGTTCTAGTTTGTCTGTCCCCATCTCGTGAGTGTCCCACCCCTCCAGCTCATTAGAAGAAGCCTTCAGTTCTCCCCCCTGAAGAGTCGGACCGTGGTCAACACTGCGCAATGCCCTCCTGTCCTCCAATTGGTTTTACTTGCCTTATCCGCCTTCCCCGGCCTTCTTCTATTTAAGTTAGCGGAACGCGCCAATGGGTCGCCTGCTATTTTCTATGTTTTTTTTACTCTCGCCTTTTCCCACCTCTTAGCACCCGGATGATTGGCAGACGTGACCATCGGTGGATCCCCGATCGTTTTTTCTTATTTCCGTTTTGCTACCCCGTTCTATCCCTTTCCAGCTCTTGGTCCCCCCCAAAGCAGTTTGGGACCTGTGGAACTATGAGCCTTCCCTACACGGGCATGAGCAACTGACGTTCCGGGAGCTGTCACTCTTGCCTGTTGTTTCTTTTTTTTTCACTACCCCTTTTTACGTGTTTAATGCCCTTTCAGGCGGTGAGTTTTTTTTTTAACTTTTCTCCGTAAAACCTCCGGTTCGCCCTTGATCAAACTGACCCCTTCCTTTTTTTTCGGCCTTTTTTATTTTTCACCCCCTTGGCAGTGCCCCACACTTTTCCTTTGTGCTCCGGTTTCGGACGCGGCCGGGGAGCAAAACGGCCGGCACCTCTTCGGTTTTCTTTCGTTTTCTTTCGTTTTTTTCTTACCTGGACTGTGTTTCCTTTTTTCGTGCGCCCCAAACGGTACCGAATGACAAAGGCCAACTATGCACTGTAAAGGTGTGACTGGTCCCCCCGGGTGCTCCTTTGTCGGCCGGTTTGTGCGGTCACCCGGTTTTCTTTTTCCTCCCTTTCATTTTCTGCCGCTTTGATCTAGCGCCTTGATTGTGGTGGTGCGTAGTGCGTAGGCAGTTTCTTGCTTTTTCCGTATTTTTAGTTTTTGTCTGCCCCCCACCATGTCTTTTCTTTTTTCCCCCCCACCCCCCCACACTTTGTGGCAGCAAAACTCGGCCGGCGACGGGCTACGAATGGGAAGGCCACAGAGCCCCCTCGTTTGCCCCTTCCCCCACCATGGGAGTCTTACCCCTTGCCCCATCGTCATGCCCTTGTTCTTGTCCTGATCAAAGGACCCGGGCCCCACGATCAGAAGCGATGATTCTGGCCCCCACGGGTTTTCATCCCCTCCCCGTTGTCGTTTTTTGGTTTTCCTGGTTTTCGGGGTTTTCCGGTGTGCTCCCCAAAGGCGGAGTAACCTGGATTTAGCTCTGGACCCCGTGTGTCCGTCTTTTCCCCCCTGTTTGTACCCACCCAATACCCCAGAGACAAGAGATGGCCGGTTTCCCTCCCGTGCTTTTTTTTCTTTGCGAGCGCGTTACATTTCTGGACTCTTATCCCCCCCATCCTGGCCAAGGGGAACTCTCAGGTCCTTCAGACGCCGGCCTTGACAACGCTTTTGCGTCTGCTCTCCTCTTCGGTTTTTTCTATTTCCCCTGTGGTGGCTTCGCAGCGTTTGTGAATACCCTGCATTTCTGGTCTTTCCCACTTTCCCAACCCTTCACCGCCTCTTCTTTCTTTTCGCAGTGTTTAGGTAACCGGCTGCGAGAGACCGGCACGTTTACCTTTATGATCTTTTGAAACAGACCTGTTATCGGATTTTCGACCACCTTTCCTCCTTTCCTGGGTTTCCTTTGGGTTCGTCCAAACCGTTCGCGTAACATGACCTTCCGCCGTGGGCACTTTTCTGGTCGGCGAATGTTATTTTGCCAGTCTCCACCAGGTTTCCTTTACTTTTGACGTTTTCCGTGGAGGCTTTAATTTTTTACCCAGGACTTATCTCCTGGAGCTTTCTCTTTCCTTTCCTCTTTTTTGGCCCACCTTTTTTTTTTCTTTTTTTTTGACTCCCTTTTCCGTTTCGATCAGAAGGATTTGTTGACCTCGGACCTAAGCGTGCCCCTGTTTTGTTTCTGTTGCTGTCGATTTACCCCCCGTTCAGGCCCGTTCAGGGTTCGCTCGTTTTGAGTTCACGTATTCACCTTTCGATTTTCCGTTGCCCCCGTTTTTCTTTTCCCCCCCTTTTTTTTTTTTGTATGCAGGAGTTTACTGGGGCCTCGAGCGAAATTGACCGTCTGGTCTGCTTTGATTTGGTGGAATTATTTGCCTTACGTTTGTTTTCTCTTCCAAATCGCCCAGCAAACCCAACGGAGGCCTTCTTCCCCCTTGGCACGGTCCCCTCCCTTTCTCATCGGACCCTTTCGATTGCGAGTCTTTCTGCAAGTCCCAACCCAACGTTTTCCCTCAGCGACCCCCATGCCCGTTCCTTGATGGTCGTTGGGAAACCTCGACCCCTTCCTTTTTTGGCTGGGGGGTGGCCTGTCTCTTCTTCCACCTTTTGTTAAAACTTTTTTTTTTCACTCCCCTCAACTCCCCCCGTTCCCCTTGTTGCTTCTTGGCAATCCCCCCTTTACTCGACTGACAAACTCTTTTCTCTTGCCGGCGACCCTTCTTCCCCCCTTCCTCCCCCCCCCCTCGCTCTCTGGTCGAAAACAACTTGCGCGGCAGCGAAGCTTTCTCCGGGCTGTTTCATTTTCTCTTTTTTTGCTCCTTTTCTTTTCCCCCGGGATACTTTAAACGGTCGGGACTGACAGCACGTACTTTCAACATGTTAGTGTGAACGCATGATTTTGGTTCTTTTTTACGTTTTTTCTTTTTTTTCTTTCTCCCCTCTAAGTGTCATGGCCCAGAAGGATGAGACAGTCCCCCCTTTGTTATGGTTATTCCCCTCTAACCGTTGTCGCTGGCTGACCTCCCCACCCCGAGTTTTTCCAAAGGTAGGTTTGCTGAAGGGGACCTATCTTAAACCTTTACTAGTTGAGAAGTCCGTCACTCTTTTTTTGTGCCGTCTCCCCTGATCTTTTGTTTTTTTGAATGACATTTTTCCCGAGGCTCTGATTGTTTTGGTCTCGTCTAATTCGTCATCCACCTCCCCGATGATCTTTTAGATTCATTTTTCCAAATACGTTGCGAACCCAAAAGGACATTAAACCCTCAGACCCGAGTGCTTGCACCAAGTTTTTCTCATCACGCATGTGCTTCTTCCGTTTTCCTTTTTGATAGAAAGAACTTGACCAATGAAATGAGAGTGCTTGGTTTTCTCCGCCAAATTGTTTGTTTTTGGCTTGCCGGTTTTGGTTTTTTTTTCACCTTGCTTTCCTTTATTCTTATCCACAGCGAATGGACGGGATTGGTTTTTGCTGCACCCTTTTGTTTTCCTTTCTTCTTCCCTGAACTGGGGCCTCCAGTGTGTAACGCTTTTCTCTTCTTTCTCTACACCTTCCCGCGACAAGCCACTCAGGTGCGTCCTCTAGAGCACCCTGTCGTGGCGCATATGATTTTCCTCTTTCAGAGTTCTGGGTCCCTTTCCACTTTGCTTTCCCCCCCCCGTTCAGCTTAAAGATTCCAATTAGACTCCCCCGTCTTTGCCAGTCTTGGAGGTTAGCTCGTTGTTCTTCCCTTTTTTTCAGTGGTTTTTTGGTTTTAGTCCCTCTCCCAGCATTTTTTCGGTCCCTTTTTTTAACTCTTTTTTTGGTTTTTTTTCCCCCTTTCACCCCCTTCCCCCCGGCGATCCCAAACGAAATAGGGGGACCCGGCCGTTGTTTTTCGTCCCTTCGCCGTCCCACACAACCCACCTTTTATTTTTTTCGCCAGGTTTTCCGACTGGTGTGCATACTTAAGAGGCGCCTTTTTTTCTCCTTTTCGCTTTTTCCATCATTTCATGTTGGATTACCCAATGCCGTGTCCCCCACCTTTCTTTCCACGTTGTCACCGCCGTCAAATTGAGCCGCAAAAATTCCCCCGCTAACCTCTTTCCCCGTATGTCTTGTTCGATGCTTTTCTCTTTTTTCTTTTAAATTCGGTCGACAGTTTTCGTCAGTTCTCCCCCGCTTAAGGGTCTTCCGTCATTCCCTTCACCCCGGCTTGGTTCCATCTCTTTTTTTGTCACATCCGTTATCCTAAGGAATTCGCAGGACCCCTCTTTCCTTGCGTTTTACAAGGTGCTTTCCTCCCGTCCCCTCCCCCTCTTTCCCCTCTCTTTGTGTTCCCTTTTTTTGCTGCGTTGCAAGAAATTGCCCCCTTCGACGAATTGACGGCGGGAACCCCCTGTTTTCCCTTCTTCTCCCCCCTGTGATACGCAACTCTTCTCCCTGGTTACTTGATGCTTTTTTATTTTCCCGCGCCTGATTTACTTTCGGCTTGCGCCCCTTCGCAGTTTTCCAAACCTTTTTTTCCGTTTTTTCATGTTTTCTTTTTTCATTTGCAACCGAAGATTGAGTGTTCCCCAACCCCCTTTCTCATACTCTCCCTGCTTAATGTTTTGCTCTTGTTTCCCCTTTCTTTTGACGCACGTTGCAAGGCAGTGAGCGTAAGTAACGCCCCCGCCCCCCCCCCTGCCACCCGGTTTGTCGTCGCCCCTCTGATTTTCATGTTCCATTGTCTTCTCCGGTTTTGTCACACGTCCGTACTCCTTACAGAATGAAGGGGAAAGGAGTATCTTTCTTGTTTTCCTTTTTTTGGCCCTCTTTTTTTTTCCTTGCGTCTGGCAGTTTACGGGTCCCCCCCTTTAGGATCAAAACACCAAAGTTCACAGCTTTATTCTTTCCTCCTTTAGATCGTGCCATTTGGTCACTTCTTGTTCCACTAGATATTGGGGGGCCTTCTCTTCTTTTCCTACTTTTTTTTTTCGCCTCCCCATTATCGCGGCTGCTTCATACCCCTGGTCTTTCTTTTCTCTTTCGGTGTTGTTTTCCGTGCGAACTCCGCCCCCCCCCCAGCATGACGGCCATTTAATCGAGGAAGTGGTCCCCTTTGCTGGCCTTCCCCTTTCCCTTCCGCAAATTCTGTTTGTGGACCCCCCCCCCTCCGTTTTTCCGTGTATTACCGAGGAGTGTAGTCCCCCTTTTCCATTGGCTCTGCCCTCTTGTCCTTAAATGAGTGTCATTGAAGCCACTTGTTGTTTTGTCTTTGCCCCCTTTATTGTAGCATCGACTTTGATTTAGGTTAGGTTTCCGTTCTCAAGGAAAAAATGATCCGAGAAAACTTTTATCCCGTCCATTCTCCCACGTGTAACATTAACGCACCCCCATCCTCTTCTATTTCTGATTCTTAGGGAGGAGTGGGCCACGGTATGGAATGGTCCTCGTTATCCCCCTTCCATCCAATTTCTTTTTCAGACTAAAGCCCCTGACGATTAATGTTTTTCCCCGCTTTCATGAAAAAGAAGGGTTCCATGTCCACTATTGTTTTGCCCGACGGAGACCCGCTTTTAGTGGGAGGTTCGTGGATGACGTAGGTTCTTTTTTATCGTTACCTTTTTCCTTTTTTTTGCCCCCCCCCCCTCTTTTATTTTCCAACCCGGATTGTAGTGAACGAGCTCTTTCTTTGATTTTTCGTGGAGGTTTCCCTTTCCCCCTGCTCCCCCCCCCCTATCTAGGGCCATGATATCACAAGCCCCTCTTGCCCACATCTTCGTTCAGCCCTCCCCTTGACGCGTTTTCATATTACCCTTTTTTTTTCACTGCGGCAACCCGCCCTTCCCAGAAAAATTGCACTTTCCTTCCCATACTTGGAGAGTATGGTGTATGGTCCGTTGTTACTCCCTGGTTTGTTGACTTCATGGGTGAGGGCCTGCCTTTTCTTTTTTACTCTTACCCTCTCTTCTTATGTGGTTTTCCACATGGCGCCAGTTTTTTTCTCCGCGTTCAGTCTGGAAGGAAAATCCGACCCCTTTTTGGCCTTTTTTTTCCCCCTGGTCCCGTTTTTTTAAACACCTTAACCGCCGTGCCCACTCATCCTCTTGTCTTTTGTCTCCCTTGGCTGATTCCCCGGTCAAACCTTACCAGTACCACATCCATTTGCGTGAGTCGTATTCGTCACCCGCTCTCGCCATCACGCGTAGACAAGATGCTTTTTTTTTTTCTTCACCCTTTTATCTTTCCCTTGATGGCGTGTCTCCGCTGTTGCTTTTTTTTCTTTTTTTGAGCGGGCTTTTTCTTTTTTTTCCTCACTTTTTTTCCCGGGTTGACAAGGCTTCGACCATTCCGTCCCCGAGCTCTTTTTTTCCTCCAACTAAGCTAACTACATGTGAAAAGACGATGTTTTCGACTGCCCCGTCGCAGGCCCTCCAATTGGACCACTCCCCTTGGTTTCCGCTAGGCCGCTGTCATCCCAGAGGGCTTTTTTTCCCATTTTTTCATTTACTTTCTGGTTTGACGATCCGTGTGAGTCAACGGATTTCGCCGACAGTTGAAAATGCAATGTAGTTTTTTTTTTGTTTTTTTTTTCCCCCTTTATTTCTCTTCTTTGTGTTTGATGCACGTACCGCCCCCACGTTTTTCCACCGCCCTGTCGATTCCTTTCTGGACGTTCGGCAAGATTATTGGTTTTTTTAGTAGCGTCTATATTAAGTGCATGCTCCCCTTCTCTTCTGATTTCCATGAGCCCCGCGTTGCCGCTATCTGTTCAACCCTTTTGCTTCCCTTCTTCTTGTGCCCCTTCTCCTTGTTGCCCCGACGTGACACAATATCCGTTGCCGTGTCTGTGCACAACAAAACACAAAATGACGGAAATGTCCCCCC
>Ga0179591_1200506_pt1 | contig 23017 bp, 23 predicted proteins | sample CZOMad2_1_08_16f_FD_182891 | JGI IMG/M metagenome (GOLD analysis project Ga0179591, IMG submission 182891) | Vadose zone soil fungal communities from Angelo Coast Range Reserve, California, USA - CZOMad2_1_08_16fungal (PacBio error correction) | ecosystem: Environmental > Terrestrial > Soil >... | reverse complement strand
TCCTCTCCAGCTGTCCTTTTCCAGAATATCCGCAGTTCTCTTGTACTTTAGTCCCCCCATGTCAGCGCGTGCCTATCTTTTCTTTCACGGAGAATACCTCGTGACAAATCCCCCTTTTTCCTTGACGCATTGCTCTTAGGATTTTCGTTCTCTTTGTATAGCTCCTCCTTTTTGTTTTTTTCCTATGAATATAGAGTAACTCTATCTTTCTCCTCCTTTGTTTCGAGACCTCTTGAGAGAGGGAGCCAAAAAGCTATGAGGCCCCTCTCCATCCGACCCATACTCTTCTCTGCCATACCTTTTTTTAATTTGTCACTCCCTTAGGAATTTTCCCATCCCATCCCAATAGTGTGAGATTACGCTTTTTTTCTTCCTACGCCTCCCCAAGCCTGTCGAGTCGGTTCCGTTCATAGCATCGATCCCCCCATTTTGAACCGATGTATTTCAAAGTCTCTTAGTTGTAAGTTTCTTTTTTTTCATTCGTAAAGGGCTGCAGGCACCCTTTTCCCTCAGGTTTCGTGATGTACACCCATTTTTTCCCCCCCAAAAAGTTCCTCTCTTTTTTTTTGTTGTTAGTTGGTCCTCCCTTTCAAGCTCTTTTAGGCCGATTCTCTGGCGGTCCGTCACTCTGTCATGTGCTGGTATCCCGGTAACATCGAAAATTTTTCCGGTTAGGAAAGGGGTAATGATGACTTTTCCGCCCCACTTAGTTTTCAAAGATATACCAAACGGAACGAGTTCCTTTTCTTTTTTCTATTGTATGGCCATTCACGTTTTTTCTCTCTCCTCCGTCAAGGTTTTACCGGTGCAGACTGAAAATCTCGCGCGTCCTGGCTTTTGTATACCCCCCCCCCCCCCTCCCCTCCGCTGAAATGGTTCTCCAAATCTCTTGAACACCAATGAGCACGATTTCTCGCCTTTTTCTTTCCACACTGACGTGATTCTCCTTTGCCCTCGGCGGGTTTCTTCATATGGGATCATTGTTCCGGAAAATTCCTTGCCCCTTTCCCTCCTCACGGGTCGACTTCATGAACGTGAACACTAGGCTGGTTTCCCTTTCCCTCCCCGGCTTGCCTCCCTACTTGCCCCTTCATTCCGGTCCGGATTATCAAGGTCCTCCCGATCCCTGACCCCGCCCCCCCCCTCCTACCTATTCTGGTTTCTCACGAGTTATGCGCCTTTGTTTTTATTTCCTTTGCGGTGTTAACAAGGGCTTTCCCTTTTTCTTGGAACGATCGTGAATTCCAGGTCTCTGGGGTCCTCTATGAACCCCCCCCCAATTACCAACTCCCCATCGCCTCAGGTATTAAATTTATTCTTCTCCCCCCCCGAGCCCTGGATATGTGGGATTCTTTTTTTTTTTCTTAATTTCACCATTGGCCCCTCATCCATAATTTTGTGCAGATTTTCCATCTTGCCCCCCTCTGCCAAACCTTCCATTGACTTAACTGTTCTTGAACACATCCTCGGTCCCCCCGGTTCTCGAAAAAGTTTTTCTTCGTTGTGTGTATCCCCTACCTCTTTCCGAGGTTGGTTACCGTTCACGTATCCGCGTGTTTTCCTTTGTTTTTTTCTCTCCAAAAGCACCTGTGTGCCCCTTAAGAAGGGTGCTCGAGTCACCTAAATCCATTTGTCCGGTTTGCTCTTTTTGACCCAGCCCCCCCTTTCCAATGACCAGGAGAATTCTCGTTTCCAGCTGTTCATTTTGGCGAGTCCGCCCCCCCTTCATTTTTTTTAAAGTGCGTCTTTGTTCCCCGGCAGACCTTTTTCTTTGCCATTTTTTTTCCTTCACTTCTGTCATTGTTAGACGCTCTATAATTAGGAATTACTCTTGTCCCCCCCAAGAATAGGGAACCAACTGATCCCCTTGTCCATCCCTCTGCATTTCTTCCTATGCCCCCAAGATCCAATCCTATTTTCTGGGCCTTTTTTCATTGAGTGTCCCATCGAACAAGGACCGTTACTCCCAGCTCCACTCTTGTCAACCGCCGGGTCCTTTTGTGTCCCCTCCGTTTCTTGCCCTTCTTGCACCCCTGTTTCCCCTTTCTTCCTTTTTGTTTCGAAATTTAGACTATATCACCCCCCCCTTTTCCTTTTCCTGATGGCGGGCCGTCTTTGGACTATTTAAGTTTCATCCACTCGTTCCCCCCACTTTTTCTAATGGGTAGGCATCTTTTGTGTGAGTTCGAGCCAGGAGGAATAACGTCGACCCTCCGGCCAAGATACTTTCTTTCCTCTCATCCTTTTTTTTTTTCTAGCCCTTATAAGCTCGTTTCTTTTTCCTATTGCGCCCCACACACAAAACCTGACCCCCGTGGCAAAGTGACCCCCGCCACCGAAGGGTTTTCCCTTCCTCTCTCAAGCGCCCCCCCTCCCTTCACGAGGGTATATCCACCCCCTACCTTCCTTCCGACCTGTACCCCTTAGAAAGCTGCCCCCCCCCCCCTCATCAGGTCCGAAACGGCTGGACCGCCCTGGATGGTCACTTGGAACGGCTCATGTCGTACCGCCGCCTTTCCTTTTCCCCCCCCTCCTTTCCACGTAAGAAGGTCTTCCTGATTTATATGTCCGTTCACCCCCCCAACTGGAACCTCCCTTTCAGGATACTTGTTCCTGTGGGTCCATTCCCTATTCTTTGCATTTAGTTCTTCACGTTGATAAAAAGAGTCCCTTCCTTGACGCCGTGCTGAATTGATGTCATGACTCCTCCCATTTGCTCTTTCCTGTCGATTATGTCTGGTAACCCCCCTCCCTGACAGATCAACCGAGAAATTTCCTTTTTCGGCCCTCTCCCCCCAGTTCCCAACTTATCTTGTCTCCCCCTCCTTCCTTCCCACCGGTTGGGGCTCCCCACCTTCCACGTACCGTTTTGCTTCGGAACCCCCCCCCCTTTCCCTTCCGCCTCGTCTGAGTCCTAAATACCAAACCACCGCCCCTCTCCCTGCGGTCACGTTCTTCTTTGCTACGGACTGTTAAATTTTCCAGCCCTCCCCTCTCCTCCGGCCCGTTTCTACGGGATCTTTAGGTCACCCCCATTTTTTCTTCCCGCTGGGGACGGGACCGTCCTTTGCCTTACCTTATCTCTTTCTTCTTGGAGGTCTACCAGAATTTCACATTTTCTTGTAGGTTTTCTTTTCCCCCTTTGTTCGACCCTTTCAACGCCCCAAACCCTCCCTCTGCATCTTTACCACTATCGAACCACACAGGACCTACCTTGGGAAGCTGCACCCCTGCCGGAAGACCAGCCCTTCTCTCCCTATTTCGTATCCCATTGAATCCATTTCTCTTTGTCGAGGGCGACGTCGAGTCATACTTTTTTTCCCCTCAAGATTTTTTTCACGTAGCGGCTCCCCCCTTTGCCAGTGACCGGTTTCCCTCCCTTCCATTCCTGAAGCTAACTTTACCTTTCCCGGGTCTTTTCACTTGATTTTGGACCATCATCGCCTCCCTACTGCAATGATTATCCCCCTCAATTGTTGTGAACCTTCCCCGGAGGCTACTCCTCTCCTTCAGAGATAGGGGTAACCATTGTTCATCGAGGTTTTTGGGATGTAGTCCCCTACCTACTCTGTTCAGTAGGCGGCCCATTCCACGACCTTCCCTTCCGTCCAAAACCTTCCCAGTTTGCCCCTCCCCTATTCCCCCCGACTTTCCCCCAGAAGGTTTTTTTGTCTATTAACCTGACCAACTGTTTTTCCTTCGCCCTGCTTACCCCTTTTCCTAACCTCCGCTTTGCTACATCTGTCCTGATGTTTGGTCCTGCCCCATCACAATCCCTTGGTTCCTGGAATTCCCAGAATCACGATATCTCTGTGAAAAAGAGCCTCCCCCCCCCCCCCTCTCCTCTTTCTTTTTTGGCAGGGTGAACAATCTTTTTTGAACATCTCCTCAGCCTCGAATTCCCTTTGTGCCTGGAAGGACTTGCTCTCCTTAAAGAATTACGCCCCCCCTCTCCTATCCCAATACCAACCTGTTTGATTGGTTCTTATCCTCTACGATTCCTTCCCAGCATCCCCTCCAGTGATCGGTAGCCCGCTGTCTTCTTCTGCTAAAAAGAGCTTCTTGTCTTTTTTTCCTTCCTCTGCTTTTTCCCACAATTACCCCAAGCTCTGTGAGGGATTGGTTATTTTCTTCGTTCCCTTGGTTCGGCTTTTTTTTTCTCCCCTCCCTCGACTCTCTCCTCTTCCTCCGTTGCTGAGAGAAATCAGAGATGAGTTTTCCCACCTCGGAGAGAACTTTCCCGAAAGCCCTAATTGACCGGTTAATTTTGTAACGCCGTCGTTCCCCTCCCTCCTTGTCTGCTTTTTGTACTCCTTTCGCCTACATGAAGCCTAATCTGTTGTTTGCGGGCCTAGTCCCTGCGTCCCATAAGAACTTCTTCCCACCCTAGTATTTCAACATGCTTCCCGCGAGTTCCGGACGGTGTCATTGGGAGCCAAGTGATACTGGTTTCACCCCAGCCCTTCGCGGCTGTTTTAACAATCCCTCGGCCCCCCCCCATGGCTAGAGAGTTTTAAGGCGCTAACCCCCTGAAACTTTCTTTTCTGCTTTTCTGAGTGGTTTTTTTCTCCCTTTTGGTGATTCTTTTACTTTTGTTAATATGTGGCCTCCTTTCACTTGGGTACTTGTTTTTTAAGGTGTATTCCTTTTTTTACCCCCCTCTTTTTTTTCCCCCCCCACATCCCAAGGGCTTGTGTTGATGGCATGAGGAACAGTCACGTCTAGATTCTTCCTTTTCTTCAATGGTTCTTTTTTTTTTCTGCCCACGTGGTCAGTTCCGATCCAACCGTACCGATTCTGGTAATTTGTGTGGGGTTCCAAAGTGTTTTTTCTCCTCAAATAATCCGTCCAGTTTTTACGGCGCCGAACTTTTTCCCCTTTTGACTTGTGTTAAGGGAAATTGTGCTCCTGCCCCCCCCAGACCCGTTTGACCATGGTGAGCATCCCCAAAGATGAAAAAATGCTAACGACCCTCCCCTCCCCGGGGGAAACCCATTGACGTGGGAATCGCACTCGTTCCTTTTTTTTTCTTTTCCTGGGCTCAACCTTCCCTCTTTTGCCCCCTGTCCCTTCGGTCTCTCCCACGGGGGAGATTTTAAGTCACACCCCAGGATGACTTGCATTTTCACTGGACGCCCTTCGGCCGCTCCCACAAAGCGGGCCCCGCATCTTCTGGATACTTCCGCTACTAGAAAACTAACCCCAGTCTCCCTTCATTTGTTATGTTAGACGCCTTTTTTTCCTCCAGGATCTTTTTTCCTGCTCCCCCCCCTCTTTCAGGTGACGAACGATCGTTGTAACCGGTATCCATGTCTTGTTGACGGGTTAAAAAGTAACAGACAATAACCAATCTCCCTTCCTCCTTCCTTGAATTTTTCTTAGAATCCAAAGTTGGCCTTAATCTTAACTTTCCAACATGAAAACGCCGTTGCTCAGCCCTTGTTTTTGGCCCCTCAGTCAAGAGCCAGCGACGGCCAGGACCTCGGCTTCCTTGCCATTTCACGCGCCGGCCTTTCTGCCCCACTTATGCTTATTTGTTGAGGTTTACTCAACCCCCGTGTTTTTGGTTTTTTCAAGTTAGTAGCCACTCGCTTTGACTTTTTGCCCCCGCAACCCCCCCTTTGTGCATAGTGATTTTTAAGCGGCCCCCATAAGGTTTTAAGGTGGTTTTTGACCATCACTTGTCCGACACCCTGCCCCTGATTGCGAATTTTGCGTTGGTGGTCTCCTTCCTGCCTCAAAGAGCTTTTCACTCTTTCTTCCCCCGCTCGGTAAATTTTGACGGTCATTTGGATTCAAGAGATAATTCCTGAAAACCCGTTTTTCTTGTGTATAAAAGCTTTTTCTCAGCAGTACTCCAGTCCTTCCCTTTCGACCCAAGTCTTGCCTTTTCCTTGAGCCCGCAACGGTATGGCCATTTAGTTTGACCTCCCCAGCTTAGGTTTCTGTTTCCCCCGATCCCTGAGGTTTTTTCCCTTGAGTTAACCTCATTGGAGCCCTTCCCCGGAAAGATATTCATCCTTCCTTTTTTAACCTCCTTTTATTCCCACTATAAAAATGTGTCTCTTTCTCGGTTAGTAGATAGCATACTTGTGATATCCATACCCCTTTTCCCGTCGTTTTGTTTCGTGGGTGGACTGATCTTTCATTTCGGCAATGCTTAAATCTTGCGAACTGGGCCCAGCAGTTTTTTTTTTTTTTTTTCTTGCCAAGGAGGCCTTTACCTATCTGAGCGGATGCCCTTCTCTGTTTACATCCCCCCTTTCTTTTTTTTTGCTTATCGAGTCCTATTTCCTTTGTTGCCGTCCCCACAAAAAATGTAGCCCCCGTGCGTTTTTGTTTGAGGCGTGCTTCAATCGTGGGTCACCAGCCCCTCCCCTCGGCAATCAGTCACCCTCTAAATATCGTCCCCCGAAGCCCGTTTTCCCAAAATCCCTCCCAAGACCCCGTAGTGGAAAAAGGCCAGGTGGCTGGCAAGTGGACCTTTTTTTTGTACCGCGCCGGGTCTAATGGTCCCCCTCCCCCCTTAATTTCGAATGTGGCCCCCTCACCTTCTTTTATTTATGATCCTCGTTCACGCCAAATACCGTTCAGGATTACCCTTTTGCTAGTTTTTCCCCAAACCATACCTATTCTTGTGTTTCAGTCCCCTGATACGTTTTCTGATCCACGATTGCCCATATGAAAGCAGTGTCATGATACTATGACTCCCACATTATCATTAATTCCGGGAGTTCTGCTCTTCACCAGTTAATTCAACCTTTCTTCAGAAACTCTTCAATCGATGGTCCTTTTAAGTTCATGTCCCCCCGCCAGAACCCGGATGTCATATGGGTCCTCTTTTTCACACTCCGCCTTAAAACCTTGTCTGAAAAAAATTACTTCCTCGCTGTGAACGGTTCCCCCCCCCCGGAAACCGTCCCTTTAGTCTTACCAACCCCCCACGTTCACTCACTTTTCCCCGACTGGACCAGATGAAACTTTCCTCGTTATTTTCCCATTACGACGAGCGGTAGTACTTATGCTCTCCTAGTCCCTCCTTGTGAACCCTTCTTGTACGGCGTTAATGTTGACCCTTTGAAAGCCCCCTGACCGGTATTGGATTGAGTCAGCACTTTCAGAGAGGTAGTCGATTTAGCAGGGTTTCAATGTTGTTAGCACCTGTTCCCCCCCCCCTCCGACTATCCCTTTTAATACACTACTCTGCCAAATCCAGGAAACCTGGTTTTTTTTAAGAGCCTGTAGGCAGGCCTTAATAGATTTTTACCCATCCGACTCCTACTTTTTTTTGCGGTTTCGAGTCGTTTCTTCGTAGTTTTTTACCTCTAACATTATTGTGCGTTTTCGCGGCAGATCCCTTGAAGTTCCTTGTCCCTTATTTCACATTCCCCCGTAAGTCTAACCCGTCGATGCAGGTTTCCATTTTGGTACCTGGTAATGCCCCCCCCACCCTCCTGTTAGCCCAATATTAATTCCCAGAAGATTGACACCCCCCAGTACCTTGACAATCTAACCCCCCCTGAGTTCTCCCTCGTCATTGTTTGTCTGCTCACAAATGTTCGCGTTGTGGTTGAGCCACGCAAGATCGTCTACAGTTCGGTTTCCATCAAACATGGACGGCGAATTGCTGCCCCCCCACCACGTCATTTTCCAACCCCCTCACCACACGACCTCCCCAAAGACGCGCTTGGTATTTTATTCCCCAAACTGACCCCCCGTTTTAGTTCTCCAATTCCCGAACGCCCCGTCCTCTCCTCCCCCTCTTATTTCTTGGAACGTGCATGTCCCATCACACCTTTTTCTTTTTTTTTGACAGAAAGTCCTCCTCCGGCAAATCATGGCACCCCCCCCCCCAAAAATATCTCGACATTGGGTCCCTTTTTATTTGATCTTTTTTTGAACATCACCGACCCCCCTGACCTTTTGCGCAAGCCATGGCCTTCCCCCCCAAGTCTTTTCCCCGATACCTGATGTCCTACCCAAGGCGTTTCATGTTGAGCTTGTCGTGATGGTGACTAGGCTTACTGTTGCCCTTTTTCATCTGTCTTATTGTAACTCCTTACCCACTTTTTGATTGTGTTGAACCCCCTAAGGCTCTTTTCCAAAAATTTTACCCCCTTAGTGACGCAGGCATATGCGGTCTTTTCCAATGTTTTGGCGCATTCTAAGTTGTTTTTTTTCCTGGCGGATCTTCTCTTTTCCTCGTTGTTGGCCTTTTAATCTGAGAGTTATTGAAAAAGCACCCCCCAACTTTCCTACCCCCGAAAAAACCAACACCACCCCCCATTTTTTTTGTTCAGACTCTCTTCTCGGGCCCCTTTTGTCACGCGCTTTTAGAGCTGTGACCTTACCGCCACTTTTCGGTTTAGACCTCCGGCCCTCGTTCGCCTCTGACCTAACGGAGTATTGTCTCGTTGTGGGCATAGTACAGCCCTCTCCTGCCGCGCTAAACATAACGCCTTGTGATTTACCTCTTTCTGCCCGGTAGGTTTCAGGCGCGGTTCTTCCGTTAAGTTCTGTTTTGTCGTTCTGTGAAACACTTCACCCTGCCCCCCCCCCCCACACTTCTTCCTATTTTTCTCTGGCCCTCCACAAGATATATTGAGGCCTTGTCTTTCTTGTTTGTTTTCCCTTCCCAGTGAATTGATGGTTTTTCCTGGGCATGCCCCTTTAGAACGTCCGGCGTTCAAACTTTCTGCTGGAAACCCACTTTTGGTAAGTTTCCCCCCCCAACTTTTTTTTAATCCTTGGTAATTTGTGGTGTTTTGCTATTGTATTTTTGTCCTGATTTTTGTTGAGCAGCCAATCCCCGAAGGTTTCTCCTCTGAACTAACTCCCCTCGAGTACGGACACGTGGCCTCTCCCCCCAGTCCCAGATGACCCTTCTCAGACCTCCCTTTAACACAATGGTTTCGCCTCCCCCGCGGGTTATTTCCAACCTGAGTGGATCGCTGCTCGGGGGCTTCATGGTTTCGTGCCAAATCAGCTGACTCCCGTCCCCCTGCCGGTCTCGAAATGTAGACTCCTCAACACGGCTGAAGACCCCGTTGAAGCTTCGGCCGCCGGGCTGTCATCCCTGCGGATTATCAAAGATCTTCGTCTCGTTCGCCTTAAGGCTCTTCTTGGAGACTTCTCGAGGATTTTTTCCGTTTTTCCCGTTGTCCAGCTCAACGTTGTTCTTTTTTACTTTGCAACTCTTCTTTTTAATTCGTTCTCTTTTTTTTTTTGTGTTTTCAAAGTTTCCCCAACTTTCCTCCCAATCCTCAGTCAGGCATGTTTTACCCTTTAATTGCTAAAAACCTTCCCTGCGGCAGTTGGCCTAAGTTCCAAGCTTCCCATTTCCGTCCCGGCGGTTGAGCATTTTACGAGCCCCTTCCCCCCTCCCCCCAGGCTTCCTCGGTCGGCCTTTTCCCGTAGTAGGAACCGGTTTTTTGCAACTTCCAGGTAAGGTTTCGTTTTAAAGTACTCACCGAGGCTGCAGTGTACGGTTTTCCCAGTTAAAGTAACCATTTTTCCTGGTTAGACTGCCTAGGCCTTGTGCTTGAAGTTCCCCGGCCCCCCTGCGTCCCTACCAGTTTTTTCGGTGCTTTGACAAAATTTTCCGAAACCTACAACCAGTCTTTGCGCGGCCCCGACGTTTTTGTCGTACGTGGCTCCCTAATATCCAGTCCATTGCAGGTGCACCCCTCCCAGCCCGGTTCTAGTTCCTGATGCCATGTGGGCCCCCTCTTATCCTCTCCTAAGGTATGCCTTCCTTTTCCTTTGTTACCCTAAGCCATGTCCCTCAAATTTTCCTTTTTTTCGTTATCCCCCTGGAACTACCCACACAATTTTGTTGGCGCCCACGACCTTTCAGTCCCCGACAAATGCAGGCTGTACCCCTCCCTGCTTGCCTCCGGCTGGGTCCTTTTTCCAGCCGTTTATTTCTACTGAGCCCCACATGTTGTGGCCTGAAGGGCCCGCTCAGAGTTACATTTGGCTATCTCTAGTTTTTTGTTCTTGTGTTCCTTCCTTTCCTTTTTCATTTATGACCCTCCACCTTTGCGCTTTGTCAAATTTTTTTTTGTGTCTTGAGACCCTTCTTAACTCCACTCGGCGTCTCGACTCTCTCTCTTTAACCCTCCCCTCTGTGTTGAGCTATTTCGCCCGCGTCTTATTTCCTCTTTGTCCCCACAAACACTGCGGTTTCCCATCAATTGGATAGCCCAAGTGCCTTTCCTGCCCGCTGGCACCCCCAGGCCCGCCAATAACGTCGGTATATCCCCCCCACACCTTCTCCTGAGTCTACCCCGACCCTTCGACCACGCCCTTTGAAACTTGTTCAAGTCCCCTTGCTGGTTTTCCCTGAAGGTCTTTTCAAAGCGGGGACCGGCTTGCCTAAAGCTCTGTTTATAATTTCACACATAATACCTAACACCTTCTGGCCCATCACCTGCTGACTTGGATATTTCTCCCGACTTTTTTTTTTACAGTTCCTGGGTTCCATGGGGACTCGGTTTTTACACATCTTGTCTTAAGGTTCCTTCCCCTTCTGTTTTCCCCAAGATTGGAACCCGACCAGTCTTACTTCCCCCCCTCTCCTCATCCTTTCCCCCCCTCTCTGGCGCGCTCATCTGACCACCTCTAAATTTCTGCGTCTCCCCGATGACCCTATCGGGGTTACTTCGGCCCACACTCCAACGGCCCCATTTATATTTTTAGCATTCCCTCCCACCCCGCCTTTCACCGGGCTGGGGAGCCTCCACTTTTCCCGAACTGAGGCCTACTTCCCGTCCCCCACAACTTCCCCTGCGACGTCTTTTCCCTCAAACCCCCACTAACTTGCAGAAATTCCCGGGTCCTCGGCTACGTCAAGCCTCTTTCTTAAGTTTCCCCTTCTGCTGCGCTTCTCCTGCGTAAACCCCTTTTTACTTTGGCCCCCTTCCAGTTTCATTGGAACTCCTCGGAAATGCAAGCTGGCTCTTGGAGGCGAAGCAATGTTTTCAGCTTTCAGTTGATATTTGGAGGGTTACTTTTAGCCTTTCCCTTTCCCCCAAACAACTTACTCCCCCCCCAATCTATTAATTACCCCCCAGCCGCACATAAAGGTAAGTACTTAGCGCCAACATTGCTGAACAAGGAAGTCATCCTTCGTTCCCACAACGGGCGAGTGATTTTTTTCTTTCTTTCATTCTGCCCGGGCCAGGAACTTTGACGAGCGCTCCATATTGGCTACAGTTTTACCTGTTCCCCTTGCCTCGTTTCCCCCCTTCGTCTTTCTCGAGCGGCAGCTTTTTTACTTTCTCCAAAAGGTGCCAAATCCTCATTGCGCTCCGGATTGAATATTCCCCTTTCAATTCCTCCCCCCAGAGGCGTTGCTCTTTTTTTTCTCTTGTTATCCTGTTTTATGACTACCATGCGTCATAGGGGGGGTTTTCAAACCCCCACCTTTTCCCTAGCTCGCCGTTTTCCGCTGCGAGATAAAACTTCCGGTTTGCCCCTCCGTCAGTTGGTCCCTTCAATCCCCACGATACCCCCCAGACGCGTCTGGGTTGTGATATCCCAAAAAAACGTTTCGCCCTCCGGACCTCTTCCAAACGACGTCTCCTCTACCCCCCTGGGTAAATCCCCACCCCAATGGGCCACCCCCCCGCAAATTATACGTTATCCATTTTTTGCAAAAACGCTTCACCCCCCCCCCCCTTCCCTTGGGGAAGGTTTAACTCTTTGTTACATATACGAAAGCCCACTCCGGAAAGGATCCTTCCTCACTTCCCCGGCAATCCCTGTTGAAATAAAAATGCGGTCTGCTGCTGGCTGTAATGTTGCTCCTGCCGCCGGATTATACCGGGTCGGTTAAATCCCCACTTTTTCCTCTCTTTCTCCCGCTCTGAAATTTGATGTGGTTATCATACGAGAGCTTGACCATTCCACCCTTTTTCTTTTCAGATGATTTGCTTTCGTACATCTCTTCCGTGGTCGCTTTTTTCCGCCCTATCTTTTATACTATCCCCCCCTTGTTTTTATCGATACTAGCTAGGGCGGGAGGTACATTTTTCCCCCCCCGAGGCCTCTTTTCCCCTTTCTTCTCAATCTGCATGAGGAGCTATTTTTAATGTACGCGATATTATTTCGATTTTCCCTACAGCAACTATTTTGAGTTTTCATCCGCTCGGGTGTGTTTTTGGGGTTGTTCCCGCATCCCCCAAGATAATGGACGCCCCCTCTTGTCCGTCGAGCATTTCAAGCTGCTCCCCTCAATTCATTTATTTTTTCAACTGGGCTTAGTCCACCCCAACCCCCCCCCCCCCCCGGTCTTCGGGTGAAGTAGCTTCAGTTGAAGGGACCCAGAGGGTTTTTTTTTTTTTCTTTTTCAAGACTTTCCCCCCCTTTCACCAGATATGTTTTTGAACTCCTGTTCCCTAACAAAATGATCTGGTAGTCTTTTCTGGTTCCCGGTCAACCAAGGGATGTGACTGTTGTTTTCCCGGGAACTCTCAAAAGTCTATTTATGAGTATCGTGTCCCATGGTAATTCCCTACGATACCCCCAGTGGTTAGTTTTTCCCCAGTTTCAACAACCGTCCCCTTTTTTTACTTCTTTGTTTTGAGATTGGAGGGGCCCCCCTTACTGTTTTGAGACGCATTCTACCTTTTCCCTCTGGGACGAACCCCTTACGAGCGTACGTTCCCCTTTGTTGCCCCCGCCGCGATGAAAAGTTGTTCATCCCGTCTCTCTGAAATTGTACCTTTCCCTTATTTCTCTTTCCCCCCACCCCCCCAATCCTTGGATATCCAATGCAATACGGCGGTTTTTTTTAATTGGAGGGTGCCGGCACATCCTGGACCCCCCTCCCCGGTACCTGAAGGCTCTTTCCTCCAGGTTGGAGTCTGGAAAAGAGGACTTCCTTTCGCTCCCCCAATTTGGTTCGTACAAAGAGGGTCACCCCGAAGTGCCCCCGGTTCACCCTTTACGGTCCAACATTCATCGCTGAAGTGTTCGGTTTTGATACTCTTCTGCCTGTCCCTTCGTCCCAGGTTGACTTTCCTTGAGGGTTGCGAACGTTCTTAATCACCCTGGCTCCTGTATTTTTTGACAATTTTAAAGTACCTCCAAGCCTCGTCAGGCATGTGAAACCCCCTTGTGTCTTCTCCTTCCCCCTCTCCCGCGGAGTGGCCTTTCCGCTGATCATGATTAAGGACGAATTTCCGTACAATTTTTTCCTCCTTAACCCAAGTCCAGGACCCTTTATTCGGGGCATTTCCACGTGCTCGGACCCCTTCCCTTCTTAAGTTAGCTTAATGTTTTTTTTCCCAACATTTGACGTCCGGGGTTTTTTTAAGTAAATCCCCACGTTAGTGAAGGTAGGCTCACGCCCCCCACCGGTTTGACTGCCGTTCCTTCTCGCCCACATAATTCATTTCCCAGGGTTGAAATACTTGTCCGTCATTTTCCCTTTTCCTTGACGGTGGACTGCAAGAGTGCGCTTATTTCCTCATATTTCTACTCCCCCCCCTTTGCACTACGTTGCCTGTTATTTATCGCCTCCCCCCGAGACTTCCTTGTCCCCCTTAATTAGTTCCCCGTTTTTTTTCTCAAAATCATTAGCTTCCCCCCCTAAAATTGGTTACCAATGAGCCCGATCGGTCAAAAGGTCGGTCCTTTCGTTGAACGAGGAACCTCCCAAACTAATTGGGGTGATTTGGCCCAATTTCTGATCCGTCTGTCCCCCATTAGAAAACGGCAGGCCCTAATCCCCCCAGGTCCCCCCGTTTCCGGGCGGGGTCTTGTACCCCCACTTTTTCCCTTTATTGTCAAATTGGGAGATAGAAGGTTAGTCCCTCTAAGACCTCATTGAATTTTTTCTTGGCCAGACCCTCTTTTACTAGTTCGGGCAGGGTTGCTGTAGATCTTTGTCCGGCACTTGAAATCCCCTGACGCTGGGACAACCGGTTTTTTTTCTCCCCATTCAATTCCCGACTCCTGTTTTTTTTATCTAAATCTTTCCCCTCAAAAGTGGGTGCTTTTCAAGAGCCTTCTTAGACTCCTGTTTCTTCCTCACCCCCAAAAACTGTCGCCCCCCTGATTCTCCAAGTTTTTTCAAAGTCTTCCCACAGAGTTCCCCCAAATCGGAAATCGTTTGTGGTTATATCCCCCCCCCCCTTCCCACTATTGCCTTTCCCGACCCCGACCCGACCCTCTCCCCCATCCAAATTCAGTTTCACGAAACGCTGGCAAGAAAGTCCCGTTTTTGGTAAGCGGGACCGGCTCTGGCCCGCATGCCTTTTTCCCCACTCCTCCTTCAACTCGGATTTTAATGTTCCCCCCCCCCGCACCCTTGGACTGTCTTTTCTCGTTTTTCCTTAACCGGAAAATACTTAGAGTCCCCCCCTTTCTTGGTTTTTCAAAATCACCCTTGCCCTCTTGGATTACGTCCCACACTCTTAATACACGATGAGTCCGCAGGAATGCTTCTCCCTTATACTTCCAGTTCCCACTTTCTCTTTCCTCTTCTATTTGTCCCCCACTATTTTGTCCCCCTTCCCACGTCGCAGCTCCAACTTCGGAGTGGTTCATTTCGGAAATTCCCAACTCCCCTCCCCCCCTGGTCTGATGGGTGCCCTCCCCATTTCCACACCTCCCCCTTCACCCGTTTTTTGGGTTTCCACCTTAAACCCTCAGCTTGGCTACTTTTTACGGGACCTTAACGTCCAGACTCGGTCTGCCTTCCCTCCCGACTAACTTGGCCGAGCCTGCCTCCCTGTTTGCAATTCTTGTGCTTTCCGTCCTGACCGTTTCTCTCTGCTCTGTACCGCCAACAGCCGGGGAATTAGCTTTGTCTTCACTAACAACCTACCACAAACACCCGTTCAAGTTCCCTGTTTTCCCCCGCCCCGGTTCCCCCCCACTGCGTCTTGGCTTCCCCTTTGACTCACATTTGGTATATGGAGTACTTTTTTTTCTGAAAGTTTCACCCCCGTTTCCCCCCTCCTGCATCCCTGTATTCCTCCTCACGCCGCGAAAGTCCTTTTGGTTCCCCCCTTGTCCCATGTTTACCCGTACCGGCAAAGGAATCTGAGTTCAATCAGAATCCATTCTTTGGCGTTTTGTGTCGAGTCTCTCTTCCTTTAATCCGTTCTTGCTTTGGTTTTTCCATTTGTATGCGGCCATCTGCCAAAGTGACCGTCATCCCATCCCGTGTTCCATCCCGGAGTTGAAACCTTTTGCGAGAGGGAAGGATGGCGGTTTCCCCCCCCAGTGATTCCTCTCCCCATTAGCCCACGCAGATTCCCCCTATCCCACGTCATTGTTTGCACATTTCCCATTCGTGACTGCGACCTTTTTTATTTTTCTTTGGACGCTTGACAACCCCTGTGGGTGGGGTTCGAAACCCAACGTTCCCCTTACTTTCTGACATTTCTTCCCTCACACCAATGGACGGAGAAGTTCCCCCCCCCCCCCAAAACCCACGTAAGTGGGCCAATACCACTCCCAACCGACTCCCCCCCCATACGTTTTTTTTGGCCTGGTCCAACCTGACAAAGGTTGCTTATTCCTCACTTACCCTCCCATGACGACTTCCATATGCTGCCCGTGTCCCCTCCCCTCCCATTCACTTGGTTGCCCTTTGACCCCCCGGTGAAGTACCCCTTTTTGTCTCGACAAAAGCGCCTCACAAAACCCTCTGGTCCTGGTGAAAAGTTGTGATCCCCCCAGGCCAATCCCCCTTTTTGCCTTAGGAGTGGTGCAGTAACCATGGAAGTTCAACCAAGGTCCCCCCCTTTTTTAAATAAAATTCGTTTAGGTTTGAGTTATCCGCTGCCTCTTCCCGGCCCTAGCATCTTCCACGTACTTAAGGGCCGGGTAACGACGTCCTCTCTCCCCAAAAGCAAATTTGTTTGTCAAAGGTTATACTTCATTTTTTTTTTGAAAACTCCTTTCCCTCCCTCATTTACTGTAGGGCTGATGATTTACCTCGTGTGAGCGCCTCGTAGGAGTGTGCGATTTTCCAGCACTCTGTAATCTTTTCTAATCTCTCCGTTGTTTGTGGCGTGGAGGAAACTCTTAAGGGAGATACAAGGTTGATCCCTCCATATCAACATTCGGAACGTTAACTTTTGTACCCTGTAACAGCGATATTAGAGTCCTTGGTCACCATTATTTTGAGGGAGCAGTCCGCGCTCCTTTCCGCATCCTTACCTATCCTGCTTATCTGCTTCTTTTTGTCGTAATTTGCCCCCGCCGCGCTCCAACATTCGACGGTACTTCAAAGCCTCGCTCTAGGGTTATTTGAGCGGCCAGTTTCTTTCCCGTGGAACAACTCAGAGGTTCGTTCTCTCCCCCCAGCTTTTCCACCTAATCTCCCCACTGTCTAGACCTTTTTTTGAAGGCGTTTTGGGGCCAAAAAAGATTCTATTTATGAGACCTAGTTTGTCTGCACCCAGGGTCTTTTTGCTGGCATTCCCCGGTTGTACTGCGCCCCCCTAGAGGTCTGTCTTTTCGGCTCTTTCTCCGCTAAACCCTTTGGTCGTTAAATAATATAAAAAATGCACGCGTCTGTCGTGGTGTTTTCTTTTCTAAATGCCGTTGTTTTTTGACTCGCACGACGTGGTTCTCTGCCTCCTGACCTCCCTGAGTTCCCTTTTCCCCCACTTGGTTTGGATAGCACCCCCAAACCCTCTGACCTCCCATATGACCCAAGTGCTCTTCCCTTTTTTTTTCAACAATTTCTTTTTAGAGGCTGGGCTTAATGGATTTTCGAAACCCTTTTTTCCCCTAATTTCCCCCACGTCTGCCGTTTACCGCAAAGGTTGAGCTTATGAATGGAAACTCTTCTTACGTCCTTCCTCAAATGTCGGCACTCTCCACAAATCTTCCTCCCCCCTCCCGTTACAATTATTACTCATACGAGATCTAGACCCCGCACCCCCCCTCGCACTTAATGGATTCTAAATAGCGACGCGGCATCGTTTATTCCCTTATTAAAATCCTTCCTCTTGAGTTTCCCCTCCAGAAGTGTATATAAAGGTTGAATCGCTTTTGTCCGTTTTAACAGTTCAAGGGTACCCCACCCCCCCAAGCCTCCTTTCCTTGTACCTTTTCCTTGATAGCTCTCCACCCGAGACTTCAGCTGGCCTTTAAGCCTTTCCAACCACCCCCCCCCCCCTTTTTTTTCCAACATTGAACCTTCCCCCCGCCGCCCTACCTACTTCCCGGCTGTTTCGAAGTAAACTAGCATTACCTTTTAGTAAATTTACTTCAGGAGGCCTGCCTTTAACGGTTCTGACATTTGATTGTCCCGTATTTTTCATGTGTTTGACCCGACCGATTTGTCACGTCTTTTGGTTCCCGTCAGTAGCCAAGCGTTCGTTGAAGGTTTCTCTCCGCCCCTTTTAATTTTTTTTCCTCGACACCATACACCCCGGGTTCAGGTTGAAACACTCCTTAAAAGGAACAACAGTGACTCTCTAATGATAACTTCTGGGGTCGTTGTCCCTGTTTGGCTCCTCGCTCCTTCAACTCTCCTCGCAGTGTAACGTCCGTATCCCTTTCTTTTTTATACGGCAGCGAGTAACGGTTCTTAGTGTAGCTTTCTTTCTAGAAGTAATCAGGAATGCCTCCCCACTGAATAGTTTTGGAGCAAACTATTGAAACTCGCCCCCTTCTTGAAGCGGCACCATCCACGTAAATATGTCCCCCCCTGACATCTGTTCCTCCCCCTAGTATTGTGCAATTAGCTTTAAAGGCAGGACTTATCCCCCCTCCTCAGTAAAGATTGAATCCTTCCTTGTCCTTTTAAGTTTTATTCCCTTTCTGTCCCCCGTTTTTTTAGGTTCGTCTCTACCCTGAGTTCTCATTTTGGATACCACGATTCTTTTTTTCTTTGTGCCACTTAATGTACGGAATGTCTGTAACTCCACTTGGGCGGTCGTGCTGTTCTTTTTTTTTTTGTTCAATCTTTACATAAATTAATGTTCTCCCTCCTATTCTACTCCCGTTTGTTGTGGTGACTCTGAGTATCTGCTTCTTTTTCTTTCCTAACTACCTCACCCAACCCTGATGGTTGAACCCTTGCGCACATCTATCAGCAATTGCCGTTCCCGAAAGATTTCCCCCCCTTCGCCTCCCCCCAAATTCCCGAGGTATATACAACATAATTGCCTTCGCGCCATTCCCCCCCTAAAGAGTCCCCCACAATATCTTTCCCCTACCGGTCTTGGGCCATCCCCTTCTTCAGGTCGTATGGCTATTTTCTCCTTGGTGTCACCATCCTACTTACTTAAGAATGTCTTCCCAGCATTTTCCCTGATATGTTTAGCTTCCCGAGGCTAACCTTCAGTATTACATGTCCAGGTTTTCCCCCAAAATTTCCCCCATTCTTTGGCAGGTTACTGATTAGTCCGCTCCAATTCTTTTCTCACCACGACCAGACGTTTGTATGGACTGCTATGATTCCATATCCACATTCCCTCCTGTTACACCTGGGGCACGCTTTCCTTGCCATATCTCCACTCCGGCTCCCCACGTTCATTTAGCAATACCCCTCGGAACCCAGTACGCGGGGTTCTTTCCGATTCTTTCCCGCCCGAAAAAACCTCTATGGCGCATTCAAGGCCCCCACTCCTCTTAAAACGTTTTTCTGTGTCTCCCCTCACTTTCCCTCTCTTTGTCACGTCCCCTTGCCCCCAACCCCCGGAAACGTCCGCATCTTGTGAGCACCTCCCCCCCCCAACAAATCCCCCTAATTCAGACAGGAACGCCGGTTCTGCTAGTGTAATTCAGGAACTCTTCGTAATGGCTCCTTTCGAGCGGCTCTTTAACTGTTAACCAACAGGTTTCCTTACGTGGCGATGGCCCAGTCTTCAATTTTTCCTGGACCCCACTGCCGGGCTTTCGTTTATAAAATCCTGTTATGAAAAGCCCCCTGATGACGGACTATTTTTGCGGGTTACTTTATTTTCCACGTCAACCCCAATTGGCTGCATCCTTATACTTTCCACAGTGACCTTTTTTAGTCCCCGCAACTTGAAATTCCTTCGCTCTTTCCAGTCCCCCCATCTTCAAAATTAAGACTATATACTGATATACAATTCCAAACAGGAGTAGTTTATCGATTCTTGATCGTCAATGCTTAATGAAGTTTAATGAATGTGTGGTGCCCCAATCGGTGTATGCCTCTTGGATGAAGCAGGGCTTCCCCCAGCCCTTTACCCCCATTTTCCTATAACTCTTGACCTTTGGAACATTCAGGAATTTTACCTCAACACTTTGCTTGTCTACATCATCCGACCAACCGTATTAACTTCCTTCCCCCCACCCAATTTTTCAATATCCCCCATCCAGCAAGTTGATCATTTTTTAGCTTATTCTGACCTTCATTCGCTTCTGATTGGGGGGTGGTGTTCTGAGCAACTTCTCTTAGATCGTCGTATTTTTCAGTCGGGCTAGTCTGACCACCCCCCCCCCTGTGAAGGGTACTTTTTCAAAAAACAACAGTTGGCCCATCCATTAAACCAACCCACGACTTACCCCAGTCCTATGGTTTTTTGTTGCTTGACCCTCCAAACGTTTGTCTTCTTCACTCCAGGAACCTTGAAAGAATTACTCCTATGGTCTAATACGTTGCGTCCTGTTCACAATGAAACCTCACCCCCCCAATTCCCTTGGTGAACCCTCCAATTATCCCTTTTGTGATGACCCCCACCCCCCCGACCAACTCCACCACAAACAGCTGAAATTGTGTGCCGTTTGAAAACTTCGTTGAACCCAACCTCCCATCTCTGCCCCTTAAGCCCCTGAAGTTTCCCCGCCCCCTTCCTCTACTAGTGAAATAACAAGTCCTTTGTTCAGGTTGGGGATCGCTGTTTTTCATCGACCTCGTCACTCAGAGCTCCTGCATGATCTGTCCTTGGTCACCCAGTTCAGCGAGTTTGACAGACCCCATATTAATGTTTTCTTTCCACAGGCTCACGAGCGCGTGCCCCCAACTTCTTCAAATTTTAACGCCTTGTCCATATTATTGCTTGATTTAATTTGTAGTCCGCCTAAAGTTTTTCGCCTTCCCTCGCATAGAGAGTATCTCTCTCTTTCTAAGGTGGGTTGAGATCATCTATCCGCTTTGAGTTCACTCCGCACCACACCGATTCTGCTCAACAAACCTTCACTCCTGCCCACCGGAAAGTTTCATTTCAGAGCCAGGAGATGTTGCCTACACCCACAGCAATTCATCTTTTTCCAACGCGCGACCTCCGTCCGTCATTACCTGATAATTTTTGCTATGCTCTGTCGTTCTGAATAGGTCTCCTCCTCTCGAAAATTCCCCCTCCTTTGATTTAAACAGTATATCTCTGTGTCGTCTTTTGGTGAAGGAGAGTCCAGGGCTTCGGTTACCCCAGATTCAGATTGGGCGTTATTGCTTTCCCCCCTTCCCTTTTCCCACCCCCGTTCCCCCTGTATATGTTTGAATTCGCTTTTTTTGTCTAACAAAAGTTATATGAGGCAGATTATTCTTGGCTTGGTTTTCCAGGAACACAGGGACTGTGCTTTGTCTTAAGGACCTTCCCCGTATTTAAGTTCCTTTGTTTTTGCCCTGGGTCTATGGACTACTCTCCACACCGTTTTCCTTTTTTTTTTGGACCCGATATACACACTCCTCGTCTTGGTAAGTTTGTTTGATATGGACTTCCCCCCCCTTCAGTTTTGTTTTTTTTCTCCGCAATCCCTTTCCCTTTTATCGTTCCTCCTCTTCATCCAAGGACTTCGGACAACTTGGTGGCTCATCCCCCCCCAGACAAGCGCTCTTCATGGGCCCCTAACTATCTCTGAACAATTAGACGAGTCCCTCTTTTCACTTTTCCAACCGTGGATTTCTCAATGTTGCTAATTAGTTTTTGCCCTCATACTTTACATAAACCAATTCCTCCTGTGTCTTGCAACGGGTTCTGACATTCCTGACTTGGATAGGTTGTCCCACGTTACTGCCCTCCCCCATTTTTCCAGTCCCCTCTTTGCCAAAAGAATTCCATGACGTTGTTACTAATTACGAAGTCCTCTCAACGCCCCTCTCAATTAATTGATGATTGATCACCCCTCTCGGTTCCCGTATTACCTGCCTCTCATTTAAATGCCTTTTCCTTGGAGGTGAGAAAGATCTTTCATTATCAGGGCTTATTTTTTTTTGAGGTGAAAAGTTCTCACAAAAGGGTACAACACCTCTCACCTCGTTCTGCTTCCCTAATTTTCCTCCAAGAGCTTTCCTCTTTCCTTGATCCCCCACACTTCCACTCGTTGCAAGAAAGTTCTTCCCCCTGGTTGGAAAAGAAGGTCAATATCCCCCTTTCTCCACGTCCATTACTTACCTGGGTCTTGCCTTCACTTCTCTGGGTACACCCCCCCTTCCCCCTTCATACTTTCTTCCCTGTATGGGGTTTTGCTTCAACGACTAGAACGAGGGAAGTTCTTTTTTTGTTTTTCCCAGCAGAGCCCCTCTCTATTTGGCCTGTTTTTTTTTATCACCCCTTCAAGGTTGAAGTCTGACGTGATTGAACTGCGCCACATTTTCCCCACATTGTTTCGGTGTCCTTGAAAATACCCTTTACCCTTCCCCCCCGGCCCCCTATCCCCAGGTGCGATGATACCTTCTTGGATTTACGTGAATACCTCTAGTTGGAAGGAAAGCTCCCCGCCGCAGGTCCCTTAATTCTTTGGCATGTTGCTCTCTCCTTCCCCAGGATTTTCCTTCGTTTAAGCTTGTTTCCAGGAAGTACTTTAGGCCCCCCTTTTTACCCTGTCCCTTTCCTTTTGCTAGCCCTCCTTGAAACGGTCTTTTTCATCGTGACAAGATTCAAATGCCCAGACTTGGTTTCTGGGCCCTTCAATTCTTTTTACTTTCAATTGATGTCCCCATTTTTTATTGGCCCCCCCCCCCTTTACCGCCCTTCCTCCCCCCCCCCCGAGTCCCATACTTCCTGGTATGCAATCTTTTCGTGAACCGATTCCAAAATGGGTGCTCTGAGCTGTCTTCTCTATGCCTCTTTCCCTTTTTTTATATACCTTGTTGCTCGTTGGGGCTGACTTCTTTCCTTCCCGGGAAATTGGCTGAATCCCATTGCTCCCGGGGCGGAAAGCCTTTGTTGTTCTTTTGATCAACCCCGTGAGACATAAATAGATGAGTTCCTGTGTGGCTCCTGAGAATCTCTTTTTCATACCACTAAGGTGTTTGGTTGGATCTCTATTCTAAGAGATCCCTTCTACCTCTGTCCCTCCCCTTCAAACCACGACACTTTCGCAACGGTGGTCATTCCAAGTGACGTTCCCTCAAGGATCGGCCACTCCTCCCAAATCCTTCCACCTCGTAACAACAAACCTTTTTTCTAAACTCTATAGTCAGCCTTACTCAATCCTCCACAACCTTTTAAAATCTGTTTTTCAATTCCGGCAGACCCAAAGGCAACCCGGCTTTCAAGCGGGAAAGGAGGCATGGGCTTACCGAATGCTCCCAATTCCTCTCATCCCATATTTGGCTGGAACAAGTCCCCTGTTGATATTATCTCTCCACCGGCCAATCTTTCCGTATCAAAGGGGTTAGTCCACAAATAAATTTGAAGGTCAGGCCATCATGATACGTATGATACAATTTTTACTGCCTCCAGAATGTTCATCTGTTCCAACCCCTTATAGCTTTAACCCTGATGTTGCGCTTTTTATGATTCCCCGTCGGCTCCAACGTCCTTTTCGTGCCCTTACCGAGCAATCGTCGGTGTTTCCTTTTCCGGAACAAATTCTTTTTCAGCCCCTGTCTGATGTCTCATAATCCCACTCCAACCCCCGTTCTTAGCGGAGATTAAAACCCCCTCCCCCCCTCCTCGATGCTATAATTAACGGGAAAACCAACCCATCCCCCTCCCGTTTTCGAGTTCCAAACCCACACCTTCCATGGCAGCCTCACGTTTCCTTTATTGTTTCCATAACCTTCAGCGTTTAGTTGGTCACCGTTCTATGGATCTTTAAACAGTCCCCTAGTTTAAAATATCTGGCG
>Ga0179591_1160039_pt1 | contig 23025 bp, 16 predicted proteins | sample CZOMad2_1_08_16f_FD_182891 | JGI IMG/M metagenome (GOLD analysis project Ga0179591, IMG submission 182891) | Vadose zone soil fungal communities from Angelo Coast Range Reserve, California, USA - CZOMad2_1_08_16fungal (PacBio error correction) | ecosystem: Environmental > Terrestrial > Soil >... | reverse complement strand
CTTTTGTTTTTTAATGGACCCCTCAATTGAGACCACGCGTGATTTTTGTCTTATTTTAGCAGAATTGATTGTTTTGGAGTTCCCAGATCCCCCTAAGTCACCTGCTCGTCCCTCCGCGGAAGAACAAAGTTTTCCTTATCAGTCTTTCCGGTTCCGAGGTTAGGTAGTATCGCCGCCCATTTCATCACAGTTTGGACTCTCCCCCCCCCAATTATAGGTGTCTCTGGTAGCCCCTTGCCGGTTTTTTTGGTGTTTCCTCCAACGAAATCACCCAGGATCTGCGTCCCGGCTTAACTTAAACTACCCTCAGGCCAAGTATCGGCCCGTTTTGATTATTTCTGACGACCTTCACCTCCAAGATCCGTTTGAAAAATTAATCGTACCCACGACTTTCCCTTCTCCCAGGGTCTCCTTTGTCTCCTTTTTAAGGGAACCGGATTCTTACAGTCTTCTATCTTTGCTCTCATTTTCTAGATGAGATCGGTCTTTATTCTTACTTTGACGTTCCTACCAAGCGCTTCTTTACAGGAGCCCCCTCCATCCACGCGCGTCCCCCCACTCCGTTTTTTTTTTTGCGTCCGGCTCCAAGCCGGTCTCCTTTCCCTGCGCGTTCCTCCGAGCACTTCCCTGATTGCAGAGCATTGCACCCATCCATCAGTTGTTCCAATATTCTTTTGCACCTTTTTATGAAACGCTCCATTGATGCCAGTTCCGTTGGTTTTGTCTTTTCTGACCCCTTCATTTTGAGCCCAGAGCCTTACCTGCACCCTCCGACTCCGGACAGGTGTTGCTCAATCCCACAAATGCCCCAACTTAGTCCCCCATGATGTCCAATCGAGGAAGGATTCTCCTGGATCCTCGTGATTGGCAGACCTTTTTCATCCGTGCAGCGTACAATGTCTCCCGCCCATCCTAAGTATGTGAGCCTTTCATGTTCCCCAGTACTTGAGCCCCCTCACACATCGCTAGTCGTCATGTAAAACACGCCAGCCCTCTCTCCCTTTTTGAAAGCTGCACTACAGGATTGTCATGAATGAAGGGTTCGTATCCATTGCCCCCCTTTTCATACACTCCATAGATGACGAGCCAAATGACTGGAGACTCACTGTTACGCGTCGACTTGAACCGGTTCAACGACCGTTTCTTTTTTCGCTTGGTCCCCATTTTGGAGGTATTTTCCCCCTTCTGACAACCTTCGTGCCCCGATGGACTCCATGCTCAGAAAAAACTCCCCCGACTGTCTGGAAACCAACACTGCATACAACCTCGCCTCATTCCACGGTTGTTTCGATTTCAATTTACACATCCCCACAGAGATGAGATAGCGCGATTTTTCTTCAGGCCCACGATGGGTTTCCCCTCCTGTCAGGGACTCCCCCCGTCTAGAGGGTTTTTCCTATCCGTGCGCATCCCGGGTGGTCGCGGGGCAGATTGTTGCCCCCTGATCCGAACTTGGGAGTCTGTTACACCATTCGTCTGTGATTTCGGACCCGTTGAATTTATCACAACACTCCGTCCGAGGTGGTCCTCCTTCTTGGCTCCCCAACCGCGCCCCCACTTCGCCTCCAGCCCCCGCTGCGCGCCCCGCCCGAAGCACGCCGAATTTTTCTTTTTTTCGACGTCGTATTGCTTTAGGCCACCTTTACTTTCAACAGGGTAGCTCATGTGGGCTACCCCCCACCTTAGTTTTCTGTTCACCGCTTCGATGAAGGATTCGCCACGCCTCTCTTTTGCCGAGGCATTCCCTGCCCCCCCTTTTCCGCCGAAAGGAGCTGGTTAAAGCCTAGATTCCGGTCTTTATTTTTTTAATTTTTTCCCTAGCCCCTCAAGTTCTCTTCGTCTAAACCGCCGGTTTCTTTTCGCTCGCGAATCGCTTCTTTTTGAAAGAGGCACCCCCACTATTTATGCGCAACAAGCTATGACTTCCATGTTTACAGAATCGTCCTTCCTTATTGTACTTGCTCTTCGATGTTGCGGGTTGGTGTGTCTAAAGACTAGTACCCTTTCCTGCCAAATGTGCGCCCATTTCCTGCCCTCCAATTGCGGTCCGTTGAGTAACAGGTTATCCCTCACCGTTGAATCGATTTCCCCACTTTGAGCTTATTTCAACTTCCGAAAAGCCAGACTTGCAACCTTCTCTCCTCTTTTCGGACTTTTTAGGGAGTACAGGATAGTCCCCTTCTCTTAGTTAGCGCTGTCTCTTTATTTGATCTGAGTCCCGGCAGCCATATTCGTCCGCGGCCATTCCCCATAACCGGCTGGGCTGTTGGGTACCCCAAATCTAAGACATCTTCTTCCTCCTCCCCCCTTTTTTTTTGTGTTCCTTCTTTATTTGAGTGATTTGGTCATATTCACGGTTTTATTCGTTGAATGTGCTCGTCGCTATTCGTGGTCCCCTATTTTTTATCTATAATTATGGATATGTTTCCCCTACGCGGATCGTACTTAGACGGTACTTTCCCCGTCTGGTATCCTTCCTCCTTTCTTTGCAAGGGGTTCTTTTCCGTTTTTGGCCCCCCGCGAAGGGCATCTGGCTGGGCTGGCCCTAGAGTTCGCGGTTGATTCCTCACTGTTCCTACCAACCGGACCCGACTCGCGCCAGTGCCCCTGGTCACTTACCCCTTTGGGGCGGCGGGCCGGTTACCCGTTTTCTTCCCACCAACACCCCCTTCGCATGCGTAAAGAAGTATTCCAGAGAGATCCGCCCTGTCTCATGTTCGTGGTCCCGTTTCGATTCGCTTTCGCCCATTTTTTTCTGCCTCGGGTCCAATTCCCACTCCGTCTCTAGCGGTGTATGTCAACCGTACTGTCAACCGGTTTACTGACAAGAAGCTCACTTGTCCTGTTTGTGTTACACCTTTCTCTAATCGAGCAGGCTGATAGTTCTTACCCCTTATCTCGTCTGATGGTGGGTGCTGGACCTTTCTGACGTGTGCACAAGAGTTGCCTCCTTGGCCCCCCCGTCTCCTTTCCATCCGGTTGCTGCGGCGGGCCTGCTCACTATGGGGTTTCCCAAATGATTTCACTTTTGAAGGAACCCATTTTCCTAACCCTTCAGTCACTTTTCTTTTTTTTTTCCTTTTGCGCATCGTTGGCGTGCCTCTTTAACTAGGTGGAATAAATTGGCGCCCCCTCGGACTTCTTTTCGACTAACGTTTTTTTTTTCCTAAAAGAAGGAGGTGTCCAGGCCAGGCTTTTCTTCCCGCTGCCCCTCTACCTACCTTCTTCTCTAGAACCCCGAGGCCCGCCCCCGTCTCGACTTAGCAATGAGCGCTCCCCACCACATTTTGCGGCTGTTATCCCTTTTTTCCTACGTCTGAATTTTTGGACCTGAATAGGGCATTGCCTTCCCGACTTGTTGTTTTAAGTCCTGAGCTCTCTCCAGTTTTGGTTTTCCTAAAATCGGATTTTCGGGTTGGAGAGCTCGTCCGCCTCTTTTTTTCGTGTCATGTCTTTCATCCCATCCATGTGTGGACCCAGCTTCGCGCCGCGCGTGTTTGGACCTTGAAAACCGCCCCACCACCTCCCACCGTCAACCTCTTCTCGTCCCTGTCTTATCGCAGTGAATGTGAGCCAATGGTTCCATCTTACCAAAAAACGTCACTCCCACCAGATCATGTTATTGCAAGCTTTTGCACGCCAAGAGCGTTTCACTCGCGCTGTTATGGCGCATGATGGCCCTCCCCTAAGAGGCTTCCATGAATTTTAGTTTATTGCGGTCCCTTTGCGCTGCCAGTATATGCACCTTTTTTCTCCATAGACCCTCCTCCCGGGCTTCCTGCTTGGGAGATCTTTTTAGATTTCTCTCTTTCTCATTGTGCTTGTCACCCCTGCTCAATTTTTTGCTTTGAATTCCAGCCCTGGTCGGAGTTTTCGTCCCGTTTCCTTCAATAGATCTTGTTGTAACCCTTCCCCTTCATCTTCCTCAAAAGCCCGAAGGACCTTTGGCGCAGTTTTCCTACCCCTCGTTTTTTCGACTATCCAACTCTATGTTTTTGCCGTTTGCTCCCTCAATTGCTTTAATTTTCGTTCGCCGCGCAGAGCCCCCCCCCCCCCCCCCACTAACCGTCGTAACTTCCGCTCCCGGTTCGGAGTGGCACCCTTATTGGTATCGCGTTGATGGCATTGGCTCGCCGGTTACCCCGCGTTGTTCGCTCCTTGCGCTTACCGTCCCGACGATCAATTTAGCTCGCTCCTTTTCTCCCTGCTGGCGCTGAAATGCCCATGTCCCTCTGAGCGGACTATGCCCTTTCTTCCGTCTTTGAGGATAGATCTTTTTTTTAAAGATAGTGTTCACGTGCTTGGGTTGATGTCTCTTCCTAATCCACAGCTTACTGGGCCGTTTGCGTTCATTTGAAGCCGGTCGTGACTTTTTTTTTTCTCCTTGATCGTTCTCTTGCCCACCCCCACACCAAAAAAGGACTTCCCCTAAACGGACCTTAGATGGTAAGACAAGTTTCCCTTTGAATGTTCGGCGATGACGTAATCCCTTTTATTACCCCGGGTCCTCTACTGTCCGTGGAGGCGATTTCATCTCGGCGCGCCCTGCTAACTTTTATCGTGGACTGAATACCCCGACCCAGTCGCGATTCCCCCCTCTAACATCGCGTCCTGCTTGAGGGCTCAATGCAGTTCGTGGACAACCTCAAACCACAAGATTTCTCCCTTCAGACGAAGTTTTGTTTTGTCCTCTTTATCTTGTTGTTCGTTCTTGCCCAGCCTCCATTTTCCGCCTACCCTCGGGGCTTTGATTTTTGAGTGGAGTGTACTCCCGTCGATGTTAGGGGTGGAGGCCTACTCTCAATTAAAGTCGCGCCTCCCAGTCTACGAACACTCTGATTTGCCAGTCCCCTAGGAGAGTTGGTGGACCGCCGTTTAGGAGTCATCCCCCATTTCCCCATTTGCGGCAGTCTACACCGTCTACTTTCTCCTGGGTTTCGGGCATTCTCGGTGTTGTTGTTGTTTTCCTTACCAAAGACCTCAACAGTTTCCTTTTTTGCGGCCTTCCCCCAACTGACCCCCCATAGGCCCGTCAGCTGACGTGGATTCGTGCCCCCGACATCAGACCCGCCTTGAACACCCTCTTTTCCGCGAGAACTCCAGCTCTCTGCTCCCCTGTTGCTCTTCGAATTCAGTGTCCTTGCACTGCTTTCTTTCGCCCATCCAGGGCGTTGCTCTCTTGTTCTTCTTCACCGTAGTTGCATCTTCATTTTTCTTTGTGCGATTTCTTCGCGCCCTCCCCCCCGCTAGGCATCACCCCCCGCGAACCGGCGTCGTTCCCTTTTTGAGAAGTGTTAGTTGAGCATTTGCGAGTCCCTTTTCTGAACTGGCTAATTTGATTTTTTCCTTTCCAGAAACATATCTATTGGGGCCAAGTTAGGGTGCTCACAGCGTTTATAACTCGGCGCGCCAATCTGCCTGTCTTTTTTTATATGCCACTTTTTCTCTTGTCTGACCCCACAAGATAGTCCACCCCCCCTCATAAGAACCTGGCGGGAATTCCGTCTCAATGTTTTGCCCCCCCGCAAATGAACCTTTCTAAGGCAATCGCCGACCAGCAATAGGCCTTCGCCTCTTGGATCTGATTCTTTTGAAAGCAATTGTTTTCCCCCAGGCGCCCTGTCTGCCCCCCAGACCATCACTTTTCAGATTCGCCTCTTCGAGTCTGCCTATCATGCATTCCCAAGCTCTGATTTCCAACCTTTCGAGAAACGTCTGCGTGCCAAACCTTTAACGATTCCCCTCCCTTTTTTTTTGTCCGGTTTCCCCTTTAGGATCATTGCCCTTTGGATACTACCTTCCGAATGTGTAACTTCAAAATTAAGGAACCCCAGAAAAGGCATTTGAGATGTTCCCAGGTTTCCACGTGGACACGTTGAGGCCTCCTCTTTCCCCCCCCAAATTTTCTGTAGTCACGTCAAAGTGACCCCCGCTTGTCTTCCCTTCCTCCCAACACCCTGATGTTATTGTAACCCCCCCTGAGACCATAATCCCCCTCCCAGGCGTCTTCCTGCACCTTCGACCAATTCCGCGGTGCCATATAGCTCGATGGATCGCCCCACGACGGGTTTTCTCGGCTCGTGTCCGCCGCTGACGGGGCGTTTCCGCGTTATTTTGCTCCTGCCCGTTTTGTCGTTTAAGTCTTTTCTCGAGCCAGTAATTTTCGAACACCCCCTTTCCGTGTGAGCTGCGGCCCCCCGAAGTAAATCCTCCAGCCGTCCTGGGTCCCCTGAGGAATCAACCCGCTCGATTTAACCTTCTCTCCGCACACGCTGCGCGACAATCAAGCCTTTCCCCCCGAACCCTTCGTCCGGTGTCTTACTTTGAGGTACCCCTGCCTCCAAATTCCTCTCCTTGTTGTAACCCCCCCGTCTTTCTTGAGGGTAACCCCGACCCATACCCGCATTCGATGCACCTTCTCGCCCAAACCTTTCATCATGGCCCCCCCTCTGTTTACAGCTCCATCCCCCCCGGCCATAAGACACAGGGTTTGATGGGCCTCTTCTCCAAGCCTTGCTCGACCTCTCAATGGTTAAAACTCAGTAAATGTACGTGCAGCGTCTCGGGTGTCCTTTTCTTTGACAGTATTTTCAGGCACGCTCGCTTTTTCCGAGCTCTTTTCCCACTTGACACCCTATTTTTTTGCCAGAACTTAGCGCAACCTTGCGATATCCGTCCCCCGACCAGAACCGCCTCTTTTCGCTCGGAAGAGAATTTCTCCTGTCCCTTTCTATTTTTCTGCGCTTGTGTGATGGCCTCACCGACTCGTACCCTGCCCGGCCGCACCCGGTGCCGCCCCGTTCGCGAACCTTCCGTTTTCCTTGAAGAACTGTTAGGCTCACCGGCAAAGATTTTTGGGTCCCTTTTTCTCCTCCTAGCCCATGCCCTTTCCGTCCTTTTACTCCGGAGGATTACGGTTAGTGGTAACTGATCAGGTATCCGAGCCTGGACTTCCCCCCTTTTGCTGACTTCTTGAGATCCCCTGCCCCAATAGGTTTTCTCTTCCCGGTAAGCTCCCTTTCTTCCCCACGTCCCTCTGGTGGTCCCCCAATCGCTCCTCTCTATAGAATAATAATGTTGTTTTTTTGAGTTAGATGTCGGCTATTTGGGTTTACCTCGTAAACGTGGCATGGGGCGGTGCTTGCGTTCCTTTTCGCGGGCGATCTCATTCCTATACTCTCAATGGTTTGCCCCCCCGTCTCCCTTCTTTCGTTACCACCCGTCTCCGGTAATGACACATCATTACCTTGAGAATGGTTCCTTGGCCCCTTGCTTGGCGTTTGGCGCTCACTGTCCTCCGGTTTGCTGGTCAATCGAGGTGGCAACCTCTGCTTTCAAACGGGACCAGCCGTTTTTGGCCCCTTCAACTTGGCGCCCCGTCTGGTTTAGGCGGTGCCGTTACTTTTTCTTTTTGAACCCCTCCTAATGTCCCACCCCGACCTTTATCACTTCCGTCCTATCGATCTTTATCAGGGCGTGGGGTCTAGTTTTTACTTTTGTTATGCCCGGGGCCAAGTTCCCCCTTTTTCCTTTCCCCCCTCCGTTTGAGCTTGTGACCCCCCTTCTTTTCCAACCTTTACGAAACGAGCGCGGTGGCCACCCCATTTTAGCTTTCGATCAAGGCTGATTCCTATGCTTTCACCCCGAGTTTGATTTTGACGGTATTTGTACGGTTGACCCCAGTTTTCCGTGGTAATCCCCCTTCATCGAAGCGGTGAGATTCTTCCCCTGCGCAAGTGTTTTTTCTCCACCTCTCCCATGGTCCCAGACGGACATACACGTCCGACGGACGTATTTCGGTCCCCGAGTTCTTGCGAGAAGCGTGCCCGTTGCGACCCCTAGATCCGTTCTTTGCCTCTATGTGCTGTCTCGGAATGACTCCAGTGATCCTTCAAGGTGCCGCCTTTCACCTAGCAATGGTGTACCTGATTACCCCAGTGTTAGGTCCCCCTGATGAACCGCGACCTACGAACATGTCTGCGTCACCTGCACCTTGTCCCGCCTTATCTCCTGATTTCCCCCCTAGTCCGTACAAAAGTTCGCGTGATCCTGTTTTTCATCCCGCTAATTGGTGGCGACGGGGCAGTGAACAACTTTTGGAGTGATGGAGATGATTTCGCAGGGTTCCCTACCTCTTAGTTTTTTCGTCGACCTGTCAGTCCGCGGGTCACGGGGGGATTGTTTTTTCTTGTGTCAGCTTCAACGGTACCCTTTGAGATCGCGCGTTCGACAACCGTGCACCGTCGCCGCCCCCCAACCTACCCTTTGACTCCTTCCTTTTATGACGTTGGATTGGAGAAAATTTTTTTCCAAGAGGCCTTAACCCTTCATTCACACTGGACGCGCCGGTTCAGGTGGCCTTTTGTCGGCGCCTACGTAACTCTCGCTGTTTCTTTCGGTAGTCCTACCCCGAATTTCCTTCACCCCTTAGTGATGGAGGGAGTCCACTTGAGATTATTTTTCGAACATTTTTTGATGTTATCCGCCGAGCCCTCTGCCTTCTCGCTTGGTCGACTAGTGCCGTAAGGCTTGTTGTTCATTGTGCCTGCCCGCCCTCATTTTCTTCATTCCCCCCCCCTCACTTGAGTAGTCGTTGGGCAATCGCTCTGTGTCCCCCCTTCCCTATTCACTTGTTCATATCCAAGCATCTACTGCTCATTGTCCTCTAATTGTTTTGATTCAACTCATTTGCCCCCAATCGCCTGTTTTTGCAGTTTGCTGTTCCCTTTTTTCCGTCGACGAGCAATTGCTCCCTTCCCCCGGTCCACGCGCTTGTTCGTTAGCTCTCGTTTTGTTGCCAGGGCTGCGGCCGGGTAACTCGCGTTCTGTTATGCTTCCCCTGACCTGATTCACGCCACGCACTATTTGAGCCTAGCGAGAATCTCACCCACGTCGATGTGAAGCCCTTTTCCCCCTTTGAGCGAAAATAGCGTTAGGATCCTTGGATTCTCGTGCTACCGAAGATAGTTTCTTCCCTTTCTCGGTATTGCTGTGTGGCATAATCAATTCCTCTTTGGGCCCGCTGTGTTCGTTCAGTTGGTTAAGAGTCACTTTGAGGTCGTTCTCGGCACCCCAAACCCTCTCCCACTGCCTTCCGAACACGAGCCCGCTTTATCCCCCTGCCGCCCTTGTCATATGGTTTTGTATGCTCCTAAACGTTTTCACCCCTTCTCTCTAGTACGTGTCCATGAAACTTGGTGTGAGTACTTCCCTTCGCTTACTTTCCCTGTTCTCGTTTTGTTTTTAGGCGTCCTCCACCCCCGCCCAGTCCCGACCCGCTCACCCAATTCTCCCTCCCCCCCCCTTCTCTTGTCGGATCAATTTTCGGACTTACACACTCCCATGATTATGTCTACTTTTTTTTTTGTTGAGGGAGTAGCCTTCGGTTTTTTTTTTTTCCCTGGCCTTCAAACTTTCTCCTCCAGCTCTTGGTTTGCTTTCTCTTGAATCTTTCCTCTTTTAGATGTTTTTGACTAAGCCTAACTGCTTTCCACGTAACAGGCTACTTCCTTTCTCCACCCCCCAAGTTGCTACATCGGCTTCCGGTTTTACCCTAGGTTATCCCATTAGCAGCCTTCCTGACAAGGGAGGGCACCAAAGTCAAGGTGCTCGGTGGTCCTGTTTGGGTGATAGGTTTTTTTTTTTTTTCCCCTTCTTTTCAACGACCTCAACTTGCCTCCGGCTTCAACCTTTCACTCTAGTTTGCCCAAGTATTCTGAGTGCTTGAGTGCAGATTACCTTTTCAATCCATCTCCGTTGAACACATCTTTCTCTTGATCGCTTCTAGACAGAGATCTTCTGGTCTCTATTTGTTCAAATTAAATTTTCCATCTCATCTCCGGCCGATATTCTCCATCATCTAGTTTATTGCGGCCTTTCGTTGACCTTTTCATGACGCCTCAGCTTTAGTAACCTTCGGCGCTAAGACTATCGCTTCCCTAACCCGGCGCGTCTCTTTTGACCAACGGTTTTCGTTGCGCCATGAAGCGTCGTTTAAAACACCTATGCCCTCCCTCCCTTACAGCAAATGATTGGGGTTCGACTGGTTTTCTCCCACAGCGGTATGAACCAATGGCTTCCTTGCTGCAGTGAGGGTTTCGCGATATGAACACTTCCCTAGTGTTCCACAGATCTCTTCCCCAGCAACTTCGGCTGAATCGCCTTTCAATGAGCGTTCCCCGCCCACCCCACGAGAACGCCCCTTCCCCCCCTAGCCCTCCCCCCACGACTAAAGAGCCCCGATTTTCTCGTCCTATCTCCCTCATTTCGCAGGCACTGGTCACCACCATCACTCCGGATGTGAGCCTTCGATATTTCCAGCTCTCCCTCTCCCCCGCGCTAGTAACTGCGCAGAGTGATTCGTTGCCCATTTTAACTTCTAACAGGCTGCGTCTTGAATTCCTTTCTGTCCTCCCTTTCCCCCATTTGGCTCTTCCACGCCCCTGAGATGAAAGAGCAACTTACCAATCACAGTTTACTGCGGCGCCGGTGCCTCTTTAAAGTGGACCAACTCGTCTCCTGCTTGTTGTTCACCATTGGCTTGTTTATTTACTCTTTCCACATCTTTATCCTTGGCTCTCACCAACTTTTAGGGAACCCCCCTGTGTTGAAATAATGCACCACGTGTTTTCTCTCCATTTCCCACCTTCCGCCCCCCCCCTTCCCCGCGTGCTGCCAGAGTCTTATCCGACGCACAATCTTTTTCGCGGCTCTTCAGGGAATAAGTCAGCTTTTTCCGTTTCGCCCTGTTTCCTCGTGAGCAAGCAATTTCCCGTCTCGTCCCGCGATTTTAAAGAGCAGCCCTTGGTTTGGTCCCATTTTTTGCGGAGTTCCCGTTTCAAGTCATCACTTCCGCTCAAGAATGTCACTCTTACTGATAATCCCAAGTTGCGACATTCCCGGTCGCGCCGCCACTTCTTCTCGACCAATCTCTGCCCGACCGCTCCCGGTTGAATTGCGTTTAGGACCCCCCCCTTTCTTTTTCCTTCCCCAGGGAGATAATTGGGCTACAAACTTAGTCGGAGAAGTGTAATCCCCGCAAATTCCCCTTCTTCCCCTCTTCACTTATATACGCATCACGCTTCGAAAGATCAAGTCAATTCCAACTTGCCATTCAGACGCCCGGTAGGGAAAGAGTTCCATCATTATTATATTAGCTACCACTGGTAAACCAGATTACGGTTAGGGTTTTATTACCGGTTTTTTCCCCCAGTACGGTCATAACAATCGGTAGTCTGGGCACTTGGACCGATTCAGTCTTAACGACGTTTAGCGCACCATCCCCTCTCTCCTTTCCCCCGCCATGACTCCATCGATCGATCGGTCGGCCCGTGATACGGACTTTCGAATTAGCTCCGGTGTGGTGTGGCTAAACCCCCTCCGACGACCGGCCCCGCACGAATTTCTCCCCCCCCCAAGTTGGCCCGACAGAAAACCCCCCAGGCGGGTCCGTGAAGACCCTTAGGCCTCCCACCCCTCGACCCTCGCTTGTCCCAGTAGCGTTAATCTCTCCCCCCCCTCCCCCCCCCCCCAGGCCCTGGCCCATTGCACTTCTCACGCCCCCTTACCTCCCTGGGCAGTTCCCTTCTTTATGTCCACTGATCGCGTTTTCGCGCCATATTTCCATTTTGAGACGTTATGAGCGCTCCGGCCCCTAGGCGACGAGCCATCCGACAACGGTTCACCCCCCTTTACCCGATGGTGAACAAAACTCACACTACCAACCAAGTTGTTAGTCTGATTCCTAGCGATTTGGTTACCCCATCTTGGCAACGTTTCCGACAGTTGTCGGTGTCTGTGATAGTACGCAATTCTGGCCGTTCCGGTGTCTCCCAATGGTCCTCTTCCTCTCATATACCGGATCAGTTCCATAGAGGTACGTAATTACTGAGCTTCGCTGAAGGTTGAACTGGGCCCTGGCCTGCGTTTGCGCGGGCCCATCTATAGGGCTTTTCCATCAGTCTTCCTCTGGTTTGATCCATCCCCTTTCTTTCAACGACCCTCTTTTGAGGTGCAATTTCACTCGGCGCTTCTTTTAACTTCGTCTTGCCTCCCCAAAACCTCGCGGTAATTCTCCCCAGTATCCCGTCTTCCTTAGCGATGATTTTTCGTAGTTGGGACGTCGATTCTGCTAACGAGGGTCCTGCCTCGGGTCCCAGTTAATCTCCCCGCGACTTCGCTCTTGCGAACCTCCTTGTAAACTTACATTCTTGCCGTGTCTTTCTTTGTGAAACTTTCGCCTTAATCTCTCGATTTCTAGGCTCCCAATTGTCGTAGGATGTCCGTTGATGCTCCGGTATGCACTTCCTTTTCCAGCTCTGCTTGCTCTTCGATCCTTGCATCGAGCGTTCGCTTTCTTCCCCCCCTTCCTCCTGTCCTCTTTGGTTAGACCATTTCATTAAGTGTGGACTCACCCAGTATTCACATACGCGCTTTTGGCAGCGTGCTGCCTGGTGGCGCGCGCCGGTACTTTATCCTCATTTTTGGTCGTCCCCTAGCGAATTCGGATCTCAAGTTGTTATGGGCGCCGCCCCCGACGAAATGTTTTCAACTCAAGTGATGATCGCCAGATCCGAACCTTTGCTGGCCACCGAGGACCCCCTCCCCCGTTTAGCCTGCTCCACCCACCCCTAGTGGTGAGGGAATCAACATTCGCTACTGGAATCCGCGGTCCTTTTTTAGCAGTTTTCCAGCCAACCTTTTCAGTTCCTGATTTCGCATTGGGGTTCCCCTCATCGTGTTCTTCTCCTTTCTTCCCTTGGTCACTATTTTTTCATGTTGATACCCAGTCCAAGCGGTAGAGTTGTTCACGTTGAAACCTCTTTCCCCCCCGCAGAATGGGTGGTTAACCTTGCGATCCTTTGCGGCGTACTGCTGCCTTTTTTATGAGACCAAAACTGGTGGTCACCCTCTCCCGTCCTCCCTCCTTTCTGCAGCGTCCTTTGCAACGCAGACGCTGCGCGTGCTTTGTAGGGCGCATTCTCTTGAAAAGCCGAGTCCCATTAGTGTTGGTCGCTCGCCATTTGATCTTCCGGTATTATCTTTCTCTCCTCCTCTCCATAGACATCGTCCTTCTTAGCTTGGTATGTCACTTTTTTATACTTGTGTCCTTGCCCCTTTCATGTAGCGGCAATATTTGCCCATGGTAGGAGTGGTTTTGGACTCGTTCTAACTCTTCAGTGTTCTTCTTCCCCTCCCATCGTTTTATCTGTCTCCTCTGTTTAATTACTTGGAGGCCTAATATTGACCCCACTCCTTAGTTTCTGGCAGTTCGCATGCAAATCTACGTTTATCGAAGAGCAACGCCCTAACCACCTTTCCCCATGAAGCGTTGTTTTTGCATCTTTTCATTGGTAGTTTCTCGTTGGATTGGTTGAGAGGTTCCTTCTCTCCTTGTTAGGGAGTCTGAGATTACATAGATCCCCAATGGAGAGTCCTCCACCCCCCTTCCTCTTTGCGTGAGATCCCTTCTTTTATCTGGACCCTCCGCATGGGAGACATAGGTTTTTTCCCCCCTGACCTTAGTGTTTTTCCAATTTGATCGCTGAGCCTGCTTTGCACACACCCTACTATACTTTGGACGCTTGATTCTTTCCATCGGGCCCTGCCCGCGTTTTGCTTTGAGTACGGAACCCCCCCCCACCACCCTAGACCGCATCTAAAAGGACAAGTAGACGGTCCGCAATTTTTCTCCCTCATGTTCTCAGATGCTCAATCCCTGTTCCAACCGTGCACCCGATTTCTTATTGGTGCCCACTTGGTGTTTCCGTCGGCCGTACCTTTACACTTCTATCGTGAGGAGGACAACCATCTGCAAGTCGCCTACCCCGCTAATCCGCCATAGCTTTCTGGCCCAATTCCATGGCCATGCCCCACTGTCAACCAAAAGATATCTCTCATCCTCCTCCGTGGTTGTTTTTTCTTTTTTGTGTTTTCTTTCATGTGCAACACGGCCTGACCCCTCCGAGATTGCGTTGCGCGATTTTAGCTGACCTTAGACTTGGCTCTGGTTTTGAGAAGCCAGCTTAACAGTTCTTCCAGAATGACAGACCCAACAAATTGACACGTTATCCCCGCGTTACTTTTGCACTGCCATGTAGGGTAATTAGTTTCATGAATTATTCCCCCAGTGAGGCAGCCCCCAATTATACCCTGGTCTGTTCGTCCTGGAATTGCCCTATTTTGTTTTTTGTTTTGCCCTCTCAAACGCCACTTTTAGCCGCTTCAACTCTGATCCATCGGCCAGAGAGCGTATAGTTCCTGCTTCCTCACTTTTACCGCCGTTGACCACACTACTTTTTCCTCTATCGATACGACGATCAGCCAGGTTTTCCAGGTACCTGATCAGAATTGAAAGGCTGTCATTCCCTCCCGAGAGCTTCTGTTCACTTCTCTCGCCTAAGGCTATTCTTACGCCCACCCTCTCTCTTTCAACGGTCCGCGCTTCATAAAAGCGAAATAACGCTTTTTCAGACACCCGTGCGCCTCCGAGTTGCCCCGAGGGTTTTTCGGGAGCATTCTCTCTGCGTCGCATGGACAAGAATTTTCTCTCCCTTCCAGAACCTTGCGATTGGATATGTTTTGCTCCCTCGTATTCTATGAAAAACCTCTCTCCCATGCTGCAGGTAGTAGTTTATATACACACCATAGTGATCAACAAGATCCGCTTTCCCCCCTCCCCCTCCGACTGACCAGGGGCACTCATTAACTGCCCTTCCATAACCCCCACTTAGACACACAGCCGTAAATTCACTCGCTGAACACGAGCCTATCTATCGATTTTCTGGCTGAGAGACAGAATTCATCATCGCTGTCGATCCCCTCACTCCGCGTATGTGAGCTTAGATGTTTTTAATAGTCCCTAACCAGCGCGATTCCCCCCGGCGAAAACTCGCGGTAAACCGCCTTCCCCTCACGTACCCTTTTTCTTATGTTCGGGCCTCTTGCCACTTTGCTCAGACCCTCCTCGCTGAAAAGCCGCAAAGCTTGAGCTTGCCAACGGTTACTGACTGACTGACTTGACCGGTTTCAACGTTTCCACGAGGCTTCTTTAGATTGCTTGATGCACACCATTTTGGTCTCTTCTCCCCCCCATCTCTGTTGGTGTCCTTTTTCCCCCCCACTTGCGAAATCATTCCTCCCTACCCAAGGTTGGTTCCATGTTCCCCACCCCCCAATTCAGCGGGATCGATTCTTCTATTTTCATCTTTTCCCCCCTCGTTTTGGGTCTGGTGGCTAGGGAAGCAGTTGGCTTTCTTTGAGTGCGACCTGGCAAGTTCAGGTTTCGTGGCAGCTGACGAGCGCATTGTCTACCCCATTTCGTCTTGATCCCCCTTTTCCTTCCCCCTTTTCGCTCCAGTACGTCTTCTGCGGCCTCACCCCTTCGAGTTAGTTTAGTTGCCCACCGATTCGCCCGCCAATCCTATGCCCGCAACCCGGCGGCGTCCGGTTTTTCCATGCCTCTGCTGCTCCCTTCAAAAGTTTCCTCTCCTTTTTCTAACCCAACCTTCGTCAGGAGAAGGTCTCCAATCGCATTAGATTCACTTCTCGCCACGCCTCCCCGCTTTGGACACGATGCTACCGGTCCCCCACCTGCCTGAAAGTTCTGAAAGCCTAGATCAGCATTCTCATAGTCCCTTTTTTCACCCTCTCCCCTTCCATTTTTTGCCTTGCGGTAACCTGTTTTCCCAGACCCCCCTTTTCATCAACTGCCCCTCCCCCCCGACTCGGAGATGACTGGCACCGGCGACGTTAGCTAATCCCCCCCGATCTATTCCCCCCTCTGATCCATCGATCGCTGAATGGACCTTCCTTCGCCTTTTGCGGTTTTTTTTTTGTACCAATACGACTTTAACCGTCCCGCCGCCACCTCAGGTGTCTGTTTTCTTCCCTCCCCTTTTTTCTTGTGACCGCTACAGGTTGCCCCTCGTTTTCGACTACCATGCCTCTCGATGCCCCCTTTTCCGCGCCAAAACGCCACAGGTCATGCGCGCTCGTAATTCGCAGTCAGTATTTCACTACTTCCCCTCTTTCCCCTCTTCCCCTCTGTGGACCACGACGACCGTATACTAGCCCCCCCTTTCTATAGGCGACGCTTCCCAGGCACTCCCCGTCCAGACACGTTCAAGATGTTAAGCTCAGACCAGATCTGCTCTTTTCCTCCTTTTGTTTGCTGCTCTTTGTCGCTCTTTTTGTTCCCCCCATTTTTCGGTGCACTGAACTTGTATTTGCCTTGCTTCTTCTCTATGGCGTGGCCTCTTTTTCCTCATAAGTTCGTTGGCAGGCTCCGACTCATTTCCCCATTCTCGGTAATTCACGGTCGTTATTCTCATCCGCTCACTTTTTGTACCCCTTTCCTTTCTTTGCGTTTGCGCGAAGGGCTCCGGTGCTTTTCCCCTATCGTTCGCCTGTCGGTCCTAACCCCGTTCTTTCTCAAAGACCCGCCGGTTCGGGCTCAACTTTGATTTTGGCTTGCGGGCGGTTTTCTTTCTTTGTATTCCCCCCCACCACCGCGCGCCTCTTGCCCGCAGTATAACGTTCCGTCGCGATCTCGGTCTCCCGGTCTTGGACGTCGACCGCTCGACCCTCTAACGCGGATCCCTCGTTTTCCGTGCCCCTCTCCCCCTAGATTTTGAGCTGGGACCCCTTTTCCCCACCCCGGTCCTACCGCCGCTCCGCCGGGTTTCTTTGAACATTCGTCCCTGGCAGGCCTGCTCTTAGGCTTTCCCCCATCCTTTTTCTTTCATTCTGGTGGCCTGGTGGACGGTTATGTCATCGTTTTGGCCAAAGCTTTGATTCGTTGGCCTTGCCCTCCTCCGCGGTGCGATTTACGGAGGCCTCGCTCCTTACGTGGTTGTTAGCCCCCTTTATTGCCCTTTTTTTAATGGAAGCAAATGTGGCCAACCGTCCTTCACGGCCGCGCCGGTTCTTTTTTTTCCTCCGCCGGTTTGTTTTTTCTCCCGATTTTCAATCGCGATTGTTTCGATCAGGTTTCGGACCCTCTATTTGTGAGTTTCAACGTGCTTACTTCCCCTGGCGTTCCAGAAGCCCTTTTTTCCAGCGCCCAAGTTCTTTGGACAAGCTGCCCGCATACCTGTAATTTTGCTCACGCGCCACTGGTCCCCAGCCCCCGTTTTAACGTCCTCCGCTCCCCCCCCCATCGTTTGGTGGAATCAATCTTTGATATTGCATCCGCGGAATTTTTTTCGAAGTGGCAGTTTTTTCCCCCTTGGGTAGTGGCCTGATTTTCAGTTTTTGTTACCCTCTTCTTCTTTTTTTTTCGTTGAGATGTCTGTCAGCGGGCCGATTTTTGAGCCCCATTTGGTGACAAGCGGCGAGACGCTGCGTGGCCCCCGTTGAAATCGTCCCGTTCTCGCAGTTTCTTCCTTTCCCCTTTTTAATCGTTCTCTGATCCATGTTTTTGCTGCCCCCCTTTCACCCTTACGCGCCGTTCGTTCAGCGTTCCTGGCCTCAGATTTGAGTTTTAATTTCTTTTAGGTCTCTATTATCTGGAAATCGCCGATGAGGTCATCGTGTTCTTAGGTAGCTTGCGCTGAAGGTTCCAAATTTTCTCCTTCTCCCCATGCTCTTGCTTCTTCGCTGGGGCTCTTGGAATAGAAGTCTGCTTGTGTTTCACGCTTCCTTTGAGCTTACTCCCCTGGTGGATGGCCGTGGACTTTTCACGATATGTGGTAACTATGATTTTTCATCTTCCTCCCCCTTCCTTCCTTGCATCATTTCTGCTCTTTATAAGCCTGTGGAAGCTCTCTTCTTTTAAAAACGATATGTTTTCTGGAGGGGGCCCCCCTTTTTTTCCAGTTCGTAGTTTTTGAAATTGCTTCCCTCGTTCAAAGACGAGTCTAGGAAAGATATTGTCGCTCTTTTCTTTCTCTCCCTTTAACTCGCGCTTTGTATGAATCCTCACCCCGCACGAATCTTTCCACGAGATCAGATAGTGTCGTTGCCCCACATTTAATTGTTGGAAAGATCTGATGATCGTCGGGGAGTATAGATATACGGTCCCAGCTCTTTTTTCACCTTTATCCGGGCTGATGTCCTTGGACACTCTCCGTCTCTTGAAGATTTGCGTCATTTTGGTCACTAAGGGCTTTTCAGAGTTCAACCATTGAGTCGTTGTGCAACCCCCCCACCCTCGTCCATTCCAGTTTACCCCGCTTCCCCGTAGTCTTGTATCGGGCTGGTCAGACTTTTTCTGACTCCTAACACCCGTTTTTTAACGGCTCCTTAGTATACGTTGGCCTGCAAACCCTTGTTAGCGCGGTTTGGCCCTTTTTAACTTTGTCTATTTTTAGGGCCCATCAAGTTCCGATTCCCCCTCCTCCAAATCGCGCTCCCCTGTCGTTATTTCCTTAGGTGTTTCCAACCCAAGATCTTCTTTTTCCTTCATCCTACTTTTTTTTGTTTTTTCCTCTCTCTCTTTCTATTGTTTCTGTTCATTCACACCTCCGTAAATTGTCTCCAGGTGTTTCTCTAGCGTTGCTTCCCGGCTCCGTGGCGATGGTTTTCGACCGCCAATCCCTGTACAATTTTTTTTTACGGTTCTCCCTCGCGGGACTCACCAGTGCTGCCCGTTCTCTTCCGTTTGACGCAGGGGATTTCCTCGGTGCCCCTTCTGAACATGAGGCCCGATCCCTCTACCCACGTCAAGGTGACGGGGGTGTGGCCTTTTGTTGTTTTGTTTCCCCCAATCCCTCCAACTTTTCCCTTCTCTTTTTCCACTGAAATAAATAGTCCCCTTTTGTTGACGTGGATTAGTGACGAGACATAAAGCGCTCAGTTCACCAACTATCTTCCCCAGATAGATACTCCGACACATAAGGCTGGTGACTTGTCAGCGTGAATTGCAATTTTACGCCATTTGCCCCTTCTTCTTTTTCCAATTGTTTCTTCGATGCCGAAGGGAGGTCCTGACTGCCCCAAAACGAGCCTGTCTGTTACCCTTTAGAGAACCACCCAAAGCAATAACGCTGACCGTAGAGTACCGTGTCTCTGGTTAGGGCGCATTGCGCTTCTCCCGAACTTGAACGCCTGACAGCTATAGCGGGGGTCCCCCCCCCCTCTTAGGGTGTCCAACAGCCGTTTCCCTGATTCTTCGACCCCCTTGTTTCTGGATTTTGTCTTATATGAACCCACTCTAGTTTAGCCCCCCCCCCCCTTCTCTCTTTCCCACTCCATCCGACTTCACCCTTTCGTCTTCCTTTCGCCGAAAGACTTTTTTCAAGCCACATAGAACACGCTAGGTTTCTCGACAATCCTCACCAGCCTCGAGATTTCTCGGTGGATCTCCCCTCCCTTTTCATTATCCTTGTCAGACAACTTTAAATCCCTCAGTATTTTCTCCTTTTTTCGATTTTACTACTCAATAACCCAGCGATTTTGAAATGCTAGCCTGCCCAGATGAGTGAAAACTTCCCCTGCACCCGGCGCGTTCCGGTTTTCATCGGGTTCGGCCTCATGACGTGGCTCCTACGCCCTGTAGACCCACTCCGCCAACGGGAAGGTTTAGCAGTTTTTGTCGCCTTGCGGAGTCTGGGTCTATTTTTTTTTTTTCCCCCGGACGTGTCTCCTCTGGGTTCAACTTGTCGTATCAGCACTTTCCCTTCCCCCCCTCCCTGGAGGACATTCTCGAACCCACTCCAGATGTAGTTCCCCCCCCCGCGAAATCCCTCATAAACCTTCCCAAGGTTTGTCTTTCATGCAATCCTTAGACCAATTAAGCGGCGTGCTCTCTTCTCTGTGGATCCGCCGCCCCTATTTGGGTTCGCGCTAGGGACAGTATTTGGGACGTTCCCCCCCCCTCCGTGCGAGTTTGAAAGCAAGTTCTTGGTTGACGTCCGTTGTAACCCTCTGCATCCACTTGGCCTTGGAACCCCTTAGTCTGGAGAGTTCCTTTTCCTTTCCTTAATCACTTTCTCCAAGAAGTCAGCGGTCGCCCCTATGCCTTTTTCCAAGAGCGTCTTTAAACGTCGTTGCCAACAGCGGTCAGTCCTCCATCAACTCTGCCCCGACCTTTTGAGTCAGTTTAATTCCGGTTCTTGCCCCCCTGGCTTCTCAAAAGGGCAGTCTTATTGTTGACCCCCACGTAGTTTTCGCCGTGTCCCCTTCTCCCCACCTTCCCCGATTCGAGCACGGCTTCCCGCATCCCTTTTAGTCCCCCGCTGCTATCATGCCCCACTCCGAAAGGCTTCTGGGAACTCCCCTAGATCGTCTTTTCTTCTCTCACGTTTCCACAGAGCCCGGCAATTTTTGTGTACGTTCCCCCCTGTAGGTCATTTTCCCAATGTTTATCTCGTTTTAATGGTCCCTTTGACAACCTCTTCCTTTTTTTAGCTCCCACTTTCAGCGATCGAGTTCCCACGCCCTTAGACCTCGATCGTTTTCCTAACGGAAGTGGAATCATTTAGATTCTCCGCGGTTTTGGTTGGCCCCTACCCCCGCCAAGTTAACCTTTCCACCTCCCCCCGACGTTCCCCGCAATTCTTCCCTCAAGGAGGGTTCCTTGTTTTTTTTTTTTGTGTTTTTGAGATTAGTCCCCCCCCGTCTTCCAGCACCTTAAGCCCTCTGCCTGTTCACAAGTCCAGTCCCCCTTCCACCTTGTTTTTTTTTTCCCCGTTGGGGGTTGGCTCTTTCCTCTTCTTTCTTGGACGTTCTCTACTTTACTGATTCGGAGCGCGCTGCCCCTATTCCCTTTTTTTTATGACCGTATAGAGTCTCCTGCAACGCCTAGGCTTTAACCCAACCGAAAACTGTCCCCTGTGCCACACGTTCAAGAGTTACCCCCCCAAACTAGCTCGAATCTTTCCTTCCCCTTCTTTTTTTTTTTTATGAGCGGATGTCTGAGCGATTTTGGGTACCCCATCTGAACGTGTTGCACTTCGTTGTTCCCCTTTCCTTTTATCCGTCGCATATGGTTCGCCTGGTCCCCCCCCCTTGGTCTATTAAGCTCCGATTTTCTTTTTGTTAAAAATTAGACCTTCAATCACCGGAGTATTACCCTTCTCGAATTTCCCTTTTGCTTTCTTTTTTTCGCGAAGGGTCATCTGTTCTGGTCACTCGCTGCCTTTTCGGTCCTCAATTTCCTGTTCCCCTGACCACCGCAGGTGCTCAATTTTCTCCCCTGGTTTTTCTTTCCTGGTTATTCGTCCTTTAGGCCACCCCACCCCAGCAGCTCCTGCCCCGAAGCTTCCGTCCACTGCGATCGATGTATCAGGGTTTTTCTGTTTGCTTGCTTTTCTCTCCCTCGGGATTTTGCCTCGGGACAGCTGAAGCTTTCGCTAGTCTTTACATGGCAAACGCCTTGTCCTCTCACTTGATTCTGGTGGAACCCCTTTTTATGGGCTGATAGGATTAGCCTTTTTTTCTTTTCTTGTCGGGTGAGGGCCTTGTATGCACTTTTTCTTTTTTTGGCCCAAGATTTATGATGGAGATACTGTGACACTCTAATCTTTCTCCCTTTTGTCTGACCCTGTCGCCTGAAAGTGGGGGTTAGACCACTCCCTGCTTTCCTTTCCGCCCCCGTTTGCCCACCCGTATCAACGTCCTCTCTGTTCTGGTCGCGTTCTTTGCGCGCAGACGGTGGAGGCTACCCCTGGTACCCTTCTGATTTTTAGTATGGTCCCCCCACAACTAGTCTTTAGCGAACTCCTTTCGGTTTCGCTCCCGGACGGACCTGGTGTAAGCGCCCAAGTTTTGCTGTCGGTTACCAGCTGCCCTCCGACCCCTGATGCTGACGAACGTGGAACCTGCCCTCAACGTCTCTCATTTCCCTAGGCCGCTCACACATCTTGGGCGGCGGATCCACATCTCTTTTCGGTCTTTGGTGGCGCCTGTTGTATGCATTCTCCCCACCCTTATTGAGGAGATGTTCTTTGGGTAACCCCCCCCGACCACCCATCCGGAGTGTTGCCCCCCGGAAACTTTTTTTTTTTCCGTTTCCTCGTTTTTTGTTTGTCAGTTTGACGACAGCAATTCCCCCGCGGAGAGTGCGCGTGTTCCCATTTGTGCCCAGCACCTCCTGCAATTTCCCTTTATTGCTCCTTCCGCTTCCTTTCCTAGCAGTGCCCTTTATTCGCCAAATTTTGGTCCCTGCTTCATACATCTACCCTTTGGACGACGCCGGTTTTGTTCCATCGTTCCTGTCCCTGCAGCGGTTTCGGAGAGAAGGAACTCGTTGTTATTGGGCGCATTCTCTGGCCTCTCCGTAAGGGCTCACATACGTTTTTTGATGGCCCCTTTTCTCCCCCCTTGCCCTCTGCAAGGACATTTCTCACCAAATTTTGGCCTTTCTTCCCCTCCGAGCCCCCATCGCCTCTCTTTTGTATTATTTTGCTTGTTTCTCCCCTGTATTGCACTTGCTAATTGAGCGAATTCCCGCGTTTTTAGTCGTCGGTGAGTTGGCACTCGCTTCTTTTTGGCTCACTATGTCCGTTGTTAAACTCCCCGCCCTCTCTCAGCATTTTTTGCTCGTTTTCCCATACCCTGTTTGGATCCTCTCCTTGTCCCCCCCGATAGTGTTTCTGTTTGCAGGTTTTTTGCCCTTCGTTCCATTTTTCTGTTTTCCGCTCGCCTTCTCTCACCCGTCGTTCACGCGCTCAGTTCGGGAAAGAGTCTTGGCGTCCTCTTTCTGTCCCTGCGCTCCGTTAATCGCTGCTTGTTCTTTTCCTTCTGAAAATAGTTCGAGTCTTCACTTTGAGCTGCCTCTCGCGTCGTCTTGCTTTGAAGACTTTCCCTCTGAGAATTGATAGCCTGGGAGGCAGGATCGTCGGTATTATTGCTTCCTGCTCTAGTTTTTTTTCCCCCTTTTATTTTTTCTTGATGTCTTTCCCCTTCATCCCTTTCATTGGGCCGTGCAGTGGCCTCCCTTTCTACAGCGTCCCTTTTGAGTTTTTTCCTTTTTTTCAAAACCACAAACACCGACGGACCCGGCTAAAAAAGAGGCCAGTATCCTTGGTCTTGCACTGGTCTTTTTTTCTTACCTCTCACACTAACACTCCTTTTCCCCCCCTT
>Ga0179591_1379538_pt1 | contig 23028 bp, 24 predicted proteins | sample CZOMad2_1_08_16f_FD_182891 | JGI IMG/M metagenome (GOLD analysis project Ga0179591, IMG submission 182891) | Vadose zone soil fungal communities from Angelo Coast Range Reserve, California, USA - CZOMad2_1_08_16fungal (PacBio error correction) | ecosystem: Environmental > Terrestrial > Soil >... | reverse complement strand
CTGCACGGCCAAGCCGGATTTTTCTTTTCTATTCTTCCACCTTGCAACAGTAGAAAAGTCCTTTCCCACTCCTGCAGGACACTGCCCCCCCACTTTCAATCCCTTTATTCATGTAAAAAAAGTCCAAGGACCGCCCCGATGATCTCCCTTTCGCCCGGATTTTCAGGTCAACGGAAACAAATCCTTTAAGGACCCGAAAACCCCCTAACGCCCCCACGGCTAACCCTGGCAATTGACCTGATCCAGGCTTTTTGCCCGTTTTCCCTCGGATAGTTTGTTCCCAATTCAAGCAAGAGAATTTCACTGGTATTTTGCAGGCGGAACAGACCTCTACAAAAAATCAGGCGTCTCCAAAAGTGATAACGGATTATAGCCCATGCATTTAAAGCCCCCCCCATATTTAAAATGGGTATCTTTGGCCATTCTACCGGCTCTTGATCTGGCCTTGTTTTTTCCTATACCTTTCTAAAACCTGACAGCGTTACTCCTAGCCGATCGTTTTGTACGGTGAATCCAGTTCAGAATGACTGTGTTCCTCGTTGCCCAAAAGCATGAAGTTGTTTTCTTCCAAGTCGTCGATCCCTCCCTTTCAAAAGTTCTATTCCCCTTCCCCCCCTGGTTTGCGTCTTAGTAAACCTTTTAACCAAACACCACTTTTTCTACGGCTCTGTACGGGCTGTCCTTCCCCCCCCAAATCAGACCAGATGGCCAGTCATTTTGAAAAACCCACGAAGGTTTTACTGATGTTTTACCCCCGCTTCTTCTACCCCCAACCTACATCCCCTTGAAAGCCCCCCTTCCACTACACTTGAAAATTTTCTACCCACCCACCAGTCATAAACACCTCAACTTTTATGACAGTTTCTTGGCCGGGGTTGAACCTTTGAAAGCAAGTCCCTCTGTAATTCCCCCCCCCTTTCACGAAGGCACGGCATACGCAAAGAACATTGTTCGAGGGCCTTCCATTCCGCATTTCGCCGCTAGCTGTCTAAAATTCCCCCTCCCCCCCTATCATAACTTAGTGACTTCTTTTCAGCGAGTCTAGTATCTGTTTGCCGGACTCCTTTTTTCAATTTCTTTTTCTCGACAGCACCGTAATTCCCCCGGTATTCCCTGCCCTCCCAGAGGTCTCCTTTTTCCTGTACCCTGATGGCCCCTTACCGGATGTGCCTTCCCTGAAGAGTACAACGAGGTTCCTTATCCCAACCCAGTATGTAGGAAGCCCAATGCTCTTGTAGTTCTTTTTCCAATTGTTAAACAGACTCGGGCCAACAGGGTGCCCCAAATCCCGTACTAACCGGACCCTTAACTTGAATGATTCTTGAGGATAAGATGAATTAAAGGGATAAAAGTATTCCCCCTAAGTACCTTCAAATACAACAGCGCAGCAGCCCCACAAACCTGCATGGGATCGTGCCGAAATAACTATACAAGTCAGCTTCTGCCCCCTAGGCCCCGGAGTTGAAGCAATTTAGTAAGAATGATGGTATCTTCGATTCTACCTTCTTCTATACACCCGGAGTCGTAAAACAGTCTTTATACCGGTCGCCGCTTTACTCCTCTTCCTCTCCGCGGGTATGCCCCCCGCATCCCTAGATTGTTTCAAGACAATACGTTTATCACCCCCCCCCCAGGACGGCCCTGGTGAAAAGCCCTTCAAAAATCCTATTCCACCGGCATCCGCAAATGGATGGCCCCCGGAAGCCAGGGTGGCGCCCTGCGGAAACCTGTTTGGCAATTACTGACCCGCTACTTTTTTTCTCCCCCCCCCCTGCATTTTTACCCGTTAAAAGGGATGTTTTCCGGTTACCCCCCTCTTTCACCTTCCCCCGCAAGACTCAAGAAAACTGGTCCCTTGCCTCCCCCATTATCCCTCGTTTTCCTATTCTTCTCGCCGTGCGTCGTTCCCAGCAACAGCGGGTAAAAACTGGATTTAAGAAGCAGCTCACCGGTTGGAAACTGTCGATAGACGCGAGATTTCTTTTGATTCTCCCATAGATCTATCCTCCCCAAGTTCGTGGTATTACAGCAAGCTCACCCCTCACAAACCCTTCTTTGCTCGCAAATTCTTGGCTTTGGCCCCCGGATATCCCCAGAAATACTCTTTTTTGTTCCCATCTCCTTCAAAAGAGGAATATAGCCGTTCATGGAAAAGGGACACCTAATATCGTGGACTCCCGGTTAAACAAGTAATGGCATTTTCACCGGTAAGCCAAGGGAACATCGATGTGAACCAACTTTTCAAAAAGATGGATCTTTCTTTCCCGCCCGAAAGCGGGATGCTATTGAACTTTTACCCGCGCAATTGACCTAATGCCCCAATTTCCCCCCAGGTCCCGCTATGGTAATTGATTCGACCCTGGCCCTCCCTCTTCCTAAACACTGTGGAGGACCCGGATATAATGTAAGAAAAAAGCTTCTTTGACGTAGGCCAGCGGATTAAAATGGAAGACGCCCGCAATCCCCCCCTGGGCGTACTTTTGATGCCGACACCACATCTTCTTCAATCGTTCTTTCAGCCTGGTTTTCTTTTGCCCACGCGATTCAAAGGAGTTGTCCCTTTTTAAAGAATCCATTTCGTTCGTCGTATCAGTAAAAGGCTTTCCCATTTCCACGTCCCCCCCCCCGAAACTTTTTTCTCCCCTTCACCCCGCGTTGCGCCCCCCAATCCACACCCAGTAATTAAGAAATTCTTAATGGATATCTGCTAGTAACCTTCCCCAAAACCACATCGGAGAGTTCGTTCCCCAGGAAGCCGGGGCTCGGGGTTTCAGGGACAGTTTTTATTCTTTTCCACCCCAACCAATCTGATGAAGGTACTGGACTCTGCTGGCTTTGCTTTTCCGTATAAAAGCTGCTATAACTTTTCATCCTAGGAATTGTAATGAGCATGCCTAACCGATCCCAAAGCTCAATCGGTATTCCCCTTGCTCCAGATTAGCTTTCGCATCCCCTCCCCCTTACCCTCGTCGCCTCCTCCCCTGCATGCCGAGATATGACCTGGTTCGCTCTCGCTGTCGTGCAACCCTCCCTTTTTTCCTTTCAGTTACGTCTCTTGCCCGCTATTTAACCACCAGCCAAACCTCTAGATGCCGCTGCACAGCACCCAAATGTCTGGGTGAACTACTTTTTTCGTCTCAACGGAGCAACAGGAAGAAGAAATACCCATATCGGTCTTCGCGTCACGAACTGCTGGCATCCAACCTTGCCAACTTTAACATACCCTCAACGAGCTTAAAAATTAACGCCCTCTTCCTTCTCAAACCCTTCCCCCAAGCGACACCTGCTGCGGTTTTGCTTTTACGGTATGATTGACAGTCTTATCTACATAATTGTCTGGTTCGACAAAGATAATGTTTCCAAACACTTTTCGACCCAAAGCGTCACACCTCTACATGAACGACATGTCAAGCAAATGTATGCCCTGGTACCCACTCGTTCGCTATCTGCTGCAGTTTCCAAAAATAAGATCTGGACTATTCTGTTACCCCGTAGTATTAAGGAGACAATATTTCGGGCCAGCTTTTCCACCTTCCTCTGGACCTTTATCAGCGGATGAAAAAAGCCTCCCCCAACTTTCTTCGATACCCTGCTTTCCGCTAGGACGCAGTCCCGATATCAGGCATGCTTTCTATAACCACTTGAAACTGAAAAAGGAAAAGTTCCCCCCAAGTTCCTCGAGGTGACCAACCACCAATTAACGGTACGGCAGCGGAGCCCTCCCCTTTGCACCCGGGCCATGACAGTGCCACCGTGATGCCGGTTCCAGTTTCCCGTGCCTTTTAGAGATTAATCTCTCTCTTTTCCCCTCCCCCCCCCATTTTATAGATCGCTAAACAACCGGTTAAATTGAACCCCCTTCATTTTACCGGCTGGCCACGTGCATGGCCGTTGCCGGGGATGCAGGATCGGCTGGCTCCTGTGAGTTGGCGATCAGCGGGGAACAGTGCAGGAAATGGCTTTTTTTTGTTTTTCCTTGTGGTATATAAGGCGTGATACTTGAAATCCCCTTTCTTCCTATCTCCACGCCCCTACCAAAGGCGTCGGGACTATTTTTTACATTGCCGCTGTCTGTCCAGCTGAGTCCCTTGTTCAAGCTGGGCTACTTTAATACGTTTTTGAACAAAGAATCCTGCTTTTCTTATTTCCCTCAGCCAGATACCCCTTACACCCCCTTGTGCACAATTTAGGTTTCGCGGCCAGCAGGTCGTTCATGGAGATTCCTGCTTTCGAAGCCCAGGTGGGTTGCAACCGTTCTTCTTTCGACCCCTCCGCCTGATTTCCGCCGATGAAATGATTAGCATGCTTTTATCATACCCCCCTTCAGTCCCATGGTGTCGCTGATGGTCAGGTTGGGCGCAACTTTTGCGGGTACCGCGGCGGGGAAATGCACCTTTGGCACCTTTGTGTTTCTTTGCAGTCCTTTTTTGCCTGTTTCGGAGAGCCCGATATAAAAATCGTACTTTAATTTGTTGCTGTCTCCGAGCTGAGTAGTTCTCAGGTCCTTTTCTTTCTTTTCAGTATATTTTGCTGGTGGTGAAAAATACCTTTCCTCTACGTCTTCCCTCCTACCACTGATCATGGCACGATGTTGCCTCCCTCGAATCCATACAAAACATTGAAGGGAGGTGCCCTATTTCCCAGGGTCGTTTCTGAGAAAGCTAAGATTTGCAGACTTATAACTGATTGAGCTTCTCAGAGTGGGCTTCTGCTTCCCATCTGGAACTTCCTCATTAAGATGATTATGGCCGTTATACTGCAGGTCTTCTCCCCGAGCCAGATCTAGCATCAGAATTATGCTTGGGGTGAAATCACGCACCAACCCTTCCCCATGACCCAAGTTCCCCGCTCCGGCTGGAGGAAGCTCCGATGTTTGCCTGATTGTGTCTAAGGCAATTCCTTTGTCAGTCCCTTGAATACAGTTTCTATGTATGGCGTTGGCGCCGGCGAAATCCCCGTTTCTATATTTGTTCCGGTTTTACTTGCCTTAGCGACTTGTCCCGTCGTATTTGTTTCAACTCCTTTCTGCGGGCAAAACAATTGCTGATTCTGGTTATCGCCAGAGAATTTCATCGGTGTATTTAAAGTCACCCGCCCGGTGATATTGAACAGTTTCTTTTTTCCAGTTTCCTCTTTCTTCCCTTCCTTCAGCATCCTTTTTCGTCTAAACCGCTGTATATCCTTTTTCCACGTGTTATGGAACAGGGAGGTCGCCCCTGGCTGCGCCATGATGTAGGCCATTTATTTTCCTTGTCATCCCGAGGGACTACCTGTCGATATGCGTATGCCCTTCCTCCCGCTTTCTTAGGTAAAATATACATGTTTAGCACTATTCTTGTTCACATCTTTCCAGTTTTTCCGGTTTTGCTGACACCAATTATACTGTTACCTGCTATCTCGTTGCCCGTGTGTCATGCACGCGTCGATCTTTCCCCTTTTCTTTTCCAAGCTCTCCCCTTCGTATTTCTGTGAGGATATCCGTGGCCACCAAAATTCGGCTTCACTAGGGTTTGTTTCTTGAGCTTGCTGTCATAAACCCCCCTTTTTTTGTTCTGATGGAGATATCTTTGGCCTTCTTTCTCACCCACCTTGCCCCTATGCTTTCCGACAGTTCCCCGGGAGCTGTATTTTCAGTTCATGTCCCTTACCAGGTCTTGAAGAATACCTCGCCCTGCTATAATAATTTACTGAACAAAAAAAATTAAACTTTTAGGATGACCAGTTTTCTTCGTCTGTTGCTTTCATTTTCTTTTTCCCCCTTGTGCCTCTAAACGTTGTCGGGAAGCAGGATTTTTTTCCGCCAGCGCCAACCGGGATATTTTCCAAGGTCATCCTTTCTTTGCTGTACGTGCTTTTACCCTGACCTTTGTATTAGGCCAGTTGCCCTTTCTTTTTTGTACTAACTTGATTCAACTTTTTTTCAAACCCTATGCCTAGCCCCTGCTTGTAATAGAAATACAAGTCCCTTTTCTTTTTGACGTTTTACGCCGTTTAGTATTGGAATATTAGGGTTTCTGACGTAATCTCTTATAAATATGCGTTTCTCTATTTCCTGTGCCTACAATTATTCACTTCCCATTGCAGGTATTTTTTAAATGCGCTTCTTATTTAATGGACTGCTTCTGTTGATGACCTTTATCGTATCCTCCAATCTCTTCCTTTGCCTTTCGTATCCCGATTGATTTGCAAACCTGTTTGCCAAGAGTCTGTTTAACCATTGGTGTTTTTTCCCCCCCTTTTGGAATTTTGAACCCCTATTCTTGATATCATTGCCCTTTTCACTACCCTCCCCCCCCGCGTTTGTTTGGTTCTCCTTCAAAACGCAAAGGCTCACCCCTTGTGAAGGGTCCAGGAAAAAATCTTCTTTATATGCTGTGCTTGCCCCCATATCCCCTTTTTGTCTGATAAAATATGTTGAAAAGTCCTGCCGGCAAAACGCTCCAGTCCTCACCGATTTAATAACTGTTGAGTTTAAGTCGGCTACCGATTTTATAATAAGTTTAACTGGCCGAAGTCCCGACTGATTGTCGTTTTGCGTATGCCTATTTTTCCCCCCCCCCCCTTTACTCGCATTCCTGTTTTTAAAACCAACCCCATGGTTACTTCCTGTTGATGCCAATCCGGGTTCAAGATTTTCAAGTGCAGTTGGTTCCTTTTAAAGTAGCCCATAGCAGTTTTGTTGTAGACCGACGCTTTAGCCCATTCATTCTGGGAATTTTTTCCTGATTGAACCTAGGATTTTGCTGATTGTGATGAAAAAGCTCCCTCCTCCCTTGTAAAAAAATTGTTTACCCCAGCCTTGTTTCATTTTCATCCCAGTTGTATAGTAGAATCATCGATGTTCTGAAACTTATGATTTTTGGCAACGCGGACAGCAATTGCGTCCCCCATCTTCCACTGCTTTCAACTTGTACCCAACCCCCTCTCGGGTAAGTTATCCCGCGGGTCGTTTATACATTTGGGCTATCTGCAACATAATTTCGATCCCACGTATCATTGTTTGTTTAGAATCTCGACCTCCCCCCCCCTTTTCCTTGTGCTTCTAATTCCTGGAAGGCGGAGTTATAATCAATTTTCACTTTACCATCGCTTCTGTTCCCCTTCGAAAAAAGACCCTCCCGGACATTATCTGGCGCTTGTTGTCTATTGTCCTTCTCCCGGATGCTTCCCCACCCGGCAGATCGTATAGGCTGGTTTATCTCCTGCCTGGTTATTACTTTCCTGAGGCGTTTGTTCCTTGGACCTTGTCTGAATATCCAGGTCACCTTTTTCCAGAGACTGTCTTTTCCTGTTTTTTAGCTCTTTTCCTTGCAGTGCCTGCGATGCTTGATTCCTCTTTTTAAATTTGACTGGTTATTTCAATGAACCTTATCGGAGTCCTTTCCCTTAATAAGTGTTGTTTTTTCGTCTTCCCGGCAAGTCTGCCCTTCTTTTTTCATTTCTAACCCCCATAAATGACAAAATCCTCCTCATCGTGCAGCATGCTCTCCAATAGGGAATGGAAAAACCACATAAAAAAAGACAGGCGATTTCTCCGATCGGAATCTCCTTCAAGATTGGGCACAGTTCAACCAGGAAACCACTCATTAGGGAAGAACCTAAGGCACCCCCCACTGGCTCCACGATCTGCAGGCGGTTTTGCCGACTTCTGCTATGTCCCGGTCTTCATGCAAAGTCAAGCATGAATATGCCCTTTCAGTTATTTGGTCAGGCGGACACAGGATACCGGGCGATAAGTTTTCACGATTTAATGGATTATTCGCGCCTTCAGGCTACAACTTCTTGAAATTTTTCGTTTCGAATTCTAAAAACCCCCCCGGGGCTTCTATTTTCTGCTCCTTCAAGCTATTCAACAAGTTATAAACCTGACCCGGCCAGACTTTCGCCGGCGACGGTTTTTATACAGTTTTTTTGCGCCTAAGGCAATGCCCTCAATTGCTTTGTCCTTTCCCCCCCAGCCCCTGTGTCGCTCCCAGGAGTTGATCTTCCCTCCTATCCATTTCTACTCTCACCTGTCCCAAGGCGCTTTAACCCCACAATTTTTAACCAAAAAAATGTTCCTCTTGCTGTTCACCAAATCAAGCCCCAGGACTCTTTTCAAGAATGGGAAAAAACCGAAGTGTGAAGGTTGTTTCTCACACCCCAATGATCACTGCTATTTTTCTCCCTGGGTACACAGCAACTTGAAAATCCCCCCTTGTATGTTCTCATAAACCACCATGAACCCACGTGGTTGCCAAGGTTGAAATTGCCTCCCTTATGATTGACTCATTCCTTGCCCCCCCTCCTCCACGTCCTCATTCGATTGCCGATGGCCTTCGGGCAATCATTTCCTTCGTTTTTAAGCCGCTCCTGGTAACTTACCTTTTTTCCCAACCTCTTAGACCCCCTTCGTTTATCCTGCGTGACGCTGTTTTCCTGCCTTTCCCTCACTATCCGACAGATACGAACAACCGGCCTTGACCCCCCCTCACATACCTGAGACTCTATTTTTTCACACTGCATGTTGACACCTTGCTCACGCCTGGCGGGTTGAAGTCACATTTGTCCGGAACACCGATTTTCGTGGGACACTTAGCCTTGCTCTCTTTTTTCTACACTGCCCACTTGCGGGGTTCCCAGATCTGGTGCCCGGGGTGCAAGAACCTTTTTTCCCTCCCATACCCTCTCTACTCTACGACTTGATATTTGGCGGATATGATTCCCTAATGCCTGACCAGTACCAGGGGTCCCAAACGCAAGCAGTTTTACCACCCACCTTTCCCTGGGTCTTTTCTGATCTACCAAATCAGTATGCTATGAATGAATACGCCATTCTCTCAGAAGTGATGATCTCTATACGAATCTACAGACGTACCCCTGGTGGTTCTTCTCTAACAACGTCGCGCGCGTACTTTTCTTTTAGCAGGGTCGTTGAAGAATAGATTGTTTCTTTCCCATCCTGAAACCCTGGTTCTATTACAACCCCGTACACCCTTTCTACCGCTGTAAAGTGTCAAAAAAAAAAAATGCACCGGCCGCATTATTAAGGACCCATGGCCCCTTGAAATGGTGGTGTCTCCCCGACTGGGGGCACCTGACCCTCCCACTTACTTTTCGTCGGCCTTGAACGTTAAAAGGGATTCTTTCCCCCCCCCCCCCCAACCCACATGAAAAGCAAACAGTCAGTCCCCTGTGTTTGTTTTGGTACCATCTTTCCTCGTTTTAATACCGCGCTCTCTATTCCCAGGCCCGCGCCTTTGTACCCCTGGCTTGTAAATTGAAGTCTACTCCTCCCCCGGGGACATGGAAGGATATTTTCCCGTGTTTGTCTATATCTCTCAAACAAGTTTGGGGAGGACATCCACATCCCCACCCGAATTTGAAGCCGACCACCCTTCGTATCTTTTTTTGTCCCGCTTAACAGAATCAACCGCGTTACAGCCAAACTTTGAAAACTATCCTTTTGCGTGCTTAAAAAACCTTAAATCGTTTGAAGAAGCCGGGTAACACGTGGTTGCCACAGCAACGGACTCAGCAGGGACTTTGAAATTTAAAGACTTTATTTCTTTTACCGCCTGACCTTTGCAGTTTCGCATATCGAAAGGTATCCGTTTTTCCCCCCCCTGCTCCCCCCTTCGTCCTGAACCATAAATGCCGACCTGCATTCGCTATTTTCACCATTCCTCCCTGTTCTAAACACGTGGACACTCTATACCTTGTCGACTCCTGTAAAATGCTAATGAACTCTGCCGGCCCTGGAAGCGCCCGCGTCCATATGCTGGAGCTTGATGCCACTCCACAAAGTGGATCCCATTATTTTTTTATCCAAACCCCCGTTCGGCAATTGTTTTCTGTCCCCTCCCTCATTTTGAAAGTTAACATTTCAGACGCGGGAACCTGTCGTCGAAGGATCAGTAAAAGGCCACCGTCCCCATATTTTGCCGGCCGACTTGTGCACAACCCCAAAAGTAATAAGACACCTTTGATTTCCCCCTTCCCTCCCAGGATCTCCAATGCGTCCACCCTCATTTAGGAAGAGCTTCTCCTGCTCAATATCCCCGGGGCTCCGGCCTTCCGTTGGAAATTTTGTGGATGTCTATCCAACCCCACATCCTGATTGGTAAATTCGTGATGTCTCTTTTGTTTTTTTTTCGGTATAAACCTGCAGCGTATCACTTCTCTTAAGATGACTCAAGGAATTTGTTTTTTGATCCTCCGAATCGATGTTGCAAATTCACGCAGTTTCTTCCCGAGCTCGCTCTTAGCTTTATCCCCTCATACCTATATAATAGAGCACCCCCTCTGACGATATGACCAGGGTTTTGTACCGAATTGCTTCTTCAACCTTATGATTTCAGTAGGAATGGATTGCTGTTCCGATTCTTTCAAGTACTTTACCACACTCCATCGGACTTGCGCACAGCCAAAAAAATAGTCTGAGAACGACTCATGCCCCTCAAGCAGGAAGCAAAGGAATCCCTCCGATTTAATATTTTCGATTCTAACTGCCCTCACTGCTGCTCCAAGACATGCCCCCGTGCTTTTAAACTCTGATCCCACTCCTTTTTCACCAAATCCGCATGACTTTCATGATCGGCGGCACCTGGAAAATCACACCCCATGCTGCGTTGACTTTTGCAGGTATGATTGACATCGTCACTCCCGTGTCATCATTATTGCTTTCTCGACAATTGCAACAAAGGTCATCCTCTCGTCACAACCCGCCTTCCACGACCTTCTTTTACAAAGTACGCAAGATGTGCCGCAGGTCCGCTCCTTTTTTCACCTCTGGCTGCCTCTTGCGATATGTTCTGTGTTTCAAATTCCCGTATTAAAGTAGCCCCCTTTTTTCCAGCTTACTTCCAGTCCAGCATAAGCGGCATTAAATCTTCCACAAGTTTTATTAAGAGTAGATACCCGCGGGGACCTCTCAGTGTGCTTCGATATCAGCCTTCTCTTCTACCGTTAAATGTAAAAATAAACTAAGGCACAATTTTCCTTACACTTCATCGATGTTCTTCCAATCAACCCCCCCCCCACTCCTTTTTTACCGCCTCCATCATACCGATTGAATCCACTGGTCCCCCCCAGCATTCAGCACCTTTTCGAAAAGCCGGGTCAATTTTTCCAGGTGCTTCGATTCGCTCCTTTGTGTTGTTGTTGTCGAGAGATCTCTAAAAGGAACACATTTCACCCGGAATCGTGCGAACAGTGGTGATGTTTTTTCCAACCCCCACTTTGACGTGGGCCGATGTCTGGCTCGTCGGTTAATTGAGTGGTCTCCGCTGGAAGGCTGGTCCGAAAATTGAAGGAAATTTCTTTTTCTTATTGCCGGTTACTTTCGCATGTTTCTTGATTCGAACTTTCCCCCGGCCTATCTCCTCTTTATCTGAATCTTTCTTCTTTTTCCCCTTTGTCCGCAGATGCTGTCGCTGGCCGAATGGTTTGTAAGATGTACCTCTTTTTCTGTTGTACCCCTGTTCTCCTTTGTGCAACCCATATCTCTCCTCTCTGTCCCCCTAATTGATCGGGACCACCCCTTCCTAGTGGTAGTCCCGGCACTCTTGCCAGAATGGTAGTGCATGGCGAGTGTTCGATTTTCTTTCCGAATGCTATTTTTGTTCCTCTTTTGACAACGAATAATATTTAACCAACCACACCCGCTGACTTCAAATCTACGGCAAGTCCTTCCCCCGTGCTCATGTGATGGTTCCTGAACGGCATGCGTTGCATTTCCCACGCAGGAGTGGAGGTGCTCAAGTATGGCTTGGGATTCCTAGTTCCTAACGATGTTCCCCCTCCCCAGAGCATACCAATCGTATATTCTTCCTCTTTTGATGGTTTAGTTTGCTCCCAGGATATTTTTGATTTTCTCTTTAAATGTTCTCTTATCCTTTTTTTGCGTTTTGTGTGAAATTCTCTCAGATCGCTCCCCCTTCCCAATCAGATGGCCGATGTTGAAAGGAATGCCCACACTATCAGGCATTAAGGGAGAGGTGCCTATTCTTCCCTTTATTGATGGTATGCGCCAGCTCCCTTTGCCCCCTGTTGGCTTGCGTGAATTGCCCCATCGATTCAGGCATGATCATCCCACATTGTTTTCATCTTTTAATTCTTATATGGCCTGTTATACCGCGGTCCTGTTCTTAGCCGGTTAGCACCGATAAACCTCCTCTTCTCGTCCACCTGCATCAGGATTTTGGGTGGTGACTCCATCACCCCTTGACCAGGAAGAGCACGTCGTTCTCTGATATTTCTGACTATGTGTTTCATGATTGTTTTCCCTCCATGGGTATAATATCTTTGGAAGGTTTCTATTACTTTGTGTATGCAAGCCAAGGCGTTGCCCCGAAATTCTGGGCTTGTTTAACAGGCGGGTAATGATCGACACTGCCTGTCGATTCAAAACTCCCTTTTCACTTTCTTTGTTTTTTGGGGGGCCCTGTTGCCGTGGCGGGCAGGTCGTGGGGACTGTTTCTGGCGCATCCCCCCCCTCCCCCCTTCCTTTTTTTTTTTTTTTTTTGTTTTTTTTTTTTTTTTTTTTGTTGTTTTTTTTTTGGGGGCAAAAGAACCAATTGCATGAAATCGGGTTTCGCCCAGACTTTGGTTCACCAGTGATATTTCAAGGGTCTTTCCCCGTTCTTACCGGAGTTATTTTATGCTTTTTTTTGTTTGTGTACGACATGCTGTCTATCCGTTCCCTCTTAACAGGGGGTATCGCCGAGCACTCTAATCAATTACTCTCGACCTTGATATGCCTGATGAATTGCGCAGGTGAATTTGCGATGTAAGGAAACTAATCGCTTTCTTTTTTAGGTCCGAACAAATCTCCCTCTTTTCAGAGCTTTTTAACATCGATGTTTTCTGGCGGTGGCTTTTGATGACAACCTTTCATCGTTTTACCCTGGCTTTGATTCCCCCCCCAGATATGCCTGGTTGCATTTCGAGGTCGAGATTCACGTTTCTCCCTAACAGGTATTTTTGTTTTTCCGACATCCGGGAGGCTAAAGCCTATCACATTTGGCTTCCCTTCTTTTGTTGGAGCTTGCGGTCATAAACCGCTGTGGATATAGGGGAGATTTCAACCCACGCTTCTTCTATCGACAGCCTGTTGCTTTCTTATTCCGTGCATACCAGCCCCTGGAGCTTGTTGGCTGCGAATATAAGAGCCCGTCACCCTTACATTGCGGGGTCCCAGGATCCAGAGGACCCTTTTTTTTTGTTCCTTGGATATTGTTTTGCCAGTTCCCCACCCCTTTTTTTCAACGATACAGTATAAGGCGGATTGTGTTTCCGCCGTGGAGAATGCCGGGATCCATTCATTCCTGCGTATGCCGGGTTTGCATCTTCTTTTTTCCAGCTATAGGAAAGGGTGCCCCTCTTGGTCAACGCGTATTTCATGCTTCTAAAATTATGCGGGTGTCAACGACGCTGGCACTTCCTTATTGCTAACGAGCGACGTTTGCGCTCTCCTTTTTTAGCGTTTCTTCTTATATCGTCTCGTTCTCCTCGAAGAAGTATCCTTCTTATAAATAATTTCTCGAATGCCATTTTCCATAAGCAAATGATTGTCGGTACATTTACTCATCAAATCTTATTTGTGTAACTTTGGGCGCTGTTTTATTTGACTGCTGTTAATTGCCGCCTGTTCCCCCCCTTTTTCCATTCTTTTACCCCTCTTCCCCAAGTCCGTTCCCTTTCTTTGGATTCTTGAAAAGCACTGTTGTCCAGCGTCGTTAACCCTGAAGAAAGGTGGCATTTAGAAAAAGCTACAGGGGCATCATTTTTCACTATTTGTGTTGCATTTCCGTCCGCGTTTTTACTCTCCCAACGCCGCCACCATCTTTCCTCATCCCTGCAGTGTAAAGGAACAACCTTTATTTCCTTTTTTTTTTCTCGATGTCTGCAATTATCTTCCGGGTTCTTCCTTCCTTCCCTTTAAAAAAAAATGCAGGCCTTCCCCACAGCGTCTGGCAGGAACCCGTTATGATAGTTTTTGAGGGTTTAAAGATTATTTCTTTCCCGAACCTTCATGCAATCCTGTTTTCAATGATTCACGAAGGAAACGTGTCTTTTTGGTAGCCGTGCCTTCGGGGCATGAATGAGCCATTACATGGCTGCTTCTTTCCTTGTTCCCCCCCCAATGCATACTTTTTCCCACCTGTCATATTTTTTTTTTTTGGTTTAATACAGGCGCATAGATTCACGGGAGCTGCATTCGCAGTTTTGTGAGAATCGGCATGCCCCCCCCCCGGTTTACATTCGTGCCTTTTGTTTACAAGGTCCAGGATCTTCTGTTGTGGTGTAGTCGTACACTTCTTACATTTTTGGTTTAAAACATTGCAGTTCATGTGATAAGTAGACTGGCTAGGAGGGTTCCATAAACATATAAGTTCTGACTTTATGCTTTTGGCCTGGAGGACAGGGGCTCAACGCTTTCAACCTGTACCAACCCCCCTGCGTGTCCTTCTTCTCAGTTTTCAGTTTCCGCGTGTCTTTTTTTTTTTGATCGCTGAAACATCCTTTATCCCGAGATTCAAGAGATTGTTTTTTAGAACCTCTTCCATCTCTTACCCCATTTTCCAGTTGACTGTTGCTGCTAATTGCGGTTATAATACACTTATCCCATTTACCTTCTTATAGCCTTGTGATATTAACTGTCCGCCGTCCCCCCCAACACACATTAATTGCATATTATCTTTCTTCTTTGGGCCTCCGTAATAGCGTGATGTTTTTTAACCTTCAGATCGGTATCGTCCCCTTTTCCATTGGATCGATTTGCCTTGTCGTATTCCCATTTACTCTTAGGCTTTTTTTGGTTTCTGACCTCTTTCAGGTCACCGGTTTTCTTATTTTTCTTTCAGTCTTTCATAATTACAGTGATTGGAGCTTGCCTTCCTTGACACCTTGAGATTCACTAATGGTTGCAATTTGAAGGGTTATTCAATGAAAGGCTTATCGGCCTGGAAAGATTTTTTTATATATTTTCATCCTCTTTTTTTTTGTGAGTCTGCCCGGCCGATAAGGCCTGATTTTCATTTCAACTTACACTTGCAACCATTATGTCAGTCTCCTACGTTGACGCAATTCTCGCAATAGACTTTCTTTTGGCCCCAACTTACAAAATGACCTTCGATCCACGTGGACCTGAAAGATTATCTGACAAGGCCTCCAAAACCCCCTCCGGCCTGGGAACCCGCGACAATCACTTCCCCCAAAGGCCATGGCCCACTCCACCGCTCTCGGGCGTTTTTCCACTCCAGCGGATACATTTCCCCAGATTGGCGCCACAGCCCCATCTGCTCCATGGGTTTTTTTTTTTTCCTGAATATCCATGCGTCTACGCCTTTTATAACAAGTGGAGATAAGGCTTATACGCCGCGGGCTTCGAACCGACATCTTTAAAATGGTTTTTTCTTTGAAGTAAAAAACCCGTTCTTGCTTCTAAGGATGTGCAGCTTATCCAACCATTCTCCCTCAAACAACCGTGGGCGATTTGAACTGACTCTCTCCCCCTTTTCTCGGTTATACCTCGTTGAACCGTTTCGCACTTACCATCACTTGCTTCCTCCGTTGCCCCCCTAAAGCATTGTCAGAACTTGCATCTCTTTTGTTTCCCTCTCTCTCCCTCACCTCTTACTCTCACATTCCACACTTTCTTTTGAACCAAAAAAATGTAAGATATACGTTGCTCACTAACCAGCCTACTAACTGTCATCCATCCTTTAACCACATCGAAGGTTGTACGGTTCCCTGCTGACCCCTCTTTTCTCCCCACGCCCCTGCCTGGGAAAGCGCTACACTAAAGCACTTATATTATTTTTCTGGGCCCCCACCAGACTCCCCCCCAACTGACTGTTTGATAAAATATTCCATTTTTTTTTGCCACTGAACCTTTGTTTTTGTTGTTTGTAATGCAATTGCAACGAGCACGGAACCCACAGGACACTCCCCCGATTGAAGATGATCTTTCAATCCCCCCCCCCCCCCCCCCCCCCATGTAAACTTCTTGCCCAGATACAATGAGTAACAACCTCACATCATGGTTGACGTCGGGAGTTTACGCTTTTTCCTTCTCCCCTTTTACAAATTTCATCCCGCCGACTTTTTACTACCCCCGGATCTCAGCAACATCATATAAAAGAATGAGACTCCTTCCTGGACCAGTAACGTAATTGATTCATGCCCTTTCCTTCGTTGAAGAGTTACCCCCCGCTTCCTACAATTGTCCCCCACCCCCTACGGGTTCATGGTTAAAGCAATGATAGTCATTGTGTCTTCTTCTACAAACGGGCGGCGGTTAACAACTCACTCACCAGGGTTTGTGACGGTACTTTCCCATCCCCCATTCGCATCCGCCCCCCAGGACTGATATTGGAGGTACCAAGCGTTTTCACATCCAAAGGAGGCGAGGAACAGCAGTACAGGACTACAAAATCCCTGCCAGTTTGTCAAAACCCCCTTCCCAGATGTACCGCTACAATCAGTAGGCTTGACAATGAACTGCTAAGCGAAGTCTAGTTCCTCCATTGGTACGATTTTCGATTCTCCCCACGATACAGTAACCGGCGTCCACTGCTCTTTACCGCATCCGGACTTTTTCCAGCAGGTCGTTTTGCACCGCCATATTTTGTACCTCCAAAGAATGGAAGTTTGCTTTCAAAACCCCCTACGGCCCCCGTTCCAAATGTCAGGGTTTAAAAAACTGAAATGTTTGGATCAGCCAAGCTGATTAGGACTTCCCACGGGCCCGGTTTGGCCACACGTTGAAAAAACGGGCTCCTGCTCCTCCAACTTTTCCCGGCAGTGAACAGTTAAAAGGTTGTTTTTTCACCCCACCTCTCACTTCCCAGCAAAAGTCGCAAGAAACCTGTCTTCTGGCCTCGTTTTCTAGCCGTCGATCTTATATTCCCTCATGTAAAACCGTACGACATACTCCTGAACTCCCTGGATCTAGAAGCAGTTTTTTTGCTAGATCCATCCCTTTTTCACGCCTCAACCAGTGGGGTTTATGACCCGCCCGTACTCCCACACCCCCCCTTTGAAGCGAAAAAATTAGTGTAGGCTTTATTCAATTCTGCCACAGACAATACCGCGTCCCGACAACCCTCTTTGAACGTTCATCTCGGACCCTCGTTCCCACAGCCACCTGATATTGGGATGCAAGCCGGTTTTTTGAAATTGCCTGTCTCCTTTGTCGCAACCTCCCCTGTATCATTCCCGCTGTGCCAAAGATAGTGTAAAAGAATGGATCTTTTACCGGCCCCCCCTCCAAGCGGGCTGCTTCACTCTCTATCCTCAGGGTACAGGATGCGCATGATCCCCAATATAACTGCCGACCTGGGCGCTCATTGATTATACAGACGGGTAGATCTCCTTTTTTTCCTCCAAACAAGTTTACCCTAATATACATGTCGTTCGAAAAAAGGTCCCGCTGGCTTTGCCGCTGGCAAGTGAATTCCCACGAAAGGCTTCAATCTAAAAGGCCCCTCTTTTCTCCAGGACCAAGTGTTCAATCTTAGTCGCACGCTTTTTCCTTCAATGTTTTATTTGCCCCCCCTTTGCCAAAGGGTTGAAACATTTTAAACGACGGGAACCTGTTCGAATCCTCAATCCTTTAAACCGTTCCCCCCATAATTTTCTAGCTGCGCCAACGCCTGGCTTAACACCCCGGACCACTCAATCCGGCTCCCCCAGGATATTCCATTTGACCCACAATCATTTGCAAACCTTTGCTTCGGCCTTACCTCGAAGACCTGTCTCGCGGCATTCTGAGGGAACATTGACCTGCGTCCCCCCCCAAGCATGATGCATGGACTTTCCGAGCTTTTTTATCGGTTCTTTGTTTCTCCACCTGCCTTTTTCTCTACTCTCAAGATGAATTTCCGGTTGATGCTTCATGCCTGAAAAATCCTGGGAAAGCTCCAGTCCCCTTCGCTCACCGTGCGCAATCTTAGCTTTATCCCACTCCTTTAATCCTGAATGCCCTGATATGAAGATGGTTTGATCTGTTAGTCAACATCGGGCCATTCTTCTTTCAGATGCATGGATCGCTGAGCGACTCTTTTCACACAAAAAAAGCTTTTACCTCATTTTTAATACGCCCCCCAACCCCTCTTCCTGGGCTCATACTCAGGCTTTCGGAAGGCCAAGGAAGAAATAACTGTTAAATATCTTTTCGTAAACTCTTTCCACGAATAGGACTTACCCAAGCCTTCCCTGATTTTTACCCTCTCAACTCAACGCAGCTTTCAAAAAGTACCCTGCATGTCCTTGATCCCCCCCCCCCCCCTGACCATAATTGGACAACCATTGGTTGGCCGTCTTTTTCCCCAGCACTCTATTCTTTCAGCGGCCTTCAAACCTTTCTTCGACCCATCCAAAACACGGGCATTCGACTCCAATGAAGCGACTTGGGCGCAACAGCACATTGTTTTCCGCTACTAACCACAGAGAAATTTTTTCCCTCATTATTGGCTGCGGTCCAAAAGACTATCTGCGCTCTGTGTTCCATTATAGTAGCAATATTTAGAGCTACCAAACCCCGCTGGAGGCACTGTAAACCAGGCGCCGACCCCATTTGATTCTTGATATTTTTTTCAAATATCGCCGTTTCCGATCTCAGCCTGCGCTTATCTCGGCAAGGGATAACCACAAATCAAAACCGCCCAATTTTTTCCACCGCTTCTCGATGTAGAACAACTCCAATTACGGTTCCTTTCTTGAGAAGTCCTGCCATACACAAGCCGGTGCCATCACCGCCGTTTCTGCACGAGGCCCTTTCAAGGTGTTCAGGTGCATTTACGTATCTTTCCCTCTTTGTGGTTTGGCTCTCCCCCTGATAACGGTTACATTGAACACGGAATCGTTCTTTTTGGGAGCCCTTCCATTGCCGCCCGTGTGGATGCAGGGATCTTTTCTGGCTGCCTTCCCACTGTAATTGTGAGTTGGTCAAATCGATTCGCGGGAAGACAATTGCCAGGTCACCTTTCTTTTTTAGGGTATCCTTGCGGTATAAAAGCGTTCCCAGAATTCTCTCTTAACAGCAGGTAGACGACTTCATGTTTCCTTTTTTCCCATTTTTTACCTCCTGTGATGTGTCCAGTGTCCCTCATTTTGTAAGCGGCCCGAAATATCTAACTTCCAAACCTTATCCCTAGCGCAGATATGTTTTCCCCTTTTAATACCCCCCACTTCCTTGGTAGTAATGCGGCCATGATTGCGCGCAGGTCGTGCATGTGATCTTGTTTCGCTTGTTGCTACCTTGTTTTGCAGCTTATCTTGTCGTCCCCCCCCGCCTTATTTACCGGACGCTGTTTCACTTCATAGTTCCTGTCTCATACCGGCAAAGTCACTTAAACAGCCCATGGTTTTCATGTGCGCCCGAATCAGACTGCATGCGGGTCCCTTTAAAGTTGCTTTTCTTTGAAAAGCACCTTTTTAATGGATTGTCCCTTCAGTTCAGTTCGTTGACGTTTCACATTTAGTTTCCAAATATATTTTTCAACTTTCTTACGAGTTGCTGGTCCCTCTCTAGGACTTCTCTTTGCTGTGTTGGGGAAAGGTCAGTGACATTTTTTGCTTTTGTCAAATCGGGCAGAGTTCGGCAGCCCAACAACCCCCCCCTCACCACCCCCACAAACCCCCACAACCACACCCACACACCCACACAACCACCGACCCCCCAAACCAAGGGCCCCCAAACCCACTACCCCCCAACAAAACCCAAAAACCCACCCCAACAACTCCCCACCGCCTCACCCACCCCCCCCCCCCCCCCCCCCCCCCCCCCCCCCCCCCACCCCCCCCCCCCCCCCCCCCCCCCCCCCCCCCCCCCCCCCCCCCCCACCCCCCCCCCCCTTACTGAATTCTGCGATGCCTCCATCCCCCTCAATCAGTTTTTCCAAAACCTCATATCTCCCCTTCAGTGTCTCTGCTATTATTATATATGGTTTTTTTTTTTACTGACCGATTATTGCGCCGGTGAGCCGCTTATACCCTGCTTTCCCCGGCTCTAATCCACCCCCCCCTGGAAATCCAGTCTCCTTTTTCCTGTGATACTTGAGGTCCTTTTGAGCAGCTTCATAAACGCCAGCTCTTCCGAATTCCTGAAACCTATTTTGGGGTTGGTGATGAAACCGCATCACACCCCCCTTTAACTTCCTAGCCCGGTTCGCATTGAATTGAGTTCTCCGCTTTCTTTCAAGTTTTCCCCATTGGTAGAAGATCTTTGGCAGCAAGTGAATCCTTTTTCTTATCCTCCAGGCGCGAAGGGCGAAAGATATCTCCCCTTTTCCTTTCTTCCTGTAATTAGAAAGAAAGGTGCTATCCTTCACTCCTTCCCTTATGTTGGGCCCCCCAAGAAAACAATGCGACATCTTTGCCATTTCCTCCAATTTGGTGTATTTCTACCCCCTTACCCCCCTTTCGTTTCTTCAAGTTCTATTGAATAACGGCAGCTTCCTTCCCCACCTTTTTTCTCGAAAGAATGTATATCCGTTTCCACCTCTGACGAACAGGCGATCTGCCTCTCAACCCCTTCTCCGCCATGCAGGTTCATCTTTTTCCTCATTCCTTGCAGCCTCAAATGTCGATATGTCCTTCCCAACGCCCGTTTTCCGCTTTCTTGGTTCACCGACCCCATCTTTTCAGAACTATATTGGTCACACTTGTCTCTTAAGTTGTCGTTGGTCTCCACCCTATGACTTTTAAAGGCTGCCCACTCTATGCCTTTTTCCCCTGTCCTCACGTCGGCGAGTTTGAAAGTTTTTCCCCCCCTCTCCTAAAGAGGTCATTAGTCTATCCTGGAGGCTACCGCCCTACCGCAAACTTTTTTCTCGTTCAAACCCTGGTGGTGCTGGCTTTATGTCATAAAAACCCCTTGTTTCGGAAGGACCTTAGGGTTAGATTCTCAACACTTTCCTATTTTGCTTCTCTCTACCTTCAGGGGAGTGCTATTCAGCCATTGTTTTACCAGGCGTTTTGTTCGGGGAATCCCTCTGCCTCGCATAACAGCCAACGTTTTGGTCCAGAATTGTACCAGGATCCCCCCCGACCGTTTTCTTCGTCTTTTCTGTCATGTTCTATTGTGTTGTCACTTCCCTTCCCTTTTTCACGCTAAAGTATGTCTTTTTTACCCCTTTAGGGCCTTTTTTCCGCAGTCACCCGGGCTCGGGGTCTAATCTTTTGTCCTGTTTGAATGTTTTTCCTTGACCGCTTTGGATGCGGCCCGTTTTCTGGTAATCGCAACGTTATTTACATGCTTTTAAATAAAAACCTCTCACTACCCGGCTTTGTCTATGAAAATCTCTTATTCGTACCCCCCCCCCCCCCCCACAGCTTTGTGCGAGAGACTGTTCCCTGCCTTTTTTATTCGTATAGTGTAGATCGAAGATCGTTTTCAACCTTCTTCGCTTAGCTCCCAATTTCATTCCATCTTTCCCTGATTTTAGAGGAAATTTTACAAGTCCAGGTATTTTTGTAAATGGCTGGCGCTTTGTCTTTCGTTTGTCCTCCGCCTTTCGGTCACCTTTCTTTCCCCTCTTTCCCTATCAATCGTCTGTCGTCGTTTTGTTGGAATTTCCACGGTTCTCCACCCGAGTCTGTTTTCCCCAGCCGCTGGTTTCTTAAAAATTTCCCATTCTAACATGATATTACCCCTCTTTGTGGGCAATTGTCCCTTTCGCCCCCCCTCGCACCATCCCTGAATCTCCCCCTTCCCTGTAAAGTAAAAATAGTTATCTTTCATTTCTGGGAGCCTTCAATCTCTTCTGTCGTACTTTTTCGGAGTAAAAATAGTTTTAACATTTTTAACTCCTGGCCAACAGCGTAACTTTCATTCCAGAAGGTTTTCATGAGTTTCTTTCTACCCTTTATAGAGGTCCGAAAGCGTAAAATACTTCCGGAGTCTTCATCTCTCGCGTGTGTTTGTGTTTTCTCCTTTTGTGACCACCCTTAGATTTTATGCTTCTTTCAAACCTTGCCCCATGGCACTACTTTCAATACACCGGTAATACGTTTTTCTCTTTTTTTTTCATCCATGTTTCAACTGACAAGGCAGTTCCTTTTTTACCAGATTGCAAGTCGGCAGTTGTCTTATTTAGACCCTCATGAACAGGCCCCCCTCGTCCTTCCATGATTGAACCCATGTCTGTCGGGTTATTACCCCGCACGTTCTCCTCTTAATTTTTGCAATCCTTGACTTTTCCTTGATAAGTAGTCCCAGTGTATAGGAGGGAACCCAGATTCTTTTTTTCACACGTTCTGCTGGGGGCAAAACTTCGTCTCTTGCTGGTCCGCTTCCACAAGTTCCCTTCAACCTCTCCCTAACTCCCCGTTGTTTGTTTTTTTTTTGTGTGTGTTGTTTTGGTTTTGTTGTTGTTTTTTGTTTGTTTTTGTGGTTTTTTTGTGTTGTTGTTTTCTTGTTTTTTTTTTTTTTTTTTTTTTTTTTTTTTTTTTTTTTTTTTCTTTTTTTTTTTTTTTTTTTTTTTTTTTTTTTTTTTTTTTTTAACCCCCCCCCTCTCGCGCTCAGGTCAGTTAAGCAAGAGGGTTTTTTGCTTCCAAGGTGACTCACTTCCCCGCCCTTTCTTCCTCTAAAGTGCTACTTTTAGATCATTCTTCCCCCCTATGAATAACCCCTTTTTAAAGATGGCTGGTCCCTTTTTAAATTTTTCCTTTCCTTATAATACTTCTTCTTTACTTCCTTCCTCCCCTTTTTTGAGAGTCTCCCCGCATGAGACCCCCACCTACTCCCGGCATATCATCGAGCTTTTTGCTTCTTCGCGCTCTTTCGGTCCAAACAAATTTTGTTCCGTACGGGTCTCTTTTTGTATAGCCTTCCTTGCGTTATTCCCAACCGGATTTTTTCTTGGTTTTACCAGTGTCTGCCCCCTAAGCTTTAAGTTCCGGAGCTTTTTTTTTTTTTTTTACTGTTTTTCCCCATCTTTATGCTTTTTTTCCCCAGTTAAGGCACTCTGTCTTCTCATTGTCACTCTTTGACCATTGTCTTTTTATAATTCCCGAAAATCCGGTTATTCGTCGATCTAG
>Ga0179591_1281098_pt1 | contig 23033 bp, 17 predicted proteins | sample CZOMad2_1_08_16f_FD_182891 | JGI IMG/M metagenome (GOLD analysis project Ga0179591, IMG submission 182891) | Vadose zone soil fungal communities from Angelo Coast Range Reserve, California, USA - CZOMad2_1_08_16fungal (PacBio error correction) | ecosystem: Environmental > Terrestrial > Soil >... | reverse complement strand
TCAATAGGAATCTTTTTTAGGTCTGTGGTTTTTTTTCCCTTCGTCCCCCCCCACTTGCCGGACGGCTTCAGCTCCGGACCAAGATCTCTTCCCCCAGCGCAGTGACCGCAGGACTTACATTTTCGGAGTTATGAGAAGTTCTGACCGACAGACAATTTATTGAGCTTAGAGCTAGTTCCTCCTGGCTCTGGACGTGCCCTACTTGCGGACGAGCAGTCGAACGATCCCTCCTCCCTCCCCCCGTCCTTAAGGTTTCCGTGATTTCGATTCCCTATAAAAGTATTTTTCTTTTGTCCCCTTCTAAAGGTAGGACGCCACCCTCTTCAGCTTCTGTGTATTCCGTTCCCTTTATCCTCCTCTTTCGGATTCCGGAAACGCGCAGCTAGCCTAAACGATAGAGTCTTAACCGAGTGTCCCGTTTCCGCGGAAAGTAGTAGATTCCGATGTCTTCAGCCAGTCGTTCTTCTCCATTTTCATCTTGCAGGTGGGCGCCCTCCCCAGGACCCGTTTCCCGTCCTTGACCTCTTTGGTCTCGACTGCCGCCTTTTCAACGGTGCTCTTGTATGTTAGGTTTTTCCCGAGGTAGAACTGACGAGTCCTCCTTTGCCCTCCCTATCTATAGCGCTCGGATCAGTAACTACTCGAGATCGTCGTGGCATCATTCCCATCTGATTCCAAAGTCTTCCTATGTATGCCTGAGTTTCCTCGGTCCTCCTTGAAGTAAAACTCATAGCAAGCGTCGAGGTCTGCAGCCGGAGATAGAGGTCAGTTCTTTGTCGCGTCGTAGGGAAGCGCCGATTGCGAACCGACGTCGGTCAGGCCGGTTTCCTTACCCCCAGCAACCAGCTTGGAAGCTGTTCGCAAGTATTTCCGAGTTTCTTTTCTCCCTTAGTTCCCTCTCGCACGTCGAACAACTGCGTCAGCTCGTTCACTCGCATCTTTCCCTCCACTGCTGTCGATTGCGCTTACCGGAGCTGACCGGCGGGCTAACGCTTTCACGACGGCGGTTTTTTCTCTTTTCTTTTTTTTGTGTGTGTTTTTTTTTTTCAGTCACCGTCCCCCCGAGTTTTGTTTCCTCATAAGAGCTCGGCGACCGCGTGGCACGAGGGCGAAGACGTTATCCTTTCCTCCTCTCTTCTTACAGATTTCGCCTTTCTGCAGCCGTTCCGGAGGCAGGTAAAACCTGATTTTTCCCCCCGGTTATCAGTTCCTGTCTTTCTGATTGATTGCATTCTGATCGCTCTCCCTAGGAGCGGCGGGAGGACGTGGGACTTCTGCTCTCCCTCCTTGGGTCGCATGCTGTTCGTAGGCGCAGGGGCTTCCCCCGTAGTATCTTCCTTATTTTTCGCGTGCCCCGTTTTTCTCCGTTTATATTATATCCGCGCTCCGCTCGCGCTCAGTTCCTCTTTTCCGTGAGGCCGACAACGCTCGCCCGACGTGGTTAAGATCCTTTCAAGAAAGTAGTTCCCGTGCTTAACCTCTTGTTCGTTTTTTTTGAAGTGGCCTGAGGTGAAAAGGCCCTTTTCTGGTCCACCTTCTTGCCGAGATTGGGAGGGGTTGTCCGTGTGCTCTTTCTTTTAACTTCCACCCTGTAATGGCACTGTTAGTTCCGTCTTTCTTCTTTTACAGGGCTTGATCGTTCGTCCCCCCCTCGTTCAGGATGGGTAGGTGCGATCGCGTGACCATTTTCCTCTCTTCCCCTTTCGCCGCTCGTTGTCGTCGAAGGCTTCGTCCTCTATTCCGGACACGGTTTTTTGGCTCTTATTAAGTCGCTCGCTTCCTAAGACCCCCTAAGAACGGCCGTCGTATCGTTTTTCCGTTTCCTCAGACGCGCAGGCAAGCTCCTCTCCAAGACCTCGCCGCTTTTTCCTTCCCCCCTTATAAGGCGAGCGCTTAGTCCCTGACAAGTTCGTTACTTGAAGAAAACACCGGACGGTTCAATTTTGATGTTAGCTCTCCCCCTCTCTCCCCTCTTCTGAAGAGGCACCTCGGCCTGAGTCGTCATCCCTCCCTCCGTCCCCCTTAGCCCGAGGCGGATGCACGTACCAGATTAAGGACTGTACTTTACGTCTTTCGCTCTTCCTCCTCAATTCCTAGATGTCTCTGTTCAGCGATATTTTTTTTTTTCGAGTCGCCTTGAGGCAAGCCAAGTTTTCTCCTGCTCATTCAAGATATTTCCTCCGTTTAGTGCTGGTCGCAGAGCGCGCGTATCTCCTTCTCCCCGCACGCTCGTTGAGGTCAGATCAGGCGTAGTACACGTTTTTTTTTTTTTATCATGAGCTATAGGCTCGTGGTTCCTCTTCGCGGACCAGGTGAGATGTAGGGCCGATTTTCCCTCTCGTCCGAATGCTACTCGTGCAAGACCCTATGTTTTCTTACATCGCCCGGCTCCACATCTCCCCCTCCCCTTCTCTTTTAAAGGCTACGCGCTGCGAGCGAGATCGTTCGTCCCCTCCTCCTGAGTATGAGCTTTGCCGAGACCTTAGTCCCTCCCACCTATCCACTTCTCCTATGGGTGTACCATGAGGCTCCCACTTCCCTCAGTGCTCGAGCCTCGTAGGCGTGTGACCGTGAGCACCGACATAGATTTCTTCCTCCCCGATCCGGATCGCGCCTGAGCCCCATTTTACTCGTGCGAGACTTCTGATCTCTTGATTCCCTCTCAGAGTAGCAAGCGCCCCAAGTGATTTCTTCCTTTTTTGCTCCCCTCAATACTCATCGAGACTCGAGCAACAGAGAAGTGTTACGTCTCAGTAAGTTATATAGGTTTTCTTTTCCTCTCGAGAGAGTATCAGCCATTCTTTTGCGTACAGGCGACCCGTGATGAGATCGCCGGACTAGTTTCTATCGTTACGCGAGTACTTTCACGACTATCCTCCTCTCGAACGAACCCGGATTACGACGTTCCCCCTCTTTCCCAGATTATAAAATAATCTGTTGTTGTTGAGATCTACTACTTTGTCAGCTTCTACGGAGAGACGGTTAGGGGCTGCTTGTTTCGTATCTTCGAAGAGTACGTTTTTAATCCCATGAAGACGCATCTGGCCGTGCCAGATCTAGGTCGCAGTCGAACGGACAGTCAGTATCGATAATCCTTGCGCTCGTCCCTCTTACGCGTAGCCGGAGTGCCTCGCGCGAACCGTTTATTTTGTCCCTCAACGTCCTCTTATGATTCTTTTCCCCCAACAGTGAAGAACATCAGTTTGCGATTCGGGAGAATTTTCCTAACGGTTTAGCATAGCGTGCGCGAAGGTCATGCTCTTTCGCTTACCTGATAATCTCTTTATTTCAGAAGGCCGGCGTGCACGAGGCTATAGGCTGATGCCCTCCCCCCGGTAACGCATGAGCTCTAGATCTCACGTGAATTTATCCTCTGTTTTTACCACCCCGTTTTCTTGCTTTCTCGTGGACGGAAGCGTAGGGCGCTCTCTCCCCTCATCCGATCCGAGTCTCCCGTATCTCGATCAGAGTGCGGCTTCTCTACTTATGAATTTTCCTTTTAGATGGATGCGGCGATGACGTTCTTCCCTCTCTTCTCCCAGAGCAGAGCACGAGCTCTCGCATGAGGAATTCCCGAGACCAGCTAACTCTTCCTTCTAATTCTTGGAAAATAGTATCTTTTCGCCCTCTACTCCCCCCCCCCGGTGAATTAGTCGAGGAGGTGCGTCCTTACCGTCTCTCATGGGATATATTTCCCCCCCCCCTTCCCCGCTTTCCTTGATAAGCCTGGCGTGCGAACTCTCTTTAGTTTCTTTTTTGTTTACGTGCCAAGGGTCCTCCTCAACGCGGATCAGCTCCGCTGGACTTGTTTACTCGCAATCTTTTCCCTTAAGGCCTTTCTTCCTGTCTCTGTGTTCTCACACTTCATTTTTGAGTCCTGATGTTTTCCGTTACTGACGGCAGGCTCGGAGAGCGGAACTCATTACGGGATTTCCTTTGCAGTCCCGCAAACGACCGAAGGGTGGCGGACGATCTAGTGTCCTTCTCATCATCAATTTCGCCTGCGAAGGGTTTTCTTTCTCAGGAAGTCGGAGGTTTTAGAGGTGTCGTCGATTCGACGCCGTTCCCCCGCTCCGTCTTCGGCACTTCTCGCCGGCTGCGGTGCTTGCACTTTCTTCTATTTCGTGGCGCCCGTTCGCGTCCTGCCTATTGGATCCGCCTTCTCCGGCTCGTCTACAAGCAGTCCGAGCGCAAGGATTGGCATCGAGTCTTTTTCCTTTTTCGTAGCGGACGACGATCCCAAGCAGACCGTCCCTGTGCCTGAGGAACCTGCTTCCCGATCCTTTAACCCTTTCCTAAGACCTACTCAGGATGCCAGGCACTTTTTTTTTCCCTCTCTATAGGCCCACGGCACCCGCCCAGAGCTCCGAGTCTAAGGTGCCCTTGTCCATCCTGTGCCTTTGCCACCCTGCTTATTTTAGTAACAGGTGCAACACCCCGCCCATCTGGACTCCCGGCAGCCCCTCTCGTCGCGTACTCCTTCGTATTTCTCTCTTTCTGTCGTAATAGACGCCCCGCGCCACCGGAGCGATTATAGGACTCTTGAAGCTTCCTTGTTTCCCCAGAACGCGCTCCGGTCAAGAGATCACGCACCCTTGCCCTCAATGCAGTTTTCCGAACGCCATTTCTACCAGGTTTGAAATTGATCTCCCCTTCTTCTAGCCGCGCTACTCTCTACTCCCCTTATTCTCCCCAGCCAGCTTAGACTCGGAAAATCTTTTTGCAGCTGGTTTTCCCCCCTTCTTCCTTTTTAGAACGGGCTAAGCAATTTCTCTTTCCTTCTCTGAGGTGTTACAGATAGTAGAGAACTTCAGGATTGCACGCGTCCTCTCTCTCCTTTCGAACCCAGCGGCATGGGACGTTGACTAGAACCCCCTCCCCCTTGTTTTTCAGGAGGTTCGTGCACGCTGCTCGCGTAGATTTCCCACTGAACTGCTTGCTGGGGCCTTTTCTCCTTCGCGTTGACGATTCTGAGCGCAGTTTCTCTTCGAAGGGACGAGAGTCTCTTCCCCTCCACTCAGAGGCTTTGCAGGTCGAGCGCCGGGAGCTTTAGATGGAGATTCCTATACTTCTTTTGCACGATCGGATGTTTCAGTCCTGCTTCTTCTGGCCCAGCACGGGACTCGATCTCCTGCCGGCCCTGCTAAGCAGAGGCTTCTATTCTGGTTGCACTTTCCGTCGTGCACTCAACGCGAAGGCCTAGGTAGGTTGATATTTTCCTATTCGGGTTTTTTCCACTTTTCTTCCCCATCTCTATAGAGGAGGTTGCTGATCCGCTCCCTCTTCCCCCCCCCGACCCATTTTCGTTTGCAACGACGAGCAGGGTCTACCCCCTGGACTATACTGCAACTCCTCCTGAAGCAATCTGTTTCCTACGGCCTGTTTACCGACTAGCAGATCCCCCTTTCCCTGGGATTAGGGCGCCCGGATCCGCTATTCTAGCATACATAGTAGTATAATTAGACAGAGGAGTAAGAGGGAAGACCTCCCTCTTGATATCCTCTTTTCCTTTCTCTTTTTTGAGCTTGCCTTATCAGCTTAGCGCGTCGGCACGCGCGTAAGCCAATCCCTTCGTCGAGTTCGCGTAAAGATTTTTATCCTTTTCCCCCAACCTGAATGTTGATCGGTCATCGAGATCTAGCGCCTCGGTTGCGTGTAGTCGAGCTCGTTCCGACTTCTATCTCATTTCCATTAGGGATCCCGTCCATCGCATCGGGCAAGAGGCTATTATTCCTTGTCCCTGAGTTAGGCTCTATCCTAGGATAATCCTCCTCCGGAATTCCTAGGCAGTCGGATGGAAAGCCTCTAGGCTTGGTCCGGAGATGCCTTCCCTCCTTTCCCCCCGGAACTTGAGACTACGGGGCCTTTTCCCCCCTCAGTTCTTCTTTCCTGTTGCTCCTTCGGGACGCTGAAGGTGGGGATTTCCCGCTTCCTTTTCTTTTTGAAGTGAGTCCCGTCGTGTACCGACTAGGTCGATTTCCCCGAGGTTTTGCTAAACGCCCCCTGACACCTCCCTCCTCTCCTTTCCATCCTCAACCCGAAGGATCCTCTATTTAGAGGCGAACTCGCCGTAGATGAGGGCGACCAGCGCATTTGTCCTTATCCTTAGAAGAGCTTCCTGCACTGGATTTCCTCCTCTTGACGATATCGCGCTTGAGCGCGGAAGACGATTTTATCCTTTTTGTCCTTCAATTGGAAGCGATGCAGGAGAAGCCGCTTGAGTCAGTTGTGATCCTTTCTGTTATGTAGTTTATTTTTTTTCTTCCGTCGGGCGCCCACATCGTGATCCTTCCCGGTTAATGTCGTACGAAATCGCTGACCCCGTGTGAGTGAGCGTTTTATTTCTCCCTTTCGGGTTAGTCAAAGAGTTGATTATGTATCCATTCCCTTCGTTTAGTCTTTTTCCTTCTTCGGCTCGCGATCGCGACGTGGCTCGTTTTCTCCTATTTCAGGGTTCGGGGTCCCCTGTCTACGTAGTCGAAATTTTTTTCGGTTTCCGTTCTTCCCTGTGGAGTTGAAGGCCCTTGTTGGACTCGTCAGCGGGAGCTTGTCTCTCGATTGTCTTTTTTTGTTTCTTTTTTAGTTTCTGACCCGTAGCGCGGACCTCTTAAGTCCGACGTTCAGTCTTCCCCTTGATGCGGTCGCGCTAAGACGAAGTTCCGACTGTTCTTTTTCTTGGTCCTTTTGCGTGTTTTAGCCGATCGACGACCGTCGGGTTCATTTCTTACTTTTCTGTTGAGGCTCTCCTCTCCCGGATAAGTAGATAAAGGATTTTCTACTTAATAAAGTCCTCTGTCTCCCCCCAGTCTTTTCCAGAAAAGGAGTCTGACCTGCCATTTTCTTTCCCCTATTGTGGTTTTCTAGTATTAAGGGTGCCTCCGGTGCGGCATCGCCTTGTCCAGTTCTTTCCCCTTTCTGTTAGGCTCCAGCGTGGGACCTCGATCTCGCCCCTAGCCTGGAAGGAACATCCCGCCCCTTTCTGTAGAAGGCTAAGGTTTTCCCCGTGAAGTGTCGTATGCCCACCTGTGCTTTGCCGCTTTTTCTCCCGGGCTTCTCCGCAGAATCTAGCGGCCGGCCGGAACTTCGTCATTAAGATTTTTCTCTTGAATTATATTCTCGCACGAAGATGACACTCGCGATCAAAAGTACCGCGGCTGGTGCTCTTTAGGAGGTTTTCTTCTAGCCCCCCCCTTTGCCCCTTCTTTCAAGCCGTCCTTCCAAATTTTCTAAGTCGCCGGGCGAACACCGAACACGTCCCGTTCTTCCCCCCCCTCCTGTCAGATAGCCGTTGAGCCGAGGGATCATCTTTCGAGGTTTTTAAAGGATGATCTGTTGATCAACGTCGTTTTCCCTTTCCCTCGCCTGGACCGCGCAGCACAGAATTCGTCTGCGATTTCTTTTCATGTGGTACCGTCCGCTCGAGTGGTCGACCCGAAAGGTAGTTCCCCTTGGCAAGGTCAAATAAGAGTCAAGGAACTAGAAACCCCTTCCCTCCTTCGAGTGCGACCTTCAGCGCTGGCTCGACATCGTGCACGAAACTCTATAACCCCTTTTCTAGCGGATGATCGCGACGTTCCAGTTCGCTCGGTTGCTCAGATATCCATCCTTTTTTTTTCCTTTCGTTACCTTTGATCGTCCCCGCCTCCTCCGGGACTTCCCCCTCCCCTGTCCCCCGCATTCGCGCACGGGTTCTGGCTTTATCATTCTAGAGCTGTTCCCTTTCTTCTGAAAAACCAACCCGAGAAAGAAGAGTAGGGACAGAAGAATAGGAAGATTTCCTAACTTTGCCCATTGTATTTGTTAATAACCTTAAATGGGCTTACCGTCCTTCCTCCCCTTCTTTCATTTGTGTAAAGGATGGGCGAAGCGTCCAGGTCCATGAGGATTAGAGCTCCCCGAGTTCCCTTTTTTACATCCGCCCTCCTTCAGTTCCCAAAGTTCCGGGAGGTATGCTGCGGCGAAGCCGAACTCCCCTCCTTTGCCTTAGCTCCGAGTGGCCTTTCGATGGACGTGATCACATTCATTTTGAATGAGTTCACAGTCCCTCACGAGATTCCCACTTTTCCCCCTGCCCTGGTCGGTCGGCTCTAAGGGCTTCTCGCTTCCTAGCAAATTCTGCTTGACAGAGCAAGTGCAGGGCCGCGCGGCCGCCTTTTTTTATCTCCCTTTTTTAGGGATTATGAGTCTATTGATCCGTCAAGTCCCTCTCAATCCCAGCATCACCCCTTCCTTCTCTAGGTAGAGCGGCACCTTTCGGCGATTCCCCCTCTTGTAGACGGAGTCGCTCCAGAGAGGCTTCTTTTGCTTTCGCCGCCCCATGAACCCCCCCTTTCCGTGGTTCGGTATTATTCCTTCCAACACCGTTGTCTGGAGGAGAGAACTTCCTCATGAGGTAGACCTTCTCTCTCCATGATCGACCTCCTCTTTAATTTGATAGTCATAGAGATTCTTTTAAGCGTAGACCCAAGATCGTCTCTCTTGTCTCCTCGGTCTCGCTGTTCGAGTGCCGGCTTTCCACCCTCCTTTTGTAATCTCCCGACCCTCTTCCTTCCCGTCTAAGGAGATGAGGCCGTGCGGGCCGTAGGGCGAGGAAGAGGCAGATGGCTGATCTGTCTTATGCTCTTTCGATGCCAGAATAGTATCCTACCCGCGTTCTCTCCCTTTGCCTCCCCTCTTGAGCTTATCTATAGTCAATCGACTGCACAATGCTCTCAGCTTTCTTAATTCTTTTCCTTCCCCTGCCCTTTGTGGCTGTGAAGCTCGATATATCATTCTGGAAAGGAGTGCAGGTCAAAGAAGGCTTGGTTCTCAGTATTCCTTTCCCCTTATGTCGGGGTGACGAAAGAAGCTCCCTTCGGCGAGAGTTCCTCTCGAGGTCGAAGACGTCCTTTCATTCTCAGGCTTCAAAAGTATAGACTGCCCTTCCTCATGCGTCCGTAACGGCGGCAGGGTCCCACCCCTCGTCTAAACAGGGATTTAATAGTTCGCTGGCAGAGTGCACTCTCTGATTGTGTGTTAGGGAGCGGAGTATCGTTTAGATTTTGACTTCTGTCAATGTGGCCTCCGGGTTTTACCCTAGCCTCTTCTAGGAGCAGGTGAAGGCACGTAGGATCTAGGACTGCGCCTGAGTGTCTTTTTTTTGTGCCCCCCCTCTTGGAGTCGACGTCTAGAGATGCCACTTACCCCCGCTGCTCCCTTTCACCTGCTCTCAAACCATTTGGCCCCCTTACCCAACTATTTCGCCGCAGTAGCTCCCCCCCCCCTCCGCCCCGCTTTTTCCCTCCCTTCCCTATCCGGTCCTTTCCGACTCCTTCATAATCCCTTTTTCCTCTCTTGCCTGTTGTGCCTACTATCCCCCTTACCTTCCGCACACCCCCACCCGGTCTCCTTTCCCATCCTATACCACTCTCCTTCTCTCCCCTTTCCTCGCTCCCATCTTTTTTCCGTTCTTCCTATCCCCTTATCCTTTCTCCTCCCCTACCCCCCCCCCTTACTCCCTTTGTTTCGCTTTCCGTTTTCTCTGCTCCGCTTCCCTCCTCCTCCCATTTCCTTTACCCTCCCTCTTTTCCTCTTCCCGCCCATCCTCCACCCCCTCTACCTTTTTTAACCCCTTTCCTCCCCCCGTTGCCTCCATCTCTCCCTCCCCCTTGTCCGTTTCTATCTGCGACATTTTCTCTGGGCGTCCGATCACACGACGGATCGCCCTCCCTGATCGTACCTTCGTCCCGACTTGCTGCTTTTTCCCCTGTTTTTTGCGTGGGTTGCCGTGTTTGGGCTAGAGCCGTGCCAGGCATGCGTTTTAATTTCCACTGAGATCTCTTTTGCTTTTTTTCCTTTTGCCCTATAAGCGGGCCACTGGCCCCTTTCTCCCTGCTCAATATTTTTAGGCCACGCCAGGGCTCGTTTGGAGTCTATTCCACCTGATGTTGTATGGTCTCTTCACGCAGTCCTTCTCACCTCTCCCCCCTTAAAATCATTAGACCGTAGTCTGCTCCGCGGCTAACTCTTTCCCTAGAGATGGCTAGGGCGCCTTAGCGCTATCCGTATACGCCCCCTTAAGTGTTAGCTTGCAGATCCCTGTACGATAGCGACTTCTGCCCTGAGAAGAGCATACGCAGAATAGTGATACTCTTTAGAAGGCGCACGGATTCAGAGTATCCCAGCTGATTCAATACCCGTCGGTCCTTTCCCCTGTACGAGGCCAGGCCGATCCTTCCCCTCTCAGATGCGCGCCGCGCTGATCCCTCCCGTCCTCCCGACGTCCAGTGACTATTTCGCGCACTTTCCTCTTCTTTTCACTTTTTTTCTTCCCGGCCCGCGCGAGTTGGACTGAGCACCTTCCTTCTTCTCTTCCCCCCATTATGACTTTAGTCTTCCGCAGCAAGTCACGCGGGCAAATTTTGTCTCCCTGGTTAGAGAGAGACGGGCCCCCTTCGCTCTAGGGATCTTAAGATAGATCACCTCCCTGATTTCTCTTCTGAACCTCCTTCCTTCCCCAGCTTATCAGTTCGAGCATCTTCGATTTAATAGTGGGCCTGTGAGCTTGTCTCTGTTTTGACTTTACCCCTCGATCCGATATTGCTCGTCCTCCCCCCTCTCTCGTCATTCTCCAGCCATTGCCAGCCCTTCGAGATCCAGAGCAGTCGCCCTCCGATCACTTTCCTTTTGCCGTACGAGGCTTGAGCGTTTCACTCGCATTTTCCCCCCGCCCCTTTTTCCAAATAGCCGCGCGCGTTACCCCAGCGCTGAAATGGCGAGTCCTTCTCTTTTTTTAGTTAGGTTTTACGTGCCGGCCAGTCCGCGCGCCCCCCCCCCTTGCTCCTTTGGCCTTCGGACAAGCCCGCGCTGCTCCAGAAGGAACGGGACTCTTCTCTCCCCTCCTCGGCTCGCTGCCGCGCTTGATCGCCCAAGTGTTAGGGTTGAAAGGATGTGTTCTCTCCTAACTAGAGACGTTAGTCGTTCAGTATTTTTTCCCTTGAGTTTCCCCCGCAGAGCTCCAGGACTAGACGAGTCCTGAGACTCTTTTCTTTTCTAGGCGCAGCGGACCGGATCAGCGAAGGGAATAGCTCTGCTTGAGAGCGCGTACATTCTCTAGTTCCTACTTCTCCCCTCCCCAGTCCTGTCGCCGGAGAGGCCGTCAATTATCATCTCTCTTGTCATCCTCCGACTTTTTTTTTTTCTGAGCTAATGGGGGCGCGACGGCGGAATCTTTTCTGGAGTAGTCGCGCGTGATCCCTTGTATCTCCCCCTTTTAAAGACTCTGACGAGGCGTCCGAGTTCGATTCTCCTCCCCCTAGACACGCCGAGTTGCTACTTCGCGCTCGTCGAGTGCTCTTCTCCCCTTCGGACGCGAGAATGTTTTGGCTAGACCTTGCTCGATTCGTTGAGTGAGGAACAATCTGCGCACTCACGTGAGGACCATCTTCTTTCCAAGCGGAGTCTGCTCTCGGCTCGCAGGGGCCTGATTCGTTAGCTTTCTTCTCACCTGCTTTCTGGACGCCATTCCCTGTGTGACGAGGCGTTCTTGATCTCGGTCTTTTTGCACGGCTCCTCCTCACCTTAGAGTGATGCTTTGCATCGCCGTGGTCCTAGATAGGCCTTATTTTTTCTGACCTTTTTTGATCATCCTTTCCGCTAGTTTCCCTCTAGTCGGCCAAGATCGCGATCGCGGCGCTTTCTTTTTGCGATCGTACTGGTTTTTTGATGGCTGACGGCGATGACAGTCTGAGAGAGGTATTGCGATCACATCGAGCTTCATTCTGCTTCCCCCCGGAGACAAGCTCCCGAGTCAGGGAAAGAGTTGTTTCCCTCGAGCGCTTTGAATCAGAGAAGAGGTGAATAATTTCTTTCTTTGCGCCTCTAAGATTATTATAGAGATGAGTCCCCGACCTTTAGTCAGCGGCTCGTGAGAACTTCTTATATCCCCTGCGTGCGCGTGGATTGATTGACCGTCTCCTCCCTTCCCCTGAGATTCTGAGTTACGCGTGAATTTTTTTCTCCTCTTTTCCGTTCAAGGAACTTTTCCCGTTCCGTGTGTGCTCGTGAACTCGTTTTTTACTTCTTCTGTCAGCGAAGGAGCTGAGAGCGTCCCCTTCTTTCTTTCTACTTTGCTTAGGCTTTTCCTTAAAGCAAACGAAGCTTGGTGGAGTCCCTCTCAGGGACATGGAATACGAACGTGCTCGCCTTAGCTTTCTTTTATTCGAGCTTTCTGATTAGTCTTCAGAGCTTCGAGAGACGACCGCGCGGAATTTTTTCTCTTCTGATGGGTGCTGACGGCGAGCTCTTATGGGCTCCTTTCTTTATCCCCCCGCCACCCCTCCCACCCCCCCCACCCTACCCCCCCCCCCCCCCTCCTATTACGCAGCATTCGACTCTTCTAACTACGAGATTGCGTTCTCCCTCCTGGCTGGCATCGAGGGTCCGTTTCGTTCGGGAGAGGCACTCCCTCACAGGACGTGTTCGCGACGATACCATTCCCCTTTCCTCGTCCTAAGAACGTCTAATTTTCCCGGATGTGCTCTGGCACCGCTTCTCGGAACACGTCCAAAATACCTATCTTCTCTGTCCGGTGACGCCTCGGTTTTGAACTCTTATATTCAAACATTCCACAACCCCGCCAGCCTGGGACGCCAAGGATCCACTCTGTCCGGATCTTACGCCCTGCTTGCTTTTTTTGCCCCCTCTTAAGCCCACGAATACGATCTCCCCCCTCTTTGCGCTCCTTCAGGCCCCGTCTCGTGCCCCCCCCGCCCTCTTTGTCGAACTATAACGCACGGTCCTCCCCCCTCCCCCCCTTTGGCCGCTCTCCCTCCATGCGAGGTCCACATGCTGTACATTTGCACTCATCCAACGTTCGAGCCGCATCTACGACCTCGTTTCTACCGGTTCGTGCAGGCAATATATGATTGAAGCTTCCCTTCCGCCCCTGTCGATCGTTGTTTTGGTACCTGCCGCCGGTGTGAATTTCTTTTTCTCCCCACGGCGCTGTTAATCGACGGGAACGAGCCGTAGTCTCCTCCCCTGATTCCAAGCATTAAGCTCCCCCTCTTTCTTCCTTAAACCAAGCTCCTACGTTGGACGACGACAAGCATTTCCCCCCTTAGTGATCGCCGTTGAGCTGCTCGAGTAGCGATTTAAACGTTCGTTTTTGAAGCCTCGAGATTCAACGAGATAGAGCAATTTGCTCGTCGACTTCTCTCGATCATGCCGCACTGGATGAACTTGCGCGGCGAAGTTCTTTTTTTCTTCTCTGGAGATGTCCTCAAGTACTTTCTCTTATGTCGCAGGCCATCGGCATCTTACTTCCCCTCCCCGTTCACGCTTGGATCTCCGGCTCGCAGGGACTTTTCTCCCTTCTGAGTCTCGAGGGTTACTTATTTTGAACACTCTCCTTTTTTCTTCCTGATTCCTTTGCAGTAGTTGTATACGTCCTGCACGCCGATCTCGAGGTAGTTTTCTTCTCCCTGATGATCTCCTTGGTTTTAAGTGATTCTTACGCAGTTTGATCGAAGTCTGAATGTTCCTATTTCCCTTCCCCTTCCAGAAGAGTTCTTCGGGTGCGCGAGGAAGGTTTTTCATCCCTCAAGCCGCAATGAACGTTTTTTTCTCCCAGGCGCCCGCCGCAGCTCCGCTATGCGCGCCTAATCGTCTCTTCCGACCAGAGTTTTTTTCCGACGCTCGAACTGTTCTTCTTTTTTTCGACCCAGCTGTTCGCTTGAAGTCCCCGCTATCTTTTTCTTCCCACCCTCTTGACCCACTTTACAGTCGCTCCCTTTTCGCTTCTTTGTCGAATTGCTCTTTCACATTCAATTTTTGCTAGGGAATCGCGCCGCACTGACTCGAAAGACCTTTCCCTCGAGGTGAGTCGCCTCTCTCTCTTTTCCTGGCCGGAGGTTATCACGTCCATCCGCTTCCCGGCAGCTTCACTTATTTTCCCCGTGCAGTGCTGTTCTGTTTCTTCTTCTTTGCGCCCGACAGCCGCACGGGCGTACTGAGAGTCTGATGTTCATAATCTCAGACTTTGTTCCTGAGCTGAAGCAGTGGCCGTGATTTTTCCCCCGTCTTTGAACGCCATCCCTTGGACCCTGCGTATATGTCCTTTTCCTTTTTCCAGCTTTGACCCGCGAGACCTGGCCAGTGAGGAAGGAGGACCCAAGTGATCTTCTTTCCCCTGAAGAGTTCGGATTTTACTCTTTTTCTCTCCTCCCCTGAAAATCATGCTCACTTCTCCAGAAGAACTGCCGTGCTCGATCCGATTTTTCCTTGTCACCGAGTGCGGCCGTCGAGGCGTTGGTGTAATACCTTGTTGTCCCCATTGCCATTCTCCGTTCCGATCTCCCTCCCCTATCCTTCCTTGACAGAAAGTCTGCCGCTCGACGCGCTTTCTGTTCTTTCTGACTCCGATTTGTCGGCTGCAGTGCGTTCAACTTTTTTTTTCCCCTTTTTTCCCCTCACCTGCCTCCTTCGAGTCAGTTATGTTCGATGTTCTCTTTTCGTATTTTCGGGCCGTTTTACGCGGTTAGGGTAGCCCCCCCACACCTCGACTTAACCTGTTCCCGTTCCGAAATTTCTCCACTTCGTTTTCTTGAGATCCTTTCGCCGCGCTCGGCTCAAGTTTTCTTTCTCCCCCTTTAGGAAGCCGTTTTTCCCCCTTCCGTTCCCCGACGCTGCACGGTCCCCTCGGCTCCGGATGATTACTGAAGTTTCTTGGGCGACTTTTTCCCCTTTTTAGTCCCTATTCTCCCGTTGCCGGCACGTTCGTTTCTCTCGTTTCACTTTCGAGCCGCAGCGAGGCGCCTTAAGAGGTGAGGCCTTTCTGAGGGAGCCTCTGTTTTGGATTTTGCTGGTGTTATCTGCGTAGAGGGCTGGTACCGCGGGACGGACTCTCGCGTCCTGCGGATAGGGCGAGCCGTACGAAAGACATTTCCCTCCCTTTGAGCTTTCAGTCCTCCAAGGAAGGGGAAGACTCGTGTTACTCCATTTTTTTTTTCCCCCGTTTTTGGTTCTTCCTTCTACTTTTCGATCGAGGTCTCCAGTCCTTCTAAGGACCTTTTTTCCTACCTGGCTGAGACTCTTTCCATCCCTACTGAGGTAGCTCTGGGCCGCAAGCGGAATTGCCTGTTTCACTATATTTTCTCTCACTCGTTTTTTTTTTTCTCTATCTTCAGGAATGTTCAGAACGGTGCGTCTTTCCCCTCTTGAGCTTTTAGTCTTAGCCCTCCGGATCGGCCTTTACGGAGCAAGGACTTTGATTTTTTCCTCTTACTCCCCTTCGAAGTCCTTGACCCTCCTTTTCTGATAGGCTTCACGAAGGCGGCAACATTCCTGGTAGGAGGCCCTCTACACCTTTTCTTAATCGTAGTTATTAAGGCTTTTTGTCTAGAGAAGTCAGGACCTTCGTACCCGCTGTCACGAAATGCCCGCTAATCTTTTTCCATTCTTCAACCGTCCCTCGCTGATCTCCACGCGGACGGCGCTAGAAGGGTCTAGACAGTGGAACCTTCTAAGATGCCTCCCTGTGTTAAGGCACTTTTTTCTGCCTTTATGAAAACCGACACAAGACTCCGTGCGACCACGACCACGTTTCGGCTATCTCTTCTCCTCTTTTTTAGTTTCCTCGTTTCTTTTTCCGTGACCGGCGGCACGACGGTGTTTCAAATTTTAATTTCTCCTCTCCGGTCTCGAACCTCCCGTCCCTCTCCCTTGGCTTCTTGCTTTAGTCGCCGAGGACCGTTATCTCCTCTTTTTGTCCCCCGACCTGTCGATGACAACGGAGCAAAAACCTGGACTCCATCCCCACTTACATCTTCGCGTGACTGTCCTCCTGCTCAGGTGATCGTGTTTTATCCCCTAGTTTATCCCTCTCCGCCTCGCGATCTCGCCGAAGTCAGGCAGTCTTCTTTTAGACTATTGAGTATCCTTTATAAGTAATGACTTTTTCTGATCTTTTTTTCCTTCCTCCCCCTTCCCCTCCTCTGCAACTATTGTCGAGCCGGCGTTCGGCTTGATAAGGTATCTTCCGCTGGGCAGGGCTTCTGCAAACAACCTCCTTAACCATCAGAGTCGGTAAGAATCTTTCCCCCTCCAGGTTTCAGTCTCGCGGTACACATTCAGCGGTCACGAATAGTCCGACTCCCCCTTCCCTTTTTGCACCCGGATTGGCGTTCCAGTCGTTCCTTCCTTCCTTATAGCTCCTCCACAGCTCGATGCTCGCCTCCTCACGAAGGATATCTTTTCTGCCGCCGCGTCCTCTCCCTCCTTGACTCTGGCCGTTCACCGTGCCGCGTTCAGAATTCCCTCCCGAGGGTGAATTCAGACCGCTGTGGTCTCCCCTCGTCCTGAGATCGCACTACATTCGGCCCGGTCGTTCTCCCTTCGTCTCGATTTTAGAACAGGCCTTTGATGTGCACGATAAAGTATCATTTGGCCGCTCAAGCATTCCTCTTTTTTCTTGTTTTACGCGCGTGCGGGATTCCGCGCTCTCGATTTACACCCTTCCCTCCTCGCCCTCGATAAACGGACGTTGTCTAGAGGCTCTTTGTTCCAGTAGGCTAGTTTTATCGTTCCCCTTCTTATTCATAGCGGATCTTTGGCTGCGGGATCCCCTTTTCCCACAGTCCCCGGTGTCTTTCGGTAAGCATTAGACCCCCCCACCCGCTTGGATCGCTGGACTTCCTCTGTAGCCTGGCGTCGAGCACCCTCTTCACGAATCGCGTTCCTATCGCGAGGAATCCGAAAAAGAGGTCGTCCCCCCCTTCTTGGAATACTAGCCCAACCGAGGCCCCCTCACCCTGCTAGGCCTGCGCGTCTCGGCACGCCGGAAGTTCCCCCTTATGTTGCGCGTCGGCAGGCTAGCGGATATCGAGTCCTTGAGTGATTTAGACCGTTTCTGGACCTCTGCAGTGCCTGTTGACCTCCGTTAGGCAGTTCTCTTGACCCCTCCCTCTTCGAGACGCGTCCCGCGCAAGTGCTCTGAGGTTCTCCCTCTTTCCTCCTTCCAAATTTCGACGAGCACAAAATTTCGCGAAGCTCGTTCAAATCGAATATATCCAGAAAAGAATTTGGTACCTAGGAGCGCTGACTCCCCCGAGTCTTCTGCCCTTCGTTTTCTCCTTCGGTCAAGAGGCTGTTCGTCGTCACTCTCCCCCCCCCCCTCTTCTACTTGGGTGTCGAGCGCTCGGACGCGTTAATACTTAGGTCTCCTGCATTATTTCAAGCAGATAGTTATCGCATCTTCCGTGATTCCTCCCTTCCCAGTCCGGCGGCAGGTCACCAATAGGCGACCCATTCTTCTTTTCCTCGTCCTCCTGGGATTGAATGCCTCCCTGATTCGAGTCTCTGTTTTAGGGAGTTCCTCTAAGTTGGCCCGTAATTCCTCAAGGTTCCAGCATGCGAGTCGGGCGCCATGTGGGGTCTTTTTTTTGTATTCGATGACTGCGCGTTCGGGGTGGAAAGAGAAGTTAGTATGAGCTACCCTTCCGAGTAGCCTCTCACTGTTCTGGTTGTTATCTCTTAAGACCGAGATTCCGCCGAGGCGTCCGCGCAGTTTCCCCTCATTTTTCGGTGTGGCAAGAGATGGGAGGGGTTTTTTTAATTATAAGCCCCCCCTTCCCCTGCACTTTAGGTGAATGGCACCTACTCTCTAGCTGGTCGGGGTTCCTTTGACTAGATGGTGAAAGGAACCAAAAGTGGGAACCCTCTCTCTTGATTGGACGGTACCTTTTTTGATTCGTCTCTTCCCAAATGACAGGGCGTTGGGCCTCGGCATCCTCTATGTCTCACTTCCCAATAGATGCGCCTCGCCCCGCTCGTCTTACCTTAGTAGAAGTGCTTCCCCATAGCTGAGCTTTTCATCGTAGCCTTAAGCGATGACGATCAGCCACCTCGCCCTTCTCGCTTCCCAGCCGCCGGTCGTCTCTCTTGCATATCGTTATGTCCTCTCTTAAGCCCCAGTGCCTGCCTCAGGAATTCAACCCTGACCATTCCCTTTCCCCTCCCCCTATGCTTAGTCACTGAAAGTCTCCTGGTCGAACCCGGCGGTTTGCGTGTCGACGAGCCCAGACGTCCCAATCACGTTCCTCATCGATTCTCCCTCCCCGCGCGCTTTTTCGTCAAGTCCTCACTCCCTTCCTCCGCAAAGAGGTTCCGAGCTGCCGAGGTACGTTTCAAATTTCTGAAGGACCTAGAGATTACGATACCTTCCTTCTTCTTTTCGCGTCCTCTTCGTAGTCGATTGCAGTCAATCCCCTCTTCCCCTGATGACGAAAGCGCATTCGCAGACGAGCCGTCCCTTGTCATAGAGTCTCTGTCGCAGATATAGACCCTTCTTTCGTTAAGGCCACCTCCTCGCGTAGTAAATCCTTTCTCTGCCCTCGCGTCGGGTTCTGTTTTACCGTGGCGCCGGAATATGTGTTTTTTCTTGTAGTATTCCCCAGTAGTCCCTCTTCCCTTTCTATGTCGGACGAAATGCATCTTAATTCCCTCTTCCCCGCCCTTTTTACTAGCGAGTGAGCAAGAGAGCCAAGCTGATAGCGAGTTCTCTGGCCGATTCTTTTCCCCTCCTGTTAAAGACGCCCTTGTCCGCAAAGTATACCTCGATCTCTCCTTTTACCTCCCCGATTAATGCGCGCTCTTCGAGCGTCTTTCAGAGTGACAAGTGAGCAAATCCTCTCTAGTCCCTATTTGCAATCCCCCTTCTCCTTTACCCTCCTGCGCAATGAGCCCGAGAGTGTTTGCTACAGAAGCGAAATTGATCCTTCCTGCCGAGTCCCATCGAGGAGCAGTCTTAGCCAAAGCTCGACCCCCCCAAAGTTGAGGGAGGTCCCTTCTGTTGTCCGCCCCCCTCCTCGACTTTCTCGAAACGCATGGTTGTCCCCTCTTTCTATCCGGGTTCCGCGGGCCATATTACTTCTCCCTCAGGATCATGCTCTGATTGGGCGCTTTCCCCCCTCGCTCAGAGATCTCGGCTAGGCCCCCAGAGTCGTTCTGAGAGCCCTTAATCGAAAGCCCTCTCCTCCCCGACCCCCAGATAGACTCTGACTCTGTTTCCTTTTCTCCCCTCCCCTTTCCAATCCTTTGTTGGTGGTTTTTGGAGGGCATAATTTCCTTTTCGACCTCCCGAGACTATAGCGGCTGATACGCATTTTAGATTCGTAGATTCCAGAGCCTAACGACCCCCTACTCGGACGCTAGCTGCGTCTTAGTTCTTGTACAACGACGAGCTGAACTTAGCAGCATTCCCTCTGCCGCGGTTCTCCGTGCTCCTTTTCTAAACCAGTTTTTGCTCTGTGGCTCTAACCTTGTAGAGAGGAGGAGTTACCATAATTTCACTGCCACTAAAGTGTGCCCGTCGTTGTGAGGTCGATTTTCTATCCCTGAGGCCTAAAGGCCTCGTTTTATTGACGAGGGATCAGTCCGTAAGGTTCAGATGGAAGATCTGAGGATACTTCTTTGTCTTTTTTGAAAGGTCAAGATGCGACGCTCGCCGGCGACGACACTCCTCTTGCACAGCGCGGAGAGGGAGACCTTTCGGAAGTCTTGTCTCTGTACTGCAGCCCTCTGATCGTACGCCTCCCCTCCCTTCTATGTTGGCGATTGTCATCTTCGAATTTGATTGATCTTCTTCCTTCCCTCTTTCAGCTGCGATCGGGTGCACGAGAATGAGCCACACCTCTCTCTGACTGCCTGCCGGCAGCACTAACGCTGTCCGTGAGCCTTTCTTTCCCCTTTCTCGAGTCGCAGCGATGAAGGTTTGACGAGGGGAGGAGGTGTTAGTCTCCTCGCGCGTTTCTTCTGAGGTTCGCAAGAGTCTTCCGTCCCGCTTTTTGTCGCTAACTAGCTTTCGTATCTGGTTACAGTCAGTGTCCCTTCTTCCTTTTCCTAATGGCGGCTTCGTATCGAGTCCTTTCTCTTATCGAGATGGCCGTCAAGGTCACGTGTTCCCCTCTTTACCCTTGCTTGCTCGCAGAACAATCTTTCCTAGTCCGGCTGTGTCGACGCGGGTCTCCTTAGACTGGCATATTTTTCTAGCTTGGCGTCTGCGACCCCCGCGACATCTCCGCTGTTTCTGTGAAAGATGTTATTTAATTCCCCTATTTTGAGCTCCTCTACATGGATCCTTCCCGCGGCGGTAGAGGCGTGGCGTTCCCCGACTCTTTTGCGGCGAGACGTTCGGAGAGGCAATATTATGCTTAGGATGTTTTGCGAGTCGGCATTCCTTGGCTTCCCCCCTCTTCTCGCAGCAGTCTCGGGGACTCAGATATTTCTCATCTTTCTTGCATAAGATCTTTGCCTGCTTCTTGCTGGATCGCGGACTTTTCTTTTCCCTCCTTACGGCCGAGCCCAGAATCCGGAAGTTGGCCCTCTGAAGATACCCACTCTCTTTTGTAAATCAGTTCCTAAGACCAATTCCCTGGTTTAGCCCTTGTGGTTGTCCCTGGACCCGTTGTCCCAGTCCCCCTGAAACCCCCCTAATCTCTTTTGTCTCAGGTTCCAGGCACCCCTTTTTTTAAAAGCCTTCTGCCCACGGCACCCCTAACCTATTTGCCCCTCAAACTTCATGCCAATCCGTCCTTTCGTCCCTTCGGAGGTCGAGATCGTGTTTCCTCCCCTCCCCTACCCTTTTTCGCGGAGCGAGAGCTGGTTTTCGATCTTCTCTCCTACCGCCCCTTTTCCCTGGAACCTTTTCACGCGATGGTCCATGAAGATACGCAAGGTGAAGCTAACCCCTGCTGGACCGTACTAACGATATTTGCTTCCTTTTCCCTTTTCCCTGGGATAAAAGGCAAACGTCTCTGAGCCGTTCCCCCGCTCCTCGCTCTAGTAATTCTCATTCACCTATCTGTCTTCCGTATTACAATCCTCTGGTTGCTTGGTTTCCCCTTCCCCCTCCGGTTTTGTATTTTGGTTTGCCATCCCCTGGACTCGGATTAACCCGATATATTTGTTTCCCTCTCTTTTTAGCTTGTTCTTTTGCCCTCGAATGCGTTTTGCCGTCTTTTCCTCCTTGTCGCTTCGTCTTACCCACGCGGCGGGTTCCGTTACTGAGAACCCTCCTTTTGTCCCGTTGTTCTCCCAGCATGGCAGCTGCTCGAGTTCGCGCTTCCTCGAATTCTTTTGTTTTCCTCTTGACGAGGGCAGAGGCGCGCAGTTGTGTGTAGAAGTGGCCTATAGATCATCCCCGAATCTTGCATTGTTCAGTTTCTCTCCGTTGAACTCTATTTCCGAGGGATCTCCGTCCTGCGACTCTCGTTGTATTCCTGTCGCTAATCCCAGCCCCGCTACGGCCCCTTCGCTCGATCTCCGGCTCGTAGGAATATTCCTCCCTTCCGATGAGGGGGACCCTCCTTCTTCTTCCTCTCGCTTCTTTTCTTGCCATTTCTCCGATACTGTTTCTCCTTCTGCACGCGTCGAGGAGGAGCTGATCCGCTCTCTCCCCCGTACACGATTCGGTCTTTAGCCTGTGCTCGGACGCGAGTGCGATTGGATTGACCCCCTTCCGTCACGCCCCTCCCTTTCCTCCTGTCTTGGCGGCAGTCCGACAGCCTCTCCTCTCCACAGGTTAATGGTTTCTCGCCGTCAATATCCGCTCTGCGCGCACATCCCTTCCTTTTCCTGAAATCTATCGCAATAGGCCCCCCGTACCTTGCGCTTTCCCTCCCAGTAAATGTGCGACGAGCGTTTGACTAGCGGCAGACTTCTCTTTCTTCATCCCGATCGCGCTGGCTACGTACGCGCGGAAGACCCCCACTAAAGACGAATATTGACATTACCTCTGCGACTGCTACCCTCCTGTGTATTGTAATAGAGGAGCCCGTGATTTATCCCGAGGGCGAGTCGAGATCGTTCGACTTTCGATTTTTCCGTCTTGCTTAACCTTTCGATTTTTTCTCTTTTTTTTTTTCCGACGTGCAGGCGGGTCGGACCTCCTTCCCGGAGCAGGACGCCTATTTCGGCGTCGGCTTGAATTACTAGCTTGGTAGGCTGAGGAAGACCATTCCTTTCCAGTTCGGCCTACGTTTTTTCTCGTTGGACACCTTGAACCTCGGGCGTCCTTGGGACGCTGAGGTGCGCTTAAAAAGATCTCCTGGTTACCAGTTCTTTTTCCTTCGTCGCTCGTCGTTCCCGAGAGTCGATGCGGACTGACTCCCTTGTTTGTTCCGACCGCTCCCTAGCTCCCCCTGAGCTCAAGGCTGCCGGGCGATAGGCAGCTTTTTCGGTCACGATGCGGCCGGTCGATGCGTTTTCCGCTAAGTTGAAACCAGCACTTCAGTCTTTCGACGAGTGCGCACACGCTTTCTCCCTCCCCGTTCCTCGAGAGCCTTTTCTGTGAGAGACTTTCCTCCTATTCGCTGCCTCAATGTCGATAACCCGTCCGAGGCTGCCCTCCCTCCCTGACGAGGGTCTTTTTTTTTTGTCTTTTTCTTTTAAGAGTTCTTTTCCTTGGCATCAATCGCCGTTTCTTTCCTCCCCCAAATCGATCAGGACGGTCCACGGCTTAACGTCATACAGTCCAAATCACGTTCGTTGGAGAGGTTCTCCTCTTCGTTTAAACGGCACAAGACCTTTTCTCAGTCTGACCTCTTCTTCCCCTTCCCCCCTTTCCTGATGAAACACCCTCGTTCGTCCCGCCGATCGCCGACGTGTTTTTTCTCTTCGTTGGTCTTTTTTGTACTGCTGATTAACTTTTTTTACCTTCGTGCCTCTGCTTCACGGGCTAGCCCGCTCGCGCGTGCCCCGGTGTAGAGAGAGTGTTTTGGAAGCCTTGTATTCGCGACGTGTTTCCTTGTTCCCTCTTTCCCTCCTTTAAGTGACTCCGCGGCAGGCCGCGCGATCTTTTCTTCTGTTTCAGCTTCGTTCCGACGGTGAGGGGCCGCCGACCCGGCGGGCCTACTTCTTGTGACCGCAGATAGAAGCTGACTTCGTTTCTTTTTCCCTTAAGTTTCCGGGTCCTAGGTCCGCGTCTCCAGTCTGCTCACGGAAGTCCGCCCTTCTGATAAGAGTCCTTTGAGTATGCCGCACCGGCGGCACTTTCC
>Ga0179591_1333829_pt1 | contig 23036 bp, 31 predicted proteins | sample CZOMad2_1_08_16f_FD_182891 | JGI IMG/M metagenome (GOLD analysis project Ga0179591, IMG submission 182891) | Vadose zone soil fungal communities from Angelo Coast Range Reserve, California, USA - CZOMad2_1_08_16fungal (PacBio error correction) | ecosystem: Environmental > Terrestrial > Soil >... | reverse complement strand
TGTTCTTAGAAGCGAGGCGATATTCCGATTGTTCCCCCCCCCCTTTTTTTTCCTAGTTATCCTACCCGTTACAACAGTTTAAGCCTTCTGTTCGAATGAAGATCTTTGTCTAGTTGTTTGCTCATTTTTTTCACGACTTAGTCACCCCCGCTTGCGACAGACCGTTGCCCTTTTCATTAGCTCCTTGCGGTCTGCTCCCTCCCCATCCCCCCCGCGTCCTCTTTCCATCCACTCTCCCCCCTTCCCTTCTCTGCAGGTGTTCGAAGTATTGTTTTTAATGTCTTGGACTTGCCTCCCGGCCTTCCAACTTTCAGACCAAGTTTCGTGGGAACCTACCTCTTAGATAGACTCTGACAACCCCCCTCTCACAAACTGCTTGGGGGAGTTTCCTTTTCGTCCAATTCTTTGGACCCATTTTTTTTTCATTTTCGGAATTCTCTGGCTTTTAATTTGCCCCTTTTTGAATCTTTTTTTCCCTCCGTGCTGCCCTGTCCTTTTTTTCATCCGTTACGCCCAGCCTGAACCTTTAATTTTTCCCCTTTTTCCCCGACGGTGCCCCCCCTTCCATTTGCGAAAAGCTCTTAGTTCTCCCAAAACCCTCTCCCCATTCTCCCTATTCTATTCGGAAAGGGCGCTAGTTCGTGAGAAGTTTTCCCTTCCCCTCTTCTCGGAATCACTCAACCCTTCCATTTCTGTTAATCCTCCCCCCTTCCCTTTCCTCTCCCGAGTTCACTTCCCAATCTTGCCCCAGATGAACCGTTCCTAATAGGTGACAATTCAGATTCCTTCGAAGGCCTTTTATCCCAAGGAAACAAAAAAACCCCCCCCCCTTTTGCTTTTGATATTTTTTTCGCCCCATAGAGTAAGGACTACCTGCAACCGCCTATTACTCCTACGTCATCTAGGACCCATCCCAAACCGGCCCCCTTCCAAATTTTCCTTTAAAAATAGGATCACCTTCTTCCTCCGATTGATCCCCACCGTGTTGAGAAGGAAGGTGTGTAACCCCCCCTTCCAACTACCTAAATGCCCTTCTTCCTCTTGTTCTCCCCAGCTGAAAGGCCGTCCCGCTCTTTCCCTCCCTTTCCTCCCGGTTGAGATTTTTTTTTCCCTTCAATTCCTTTGTCCCCCCCTCTTTTTCCTTCCCTTTACAGTAAGGACTATGAATGCTGGCCAGCATTCTGTTTCATATCGCCGCTTTCTCATACGATGTGATTCCTGCTGTTCACTTGTCATGTCGGTCCCTGCATCTTTTTCTGTTCCTCAGCTGGACCTCGACTCGTTTCGCCGCATCCCTCTTAGATGCTTTTCAAGAATGCCTTCTAAATCGTTTTCTTTTTCCCAAGTCCTGGGGATATTCCTTTCTGACCTCCCTTCCCCTTTTACATTTTCTGGCATTAGCACCTTTTCTTTGGACCTCTTGAAGTTCGATAGACGCCTGGACTTTCTCCTGAGCCGTTTTCCAGACCATCGACCATTTTTTCTCCCCTCTCTTCATCTACCCCTCTCTCCCCGTTCCTTATGAGAATCAGTCTCCCTGGTTTTGCTGACTGCACAGCAGCTCGCTCGTTTCTTTTTTAGCTTGCCTTATGGAGTTGAGATGTAAAAACCATATGTTGAACAACTTTCTGACTCCTTGAAGTTGATTCTTCATAATGACACCTGCATGGGCTCCTTCGACACCTCTTTTTCCCCGACAGTACATCCCGAGACCGCGCCAACTACGCCAATCTTTTTTCCTCCCCCCCTTCGTACATTTGAGGGAAAATTTTAGAAACCTGCCCTTTATTCTTTGTCAGGTCTTCTCCCCTTTTGCATTTGACCCCCCATCGCACGATTTTTTTCCTTTTTGATAAGTTCGCGTTCACTTCCCCCTCGTCTCACCGTCAAACAAGAGAAGGCCTTTCTTGGCGCTTCCTTACCATGTGCTTATCAGATTTAAAAGACTCCATATCTCTTTCCCGTCTGGCCAAGTTCTTCCCAACCAATTAGCAGTTTTAGCAGCGGTTTTTATTCCCCATCTTCTCCAACTTCTATCTTAAATTGCTCTGTCTCGGGCACCCAAATTTTTTACCTGTGATTCTTTTTCCCTTCTTTTCTTTTGATCTCCCCCCGACGATCTATTTAGACGCTCCTGATCGCCGTACTGCTCTCCTACCTCTCCTCCTATCCCAATTCTGAATCCCACCCTCCTCTTACGGAGTCTTTTTTTTGGTCATTCCCTTTTCTCGGACGGACTTCGCATTATCATTTCCTAGAGCATTCCCTCGATCCTGCCCCTTAGTTCTCACTCATCTTGTTTTATTTTTTTCGGTAGCAGGTGTACCTTTTCCCCCCCCCCCCTTTCGTTGGGTGGCTAACCTTTATAGTTCTCTCTTTATTGTCCCGTTTTGCGTTATCCTATTCTTTTTCGCTCCCTCCTTGTTCCTTTTTTTTTCCCTAAGGTTTTTGATTCATTGGGTGTTTGGCAGTGCCTTCCTCTCTTACCGCTTGAACAGGTTCCCCCTCGTCAACCTGTGAGGGATACGTTCGGCTGTCATCTTTCGCTCGAATGCCCCAAACCCCAGGCTTATTATGATTGTCGACTCCTCCCTTTCTACTCGGCGCTTCGGTTCGTGGCTCACCAAAACTATCTCCTTTAACTTGTTTTTGTGGGACCCTTAGCCTTTGTTTTGAAACCTGCTCCCCCGTTTTTCCCCCGTGAAGCGGGTTCCGCTTCAATCTTTTTTTTCATGTGGATATTGTCTAAGGTGAGTTTGTGGGATGTGAACTTTCCCCAGTTTTCCCTTATCGCACAGCCCCCCCGATTGATGTAGCCCGCCTTTACCCCCACGTTCGTCTTTCCTTTCAAAGTGTCCCTTATTGTTTTTCGCTCGGCGTCCCCCCTTTTGTTTCACTTTTTTTCGCGAACGTAAATTCCCTTAGTCAGGGAACTTTTCATGTGTCTCAATCCCTGTCCTCCTCTCCCCTTTTTAACTTTTCCGATAGCTGTAAAACTTTTTTGCTTCCACAAAATTTTTCTCTGAACAGCTCTATCCTGTAGGCGCGTTTCCCTCTACCCCAACAACAATACATTACACCGTTCCCTTTCTCTTTGCCAAGCGGTGGTTACAACTTAAAACTATACGCCTCCTCTCTTTCCCCCTCTTTTTTTTTTAGGGCTTTTTCCCGTATTAGTTTTTAGGGTTCTTTCTTTTCTCCCCTCACCCCTTAAAGCTTCCCAACCCTCCTTCCCCCCAATTCTAGAGAAATGGTCCGGGGTTGGGTTTTTTTTCCTCCCTACCTTCTCTTTTCCCCTCTTGACAACCTTTTTGTCGGCTTCCACCCCTCCAAGTTTTGGTCCCAGTGACACCTCTTTCTTAAGCCGAGTACTTTCAAAGGGTTCCTTTTCTTTGCCCGGTCCGGTCCCGTGAAAAGGATGCGCATGAATCTACTCTCCATCTTTTCCGCCCTTTGCGCGGACTCTTGCCAAATATTACTACACCTTTAAAATTTGACAAGCCAGCGGGTTTCGGGTTTGTGTATTGTGAGCACTTGGGTTTTCTGAACCTTCCTCACCTTCCCCCCGCCGTAACTTGCAGTTTTTGATTCGACTCTTTCTGGGCTTATCTCAATCTCATCAGACCCCTCTTTTTTTCGGAGCCTGTTCGGAAACAAACTCAGTTTAGTCAGGTTCCCCCCCTTTCCGTTTTCACGGCTCCCCCCGAAGCCCTTTCCCCCCGGGGGTTTATTCATGAACAAATTATTGGAAGCCCCCCGCGTGCCCATTTCAGACAAAAGAGTCAGGTTGGACCCTGCACCCCCACCCCCAGTTAACACTCTCCCCCCCCTCTCCATCTTACAGCCTCACCTCCCCCTCCCCCCCACACTTCCCCTCCCCCCTTGTCTTCCTCGCGCCACGCCCCCTATACCTTTTTTTTTTTTTTTTTTAGGAGGGAGAGTCGCCATTATGACATTCTCTCAACTGCTCCTCCCCCCCTTTTTCTATGTTTTGATTTTCTTGCCGTAGTTCTTTCCCCCTGCGCTATTTTATGCTTCTTGAACTCTTAGACCATCCCACCCCCCTGGCTTTTTGCTTTCACCCCCCGATCTTACGCGGTATCAATGTCCGAGGACCCCTTATCATAACTCCACGGGACCCCCTTTTCTGCCTCATAACAAACATCCCCTCCCCGCAAATTCAACCGTCCCTTTGTACTTTTCTCCCCTCCCCTGGAATTTTTCTTAGATTTCCCGATTCCCTCTTTCTTTTCCGTCGTCGAGAATTTTCCCATGGGGTTTTTTTTTCGAAACTTTTCTTCCTTACCCATTAGAGCCCAAAGGTTTTTCCTCTTTTTCACTTGAATTCCTATTAGGGTATGAGGTCTTAGCACTCAGTTCGTGGGGTTTACTGCCTATACCTTTCTGCAGGTCTACCCATTGGGTCAATCCGTTCTTTTCTTTTACTCCAATCCGCCGTATCTTTCCCTTGAATTAGTGGGGGCGTTGTGGAAGAATTCTGGCCTGTTGTTTATCGTCCTTTTTCCCACCGCTTCTCCCCTGCCCCCTTTCGCTCGAAAGGTCCTCCCTTTCCTTTTCCCTAGAGATGGCCTATTTTGGGTCATCTCTCCCCGGGAAGGAGGACGCGTGGGACCCCCCTCCAATACCCACCACAAACACCCTCAAGAACAAACACACACCCCCATCTAACCCCAAAACACCCCCCCACACTCAAACACACCACCACCCCCCCCCCCCCCCCCCCCCCCCCCCCCGTTGGCTGTTTTCTCCTTTTCTCGTCGAGACAGCAGGACACGCAACTCCCCTCCCCCCGCGTGGCTGGGTTCCATATCCCCCTGAGTGCCTCCCCTCTTCCCCCCCCCTCCTCCCTATTTGGTGATGTCCCCGCTCGTTTTACTTTTCCCACCTCCCTCTGTACTTAGTTTTAGAGCCCTCTTGCCTTTCGTAGAATGACCATTCCCTCTTTTCCTGATTCTTTCCTTTCGTTCGTGAGTCCCTTTGGTTTCTCCTTCCTCCTGCCGACCGGGCATTTTTCATAAGTGCCCCCCCCCCTTTCCCTGACCTGGTTCTTCTTCTTCATCGCTCTACAACCTCCCCTAGGTCATAGCGGCTGGCTCTCGCCCACACCATTCCCTCCCTCCAAATGTATGATTCCTTTCCCTCTTTCCCCTTAGTGTAGAGCCTCTGATTTTTCTCTCTTCGAGATGGACTTTTCCACCCCGGAGTCAAGTCGCGAGCCTTTTCACGTTTCAAACGCTTTTCCTATTGGCTTCATGCCAATCCGAAGGTTTCTTTTCCTTTCGCCCGATTCTTTGAAAACAATGTTTCTCCCTCCCGTTGGTATCATCTTTTAAAGCCCTTTTTTTCACTTCGGCCCCCCCCTTTCTCGGTCCTTTCAGGACAAGCACCCCTTGAATTACCCCTCAGGCCCTTAATTCAGGATACCATCCTGGATAGTCTCCCTTCTATCCCATGGAACTTTGCTCTTGGACCGGGCTTTCCACAGACAACCTCACGGACGTCGATCGGTTTTTCCCCAAAGACTGGTATCCCTCTAGGACTTTTGCCCCTGACCCTCCGTTTTTTGTGGGTTGTCTCGATGGAGCCGTGAGGAAAGTTTTTTTAGTGCTGACTGCAGGTTTCTTGTTAGGTTTTTCAACCAAGTTCCCCCTTAATGTCACATCTCCCCTCCAACCTGCTGTGCGTGATTCTTTTTCGCTGATCCCAGGTTTCCAAACTTTGGGTTGTTTTCTTGTCTGGCTCGTCGTCACCCGTTTCCTTGTTCAGTTGGAATGTTTGCGGAAACTCATACGCTTTTTTCTGTAACCAAAGAGCATAGCCCGATTTCTTTCCCACCCTTCCCCCCTTAGAATTGCCTTTTTTTTTTTCCTCCGGCTAATACCTCTTCTTGCATTTCCGTCCCTATGCAAATGGTCTTTTCCATTTTTACTCTACCGGTTCTTTTTTCCTCTGCCTTCGTTTTTCAGCGGGAGAGGATTCTACACTCGCGCCCGTTCCCTATTTTCCTCTGGTCTCCAGTTTGCGTTCGGAAGGTTTTGTGGAGCGCTCCTCAGTCTCTTGGTTTTTTCCCTCCTTAGCTTTTCCTCTCGACTCCCTGTAAATCGAACCACCCGCTTTTTACTCGGTCTAGGGCGTTCCCGGCCCTGAGTTTGCACTCCCTTCCCCATGTTCACGGGAGCCATCAAGCGTACAAAGCCAGCTACTTTATGCGTGCCCCCCCCCCCTCCCCTTCAGTCTGTTGCAAAACCCTCCACTGATGGAATTAGCTGGCCTCCCAAGAAGTTTTCTTGATTTAACTCGTAGTTCTCTTTTGGTTCTGCTTTTTCTTTTTGAACCCCCCCCCTCCGGTATTTTGAGCCGTTTAACCACTTCTACACTTCCCGCCACTGTCCTCCGCTGCCTTGGATCGAGCTTGGCCCCGCCCATTACGATTGCTTTCTTTCTTTACGACTAAATCGGCACTCACGGGGACCTTATGAAATTCCGTTCCTCCTTTGTAGACTTCTTCGTTTTTTAAATATGTCAATCGTCACTGAGATTTTCGGTTTTCTCAAAACCCATCTCGCACCCTTTTTATTTCCTTCTATGGAGTTTAACGGTACCGGGCTGACACAACCATTTTGACCCCCCCGGAACGCCCCCTGTCTCGCAGCCATTACGATTCTCCCTTCTCCATTAATAGGCCTTTCTTTTCCCCCTTTTGTTGTTCTGCTAGTGGTGCTGAACCCCTTCTAGAGTAATTCACCCTTTTTTCTCTGCCCTCTTCGATCCTCCTCTAAAGAAATAGTATTCCACGTACTTTTCCCTTTCCCCCTCGATGAGGGTTTCTGGCGTATTTCCCTCATCGTAAAGTTGTTCAGGGGGTCTTTAGTTTGCATCCTTTCTTCTATGGTTCTTTTGACCCTGTCTTCTCCTTTGTTCGATGAAAGATTGTATTGTCGGAATTTCTTGTGCGAAAAGATTTCCTTTCCTCCTCTATATGGCATCCCCCCCCTTGACAATACCTTCCCCAGATTCCTTTTTCTTCAACAAGTTGAGGGCTCAGAGAGATTTATCCTCCATCCACCCAACAACGGTTGCATTTTTCTTCCCCCTCTATTTCCACATTGATCGTGTTCGGAGCCATTTAAAGTGACTTGGGATTCCCACACCGTCTCCTTCTTACTTGTTTAGCCGTTACAACGATTTGTTACCCCCCGTCCATTTTTTCTTCCTGTGTACGACACTTTCCTCCTTCCTCTCCGACCATGTTATTCTTTACAGGATACTCCTCTCCCTTTCCATTGAGGCGTTTTTCCCCTTGATCCATGTTTTAGTCACAGCAACCGAGGATAAACCGACTTCCCCACCCGAACATGCCTCCTTTGAGTGTGTCTTTGTTGCTGGCATTGTGTATCTTTCCTCCTCCGTGCTCCCCTTTTCCTCTGTTTTCCGCGTTAACCTCAAGACTTGTTATAAAAGGCGCCCTAAAGGCCCTCGTTAATCTCGGTCCCTTGGAACGCTATATTTCACTTGGCCCCCATGGGTCAGACCCAAATTTTTGTTCCCCCCGTCCCCCTGCTCTTCAAGTAGGGGTTCCCTCAAACCCCAAACCTGATCAAGTTTCCCCCCATGTCATTAGCTACGGGTTCCCTTGTGAATGGGACTTTTCTTTCTGCCCCTTCCCAATCTAAAATCTGCATACGTTTTCTTCTTCTCAAGTTCGTGTGTTGACGATCGTGATTCCCTCTTCTTTTTCTGGTTTTCGTCTTCTCCCTTCCCCCTCTTCAATAGCTCTAGCGTTTCCTTCCCCCCCCTGTCTTTATCATTTGCGTGTTGGGTCTCTGTTCACCTTACCTTTTATTGTGGTTCGAGTGACCCCAAGTTTGTCTCCCCCCCTCCTTTTTTCACGTACCCTCTCTGTTAAAGTTTAGTAAAGGGTCAGTTGGCCTTTCTTTCCAAAGTGAATCCAAACGTCCCTGAGATTCCCTTCTTTTCTTTTTTTCCTCGCAGCTTCCGATTTGCTCCTTGACGTCCCCCCCCCCCATAATTCCCACACTTCCCTCCCCTTTCATTATGAGCAAGTCTTTTGCTAAATCAATCGTTTTTTTTTCCACACACTTGCGCAACGTTGCACACACAATCCGAACGTCTCGATCTTCTGGGTTTTATCCCTCCCTCAAACCCTATTGAGCGTAAATTTAGGAACAGCCGTTACAATTGGCTGGTTTCCCCCCCGGCCGTTTCCCGGCTACACCCTTACCTGAAAGCCCGATACTTTTTTCCCTTCCCATCCGGTCAGCCCTCCCTCTTCCTCCCGTTCAAAACAACGCGAAAATTTTCCCCCTTTCTTTTTTTTGGGTGGAGAGCTCCACCCATATGAATCTCCTTCATAACTACCCCTTTTCCCCTCTTGGACTTCCATGGGGTTTAGTTAGCTGGTTTACACCCTGCGCCTTTCTTCCAAGCCACAGTCCCCCGGGTGTCGCAACAAATCTCGTCCGCTCCCCAAGAGGCCGCTAACCCGTCACCCCTCAACTTCCCCTGGCGCTTTCGGAGACACCTTACATCCCTCCACTCCCAATACCCCTAGCTGCTTTTTTGTCAACTATTGAGCTCGGGATCTGTTTGGGTTTTTTTTTGTTTGTTTTTTTTTTTTTTTTTTTTTTTTTTTTTTTGCTTTTTTGGCCATAGAGTCCCGGGCTCGATCTGATGCTCACCGAAACCCCCTTTCTCCTTCACCTCGAGCCCCCTTTTTTGTGACGTCAAGCATTCCTTTCATGTTTCTTTTAGTTTTTAAAGCTGTCCGCTCCAGGACTTTTTTCGTAAGTTACGTTCTCTCCAGCACCGTCGTTTCGAATCAACACATTTTTTCTCTACGTTGTGGTGGCCGCCGACTGCGTATGGGGATCTCGGTTCCTCACCATCGCGTGACAATTTCCTGTGAAGCCTTTCCTCCTTCTCGCGATTGCAGCTTGTTTTGTCTTAGTATCAAACCTTTATGCTGATTTACGCCCTCCTTGCCCTCTTGCATTCCTTGGGAGTGCCTTCATGTCAGGCCAGCATCCCACGCAAAAGAGTGCCCCTAATGGGTAATTTCCTTTTTCCCCCAGAGTTCCTCTACTCCCCCCCCACTCCGATTATTGTTCTGGGCGGTCAGTGACAACTCATCCTTTTACTTCTTGTTTAGACAGCACGGAACCTCTTTTAGTTTTTTCGCAGGACGATCTGCTTGCTTCTTTCCGTATTTGATCGGTATGTCTTCCCTGCTGCCAGACCTTCAGTTTCCTCCGTTTTCCCCCCTTCTTTACAGCCTTTCTAACCGTCTCTTAAACTTCTCTCTCCCATAGTCTGAATCTCTCAACCAACCTTCGAACTGCCTTCTTCATACGGAACTTGCGCGTCTTTTCGACGCGCTTGGTTGATCAGACCCGGATTAAAATTTTCATTTTTTTGCCCCCCGAGTAGGACGTCACTGGTTGCCCTCCTCTTCATGCCCTCCGCCTTAGCTGGAGTTTCCTCCCCCCACTTAAGTCTTCCCGCTCCGCCTTGTCCCCGCAAAGCGTTTCTCTTCTTGGTTCCTACTCCTCTTTTTTCCCTCCCCTTCACCTTAGTTCAACGTACCAGCCGTAGTTCTTTCAAACGTTTGCTCATCGGAGCCCATTTCCCTTGATTTGACTCTTCCGCTGCTCTCAACCTTTTTTGATTTTTTCCCAGTCTTTCTGGTACCTTTCTTCTTGTTCCACACAGAACCATTATTCCCCTTTTGCCCAGAGCTTTTCACCTCTTGTCCTCGGTATAAGCCTATCATACTCCGTTTGTTTAGACGAGTTCGCTTGCTTTTCTTTGATTCCCCCTTTAAATTATAGGTATTTCTTTTTGGCCAACCCTATACCACTGCCACAGTCTGGCCATCATCCTTTTTAGCTCCTCGTCCCGCTCAAGTGACGTTGATCCGTGAAAGGCCCTTTTTGATTGGTCCGCCCCTTTGGTTCTGCTTTCCTTCGATCCGTTTTTAAAGTCATGCGGCTAAGTTCGATTTTGCTTTTTAAATTACCCTGAGAGCTGTGCCCCCTCTCCTAGCCGTTCTTGATCCAAGTGCGTTTCTGGGATTGAAGTGGACGACAGCCCCCTTCGTTCTTTATTCAGCAAATCTTTTGTCCTCGGGATTCGAACTGCCTTCCCTAAGGTTCCTGATACCTTCCTTTCCTTTTTTTTTAATTGGGACTTGTGGTGTTGGGTTTTTGGTTTGTTTGTGGGTTGGTTTTTGTCTTTTTTGTGTTTTGGGTTCCCCAGATTATCCCACCATCTGCGCCGTTCTTAGATCAGTATCCCGCGTGTTAGTTTTTTGCTATCTTTCCTCGAGGTAGCCTCCTTCTCTTTGAAGCGGATGTGCCTTTCCTTGTTTTCACTCTTGCACCCGTTATTCCTCCCTGCCTTTTCCTTGTTTATGTACCATCGTCTTTCCTTTGACGAGACCCCACAGCGTCAGTCCCTCCGTAAAGCGATATTTTCCCGCCCCAACCAAACGTCACAGGAGGGTTTCCTCTCCCCCATTACCATGCGTTGTAACTCATTTTGGAACCAAGAAGTTTTAGTCTGGTGTAAGCGTCCCCGATTCCCCATATTTTTGTTGTCCCCCTCTTGAGTTGATGTATTGCTGTGATTAATTCTGTACCCCTTTTCCCCCTGGCCATTCCCCCAAGCTAAAACATGTGAACCTTTTCTCGCTCTTTTTGCACCCCCACCTTTTTCTCTCCCTCCCGTCTGACCCCTAACCTCTTCACTCTTGACCGATGACCCCGTGCTTAACTGTAGTGTCGCTCCCCGTCCTTTGTCGAATCCGTGCACTGTCCGATAAAATGTTTTTATTTCCCCACCCCCCCCCACTTTTTTAGTCGCAACTGTTTTTTATTTCAACTTCTGTTGTCAGCGCCCCTCCTCGCCAAGGCTTAAAACCTTTAAATGCCCATCTCTCAGAGCCCGTTTCCTTTCCCCTCGATTGAATAGGGAACATCTTTAATCTTCCCCCTTGGCTTAAGGTCTGTTCCAGTCGTTGAGCCCAGTCAAATTCCCTCGCTGTTCCAGAGGTTGGAGTCTCGAGTTCGAAATGTATTCTCCTTAGTTTCTCCTTCCCGCCTCGGTTTTATTGCTTGTGGAGGGTAGTAGCGTTTTTTCCGTTTCTCTCCCGAGTTCCCTGTTTTCCGCGTGATGATTCCTCGGACTCTTTATACCTCTTCCTCTTTCGCTCATGCCCCCTTTCTGTGTTTTTTAAGAATGCCGCCAAAGATTGACTTGCTTTCGCGGCTTAACCCACCCGGGCCCATCCCCGCCGATTAGTAAAAGGGTTGTCGTTGTCTCCCGTTCTAATTGGAGCTCAAAACCCCAAACTTTTTGACAAATGATTTCGATGAATCTTTGCGACATCGGTCGTGCTTTTGAAGTATTTCTTCACATCGCCCCCCCCCTTATGAATTTGCTTTTCATCTTTTGCCATGAAGGTTTTGAGCACAACTTATTTTTTCTAAAGTTAATTTCTCATCCCGAAATCTGGTTGTGATATTTCTCCCTTCCCGAGTAGGACTTCAATTTCTTCCCCCGTGTTCTCCCTTCAAGAACCTCATCATTTGCAAACCCCCCCCCGAACCTGCAGCTTTCGTTTTGCCAAGGTCGGTAGCCCCTAGTTTTTCCCCTTCTCCCTTTGTTCACTCTGGCCTGCCATACGGACCGTTTTTCTTTTCCATTTGTCTCCTCCCCATGGAAACTAAAGATGAACCTTTTCCTTTGTACCTAGGCTCTGGCCTCTTCTCGGTTTCCCGTTACAACATTCGTGTCACTCCCCCTTCCTTTAATTCCTCGAGTTGGTCTGGTTCCCTTAACCCCACCACTCCGAGTAAGGAACAGTTTTCATCCGCTATGACGTTGAAGCGGTTCATTGACTTTCCTCCCTCCCCCCCCCACTTAAATCTGCTATCCACAACTAAGTTGTTGTTGGATTGACGCTTTGATGATTTTTTGTGCATCACCGTCCCCTTCACGCTTCCCCCTAGTTATTTTTTTTCTTTACCTTGTTGTTTCTTTTGACCCGACTGACTCAGTGAGCCCTGTTTCTTTCGTTCCCCCCCCTCGGGGAAGAGTTTTTGTCCTTAATATCATTTTCTCGTGATAGTACGGGAAAGGGTTCCTTTTTACTTTTGACTGACTGACAAGTGCACTCACCGTCCCTGAGAGGCCTTCGTTTATCACTCCCAGTGAAGCCGGCCGCCGTTTCTCGGGTGCAACATAAACCACTTTAAACGGGCAATTTTTTCTTTTTTCCTCGGGTGGTCAAGTTCCATATCCCCAGTTTTGCTGGTCTCCCCCCTTCGTGACACCCTTCCGACTTGTCTATTTCCTCATGCGGTTGGGAATCCTCTCTCAGCCTTGTTTTTCCCTTTTTTTCGTAAGCTTCAAGTTAGGTCCCCCCATGCCGAAAATTGGCGCCTTGTTCACCCCCTTGTCACTTCCCCCTCTTTCTCCCCCTTTTGAAAGTTGAGGTCCCTACCTTTTTCCCGCGTTAAGATTCGCCCGATTCCCCTTCGCCCCCCCACTCATCTTGGTACCGATTTGCCCCTTTCTTTTGGAGCTGCCATGATGAACCCTCCGCTTCCCCTTTCCCCATTTTACGTAAGGAATCTTCAGGCGATCGTCTTCCCCTTGACCTCTTTTTTTTCCCTTCTTTCCCAATACCCCGAAACCCACGGGCTTTCAACAAATCTCGTCCTCTGGTACCTCCTTTCCCCCTCCTGCCAATTCCACCGGGCAACGTACAGGACCTTTTCGTCGACTTTCCCCCGCTACCCTCAGCGAAACTACCCAAGCATCTGGATCCCTACCTCACACTAATATTCTCTATGGATACTTCTTCTAGCCTCATTTGTTACGATCGATGACTTACGGCCTCCCTCCACCTTTCTCGTATCTCTCAGGTTGGAATCCCCGAATTCCTATTCTTAAGGTCTCCGGCGCCCTGACACATTTTCTATCCATGTGAAGACGTTATCTTCTTCGTTCCCCCTCTCAAGCCATGGATTGGTAATGCCCCACATTTCAACTTTGTGGTTTTCCCATCAGAGCCCTGTTATCCCCTAGTTGTTCTGCACTATCTACTTCAATGTTCCCCTCATCCTTCTCGAGTTTGCTCATTTTTGGTTCTGCGATCTCACCCATCGGTAAGTAACCCCAAGTAGATGCCAACCTTTTCTTCTTCTTCCTTGTCCTCGGGGATGAATTTTGAGCATTTTTTCAGTTCATCCTTCCCACCTCAGCCCCACGCGTGTTGTTCAATCGCCCCGCTTGCCAGCTCCAATACTAAACATGCAAGAGCGGTTCAAGTTCCTTTAGTGGTTTCTCCTCCTGCCCTCGGGACCTTGTCTTTGGCGCAGGAAAGATCGAGGTTCTTCCACTTCTTGAATATTCTTCTCTTTCTTCCCTTTTCCTGTCGGGTTTGCATCGGCCCGCCCGTTCTTAATTTTTCCTAAGCTCATTTCCTCGGCGCCCTCATCTTTCTACCTCCCCCTCCAACCCACGTCGTCCCGCTTGCTTGTCTACCCCTTTTTTATGATATTGATAAGGGGAGCTATGTTTGAGAAGCGCTTTTGTCCATACCGATTTTCCCTTACCCACGGCAGCTCTTACTCTCACCTCGCGGAGTTTCCCCAAGCACTTTTAAAAGATTTGCGTTCCATACGAATTATTTCGGTTTCCCCGCAAACACCCGACTCTGCGACCCGCCTGTATCCAAGCTGCTCTTTGGTGACTACACCTATCATACTCCTTTTCCCGCAAAACACCCCCCCACAGCGCTCAACCGAGGATCTAGGTTGCCCACTCCCGGCCACTTTTGCCGTTTCATCGGCATCCCCGTGGATCGCAATCTCGCTGCTTTTTCCCCCTAATTATGAATCTTTTGTCCTTTTTTCTTGACCTTCCGGATACTTCCACTTCTGAGCAGTATCCCCCTACTGAGGACTTACAATTCTTTTCTTTTTTTTTCCGCCTCCCCGTTTTTTTGTTGTCTTTTTTTGATAGTTCCCTCTTTCACCCCCTTGAGAAAACCGCTCTGAAGTCATTAGTAGGTTCTTTTGGTTGCGTTCCGTCCATTAACGCAAAGATGTTCAATTTCCCCCGGTTTGTCAATTTTCCTGCCTTCCAGATGTGATCCGAGCACTGAACGTGGCTGAGGTCCTGTCCTCGTGGTTTCGTTTTAACTTACTTGGCTTTTATTTCCTTTTTGCGGACTACTCTGCGAGAGTTCGTAACGCTCTAGCACTTTCTATCACACTTCTGTTTCCAGTTTTAATCTGATGGTTTTTTCAAGGCCTCATACCTTCGTTTCTGGCCTTCATTTCTTGCAATCGGATTTGTACGACCCCCTCTTTAGACTGCGTTATAAGAAGTTTGTCCCATCTCGTTGCTTGAGTAAGCTTCAATTCGCGCTTTCCGTTCTGAATCAGTACTCCTTGAGCTTCCTTTTTGGGTCTTTTTTTTTGCTAGATGGGCTAGGTCAGCTTTGAGTGCTTCGAGTTTTGCTCTTCCTTGTAATATTTTTGGTACACACCGTTAAGAATTTTATGGTTGATGAGCCCCCCCCTAACCGGCCTGGCCTACTGATCTGATACCTCTTCGACGCCCACTCCTTTTAAGTTATTAGACTGCAAGAGGGCGGTTTCGCCAAAACCATAAGTACCCTTTGCTTTTGTCCCCAGGCTGGACATCCACGCCCCTTTGTAGGAGTGGTACTTCTCCCCTTCTTGTGTCTTGACATCTTGCACGTTTTTTGATGCTTCTTGATTCTTCTGACCCGTCTCAATTTCCAGAAACTTTGCCATCTTTTTCGCACTGGCCTCCTCTCTTGGCGTAAATAAGTTCCCTATTTGAATAGACTTTGAACAGACCTCTGTCCCTCGCAAGGATTCAACCTTGGGATGTCCCTTTCAGACCTGCTTTTTTCTGTGAGTACACCAATGTCAGCCAACTCTCCCCCCTTGCCTTTTTCCTTCGGAACCCACCCCCCTTTCTTTTCAAACAATTGTTTCTACCCCACGATAAGGGATTGTGAGTACACGAAGAGTACGCGCCAAAATTGGCGACCCTTTGGGTATTTCACCAGATACGAAATGAATAGGCCCTTTTTCGTTGTTTTCACTTCCCACCCTGTTTACTAGTACGGCGGAATTGTCGCCCTTTTTTTTACCCCCAATTCTCTACTGGTCGTAGTCCCCCGGAGAATTCCATCCGTAGAAGAGATCAGACTTGACATACTCCTCCAGCTGCTTTTTATTGCTTGTTTAATCAACGTGGTCGATTTGCTCCCAGCTTTTAACTTTTTTTAGTTGATTTGTTTTTTCTTTCGCGGACTTTTTTGATACCGCGTTACTCTCTTTTAGCCCCTCATGGTTTCAGTTTATTGGACGAACGTGCCGCACAGTTTGGCAATGTCAGCGTCCGATTTTCCTTCCCTATATCGTCAAAACGGTTTTCTTCGACGGTTCGAGATGTTGTCGCTCCCCCCCTCCACCAAATAAAGTGCAACTTTTCTTCCGTTTTCTGCTTGAATTTTCGACCCTTGATTAGTAGGGTTTTTCCCGTATCGAAGGGCTTAACGTTTTCTGCATGCACACCTTTTAGATGTTTGTTTCCCCCTGACACCGTTTTGGGCAACTTTAAGGTCTTCCTCCAATCTGTCCGGTCTGGATTGAGTCTATGAGCCAACTTCCCTAGTCGCACACAGTTCGGCGTTTTGCCACGTGCGCCAATGGTGCCTCCAAGCAAATTCTACCCCCCCGAAGACCCCAAAAATGTTATTTTTGGTTTCCGTTTAGTAAGTATTGTCCCGCTCCGTGCGCAACTCCCCATTGCTCCACGTGTGTCAGCTTCCACGATCCTTCCTTGCCTGCTCACTTTTTCCCAAGGGATCCCCATTCCGTTTCTGTCCCTTAGAGGTTTTTCTGGAAACGTCTTAGACGCCACCCAACCATTTTGTTGTCACCCTCTCCCCCAGCTCATAGCATTGTCCCTTGCTTGTTCATACCAAAGCATGACTTTTACCATTGTACCTTTTCATTTTTTTTTTCAGCAATGAATTGGTTTTGATAAGCCATGACACCCCCTTTCCCATTCATCTACCCCTTAGATGTGTTGAAGATTGTTCTAACGTCTTGCAGGCGTTCCTGGGTCTGGTATTCTTCAGTCCCCTTTCCCCCGTCAAGGCCTCTATGTCCTGTCCCAATCTTATTGCTGTTTTTATGTGCCGATTTGAGATGGCCCCACTTTTGTGTTCAACCGAAGTTTTGTCCCGTGACACATCTAGCGCTGAAGCGAGAGTACGGGACGGTTTCAGCTTTTGCCCTTTTTTACTCGTTCCCCTTTCCGGAGATGCAGTTAGCGCCAGTTGAAGCACCTTTCTTTTTCAGAGGCGCGGTCCAACCCAATACTTAACACGCACCCAGTTCCAACTGCCCTTCTGCATGTCGGGTTGTTTGCAAGTCCTCTCCTACAATACTTTGCTTATTCCCAAAAAAAGAAAACCGGCGACTCAGTGCTCTCGGGCCTGTGGTTCCTGACTCACCTTTTTTTTTTCCTAAACCAATTTTTTAGCCCCCCTCCTTTTTTTGTTGCCAACCTACATGACCCAAGCACCTGGTCTCCGGTTCCCACCTTTGTCCCTTCCCCCTTCTTACAGCCCTTCGCCCTTGCTTTTCCTTAATTCCCCCCATTCTCCGCGCGATTGTCGCCAGCTCCCACCCTCGACAATCATCCGGACTCCCATATGCCTTTCTTTTTTCTTCTCTGGTTCGTAATTTCATTTAAGTCTAAATTGAAGATCATGTTTCCCACAGAGCTATGTGGTGTGTTTGCACTAGCCCCGCCCTTCCTCATCTTTTCGGCCTTCCCCCCCAGTTTTTGCGTTTCAGAAATCCCACAGGAACAACCCGTTCTTGAGAGCAACCCACTCTAGCTACGTCTTTATCCCTTTCTGAATCATCCTCACCGCACGGACTACCAAAGTTTGACAAAGCTGACGCGTAAGTCCCCCCGCTTACTCCCCTGCACCCCTCCAGTCTGCCCCTTCGATCCGTCTTTACTCTTTTTCTCGATTACGGATTACGATGCCTTCTCTCCTGTTCTTACTACTCTCTGTAGGTGTCCCGCCACCTTGGAACTTCGGAGCCAGGGTGGGACCTGTCAAGACTCCATTTCCGCTTAGTGTTCTTGGTGTTTAGCGGAATGCCCCCGGGGGCGCTTGTTCAAGCCTTTCAATTTTTCTTGACTCTTCCAATCCACGTCCTGTTTATGCATTCCAAACCGTTTTCTTCCAAAGTTTTGTTTTTGGCCGACTTGACTTGGATTTTGGAATTCCCCCCCCCTTCGATTTTCATTCCTGCACCGCAACTTTTTTCAAGGGTACTATTTTTGATCGTCTCTTGTGCAGTTTGGATTCATCGCGCTATCCAATCCGTTAAGTCTTTACGCCAAGACTACCTGACAGTTACTTCTTCTGTAATGGTTGCCCTTGCCTTTTGCTCTCAGCTGTAATCCTCCATACATCCTCAACGCGTGCGATCGGTTTTCAAATACCACGAGGAATCGACTTTTCCCCCCCCACTCCTACATTTGGGTTCCTTTTTTTTAAGTGACAAAAGATTAAAGTTTTAGACAGCCCGCCACTTTTGTTTCGTTGGGTCCTTTCACTTCTGTTCTGGACTTCTTTTACCTATTTGTCTCCTTCGTGAGGCCATGTTATTGCTCCTTATCCCTCCCCTCGCATTTCTTCCCTTGGCCCCAGACAATTGGGACAATCCCTATCTTTGGACCTCTACCCTTAATCAGCTTCCTAGCTGCGTTCTCTTCCACAACCTGGTTCTTCATTTAATGATCCCGGCAGCGCTAGTGCGTTAGACTTTTGGTGTTTCTTGCCTTCTCTTTATGAATGTTGTAATAAGCCAGTCGTTGTGAGACTGTACGTCAATCCCCCCGATTGCAATATTTGTTTTAATTGCCTCCCTCGTGATAGCCTGAGTTCGTTTGACTCCTCATCACTTTCGACGCCCCTTTTCTCAATAACGCTCTTCTTTCGGGTGAACCACTTCTCCTCTTTTTTGCCACCTCGACACTAGCCCGGCATTACCCACGTTCCTGCGGAATCAGGACCATCCCCACGTCTTAGGACCCTCAGGCCCCGTTTGCCTTTTTTTTTTTTTTTCTTTTAGCAAATCTTTCGCATTGCTTCTCAACAAGCTCTCCAGTTTTGAAGTTTCCTTTGACATTTACGACTTGGTTCCCACAGAAATAATACTACTTTTGCCGTCCTCTCGGTGCAAGAATCCCCTTTTTATCAGAATAGCTTTCTTTAATATAATTTTTTTTGCGAGATCTTTCTGATGTCCTTTCCACTTCTGTTGCAGACCAAAATCTCTGACCTCATTAGTATTTATCTTTTGTTTTGACCCCAATTCTGACTGTAAAATCAACAAAAGATGGAAGCATTTTGTTAGTCTCAGCGCCGCTTCTCATCCAAGATTGACCAGATGCAGGCAACATTGGATGAGTGCCTCTTGGCTTCCTTAGCCGTAGTCAAGAAGGACTTCAGTTTAGAAGGTTTTTCGGACCCCATTCATCATGAGAGATGTTTTCCCCCAGTCTAATCCCCCTGTGTGGGTAAACGAAGGGTGTTTTCGACCTTTTCGCCAGTTTTTCCTTATCCCTTTCCCCCCCTTTTCTGGATGGAATTAAACCTATTGCCTGTCTTTCCCGTTTTGCGAACTTTTCCGCATGGTTACGTGAACGTAGACATTCATGGTTTAAGTTCCCTATCTTCCTGAACTCGGCCTCCCCACTCGAGTTCACCAGGTACTCGAACTTAGCAGTGTTCCCCCCTGAAGGTTGTTGGAGATCCACCGCCTTATGACTTTCTTTTCCCCTCTAGGTAGACCTGAGTCCAGCGGAGTTTCTCACTTGCTTAATTTTAAATAGGGGACCCCAACGTACATGAAGGATGTTTCTTGTCGTGGATGCGCAATACCGGCCTGGCACCGTCCGATTACCAATATTCCCCCCTCCTCCCATAATCCCTCCCCTATCGGGATCGCCTCCACCGTACACGAGCGTGGATGTTGCTAACCCTCTAATCATCTTTATGTACTTTCCCTGTTGCCCCTCCCCCCCCCCCCGTGTGTAAAGGCCTCTTCTTAACCCCCCCATCGCACCGCCTCTTTTTGAGTGATTGCTTTCTTGAGGCTTCCTTTCCGTCTTCAATGCCCTTCCGCACCGTCAGCAGCAACCGGCCTCCTCTACCGGCACGAGCTTGTGTCGTAAATACTTTCTCTTTGCTTCTCGCTAGTCCCCGGAAATCTGCCAATTTCAATGCCTTCAACCTCCATGCACCCATTTTCTTTTCTGCAAGCCCTAATCGTAGCCATCTGCAAACTCGATAGTCTCCCTTCACGTTCCCAACCCCCAAACTTCTTCAAACTTTTTTGATCATTCTGATAACGGTGGCTTTGAGAGTCCCTCGCTTTCAACGTTTGACACAATGGTGCCTCCTTCGTCCAGGCTTTTCGATAAGTACGTTATACTCCCTCCCTCCTAGTAAATTCTTTCATTCACACTGGCCCTTACGAGAGGTCTGTTGAGAAAGTTCCTCATCTATTACTTCCCTGATTTTTTATAGAGGGCCTTCCCTGCAGAGACAGTAGCTCTCCCGTAGTTGCAGCTGCGGCTTGCTGCTATGGAACCCTTTCTCCTTCGTTCCAAGCGTGTTTCCCCCTTTTGGTCGTTCGTTTTGTTTTTGTTCCTTTTGTTCGAGTCTATGCGTAAGATAGTCTTTCGATCACCGCCCTTTTGAGGTTCTTTGGCAGATGCTGCAAGCTTTTCCCATTTGCCCCTTTCGCTGGCTGCCCCCCCCCGCACTCCGCTTGCCCCTTACCCCAGATATCTTCCAACAAAGTTTGAGTGGCTAAATTCGAGCATGGCGGACTTCCTCCCACACAATCCCCTTGATATCTCCGAGATTGTCGTCTTGCGAGGTCCGACATAGCTGACCTCCCTAGTGCCTTGTACGTCCGCCCACAACCTTCGAATTCTTAAGCCGGAAGAGTCTTTTTGTGTCAACGGAGCTTTTGATTGTTTCTCAAGTGTTGTTCATCGTTTTCAGCTTCCCCTATTGGTCTGTTCTCTTTTCGTGATTCTCCCCCCCTGCTCCTATCTCGAAAGTTCGTGCTTTGGAACGTGTTAAGCCACATCAACCGATGATATTTAGTCCAAACGAGACCCACCCCTTCACCTTGCCTCCTTTCTCTTTTGTTTCCTGGTTCTCCGGTTGTACGTTCATGCCTTTCCTTCGCAAAGGGATTTCACCGGGTGACTTCTTTCAATCCTTCTCCTTGACGTTGCTTTTCACGTTTTCTTCTCAAAGTTACTCAAGTTTAACCCCTCCTTACTCTCTTCCTTCTGCCCCCTCTCGCTTTTGTCCCCCTGTCCACCCCCACACTTTACCCCTTCACCTCGACCAGATTTCTTTCTAGGGCGGCGGTTCAGCATCCCCCACCACACGTCATTCTTCAGGAACCGTGCATACGCTATCGGTCTTTGAATGGTGACTGTGCCGGTGACGCCCTCCCCCAACTCCCGAAAAGTCATCTTTTCTCTTGTCTCAATGTTCTTTTCTCGAGAGTGGGATCTTCAGATTGAGATTTGGGTCTTTTCTCACGTCCCCCTCGCAGTCTCGCGATAGCGAATGCCCCCCCTTTATTATAATGCGTGTTTTTTCTTATGCTTACCCGCCTCCCGGGATAGTAATTGGTTCAACCACGTCGCCAACGAAGTTTTGTCCAGTGACCCCCCTCTCGTTCCGAAACTAGTTCAGGACGGACCCTTTTTTTCGGGCCCTTTTCTTTTTGAGACAAGTGAACCCCCCCCCTGAGCATTCCTTTCTCCGTGCCTGCTCCAGCGTGCAGCCCTTTTTTGCTCCTTGGAGCTGACCTACTACAACAGTACCCGCAAGCGATGTTGTTTTTTGTGTTTTCCCTTCCCCGGTTTCTACATCTTCCCACGTTTGCTGGGCTTAACACATTGTCCCTCCCCCTTTCCCCACGTCGCCCTTCCTTTTCCTCTCAATCCGTTGGCCCTGCTTTTTCAACCATCTCCATTAATCCATGATTGGCGCGCGTACCTACTTACATTTTAGGCCCGCCCTTTGAACCTTGGGTTTGTCACAACATGCTATGTCCCTTCTCACCTTTACCCCTCTGTAAGTTTTTGATCGTTCCCGGCACCGATGTACCCCCTCAACTACTCTTCCGACCCATATTGCACTTTTCTGTTTTGGTTCGGAGAGCGCTTTATTTTTTCCCTTCCTCGAACCTTCCCAACCCTTTTTTTTCCTTTCTTTTTAAGTGCGGGTGTTGCACTTCGATGGCTGAACCTTGCTCTTTGCGCTTCTTCTCAATACACAGGAACACCTTTCTTTTGATCCTCCCCCAAAAGATAGTACGCGGTGTCCTCTCCCCGGTTAGCAACTCCCTTCCCCATGTACCACGGTTTTTTTCTCTCGTTTCTTTCCCCTGCCACCCGAGCAAACAGCCTTTTTTTCTACCTCCCTATCTCGCCTCTCCTTAACGCTGCCCACTCAGTCCCCCAGGTGGCCTACGACTACAAACCCCCCCACTATTTCCTGGCTTCAACTGAAACCCTCCGCCCCCCCCCGTTGTTCATCTTAAGACTTTCTTCAGTTAGGGGAGAAGCGGCTTATTCTCATTCGGCGTCGCATGTGTTCCCCATCAGTTATCTCTAGTGACCTTTACCGTAATCAAACATTTTTTTAGCTACCAGCCTTGTGGGGTTCCTCTTTCCTAGCTTTTCGTTATCCCCGGAGTCTTCAATGTTTACCACTCTTTCCACGTCCCTGACCGTATCAGGTTCCCTCGCTGCAGAGGTTGATTCAATCTTCCAGTTTTAGCCAGTCCCTCCTCTGCCCGTTCTTCTTTCCTTGCTCCTTAGTGCCATTTCTCCGTGTAATTGCCCTTGCTCACGCCGAAGTCAATCCCAAGCCCCCTACATCACCCAACAACCAGTTTGGGGTCAAACAGCCTGACTAGGACACACCACCCCTACTAACCTCCTGGCTCCAAGCTAGTGATCACCACCTCCAGATGTCATTCTCTTTCTCCCCGACTCCCTTGCCGCTCCCCGTTGCGCCGAACTGTTGTTTCTTTGGACTTCTTTCCCTGTGGCTCTCTTGAGGCACATGCCGGATTGCGTCTCACCCGGGCTTTCGTCATCTGTTTCCCCATATTTCGCCACTCGGTCCGCCACTTCCGCGTCTTTCCCCAAGCGACCTCAAAAGACCTAGTCTTTTTTTTATCTCTCAAACCCTTCGCGCAATGACTACTTCTCCGACGGCAGGTCTTAGTGTCTCAGCGCTGGTGCCTTTTCCCGATATTGTGACCTCCCCCATTTCCCTCTCCTCGTTACTCAATTTTTTTTTCTCGCCGTAAACCCGATGAACCCACATTTGCAATTCCCACCGAAGGTATTAGACCCCTTGAGTCGAACCCCCTTGCCTTCACTGCCCAGAGTTTTTAATTTTTGCTGCTCTTTGCGTTTCACCTTCTCATCTTCCGCCAACATCCTGAACACTTAGCAGTCACACGTTCCGACGGATCTACCCCCCCGCGGTCCCCACTGATTCGGACCCTTTATTTTTTCCTCTCCTCTCATCCTACTTCTTGGTCGAAGCGGTTGATCTCACCCCGTCAATTTGCTTCTTTCTAAGTCTATTGGAGTCTTGGTTCCACCACAATAATGACGTCAGAGCCGGCCTTTTATCCAGAATTGCCATTCCCCTCCCTTTTTCCTCCCTTTTTGAGATTATTTGCTTTTATTCCCTTATTGCGGAAACCTTTTTTTTTTGCTTTTTGCGTTCACCTCTTAATAGTAGGTATTTCCGGGTAACCAAGCTCCGGCAGTTTGTCCAACCTAACCTTCCTGCCAACCCT
>Ga0179591_1239396_pt1 | contig 23060 bp, 27 predicted proteins | sample CZOMad2_1_08_16f_FD_182891 | JGI IMG/M metagenome (GOLD analysis project Ga0179591, IMG submission 182891) | Vadose zone soil fungal communities from Angelo Coast Range Reserve, California, USA - CZOMad2_1_08_16fungal (PacBio error correction) | ecosystem: Environmental > Terrestrial > Soil >... | reverse complement strand
CCTTTCTTCTGGTCATTCTTTTTCTTTGTTTTTCTTTCCGTTTGCCTAAGCAGGCCGTGGAGTTGGCCCTACGTGATTCCATCTACCTTTTTTTTTTTCTCACTTCCCCTTTGTACCTCCTCCCTCCCTGACAATGAGGAAGTTGACCTCAAGATGCGCTCCTGCTTTCCTTTCCAGTTTTCCTCTTTTCGTCTGTGCTGTAGCGTAGTCCAAGTCTTTTCCTTTTTTTTCCCTTCTCCACTGCAGTTGCTCTTTCCCTTCATTGATTTTCCTTCTTCCCAAGGCAAACACCCTTCATCTTTTCGTTTTGTTTGACTTTTAGATGCAGAATTTTTTTTTCCCCTCGTGAACGGTCGCTTCGGTCACGGGATGATGTATCTTTATTCCTTTTCCCCATTCCTTTTCCCCCAAGTAATTGAAGTCTTTGACCCCTACGGTGATCGTTGTTCGTCGTTACCTTTTTTTATTTCCCTTCACGAAGGAGCTGTTTATCGGAAATCCCCCCCCTACTTTTTAGAGTGTTCTCATATAAAATCGGGTCTTGTAATTTCCCGTCTCCCCTGCACCATTCCACTCCCCTCGATCCTCCTTTGCCGACCAGGGGTCTTTGCTCCTGGTGGCTCTCGCCGCTTTACTAGTGACTGGTCCTTCGTTTTTGACCTGAAGTCGGACTGCTCAGCTTTTCTTTTTTTTGCCTCACAGGAATTTTTTCCCTTCGTCTCTCCCTCTTTTGTTCCCAGAGCGTCGTATATTTTCTCCGCCCCGTTTTGCGCCTTGCTGGTTCTTCTGAGGGGTATATATCTTCCCTTTTTTTTGTGTTGTGATGAGAGCTCCCACTCGCTCCCCTCTTTCCTGGCGCTCTTCAGGTGTGCTTTGGTCCAGTATCTCTCCTTTTCCGGTCGACAACCGATTACGCGGCTTCTGCCTCTTTTTTGATTGGGAACCCACCCCACACACACCATGGCACCCGGCCTTTTGGTTGGCGCACGGTTTTGTTTTTCACCTGCCAGCCGACGGCTTATGCACTTCTTTTACCCGTGATGATGCCTCGCATTCAATTCTCTCCCCGTTTTTCTTCCCCCCCCTCCGAGGGAGTCCTTAGGTGTCCTCCCTTTCTCGGGGGTTTTTGCCTGACGGTCTTTTCACTCCCCCCCTATGGTATCGGCTGCACCTATCGCCTTTTATTTTTGGCGGGGCGGGCCAGAGTCCTCACTTTTTTCTTTTGTAGCCTCGTGACTCCCCCAACGATTACCCTGTTTTCTTCTCTTCTTTTTTCTTTTCATCTTTCACTGGATACGATCAAAGCGCTTTCTTTTCTCAGGCTACCGTCACTTGTGTTCCCGTTTTTACTTCCCGACTTAGATCTCCTCACTTTTTTGATGCCTTGGTTCCCGTTGGGTTACCTCATCGTCAATCGTCTTTTTATGCTTTTCCCCCCCCTTTCGTCCCGCCTAGGAATTGCTCGCGTCTTTTTTCCTACGCTGCGGAAGACCTTCGAACCGACGACATTTCCGCCGAGCGGCGTTGTTTTGCAGTCGTTTGCTCTTTCGTTCTTACCAGCTCCGGCAGAACGAGGCGCGGTAGTATGGAGGCCGGCCTCTCTTCTTACGTGACTGCTTGTAGTAAACGTCTCCCCCTGCTTGTCCATCTACTCCCCCTCTGGAAGAGGAAGGGTGCCCCCCCTCTTTCCTTTGAAGCCTCTCCCCTTTTTTAGAGTGACAGCGCTTCCTTCCTCCGGCGAACCCGGTGTTGTTCCGACCAGAGCGGCCATGACCTCCTGATCGCTTCTTTTTTCGTCCTCTTTCCTCGAGTGAGAGTCTGGCGTAGGTACCGGGTGTGTCGACCGGCTTTTTTTTGTTCCGCCCCCGTCACTTATGCTTGTCCGATTTCGAACCCCTTGAGCTGGGGATTACCGTTTTTGGGACTGTTTCTTTGCATTGTTGAGTTCTGGTTTTCCTAAGCGGCGGCGGAAGCGATCGAATGCGCTCTTTTTCTTAACCAGATTCTGGAGTCCCGGTTTTAACGTCTTTTCGTTAGCAGCAGCTATCGACGTGCCCCTGGATTCTCTCTCTTGCAGATCAAGTTTTTTGCCTCGTGTAAGCGTGGTTTATTGAAAGTACTTCGGGATTGTGATCCCCTTTCTTCATGTCCCGTACAGAGTCATAGGATTTTGATGCCGGTCACCCGCTTCGCAGCGCCCCAGGTTCGTTTTCCTTTTCTACCTTGGAATGAGGAGGTCTGATTGTGAGTCCCCAGCTCCCACCATCTTTTAGAGCTAACCGACCCTCGATCCGTTTGGCCAGTAGACGTGAAGGTTCCGGAGCTGGGCTATTCTTTTTCTACTTCTTCTACTTTTCCCTCCCCCCATTCTTCATAAGATTTATACGCCGCAACTGTCTAGTTAGTTCCCCCCGAACACCTTTTTGCGCTTTTCCTATTCGACCTGTACACTCCCTCCTCCCCTCGATTGTCTTTTTTCTATTGTGAACCGACTCTTCGTCACTACAGTTCTTTTCAGTTCCACCCCATCGAGACCGGAGCATTGTCCTTCTCTGTTGTATTTCCTTTCCTTTCGCTCCCCTTTGGCGATTCCCTACCCCCCGCTTTTCACTCCCTCTTGATTCTAACAATCGATTCGACGTCGTTATGCAAGCTAGGGTTCCCCAACCTTTTAGTTTCCTCTTTTCCCCTCTTTTTTACGCTGAGAGCGGCGTTGCTCTAGGATTCCCCCGGTTTCCTCAGAGGTCCTTTTGCGTGACGTCTCTTTCAGCTCTTCCTTTCGTCGTCATTTATACGGTTTCTGTTAAGTCGGGTTTTCCCTCACCCAACTCGGTTTTATGGGGGTTATTCTTTTCTGTATTCAGCTGTGGATCGGTGATCTTGTCTCTTTCCCGTCCGTTTAACCACCCTTTAACCCGTCTTACACCTAGGCCAACACCTTTCCTTCCCATCTTCGTTCCTACCCTTCATTCTTTTTTTTCCCTATCACACGAAGGTTGGCAGGGTCTCCTCTTCACCCAGATTAGTGCCCGGAGATCTGCCCCACTCTTAGGGGGATAGATTTCGCTGCGCTTCCGCCACGATCTTAAGTGATTTCCAAGCGGCCCAAGCACCGACCCCTTGCGTTTCTCTATATCCCTCTTACCGTCTCCCGATGATGGTAGGACTCTCTTCCTCTCCACTTTTCCCCCGTTCCACACGACGGGCTTCGCTTGATTTTTGCGGTCCCGCGATTCCTTGATTTGGGTTATCGAGTTCAAGTCCGTCTCCCTTTTATCTCGTCGTATGAAGAAGTCACCTTTTTCTCTTTTTTCTTGCCAATGCGGTCACGTGAACTCCCTCGCCTCATGCGTGACTCCTTCGTATATGAGCTCCAAACTCCACCAGGCAATTCTCGCGTTGACGTCCTTTGTCCCTTCTCCCTTTCGTTCCTTTTGAAAGCAGGGTGTCGCAATGACCGTTTTTTTTTTTCTTCATCTTCTATTCAAAGAGAGCTGTCCTTCTCTTCGCCATCCCCTCCCCTCGCAAGGTTACCCGGTTGTCGCACTAGGACCTTTAATTTTTTTTTTTTTTTCCCGAAGGTGACCCAACCCCTTCTTCCCTCATTTTGCGTCCTAATAATGTCTTTCGCCCCCTCCTCCTGCCCCTTCTATCTTTCCTCCCTTGTTGCTTTTGATGAGACTCTTCAAAAGTTTTCTTACCTCCTATCCCTTTTTTCTTTTCTGGTTTCACCGCCCCCCCCCCCCTTTCCCGGGATTTTCTGATTTGATCCCTTCTTCCTTTTATCCCCCCCGTTGACTGCGGAAACTGTAGTCCCTTTTTGCCGATTTTTACTCTTCGCTCTTCTTAGAGCCTTTTTTACTGATTTAATGCCGAAGGTCGAAGGCAACCCGTTTTTTCGGCACGTTTTACTTTTTGTGCGGGTGTGTTGGTATAGGCAGAGAATTTTCTCAGTTGATGACTCCTCTCTTACGATGCCGTTTTGGAATTCTGCATGGACGCTTCAGACTTTGGTACGACCTGCGATCCGTTCGTTACTCACTAGATATTGCCCAGTTTTTTTTTTTCTTTTCTGGCAAAGCTTTCTCCACATTCGTTACTCCCCGGATTCTTTTTTTCCTCATTGCCTGGATTCTCTTTTAGCCAGCATCGGTTATTCGGTTTTTCTCTTTGAGTTCTCTTTACTCGGGCGCGTAGGTTTTATTCTCCTTTTACCCTTTTTCCCACATCTTAGATCGTCTTCTTCTCGTCCATTCAATATATCCCCGCGCGTCTGTTTTTTTTTATCGCTCTCCCCTCTTCTTTGATACAGGATTTTTTCATGCCCCCCACTTTTGAATTCCCCTTTCCTGAGTCTTAATCTCGGCGGCCCACCCCTTTTGTTTTATATTTGTATTTACGGTTTTTTTTTTTCGTACCGATCAAGAGAAAATGTCCTAGTTTTAAGATCACTCCCCTCACCTACCTGTCTTGTTTTTGCCAGGACTTCTGATTCCTTCCCTTACTTCATGGACATTTTTCCTGAAGCTTAGATGAGTCAATACCAAGTCTCCCCTCGTTCAAGCGATCATTGTACTCCTCTCCCTCTCTCTTCCATCTTTCCCCCCCCCCCCATATCAATCGTTGCAAACAGTGGGTTTCTCTTCCACGATGTACTGCTTTATTTTTTTTTTGAGGTGAGGCCTTTCCCCCCTTGATGGTGAGGGACTCTCATTCAATTGTGTGGATTTTCTCCCCCCACTTTTCGTCCTGCTGCCAAAAGAAGATTTTCCCACCGCGCAGCCACTTGCTCGTTCTTCTTCTTGGTGGGAGATCTTTTCCCCTCCTTTCTTTCTTTTTTGTTCACCCATCCCCAGACAATTCGGATTGCTTTAGTTGGGTGTCACTGTTTCCCCCCTTTACGCTCCCTTGGGGTCGATGTTTGCACTAAACCGCCCCTTTCTCGGCTGCATAAATTTCTTTAAAGATGGTTTGGCGCCCCTTATCATCATATACCCTGCGAGTCGATCCCCGACTCCCCCTGTTTATAGACTTTTATCACTGTTCCCCCCCTGCTTCATGTTTCTATCTAAGTAATCGCTCTTGCTTTCGCTTGTTTCCATCGCAAGCAGACGCCGCGACCTGCGTTTATCGCTTTTCCTTTTTTGAGGGCTGCGGGAATTGGTTCTTTTTTCTATTCACTAGGAAAGTCCTCTTCTCACCAGACTCTCCATACCCCCGTCTGCCGGCCCCTTTACCTATGCCTTTTATTGGACTAGATAGACTAGCCAGTAGCTTCCCTGTTCTATGATCGCCTTCCATAACGTTTCCCCGGTTTGCCTTTTGTAGACCCGGGAGGAAGCGTTCGACTTCTGTTCCCGCTCTGTCACGTACTGCACCCCCCGCTTTTCCCTCCTTTCCTCGAGACTGGTGAGTCAACAAAGATTTTCTTCTGTCTTCTGCCAGCTTCGAGTGAAGGGCGGCCCCTTTTTGAGCCTTTCTCTTTCCCGTCACTTTTTTTGTCTCTCGCCCCTGGCCCGTCACCTCTTTCCTCCTCTTTTTCTTCCTTCGCATTCCGGTTAAAGCTCTGTTATTTTTCTTGCACCGGTTTGCTGCCTGTTCATTGGATTTCGCTTAAGCTGCGAGAGGCTTTCCTGTCTTAAGTGTAGCTGAAGGCACAGGACTAGGCTTTCTTCACTTCAGCTTTTTCCCGGTGACGTTTGCCCACAATCGTCGTTAGTACTCTTAGGCGTTAATCACCTCTCCCTGTATTAGACTTCCGATGGTAAAGCCTCAGGTATGCGCTCCAATCCGCCTCTCTTCTCCTGTAGTTCTTCGACGTGATGTCCTAACCTCGTAACCCGGTTCGAGATTCCTTTTTTGCTTGCGAGTTTCGTCTTTATGGTGTGTGGGACGATTCTTTTTTTTTTCTTCATGAGGGACTGCCCCTGCATTATCCCCGTTCGCTGACGGTATGATTTTTTTTTCTGGGACACTGTGTCCGTGCTTTCGTCTTCCCTCGGAGAGAGCTGTTGAGCTTCTCTTTGCCTCCTCCCCCATTCCCGCAGGACGAGGATGCTCCTTTTTGATCGTTTTCTTGTCCGGATGGCGTTTCAAATCTCAAGACGTGTAGTTTTGCCTCCCGTCCCTCAGAAACGGACTGTTCTTCGCTTTCTCTATTCCCTTTTTAAGTGGAGGCTCACTTCTTCCCCTTCCCCAGTCCCCCTACCGGGATTCATCGGATTTTCCATCTAGTTAGTCATTGCCCCGTGTTTTCTAGTTGTTTTTGATGATGCGCGGCAAGAGTTTGGTTTGCGTCTTTTTTCTCCCAGACTTGTCTGAGAGAGGGCGTTTTTTCTTGGCAAAGGTGCTTCCTCGGCCTGAGATCGAGGGTAGATGAGCTTTCTTTCTCCTGTCCCTTGCGCCACCGGTCTTCTGGCTTTTTTCGTTTTCCTTTTCTCTCCTACGGTGTTTTCTTTCTTTTTACATTCGAGTCCCCCCCCCATCCGTCATGGCGAAGCATTTTTTTCTTTTTCCTTCGATTCTCTAGGGTCCAACCTCATCTTCCGGCGTTTCCGTTTTCCTTTCGTTTCCTTGAATTGAGACCTTCTTTATTTGAATTGTTTTAACGAGACGCGTCAACACTAGATCTTTTTTTTCCTCTCCCTCCCTACCTGAACCGATCCACCGCTCGTGGTGTAATTTTTTTTTCTTTACCCTCACTGGATTTTCGGGGGAATTTTCCGTTGCTCGACTTTGAGTCCCCCTCACCCCCCCCCTCTGTCTCTTCCGATACGCCAGTCGTTATATGGTCGTCCTTTTTTTTCTTCAACGTCGTTCGGATTTGTCGCCCTCTTTCAGACCCCCCTATCACCCATTCGGGGAGCTTATTCGTCTTCTTGATTCCCCTGTTACATCTTTGCTTTTTCTGATTTCCCCTTACAGTCCCTTGTCCACGATTTTTTTGATCAGTCCTGCCTGTAGGCAGGTTTTTTTCGATTCCTTCTTAGCCAAGCACGCTGGTTTTTTTAACCCCCATGCCAAGCAGCTTTTACTTTTCCTCCCCTCGTGAGGTGTGGTATGTTCTTCCTAACGTCGAAACTGACTACCTCTCCCGCCGATTTCTTTTTGTCGTAGGAAGTCTGTTGCACGTTTCTTTCCCCCTGTTGCGTTCTTTACCCCCTTTAGAGTGGAGAATCCGCAGTTTTTTAGCTGTCTTTCAATTCCGGCTTCTTGAGTCGAGAGTTTTTTTTTTTTTCCCCCTCCTCTGAAAGGAAGCCCCACATTACGAGTCCTTTTTCGTGCAAACTGTTTCGCTCTTCTCCCCTTGGTGAATGCGGGCCAACTAACTTTCCTTCCCTTTCCCTAGCTCTATCATCTGATCCTATTGATTTTCTTTTCCCCCCTTCTTCTTCCTTTCTCGTCTACCTTAACTTCGTGCTACGTGTCTGGTACCCTTTCTCACTGTCTTTTTTAATCGAAATCAGAACATGCTCGGTGTCGACCCCAGCTTCCTTTTTTCTTTTTCGCCCTTTGGGAGTTCTTTTTCTTTCCCCTCCGTCCTTCCCCCTGGCAGAGCTCCGACTGTCAGTGTTACCATTTTTTTCTGGCGCAGTTTAGAACTGATGGCCTTTGCGCCTCCAGGACGTGCAGTAGGGTTTCTTTCTTTCTGCCCCCTCACCTCGTTTGTCCGAACGTACCTTTCCCTTTTTGGCGGTCGTTTTTTCTGGAGGGATACTTTCTCATCTCTTTCTATTCTTTTTTGGCCCTGACCACTTTTTTCCCCCTTTTTTGGCCAAACCAGGTCGAGTGCCTCTTCCACCTGGAAGGAGGCGGTTTTGGTGCTCCCCCCCTTCTTCTGGCATCGACCCCTCGAGCCGGTGGTTCTTTTTCAATTCTCCTACAGGTCTTTTTTTTTTCCTGTCTAGGATGCTAGACTCGACCACCACCTTTGATCCAGCTTATCGTCCTCGTTTGCCTGTCCCTGAGGGTGCCACCTCGACCCCCCTTTTCCTTTTTCTTAGACAGAAACTTCCCCCTTAACGAGTGTATGATGTTTCTCTTCCCCCCACCTTCAAAGCTCTGACGACCAGTCTTTCCCCCACACCTCGGTCCTTAGCATTGCTTTCGCTGTTTGCAACTCCTTTGGCAGCTTCTGGCGAAAACTTGGCAGACCCTTTCTTCGTCCCTCACTCATGTCTACATAGGACCTTTGTGCCTCATTTTTTTTTTTTTCCCTCGTATTCCCTAGGTCCTTTACATTCCAGTCCCACCTGTTTCCACGATTTGCGTGAGTTCCTTGAGCGGGCGTGCTCCCTTTTTTGCCTGATAGCTTAAGCATCGATTTCCTTGTCCTGCTTCCCCTCCGCTTCGGAGGTCTTGTGTCTCTACCGGTTGTCCTCTTTCCCAGAACCCTTCGTTTAGTTGTTTCATCGTGAAAGTCTTTTGGATGAGTTTTTTTCTCGTCATCCTTCCTCCCCCACACTTTTCCTCTTTACTATTTTGACCAACCCCCTTGGTCTGCGATCTTGACCGAACCCCTCTTTTTTCTCTGACATAGACCACGCCTTTTTTGCTCCCTATGTGGAGCAAAAACCCGATCGAGTGCTTTTATTTCACCCCCTGTTTTCTTTCTTCATAGATGACTGTCGCTGGATTACCCGCTCTCCGATTTTTGACGTTGCCCCCTTGCTCCGCCCTCAAATGCTAATGGGCTAGATTCTCCTCGATCATCTTTAGGTTCCCTCGCTGATCTTCCGACACTTCCCTTTTACGAGTTCGCCTTTGCTCCGAGTGCCCGTTTCTTTTTCCTTTTGTTTCGCTTCTCAGTCCCTCCAGTATTCGAACGGCGGATCAAGTCGTTTAGTCCGTGTTCAGCCGTGACCGCTTTTCTGGCTTCCCATTTGAACGCTAGTAAGCGTTTTTTTTTTTTTTGATTTCCTTCTTTCGATATTCTCTCCCCCCCACCGCCACGCCCGCTCCTCCCCTGCGCCCTTTTTTGACTCTTTTGCCCCTTTTCGACCGGGTTCGGCTTCCCTTGTTCGCCGCACTTTTTTTTGATCCTTCATCCTGTTCACAAAAGCGCTCTTTTCTCAGTTTCGTCTCCTTTCGCTTCGAAGGCATCAATGTTTTCACAGCGATCCACTGTAATTTTTTTTTGCCAGCCGTTTCGGCACTCGCCCTCCCGTTCTCTTATATACGTTAGGTGAGCACCCTCTTTCATCTCTCTTTCCCTTTCCCCTCCATCCGTTGTTTTTTCGCTCATGCCCCCTTATTGTTTCCCCAAGTCTAGATGGACGCCTGGCTTGTTTACGAGTTTTCACTTTTCCAAACACCAAATTTTCGGTCGCTTTTGCGCCTTCTTTTTCCCTTGACTCCTTCCAGCGGACATTCCCTCTCCCCTTTTTTATATATCCTCGCGAGCCTTTCGGGGCGTTTCTTACCACCCTTTTCTTCCTCCCCACGGAGACTTGACTTTTTTCCCCCTCTTTCCCTTGTGCTTTTTGTGGAGGGTGGTTTTTTTTCTCCTTGATCCTAACATGAGGAGATGTATAGACGTTCAAGTTTACCCCTCCTTTTCTTGTTGCCTTTTTCCTCGGTCTGTCTTTTTCATGGAGCTTCAGACGATGAGTATCTTTCAGTACTGGATTTTCCTCTCCCCGATTAGCCCCCTTCTTCGCATCGCCTTTCCCTGCTCCTTCTGCCGAAGCCCGGAGGGCTTTCGATTTTGATTCTTACGCGTATCTTCCATACAGCCTCGAGAGAGTGTGTTCTTCCCCTTTCCTCAGGTTGTAGCATTTCTTACTTCTCTCCTTGCTTCCCAACCCCCTCTTCGTTTCGCTCGAACGAAGTATATAGTCGCTTCCGAATTTCCCAGATTATTCCGCACTCCTTTTTTTCTTCCCCCCAGAGTACCGAAATTGACTTTTTCCTTTCAGATCCCCAGATTATTTTTGAGGTACTCCCGTTCATCCCCTGGTGTGTCCTTTTTGTCCTTTGGTAGTAGATGAGAACGTCCATTTCAATCCGAAGCCATTGTCAGATAAATCCCCCCTCCCTTACCTCGTTGTTCTTTCTTTATGACCACGTTCTTTTTCTCTTTTTCCACCCAGGACACCCTCCCTTCGGTCTTTCCTCTTCCGTAAATGAACCCCGGCGTCTTCCTATGGGGCCTTCTTTTTCCTCTCAATGGGCCAAGAGGACTCTGACTTCTCGTAACCCCCCCTTTTTTTTCCATTTTTGGGAACCCACGTCTTTTCCTATTTCACACGCTTTTCTTTTTTCAGCTTGTTCTTGCTTCAATTATTTGTCTCCATTTCTGGTCTTTAGAAGCGGCAATTGTGTATGTGCTCCCCTTTTTCTCTTCCCGCTTCCCCAGTCAGTATTTGACAACAGCGCTCCTTGTTTCTCTCTGGTGGTTCCGGCTTGGCTATCAAATTATCCCTGTTTTCCTCTTTTTCCCCTTACCTGCCAATCTCGGATTTTTATAGTGTTTTGCTGTCGTCAAGAACGTAAACTTGCCAGTGTTTGCTTTTTTTTCCAACTACCACTGTCCTGTTTCTGACAGCTTTTCCCCTGCGTTTTCCAGATTGTTTGGAGTACTCGCCTCACTTGACTGTGTTTTTTTTTCCCAGTTCTGGATGCTCGGTTATCTTTTCTTCAATGTCTCTGATTGCACTTAACTCAGAACGATTGTTGGAGCTGTTTCCTCTCCGACTCCGCTCCGTTTCTTTCTTCTTTGCGTAGAAATGGTTGGTTTTTTTTTTATGGTTCCGGCTTTCCCCTTAGTATGAGGCTCTCCTACCGCCTCACGAGAGTTCTGCACCACGTTAGCTGACCGCGGGCCCCTGCTTCTTTTGGCCATTTTTCTACGACTACCCTGTTTTTCAGTAGAGATTGTCGCAACTATTTTGCCACCACCCTGTTCTTTTTCCTGCCTTTTGAAGAGTAGATGCGTTCCGCCTCTATCTTTTTCCTTTCTTCCTACAAGTCCGGCAGCAAATCTCGCCGTCCTTCCCGAGAATTGGTGATGTGATCCTTCTGACCCGCAGCGTTGTGTTTGGTTATCAATCCGTTTCTTCCCCTCTTCGTCAGGAGACGCCAGGCAACGCTCACTTTTCTTTTTTCAGGATCTCTCGAGGGTCTTTCTCCGTGTTCTCTCCCTTCCCCTGGATCTTTTTTAGTTTGGTTTTCTTTTCTCTCTGCGAATGTTTTGATCGGTCTTCCCCCAGTTTTTATGATTTCAACCTCGGCCTCTTGTTTAGCCCGTTCCACAGCAGGGTTTTCTTTGTCTTTTCTTCCTCTCAGGCCGGTTAAGGGCCTCTCAGGCTTGATCCCGCAACAGGCTCCCCTTGTCTATTTCCTTTTGGCATTTTTTGCATCCCCCCGATTTTCGGCGGAACTTTTTTTCTTAGACCCTTCTTCTCCCCCCAGGTTTCGTTATCCTTTCTCTTTCTTTGCGGGTTGGTTTTGGTTGCGCTCGAGTTTTTGTTACTTTCACGCTTTTCACGCATTAACGTGCTGGCCCTTCCCTTCCGACTCTCGTTGTGTTCCTTCCCTTTCCCCTCCCGCTTCGCGGCTCCCTTCATCCCTGATGGTGATCGGCTTTTTGCCAGTGCCATTGGAAGCCCCTTTTTGACATTTTTTGTGTTGTGAAGTGTCTGGTAGGTATGGTTCCCAGTTTACGTACCTTTCTGATTATCGGGCCTCCTTCCCTAACGAGTTTGGTTCGCCTTTTCCTTTAAGTTGGGCTCCGGTAGAGCAATTTTCCTTTCCTCCTACTTTTCCTGTTAGGCCATCCCATTCTCCCTCCCTACCGGTTTCTTCCCCCTTTGCTAGAGGCTCTTTTTCCGGATTTTTTTTGCCTTCTCTGGCTTTGAACTCCGTTTTTTTTTTTTAGTTCTTAAGGTGGGCCGGGCGCAAAGGACGTTGCTTTTTTTTCTTCTCTATTCGTGGTTTTCTCCTCTCCGCGTATACTGGACCCCCTCCCCTTTGTTCTTTTTCTAGGAGTTTGGTTTGTCATATCTTTTTTAATTTCTCTTTGAGACTCTCAGTACACGCCGGACCAGCGGCCGGAGCCCTGCATTTTTCTTTTTTTGTTTTTCTTCTCCCAGATCTTCTCTTGAGAAACCGTTCTTCTCTTTCTTCTCTTCCCTTTTTTTTCTCCAGTTGACGCGGCCGACAGCTGATAAGAGGTTTATGCCCCTCGCGGAACATTAGTATATGACATTACTCCCTCGAGAACGTGACAAAAGATGGTCTTTTTTCCTCCCTGAGATTGTCTGGTGGCCCTGTGACAAGTTTATTTGTCCTGCCTCTTCCAGACGAGTTTTATCGTAGCCCCGTTCTACCGTCTAGAGTGGCTGGTGTTTCCTTCTCTCACCCCCTTTTTTTAGTGGCTTGTCGCAATCGTCCCTCCCCCAAGATCACCCTTTCGGGGTCAGACTTCCTTCCCTTTTTTCTTTGTTTCCCCCCTTTCTTCAACTTTCTCCAGATAAACATCGCTCGCTTTGCCCCGCGCGGCTCGCCTTTTTTAACGACGTTCCGCCGTCTTTCTTATGAAGAAAGGGGATGATTTTTCCTTTTCTTCTTCCCCTCAATAGTTTCACACGATCTGCGTATTCCAAATGCCGCCTAACTGCCGAGATTTTTTTTTGCCCTCTTTTGGTCCGACGTCGCCCTCCCACATGTCTCATTCGGAGGCTTGAGGTCGCGTTTTGGACGTGGAGGATTTTTTGCATTCGACCTGGGAGAGTTCCTCTTTTAGAACGGTCTCTTCCAACATTCTTTTGAGGCACCCCAAAGTAATACACTTTTTTTTTAGTTTTTTTCCCGAGTCCGGGGGTGCCGGTCCTCAAATCATCTTCGAGCATCTTGGCTTTCTGTCGTTTATGCCGGTAGTACCCTTTCTCTTGCCCCCGTCAGTCTCTTCAATGAACTCGACTCTCCCCTGGTTTCAGCTGTACCTTGTTCCGTTGCTCGGTCTTGCCTTTCCTTCCGGATGGGCGACGGCAGATTTGCTTGCCCTACCGTTCACTTCTTTAGATGGAAGTCTCTCCTTCCCCCCTTCCCGTTCCCCCCTTTTCAACAGGAAGGAGGTCGGGAGTTCGTCGTTTGTGCGCTCGTGCTGCGCGTGCTTTCCCCGCTCAGAAGCGTTCCGCCAGTGTCTTTTCTTTTTGATCATGGTCGCACGGATGTTCTTTTCCTTTCCTCTCTCTGAAGTTGAAAGATCGGTGCTTCGCGAATCCCGTCACTTCACTATTTTTGTTTTACCCGCACGTGGGCCAGGTCACCGTAGTTTCTCTTCTTGTCTTTTCCTAGACTTACGTCCTCTTCCGCGGACCCCCTTCACCGTCCAGCTTCCGCCCCAACAGGTCTGATCTCTCTCACACTGTGCTTCTTTTGTTCTTTTGCCACCATTGCCCACCCCTTAGCGTCCTAGAACCCTCGATCAGGTGCTCCCTCTCTTTTATTCCCGGCGCTCCCGTCGCTCTTTTTTTTCGTCTCTGCTACCCTCCCTCCCAACCATTTTTTCTTGCTTTATCGTCTTTCCCCTTTGGTCGTGAACCATAGACCACATTTGTTTTAATTTCTTCAGACCCTCCCCCGCCCCCCTGCCCTTTTGTTTTGAAACGACTCGGTTATCAACTTTTTTTCTGCCCCCGCCTGACCCACCATCCTGATCCCTTTTTCCTCCATGTTCCTTTTTTTTTGGCATTGTCAGCTTTTTATGCTAAACTTTTGGTAGCCAATTCCCCCCCATTCCTTCGCGTAAACTTAACCTAATTTTCTACATCAGAATTGCTCACCGAAGGCACTAGGTCCCTTTTTCCCCCGTTCCCTCCTCCCCTGTTGCCACTATTTGCTAGGCTTTCTTACGCTGAGAGCGGCGTGTCTAGTTCCCATTCTTCCAGCCCCTCTATGTCTGCCTCGTTTCTTCAGTCATCTGAACTTTTTTTCGTTTTCCTGACCACTAATGGTTCCGTCGTGCTTACAAGAACAAGTTTAGAGTTAGGTCCTGATTTCCGCTTTTTCTTTGAGTTGATTTGACTCTTTTCCTCCACCCTTCACAGTTGCCAAATTTTACCGATCTTTTTTTTTCCTATCTTTCCCTGACCCCCAAAGATTTGGATTTGACCTTTTTTGGCTCCTCCTGGTATACAAAACACCCTTTTTCCTTCTCTTTTTTTCTCACCGCGGTCGAGTGGAATATATGACTCAGCTTGTTTTTTTAACCGATCTTTTTGAACCTTCTCGATGCCCCCGAATTGACTCTGCCTTTTTCTTCTCACACGAGAACGATTTTTTTTGACTACCTTAACTTCGACCCCTGAAAAAGCCGGGCTTTGCATTTTTTTCGTTTTTATTCTCAAGGATGGGGCTCTTTTTGCTTACATCAGCTTGAAATGCGTCTCTTCCTCTTTTTCTCCGTCCACTATTTTCAGTCGATGAAGAAGGCAACGGCAGAGTTTTTTTACACTTTCTATTCTCCTTAAGAATGAGCCTAGAGTCTCTGCGCTCCCCCCCCCCCCCCCGCCTCCCTTTCCTCTTGGACGCTGGGTGTTTCCCGTACCGTTTTCCATTCCGCCTGGGGTCCAGTTTTTTTCGTCTCCTGATCGCGCGATGTAAACAACCATCCTTGAGTCTTCTCCAGGTTCAGCCTTCCGTTTCCCTAATGTTCACTAAGGGTGCCCTTGCAATCCCCTGCCCTTTTTTTTTTTGGCCCCTTTTTCAGATTAATATATAAGTTAGGTAGCAAACTTCAATCCTTTCTCTTTTCCCTCCCTCTCCTTTTGTTGTGTTGATCTCTTTTACCTATTTCTTTGCTCTCCATTATAGAGGACGCTCTGGCTTTTTTTTTCCAATTTTTCCCCCCCCCCACAAAAAAATTTCAGTGGATTTTTTTTTCCTGAAACTTACGCTTCTCCTACCCGGTCCTCGGGCCATGAGCATCTCGCTTTTTATCCCTCCTCGAGCCGCCTGACTAGCTTGCCCCCCGGCAGCCACCGTTTCTCAGGCAACACCCGACGTACCTCTTCCCTTTTTTGGTGGTGGTTGTCCTCCTCCGTCGACTCTTTTTTTCATTCTGCGCGTCCCTTCAGTTACCGCTGTCCCCCCGTTGGCACTTTCTGTCTCTTCGGACGGCCCATGACTTATCCCCTTCCTTTCGACGTATGATGGTACCCCCCCGAACGTTTATTTTTGTTCGTATCGGAACGCTTCCTAAAATTCTTTTTTTTTGCCTTGGGTTTCACGTTTCCCTCCTTTTGACTTGAGGCCGAGAGTTAGTTCCCGTCATCGGTTTCTCGTAGTTTTTGCTTATTTCTCTTTCCTCTTTTGTAGGCATTTCGGTTGCTTTAGCCTTTTACCACGCTTTTTTTCTCTTCTCAGAGTCCGTCACTATTCCGTTTTTCCCCCTTTGTTTTCCTCTTTTCTGTCTTTTTGCTACCAGGAGGCGCCGCAACTGGGATTTAGTTCAATAATCTGTTTTCGTCGATCTGGCTGACAGAGTTTGTGTATTTGAAAGTGTGTTTTCTTCTCCCTATTTAATTAAATCTCCATCAGCCTCCTACGCTTTCCCCAATCCCTCATTGCTCCCTCTTTTTCTTGGAAAGTTTGCACGAAGTTAAGCAAAGTATTTTTTCTTATTAAAACTTCAAGTCAAAGCTTCGCTTCCCTTATGTTCTCAGACAACCCAAGTCCGCTCGATTCTGTCCTCTATAATGGGACTATCGATTGCCCTTGAGGAAGAGTAAGACCCCCTATCCCAATCGTGGCAAGTGCTTATCTCTTTTTCCCGTTGCAGAGAGAGTCGTCGGTGTTTTTGTTCCTTTTTTATTCTATCCAATGTTTTACTCCTTCCTGTGTGATTTGATCGCACCCAGTGTCGTCCTACCTTGACAGATGCGTTGCCTTTCCCCCCTGCTTTTTTTCGCTTCCTTGTCTTGGTGGGTAAGCTGGGAATCCTATTTTTTTTCGTTTCCCAAATCACAAAGAATCTCTGGATTGCTTGTTTCGTTTTTTTTTCCAGTACGCGACAGGTGGTTTTTTCCCCCACTGACAGTTTCCAGTTGAGACTAACCGAGGGGATTCCAGCGGTTTGCGAACAGTATACACCTTTTCTGAGAGAGACCGAGCCTTGTCTTCTCCTGTTCTCCCGTTTTATTTCCCCCCCCCGATCGTAGGTGTCCCCCCTGAGCGCTGATGGGGTTTAGCGCAAGCATAGACTCCTTTTTCGTTTTACCCGACTGGTGGGCTCCTGTTTGTTTTTTTTTTCGTGCTTCCTCCTTGTATGCTAGGACTAGGCCATTGTCGCCCTCTCCCGAGTACCCCCTGAGGCCCACGGCGCTGTTTTCGATGTCAACAGTAGTTCTTTCTCTGCTTTCGACTAACTCCGAGTCAGTGAGATCTTCTCGATTACCCATTCCTATAAGATGGTCGACACTTTTCTCGTATCTCCTCTGCAGACCCGCGTTCGCGGAAAGACTCGGCACCTAACATTTTTCCATGCGCAATTCTCCGGACTTATAACCTTTTCTATGGTTCCTGGCTTCTTTTCATAACAAGCAGGCGAGCGTTCCGGGCTTTCTCCCGCCGCGTCCCCTTGTTCCTTGCTCAGCCATTGCAGCTCAAGATTTTTTTTTCTGCTCACTGATCTATCTCTTAAGGTCCCTGCGTGTTGCCCGCTTCAAAACTTGTCCCTGAATTTGAGCCACCCCTCCAGTGGTATTTAAGAGACAGCGGTCAGTAGGGAGTTCCGTTCTTCTTTCCTTGCCCCTTGCTTTTTGCTCTGGCTATTCAACATTTTTCTTTTTTAAGTTGCCACACTTTTGTTTTAGGGCATCGAGGTGAAGGCATCACTTTACCGCGCCCTTGTCTACCGATTTAATTACTTTACCCGGCACTTTCTGTCAGAACCTCCATCAGCACGCTCTGGCCTTTTTGCCTTCTTCCGGTACTGAAGTCCGAAACCTTCCCCCTTTTCTCTCTCCCTTCCCTATGATGAGAAGTGTTGGTTGTTTGCGGCTTAGCGTGACGTGTTGTTTTCTCCAACAACTGGACCCCGTTACCCTGTAGGCAGGACTTGGGCGAATTGAGTTTGACACCGTGACGTTTGCTTTCCCTGCTCGCTCCGTTGGAGCGGATGGTTATTTATTTTTTCCTTGCCCCTTCCGTGAAGGACTATGCTGACCCTACGGTTTCTCGTTTTCTTTCTTCCCGAGTTACGAAAACTCGTCCCTCTGATGCTCCTTGCCCTCCCCCGCCTAATCTTTTGCGGTTTGCGTTCCCTCTCAACTTTTTTTTGTGAGCGGACTCCCCTGATTAACTTCTAACAAGACCATATCATGGATTAACTTTACCTCCCCCCCCGTGTTTTTTCTTCGGTTCTGCGCGGGCTCTTATGCTCCTAATCTCGAAGTGTTGCCGTCGTGTTCTGCCCAAGAAGATCGGCTGAGTTCCTCCTTTGTTTCCGGGTCCATTCCTTCAGCCTCCGAGCTTCCGACGTTTGTCGATCAGACCGTCTCTTACAAGCGCGGATTCTTTTACAGTGGTTCGCTGTCGTTGTTTCTTTCTCTCCTAACAGTTGTTTTTTTTTGAGTCTGAGACCCCCTCCCTCTCACCAAGGATGCCCTTCTCAGAAGTGGAGCTTTGGTAAAGGATCTCTCCTTCTTTCTTTAACCCTCGTATCCGCTTTCCTTCGCATTCCCTTGTGTTTTCGTTTGTCTATTTCTAAGAAAGACGGGATTGAGCCCCCCCGCGTTTTTCCCCGCCCCTGCTTGCCGCGTCATCCTGCACGCCTTCCCCGTCCCTGACCCCCTTAGGGTCGTCATAGTGTTCATGAGATTGTTTGGTGGTTGCCCACCCCGTTTTTTTGCTTCGTCGGGGAGCGCCTTCCAAGATGGTATTGCTCCCCGCTCCTTCGTTAGATTGGCGGTTATTCCTATCCGTGATCACCTTTCTGGTATCGTTGTCTCCTCGGTCCCGACCTCCACGTCCACCCCCTTTTTGTCCCTCTCTCCTTCTGTTTACCTGAGGAACCTGGCCCTGATCCGCGGGCGAGATTTTGCGACTTCACGGTCCCCTTCGCAGTCGACTGTCAGCAGCTTTTTGTTTGTACGTTGCGATGCAATAATTCTCCTTTTCCTGTTAGAGACCCCCACCTTGCGCCCCTCCTCGTTGTCCGGTTTTTTTGCCTTTTTTTCTCACTCCGAATTTTACGAAAGGTACGAAGTATTTTTTTGTGTTCTCCGTGTCTTCCCGTCGTGTCTCTTTACTCTGAAGTCGATTTTCTCTGTTCTTTTGTTCGTCCGGTCGATTCCATAAAGGCCTGCTGTGTGCCCACCTTTTAAGACACCGGCTTGGAATTTCTTTTCCCTTGCCGGACGCTGTATGTTTTTCATGACCTTCAGGAACGAACCCCTTTTCCTATAGTTGACTCCCCCGGCCTCTCCCTTCGGTTTTTTTCATTCTGGACACGAAAAGTCGTTTCTCCCCGATCGAGCAGTCCTTTCCGCTGCTTCTCTGTTTTGGTAGCCTAAGATTCGTGTCGTTTTTTCCTCGTGCTTGTCCGCATTCTCCATAGCTTCCTTCATTCATCCCACCCCCAGGCCGGTGAGAAAATTTTTAGTTCTTTGTTGGTTAGTTGTTGAGAGTGCAGCCCCTTTCTTCTTCAGCGCTACCGTCTCAGACCCAGTTTCTTCTGGACCTTGTAGAACGGATGGAGTTAGAGCAGCCGTGCAGCTCGGGCGTCGTTTCTTTTTTCAGACGGGGCGCAGTACGTATGCACGTCTTTCGTCACGTACTCAGTGAGGGATATCGGTACTTCTTTCGCTTTTTTCTCTTGGCGCCGGAAACAATGGCCTTCCTCGCCCCCCCAGTTTCTGATTGCCTCGAGGAAATTGTTTTCGGCTGTTGGCGCGCACCTCGCCCCACCATCGTCTAGGGCATCACCCTATTCAGGTGTTGTTTTTTTTTTTTCAACGGCGCATACCCAGTTGTGCTCTTTGTCTTAATGAATGATGTCGCAACCCCCCCTATGGAATCCGCTTATTTCCGCTTTTGTTTTTTCCGCTTGTAGTTCAAAAGCTGACCCTTTTCTTTCCTCTTTCCCAGACAAAGCAATACAAGCAATCCGCTGGTGTTATTTGACCCTCTTTTTTTGTCCCCCTACGTGATAGCCCGTATTTTTCCCCCATGAGACCGGAATCCTTTTTTTCCTGCCCCTCTTAATGTGGCTCGGGTATGTCCTTTTTTACGGCGATCAACCAACACACTTCCTTAGATACTCACCTCAGTGACCCTTCACTTTTTTTCAGTCGTCTGCAATCGGGTTTTCCATCGTTCCTTTCTTTGCCTCTTTTCCCCTTTGTTCTTACGATGAATCGTCCCAGGTCTTTCCTTCTCTTATTCCCATATCTTTTTTTTCATTGACATATCGGGGACTTGTTATTCCACAGGAAGATTAATGTCCCTGGTACTTTTCCTGTTTTTTACCACGGGAGTAAGTGTTTTGTTCCCGAAACAACCCTTTTTTTATGCTTTTCTCGTCCATTTTTGCTGATTTTATCTTGATTTTTTTTTTCTCCCTCCCCCCCCCCTGTATAACAAACTTCCCCAAAAGATTTTTTCGATCTGACGAACTTTTCAACCCAATATTTTTCTTCCCATATCCCCGACTTTGGCATTCTCCTCCGTATTTCCCCCCCCTCTCTAGTGATGCGATCTCCCCCATATTTTCGGTTTCTCTCGCTTTTTTCCGCCGCCCCGATACTTAATATTTCGAGGCTACTCACCTCAACTTTCTTACCTTAAGCTCACGCTTCCCCCTCTCCCACTGAGTCCTCTGCTTAGGTTCCCCTTTCCTACTCAATTCGAAACCATGAACCGTTTCTTCCTTTTGTGTTTCTGTGCAAGTCGATGCTCCTGAAGGGTTCTCTCTTTTTCGTCGTCCGTCGAACGGATTATCTCCATTTTTTTTTCAGTCCAGTCCCCCTTCCTGGTATGTCACCGCTCGCAGTCCGTACGTAACGTCTCCTTTCTTTCTCCTGCGACAGCGAGTCTTTATTTCACCCCCTCAAACGCCCGCAGCCCAAGTACGAGCGTTGACTTCTTTTTTTCCTTTCTCTTGTTACATTCCCTCTTTTGTATCCCCAATGCTCGTTTTTCCCTCCCTTCCCTCGTTCGGACGCCACTTTTTTTTCTCCCCAGGCTTTCCCTTTTTTCCCGAGGGTCGCAACCGCTCCTGTTTCCAATTTTTGGTGCGACGTGGACCCTTCCTTCCCTCCCTAGCGTCCTATATCGTGATTACAACCCTTAAGAATGTCACTCTTCATTTCCCCCTTTGTGTGGAGAGAGCTGACAATTATTCGGTTGCCTCCCCCACTCTTTTGACCTCTTTCGTTTCCATTTTTGCCGTCTGCCCACTGGGCTTTTTCTTTTGGCTCCCTTAGTTCCTTCGATTTTTTGTTTTTTTTTTCAACTGAGCATCATCTCTTTTTCCATCTATTCTGTATCGCGACCGAGAATGGCTTAGACCAACGCTTTCCTTTTTCCGGTCTCCTTCAACCCTCTCTCTCCTTTTTTGTTCGTGGTCGGGTGGTTTGGTCGCAGAGAATCTTTCGTTTTTGGCAGATACGTTCCGCTGCTTTCAGCTATTTTCGTTCGTTCATTGACGGCCTTCCTGAAAGACTTAGACTCTTTTTCCTTTTCTTCTGTTTCCTCTCTTCTCCCCATATTTTTCATTCTTTTCCCCGGGGGGCGCTGCGCACATTCTCTTTTTCCCTGTTCGAATGAGGAGTAGCGAATTTTTTAGTCATACAGCATAGGTCTTCTTTAGATTGAGGCTTCTTTCGTTAGTCTTTTCCCCGTGTCTTCCTTTTCACCCTCACTCTTCGTGTCGATTTCGCAGCGAAGTAACTATTTCCTCCCCTTCTTTTTTCGATCGCCTCACTCGATTTTCTTTTTCCAGGAGGAGGCTCCCCCCAGTCCCCCTCGGGGATCTGTTTCTCTCACCGTCTCTTGTTTCGTCAAGATCGGTTTTTTCTCTTGTGTTCCTATTTAATCGTTCCCCTTTTGGTTTTTCTCTAGCACTCTCCCCTCTGCACCTTCCCCTAAGCCCTCTCGCTAATACCTTAAATTTTTTGCCTTGTCCTTATGCCACTTATTCTCCCCCTTTTACCCATCGAGCGCACGACATCTTCCGATTGACGTTTTCCCCTCAAGTCTCTTCGTGAGCTCTCCGTTTTTCGTTTTTATCAAAGCCGCTCTTCAGTCTTAAAATCGCCCACCTTTTTGTTACATGTGCTGGCCTGTCCACTATGGCCATTGTGCTACGGTCTTCGTTGTAGTCTTTCCTCTTTTAAATGAGTGGATGTTTAATGCTTTTTCTTTTATAGAAAGTTTCGCTCCCCCCCCCCCCCTCTTCCCGACGAGGTCCTACTCCCGTTTTCAGAACTGTTCTCGTGTGTTCAGACTTTGCGCTACTTTTGTCGTCCCGAGAGTTCGTTCCATTTCCCCCTCCATCTCGGATTTTTTTCTGGTGTGCGGGCGCAGATTTTGTCTTTTTGCGATGTTTAACTACCGATTCTTCATTTGTCCGATCCAGCTTGTCCCGATGGTTGTCTAACCTTTCGTCTTTCCATAACCTGACTCTAAGCTTTTTTCCTGATTCCTCAGGTTATCACTCTCTGGCCCCGAGTTTCTCTAGCTCGACTCATGGGGTGGCCTTTGTTTTTCTTCCCAAGTCAGCGACGAATGCCGTTTCTCTTCCCTCGCCTGGTTTTTCCTAGTTCATTTCCCGTCTCTGACCTCGTACAGGCTTGAAGACCGACTCCCTTCGTATTCCCCTGACCACGTGCGCGTACCTGCTGAATTTTCGGCCTCTCTCTACGAAGACCGAGTTCTTTGATTTCCTCTCCCCCACTTTTACGGTGCCCAGAATTTTTTGTCGAACAGGGCGGACGCGTCGTGAGCGTCGTCCGCCGTCTTTTCCCGCCCTTCCCCACTAACAGATTGCGCCACTCAATGGCCTTTTTTTCTTTATCACAGAGTCATGGTCGGAGGATTCCCTCCCATTGCAGTTGAGCGGCCCCTCTTTTTTCCCCACGCCTTGACGTTTGGAGCGCTTTTTTTCTTTCGGTCCATCTGTCGAGACTTGCCGATCTGGCAGTTCTTTTTTTTTGCATGCACTGGTCTCCGTCAGTGAGCGCCTTCGTTCCTTTTTCCTCGATTTCCCTTTTTCTTAGTTATTTCCTTGTTCGCTGAAGGCACTTCCCTCTGCGATGGGCCCTTCCCCAAGCCTTTTTCTTTTTCTTTTTGCCTCCCAAGCTCCGTTGACTTTTTTTTTAGATTCCTTTTTCAAATCTACGCGCCCCGGTAGACTTCGTTCGCCGCGTCTGCACCCTTTTATCCTCCAGCCGCCTTTGCTGACTTTTCTCGACGTGCGGCAGAACTTTACTACGGTCGCGAGCAAGGCGTCCGCTGGGGGGTTTTTGTATACCGTTTGATATTTCGCTTGATTGGCCTTCAGAAAACGGCCCAGGCATACCCTTTTGTCTTTTTCTGACTGCGACGTCGTGGCCACTGTTTTTCTCTCGCGTCTTGATAGGTCTTGTTTGATTTTTTCTACCCGTGTTGCTACAGTGGAACAAGTCCGTTGAATTTTCCGAGGCTGACCCCGACCTATTCTTTTTTGTTGGTTTTTTTCTCAGTGGGTATTCTTCAGTTTTCGACAATTTCACCCGAATTTCTTCTGGCCCAATCACCCGCCTATAAAGTATTTCGTGGGGCGACTATCCCCTATTTTGAGTGAGCTACCAGTCTATAAACAGGCTTCCCCGACCATTTAATTTGATGTTTTTCCCGTACTTTTTTCCCAAGACAAGATAGTTGGTAAGACTTGCTAGCGGGCTGTTATTCTCGTCTTTATCTCGATTGGGACTTTTTCTGGGTTCCCTTCTTCGAGAATCTGGATTTTAAGGAGGGACTTTTTTCCATCCACTTCTCAAGACCGCGATGATAGCGGTTTGATAGCTTCTCTAATGGAAAAGCGAAAAAGGCTGCTGCTTTGTTTTCCGGTGGGT
>Ga0179591_1350306_pt1 | contig 23061 bp, 36 predicted proteins | sample CZOMad2_1_08_16f_FD_182891 | JGI IMG/M metagenome (GOLD analysis project Ga0179591, IMG submission 182891) | Vadose zone soil fungal communities from Angelo Coast Range Reserve, California, USA - CZOMad2_1_08_16fungal (PacBio error correction) | ecosystem: Environmental > Terrestrial > Soil >... | reverse complement strand
GTGAAAACTTCGTTTCCCTCTGACCCTGTTTTTTTTGACGGACCCCATCTTTTACCTTTTTTTGGTCGCCCCAGGCTTTTCTGCCCCAGACCCCCAAGGTTCACCCTTGTCCTTCCACGAATCTTGTTATGACGGTCCGGATGCGGACTTTTACCCCTATGTTTTTTAATCTGATCCCCCGTCTCCGCAATTTCCCCCACAAGGAAACCCGCCAATTTGGTCTGCCTCTCAACTCGTCTCTTTTTTTGTATCAAGCGGCCCCCCAACCTCCCTTCCTACCCGCCTTTTACGGTGTGTTGTTTTAATATTTCTGTCCCCCATTAGACGTCTTCCGCTTTTTTTTGAACGCCTCCGACCTTCCTTTTGTTTCCCTTTTTTTCCTGCTTTTTTTGTCCTTCCCAAGCGTTTTCAACCACGTCCCTTTGTTTTGCTGTTTTTTTATGCAGCCCTTAAAACTAGTTTCGTTTCACCTTGATCCCTTCCCCACTATTCTGTGATGACCGCTCTTCAATCCCATGTCATGTCCGGGATTTTTCACTGAGGGTCCCGTTAACAACCCAATTTTAATCCCGTTAGTCCTGACTCTTTTTCCCAGTTAAGGCCGCAACCGCACCCAAGCCCCGTGGCCCCTTTTGCCACTGCGGCCAATAGGCGGCCTTTTGTACCCATGGGAATCCCCCACCCTTCAGGCCCGGCACCGCAATTTTTTTTTGGAGTTTTATTTAATCCACCCCACCTCCCACTGTTTTTTTTTCTCCCGCCGAACTTTTTGACGGCACTCCGCCTCCCGACTTCGTCCCTCCCTAGGACCCCCAAAACCACCTTGCCGTGTCAGACCCCTGATTGCAACATTTATTGGCAAACACCCTTATCCTTGTTGTCGTCCTTCATTTTGCGTCGGCTTTTGTTTGCTTTGCTGTGGGCGACCTTCAACTCCCCCCTCATATTGTCCGCTTGGTTTAGGATTCGTACTGGTCAGCCCTCCGCTCTGTTCACGTTTTTTTTTGCAAAAGACGGTCACTGGAAGAACAGTCCCTCTCATAGTAACCTGATCCCCGGGCAATTTGTATTTTATGCTGAGCTTTTTTTTTTTCTTTTCACCCATTTAGGTGAACTACTTTTTTTAATACCAGGGGGCCCAAACCCCATTTTCGACATCCTGCCTGTCAAAGTGGATTGGTCGTGTCCCAGTTTGGGCCCGAGTGGTCCACCTTTGCCCCTCCTGTTGTGGTTGAATCCCCCAGGTCCACTTTCCCCCTTCCCCTGAATTTTTTTCCCTTCCTTTCCTTGCAAAAAATCCCACCTCCCATTGTTTCAAATTGCCCACCCGACAGGTCTTACTGGTCCCGCGCGTATACAGCGGCCTGTTCCCCCCTTTTTCCCAGTTCTTTCACATTTCCCCCCCTGCCTGTTTGGACGTTTTAAGGCAAGCCTGCTCTACCCCCGCGATTCTGGCGCATCGTGTTATCCAACCCTTGTCTTTGCCTTTTTTGTTTTGCCCCGCCACCCCCACACCCGTTTCACAGGAAGCATGACCAAGGTTCAATCCAAAAACAAACCCCCCACATTCACCCCCTGGTGCACTTTCCCTTTTCCACAACAAAGCCGGCTTGTGACCAAAAAGGGGATCAGATAAAAATACCCCCTCCCCGCTTTTATTTTTCCCCGAGTCCCATCTTTGACCCCCGTTAACCCCTCGCCGATCCACATTTCTCCAAGTGCCCGCCGTCCCACGCCCCCCACGGACCGCAATGTCGGCCCCTTCAAGTTTTGTTTTTTTCTTTTTTTCCTTGACTCCTTTCCCTGGTTGCAAGGTGAACCCCCTCTTTCCCCCCCCCACAGTTTGCAAAAGTAGCCTAGCCAGCTCCCATGGCAACACAAATTCTCTTCTTCTCCCCTTGTTTTTCCTCCGATGACATTGGGGGCTTTATGTCTTTTTTTCTTGTTTGGGCCTTTGCCGGGTCCCTTCGTGAGCTCCCCTTTTTTCAAGCAGGGGTTTCCCCCGGCTTCCGAACATTGGTCCATATATCACCCCGTTTGGCGTTCCGGTTGATGTAATTGGTGGCTGTCTTCTGGCGTATTGTTTTCGATTTTTCTATGCATCTTTTTGCGTCATCAACTGTGCGTCTTTTCCTTGTTTTATTGCGTTCTTCCCTATTTTTTCTTCCATTGGTGACGGGCTTTTGAACCTTTTTCCCTTTTTTTTCTTTACCTTTTGTAATTTCGGCCCCTGCCTTTTTTTTACATTTTGAAAACTTTTTTGTTTCCTTGTGGATTTCAGCTGGCGTCCCCCTCATTTCACGATTTCTGCACTTTTTTCTCCCTTTCTTTATTTATGTTAACAACGGCCCCTTTTTTTTGATCCTCTCTGCTGGCCCGGTTGCCTTCAACCCGGAAGCTTTTTTCCACCCGTCGGTTTTGGCTTTTTTTTTTTCCCGCCCACCAGTTTTGGCGCTGGGTTGATTTTTTCTTTGGCATTCTTCTTCTTGGCTGTGACACGTTCCGATTCCAATCCCTTTCGCAAGTATCTGCTGGACCGATACCCCCTGAAAACTTTTCCCTCCGGTAATTATGTTTGATTTTTCATGGTTCTTGTTGGATGCGAATTTCTCACTTTTTCCCACGAACCCACACCTTTGCCTTTAAATGGATCTTCTTTGTGCTTTCATTTTTACTATATTTTTCTGTCTTCCCTTGACGCTTTTTGCCCCCCGTGGTTGACCCTACAACAGGTCTTTGGGGGTTTTTTATTTTGGTCTTCTCTAATACTACATTTTCTATTATGTGTTATTTTTTTTGTTTTTTTTCGATAATCAAACTGTCCCTGTTCCCCCCCAGCTCGACGCACCTCTTGACCCGGGGCCCGAGCCCTTTTAACCCGTGGTTTGCAAAGTCTCAAATCCTGTTTTTTTTTTTTCCCCAGTTGTTTTGGTTTCTCGGACTTCCCTTTTACAGTCTTTTTTGTTGAGTTCCATGATTTTGGCCGTCCTTCTTATCGGTTTTGTTTGCCTAGAACCAGTCTTTGCCTTGCCCTTTCTGGTTGTGTGGACTTATCACCCTTTTTTTAGTTGGGTTTGTTTTTAATGGTTTATTGGGAACCTATTTTTTCAACAAGGCCGTGCATCTATTGAACCCTGGGCCACTGTGTTGTTAATCCATCCTCTTTTTTATTTTACTGATTGTTTACCTTTCTTTACCGGTCCCCCCAGTTCACGATTTCGAAATTCAGGCATGTCACTGTTTAGTTTTAGACCCGTCCTTCCACTCCCCTCCTGCTTTGCTTTCTGGTTTCTTTTTCACCCGAAACTTTTTTTTGCTGCAATTCCCCCACGCAACACGAAGTTCCCACATTACCGTTTAACACCATGTTACTCTTTCTGGTGCCCAAAATCATGCCCCCACTTTACGTCGGTTGTTCCCCCTTTCCCCTGATTTTATTGCGGTCCCAAGTGCCTGGCGAGGACATTATACCTCTCTTCACGCTATAATTTACTCTTGCTCGTTCGTTGTTTTTTTGAACACGAGTTTTTTCTCCCCAGGACAATGCTTCTTGTCCGTCTCCTGGACTTGGGTTTCTTGGCTTGTTGCCTTGGGTTTTTCCCTTTTAACTCCCCCTTTCTTTGGTTTTTTTCCACAAAAACCTGTTAAAAAACTATTCAGTATCTCTTCGGGAAATTCACCCTGAAAATTTTTCTTTTTACCTACCGGTAGTTGTCAACTTGTTTGATCCCCCCAGCCTGGTCTTTTTTCATCCCTACTGTGAATTTTTATTCCTTTTTCTTGAGTTCACTTTTTTCGACCACCTTCCCTTTTTTTCTCTTTCTCTCCCCTCATCTTGGTCGTTGTTTAAATTTCTCATTGTTTTGCCTAGTTTTTTTTTAATCCATTGTCGATCCTTACCCCACTCTTTCCTCCTCCCGGGGATTCGAATCGGCGTCCTCCGCTTCAGATGAATTTTTTGTATTAATCGTTGTGGGAAGGGATGCGCTTGTGTATAGTATTGTGGTATTGTCGTCCCTCCCTTGTTTCAGCTGTTCAACCACCATGTGCTGCCCTAGGACGTTGTTTCCCCTCCCCTTTTTCTCATCTTTGTGGTTTTTTTTTCCCTCCTAATTTCTTGGGTTTGCGGATTCGGTTTGTTTTGGCTTTTCCAGAAGGTATCCAGGGCTGTTGTTCGCCGCTTTGCAGCTTCCCCTTGGATCCTGTCTGGTGTCGTTTAATTACAGCTCGGCCCGGTGCATTTGTTCGTTTTTTGCCCCCAATGACGTTTAATTTCCCGTGCCTTGAGCTTTGTCTATGTTTTTTTAGCTCCTATTCTCCTTTGCTTCCAACCCATTTTCAAGACGAGTTTCTTTTCTCTTTCTCTTTCTCCAGGTAGTAGATGATGTTCTTACCCTTGATTTCTGCCCCAGTACCTTTTTACCTGATGACTGAAGTCCGATAGGCGTCTCGGTCAATCGCCATTTTTCCCATCAAGTACTTGCAACCCCCTTTAATTCCAGAAGCGACGTGAGTGCTTGTCCCCCCTCCACCCTGCAGGCCTTGCAAGCTCCTGTCGTAGGACCCTCCCCCCTTCATTAGGAGACCCCCCTTTATGAAACGTTTCCCCGCGGGGCCGGCCAGGTAGTGGCAACCCAAACCCTCGGTCTTTGAGCAAACTCCCCACCTTTCTGACAACGCTGGAAGAATTTGACTTTTTTCCCCTCCACGAGAGTTCTGTTTTTTTGTTCCGGCAACGGGGGACGTAGCGCTAGCCGCTGCACCATTTCTTTTCTGCCAACGTCCCTTTTGTATAAAGGTCCCTCTTCCGCGTATTTTCTCGAGTTTCCCCCCCCAGGTTATGGCGATGCCTACAACCCTGATGTCTTCGCCATTTTTTTAATCAGACCCCCCCCCAACCCCAACCCTCTTTGTAAACCCTCCAAAACCCCCATTCGGGTCCCAATGGTGCTCAAAACCTTTCGTCGATGATGAGAGGTCTGTTCCAGTTTTTGACAACGGAATTCGCGTTGAAGCCCATGTTTGTTTTGCTTTACCAAAAGCCAGTTGATCAATCGGCTGCCCCCTGTCTGATCCGGGAGTGCTCCAGGAATATGTACACTCCTTAACCTTCCTTTCTTCCCAGACAGTTTTTTTCCCCCCTATATTCTCCCCCCCCCTTCCATCTATTCCTCGGTGCTAGCCCGATTCGCGGGGCAACACCCCCATTCTTACCTTTCAGGGACCTCTCTCCGCTAGCCTTTCTAAGTATCTTTTTCCATTTGGCTGGTGGTTGGGGACCCTTTTTCTTTTCATCTCCTATTTTTTTTTTGTCTCAAATCTTTCCATTTTTTCCCCGACGGGAGGTTGCTGTTGATTGCGTCCTACGTTGAGTGGCCCACCCCGCTCACCCTCACCCATTCCTCTTTGCTGCGCAGCGTTTTACCCTGTTTTCAAGGGTTTCATTTCATCTAACGTCGGGGCCCCCTTCAAACCAAATTTCCCCCTTCGTTATAATTTTCCCGTCCCCTTCAAGGCCTCTAAACACAGACCACCTTTTTGCAAATGTGGCCCAGTTGTGGACTCGGAATGAGACTTCCCATGAGGATTTCACCCCCTACCCACCCCCCGGAAAGGGGCCCCCCCGGTTTCGCCTTACTCTCCCCCTGTCACAGCGCCCCCCAACACGGGTTTCCGCACCACTATTATCCCCCCCACGAGTCCTCCCCCCTTCTTTTTTTCCTTTCGGTGCTTTTCTTTTTTGTCAAAACCACACGTGGGGACACCTTTCTTCCAGCCATTTCCTGCCAAACACGCACTCATTGGCGGCTTGGTTTTTTTCGTCAGCTTTCGCCCCCTTTTCCTAGCGCCCCCCTCGTTTCCAAAATACAAGTTTTGTCCACTCGATCTTCTTTTGTTTTATTTTGAGTTTCCCCGAGCATCCTTGGTCTTGTTTTTTTTGGTTCCAAGGGCCCTGTTAACCGATGATAGTACTCCCCCCCCCAAGGCCAGGCTCCCCCCCTTGTGCTAGGAGGCTTTTCCCTTTCTGTGGAACATTTTGAGGAGATTTTTTCGCAAGTGCCAACCAGTGTGGCCGGTACGAATACGTTTTTCAGTCGCATGGTACGATGTGCCTTTTCTGCTTTTTTTATTCCTGGGTTTCCTCCGGATGATGTTCAAAACCACAGTGAATCAAAGTCTCACCGCGACTCGGACGGCCCCCGGCAACCCCCTCCCTACCCCCATTTTTTTCTTCACATTACCCCCAGCCCATTGCTACCCCTGTCGGCCGCTTTTTTTTCCTAAGTGCGTCCCCCTTTTTCCCCCTTCAGCTGCTGAAACCCAAACGCCTTGAACCCACTCCATTTTTCCAAAAATGTGTTTTTTCGAAAATGGTGGCACACACCTTGACGCCTTTGCTGCCGTGACTTCTTGTTTTCAATGTTTTTTACAACCAAATGGCGTGCTATTCACGTCCCCCCCCCCCCCCAGTTTGGCCTGCAGGGTTACTTTTCCACCCCCGTTTCAACCTACCCCCCCCATAAAAAACCCCCCAACAAAAGGGCCAAACCGTAATTTTCCACAACAAGGTCCCCCTTTTGCTAAGAAAAATGGCTGTGTCCTTTGAAATTCCCCCCTTGCCACTGCTTTTTTCCGTTGATTCTCCCCCTTTGCCAGCTCGCCATTGAAACAAACGTCCGATTTTGACTTAGCAGTGTCCCCCAATGGTAGTTCCCCCACTTCCCCCCTTTTTGATATTTTTTCCCCCTGTCCTGTCGAAAACTTCCCTTTTGCTGTTTTCCCATTTTCTTCCTTTAAGACCTTAGGAAGTTTTTTGTTAAAGTCTTTTCCCCCCCCCCCAAGTCCACCCCCCCATTTTGGACCGGACTTTGTTTACGTCCCCCCCCAACAAAGGAGGGGCCCCCCAAAAATTGGTCCCAAACCCAAAACCCATGTCCTCTTTTTTTTTCCCCCTTTTACGTTTTTTTTTTTGTTTTTCCCTTCCCCCGTCTTTTTGGGATCTTGCTATGGCTCTTGCTTTGGGCTCTTGTTTAAACTTCCTAATGGGGAGGCTTCCTTCCCCCCGAACGGAACCGCCCTTTTGTTCATTCGGCCCCTTTTGTCGGTCCCATCATTTTGTTTTTTTTTTTGTTTCAACTGTTTCTTGGGCTGTTTTGTTTGTTTTTCTGCTCTCGGCTATTGTCTCCTTTGGCCTTTTTGCAAACCCCGTTTCGAAACCTTCACCCGAGGCGTTCAGGTGTTCTTTATGCTATAATTTCTTTCAGCCGGCTGATTTTTCACCTTTTTACGGGATTTTTTTTGAAAAATTTTCAATTGGTTATTTTTACTTTTTGAATTCTGTTTTCCCCTTTGCTTTTCTTGCCCTTTGGGGTTTGTTTTTTCCGGCTTTTGGCAGCCCAATGACTTTACCGAGGGTTGCAGTAGCATCTTTCCTGTGCTTCGTTATTCTTTATTTACGTCCACAGTGCACTTTCTTTTTCCTTTTTTGTGAAGTTGCCTCATTTTTCGGCACTTTCCCCCGCTTGCTTTTCTCGTCTTTAGTGTTTTTTCCCTTCTTTTTGTTGAGGTTTCCGTTTTCTTGACCCTGGTGTTGTGTTAATTTTCGGCGACTTCTTCGTTTTTTGTGTGTTTGGATTGAACCCTTTCCTCCCTGGCTGTAGTTGGCTACTTGGGCCCCAAGGTCCGGACCATTGTCTGCTTTACCCCCCCCCCCTTGCTTGGATGTCTTTTTCCAATGGTGTTCCTCTGGTTGCTTTTTCGCATTCCCTTTTGATTTTCCCCCCTAACCCCCCAATGCTCTTCCTCTTGCCTCTGGCTTGGCAGTTGGTTAAGAATTGCTGAAGTGTTCTTTTTTTCCGTTCCCCTCAAGGGCGGTAGGCCCTCCTACTCCTCTCCTCCCCCCCTGGTTTCCCTGTCTTTCTTGGGTATTTTGTTCCCGCTCCTGTTATGCAGCGGACTCTCGACGCAATTTGAAAAAATTGGCTTTGCCCGTAAAATATTGGCGTTTCAACCTGATCATTTTATTCCTTTTTCCACTTTTTTTGTGTTGGTTCTGCTTCCGGTCACAAGTCGATTTTTGTAGTTACTTTCGTGGGGCAAGTTTTTCGGTGTTTGGAACCCCCCGCCCCATCTTTTTTTCGGGCCCTTTCTGGGTTGATTGTTATTCTCCCTTTGGGCTTGCCCCCTGTCTTGTGTGAATCTCATTCACCTTTCGGGGCCTCTTTCTTTGCAACCTGGGTCCTGGTATGAGTCCTTTCTGGTTACTTTTTTATTCTAACCTCTTTTGCCCTTGTTTTAAAACGGTCCCTCCGTTCGTCACCCGGTCCTGTACCCCTACTCCAGGGACAGCGCCGGTTTCTGCCCGCCATTTTACGCCTTGCTTTTTTTTTTTTCGTCCCCCGTTAAATTTTTTCTTTGAAACCAACCCCCCCCCTCGAATATGTGTAAACACCATTCCCTTGATTGCAAAAGTAATGGTTTTGCACCCGCCTTTTTCCCTCTTTTTTCACTTTCTGCTTTTTGGTCAAGGCTGGAGTGTTCCAAGATAGAATTGACCAATTATATCCTTCCTCGGTTGCGGCGTCGTTGTTTTTTTGCCGGGTCATCCCACACCGGTTTCTTGCACGCGTCTTTGTTCCTGGGGTTTGGACCTTTTTTTTCCCTTAAAATAATTCGGTGGTCATACCACCATTCGTTAACTATTCATTCCATTCTCCTTTCGGTTCTTCATCCTTAATCTTGCTCGTGACTTCCCACCAGTTTCCTTGGTGCTTCACCGACTTTTTTTTCCCACTTCAGACCCCTGGAATTCTACTGGAGACTCCCGTCTTTTTTTTCCACGTTCCTTTTCGTTTCATTCTTCTTGTCCCCTCGTGGTGTTCACTGGGGGTTTATAGTTTAGCTTGTTTTTTTTTTTTGGCTCGTGTTTTACTGAATTGCGATCATCCCCCCCCAAAAATATTATCGACCTCTCTCGGTCCTCGTTCCAATACGGATTTTAAGGCTTCCTTTTGTATTTGTTCTGGAAAGGTCTCGATGGTTGGCTCTTCGTTTTTAAGCGCCCCGTCGTGCCCCGTTGGTCCCCAAAAAACCCCTGTTAGTTCTATTTTTGACTTCCTTTCTCTTTCTTTGGCTTTTTCCCCTCTTGTGGGTTTCGCTCTATCGTAGGGTTTTTCCGCCTTTTTCTTTCGTTTTTTATGGTTTCCTCCCTTTTTTTATGATTTGTCCCTTGGCCGCCGCAGTTTAAATTGAGGTGCCCTTGGGCGTCACCTGCAGTTTTACGGGCTTCTTCTTTTTGACTGTCGGTTCCTTCCGCTGTGGTTTTCGCCTAACGTTTTTTCTATTTCTCTTCAAATTTCCCCTTTTTTCAGAACGCACCCCTTTTTTCTTTTCCTCCGTTGTTTTTTCAGACTTGCTCCCCTTGTTTTTTGAACTTATTTTTTTCCCCTCAATTCCAAAGATAGGCCCGAGTATCGTTTCCACTCCCACGGATAATTCTTTTTCCTGCGGAAATATTCTTTTGGGATCTCCGTACGTCGCCTATTTATTCCTAAAGACCCCCTGCCTCCCGGTCTGGACTCAACAAACTGCCTGTTCGGGTTCCCCCCCCGTAATTCAACAAGGACCCCCCCAGAATCGCAAACACCTTTTTTTTCCATTGACTGAGACGTACAAAATGTCCCCCCCCTCTTGAAGCTTACTGGGACCCCTTTTCCTTTTTTCCCTGAGTTAGGACTCCCATTTGTTTTTGAACCCGGCAAACGCGTCTTTTCTCTAAAAAGAATGAGCATCCGCGCTGCCACCTTGACCTAATCGGAAGCTCCCCGCCGCCGTCCTTCGACTTTGGACGCTTACTTTCCCTTCTTTGGACTCTCGCAGTCCTACACCCCTGTATTCACACCAAAAAATAGTGCACACCCGTAAAACCGATTGAGGCCCCCAACTGCTAAAGGCCGACACCTTTTTAGTGAATTCTATTTCCAGGCCCGTTTATCCTTCCCGCGCCATGTTGTTGTCAGCAGAAACGTAGTTTACCTTTTTGATCGTTAAGATGGTCCTTTGTACATTCCGGATTCCAGGACTGTTCCCCCCCTCTGGTTCCCCCCCCCCCCCGCCCTGATTTTCAGGCTGCAGGCCAATGTCCCCCCCCTGGCAAAGCCTCCCAAGGGGCACCTTCGCCCTACGCGTGCTTATCAATTCTCCTCTCCCCCCCAACCATACGAGCCGAGGTCCTTCCCCATATAAGATGTCCTTCGCTAGTCCAGGGCCTTTACCAGCAATCACTACACCGTTTACCTCTCAAGTCTTGGGGGTCCTATTTGTTTTTAGTTGTCCCCTCTTCCCTTCCTTTTGGTTAGCCCCCCTCAAAGTGCGGTGTCCCCCACAGTAGAAGAACATCCCCCGCCGGATGTCCTGGAAGTCCACCCCCTTTTCTTTACCTTTTCTTCTTTCTTGCCCTCCCTGGGTGTTGCCCTTTTAAACCAAATTGCAACATCGCCGCCAAGAGCTGGAGCCCCGCCGTCCCTCATTTACAAATGACCAAGCCGTTTCCCAGGTTTGTTATATTTTTCTTGTGAAAATGAGGGGTCTTTCCCCAATAACCAATTTTTCCCCTTGCCCGGCAGATTCTTGAGGACCAACGCAATCCCTAAGTTTTTTTAACAGACTTTTTCTTTTTTTTTTTTTTTTCCAAACCAGCCGATTGACGCCACACGCAGTCCCTCCCGGCTCTCTCTCTCCCTCGCCACCCCCCCCATGGTACCCCTTATTGCCCCCATTGAACCTGCGTTGTTGCCCCTTTTTCAAGTGCTTTCTCTTGTGCATTTGCCCTGTCTCCCCGTCCTGCCCCCATCCCCCCCTCCCCTTTTGACTAACGGATGTCTTTTTCGTCTGCTCTATTTTTTTTTTTTAAAGTCCACCCTTTTTACTTTCCCGAAATGATGTCCAACTGCTCCAGAGCCCTGCTTTGAGGGCTGCTTTTTTTTGTTTTTTTGATTGTAAGGGGATCCAATTCCTTTCCCCCTCCCTCCCTTTTTCGTCTTTCCCTCCGGTTCAAAGTCCCTCGTGGAGCTTCTTGCTTGGCTTGTCTGGCCAGGGACTCCCCCAGGTTCCCCTCGACGCCGCGGAATGTCTCGGCAAAACATCCTGCCCTCCCCCCCTTCGCTCTGACCATAATTGCTTTAACGTACCTGTTACTTTGTGGATAATTCCATTTCGGCTCTCTCCTAAAACCCTTGTCCCCTTTGGACCCCCCCCTTGCCCAAGATCTCTCAGCGTTTTTTCGCCTTGCGTGCCCTTTAAAACCTGGTTGTTTTTGGCTTGCACAGCGGCCCAAAGGGGCCCAACCCAACCCTGTACTGTGAAAATTTTTCGGACCGGCTCCCCTTTTCCCCCCCTCCACCACGGAAAAAGTTCAAGTCCGAACCTTTTTCCCCCCCCCCCACAAACTCCCCCGGCTTCCCTCAAAAATGATGCGCGCATGGCATCAGGCTCTGTTTATTCTCCCTGATTTTTCCACCATTCGGACCCTCGCCGAGAGCCTCAATTAGCAGAAACCTGGCCCCGCCCCTAACTGGTCATCCCTGTCGGATATCAGTCGTGGTATTTAGACTGCCGCTCCCGTGAGTTGATTGGTACCATCTGGAACCCCAGCAACCTTCGTTGCCCTTTTTCTCAACCAATCAAAAAACTCTTCCCTTCTTTCCTCCGTTTTGGTTTTGTTGAGTTGCGTGGCTTTTTTTTCCTTGGTTGGCTGTGAAGTTTTTTCCCCCTCCTTTTGCTTTCTTGCGCCTCCAGCCCCTCTGGCTTTACATTGGCGCGATAAGTCACGTTGGTCCAGTGGTTCTTTTTTTACCCCGTTTTCCTTGTGCTTGCTAATTTTCTCTCCCCCTTCTTGTTTTTTTTTCGTATGGTTCTTTTTCTGTTCGTCATCAACGAGTTTTTTCCCAGGTTGTGTCTCATTTTTGAAGAATTTCTTCACTCGTGCTTTTTTTGCCCCTTTTTACTGAAATTTTCACTGTTTGTGTATTTTCCTTTTTCGCAATTGACTTAGTCCCTTCCCCTTCTGGTGAAAACTTTTTGGTTTCCCTTTCTCTTCGTCTCAGCAGCAGTTTTCATTCCCTATTTTTGGCCGGCATTGCATTTTGCTTTTTTCGCATTCTTTCCCCCTTTTCCCCCTGTCCCGGCCCAATTGATTTCATTATCCTTTTTGTCCTTTTCTATTGGGACGGTGCCACTCTTGCTTTTTCCCTTGACGTCTTAAGGCTTTTGTCTTTTCATTTGACTGACCACCCCGTTTTCGTTTTTTTGTTTTTTGCGTTTTTTTTATTTTTTTAACCCTTCGTTCTTCTCCTTTGGCCAGGTCTTTTCATCACCGGGCTGGTGGCCCCTCGCCCCAGTCCTCCCACTGTGGCCCGCCCCTGGATTTTTTTAGTGCTGTCGACAAAATTTCGGGTTTTTCTACTTTTCTTCTGCAGTCTTCCCCTTGAAAAATGCGCCAATCCCTCCCCTGTCTGGGCTCTGGTTTTTCCCCAAGTTTTCCTTTTTTTCCCTATTCTTGGTGTCAACTTTTGTTTTCCCCCCCCCCCCCGTTGTGGGCCCCCCCCAGGGGTGGCCTTGGTTTTTGAAGTGGGCTCCGGGCCTACCCTCCCATTTTATGCACCCCCCCATTTTTCCTTTGATCTTTTTTGCACTGGTCTTTATCTTTCTTTTTCGTGCGCCAATTTGTTTCTGACCCCCCGGCCCTTCCTTGACACGGGCGGCCGCTTTTTACTTTTTCTTTGGTTATGCCCACTGTTCAAAAAGGTCACCTCCCAATTTGTTTGGTTTCTCGTTAATACTGTTTTTTCCCCTCCTTTGAGTTTTCGTTTGGATTCCTTTCGTTGGTAATCCTTTCTTTCCCCTTTTGCACACGTTTTGGGTTTTTTTTGGATGTTTTATTCTCCTCACTTTTGGAGGGCCCCCCCCCCCCCCTCCTGTTTCATTGTGTCATTCCCATTTCCAAAACTTGCCTCTCCTTCAAAACTGGGAAAATGATTCTTATGGTCCTTTTTCCTTTGTTTTCTTCATTTTTTCTCCCGCTTTGTGTCCCCGCGTTTATTTTCCCCTTTCCTTGTGACCCTCTGTCTCACCCCGGCCTGTTCCCGGCCTTTTGCCGCAGTTTCCCTCCCTTTTTTTCTTAAGCCTTCTTTTTTGATTCCGTCTCCTTTTTTCATCCAATTTTTTTATGTTGTCCACCTCAAAAGCCCCCCGCTACCCATTGTTTTTTTTACCACCGACCACTCTTTGATCCCATGCAACCCCGCCTAGTTCTTTTACCCCATGTGGTCCCGCGTCCGTTTTTTGGGACTTTAATGGCGACGGAGCCTCCCTAGCCGGACGATTCTCCATTCCTTCCTTTCCTTTTGCGTTCCGTATTTGATTGTTTTTTGCTGGTATAAAACTGGACGACCAGGTAGTTTGCTTTGATAGTCCCTTTTCTTTTCTTTTTCCCCTTCCCTGGTTTGACAGCCTTTCCCCGGTGCTGGATTCCCCCACCACTCGTCCATTTCCTGGATCCGTTAGGGTTTAACGTTACCCAAGCCTCCCCTCTTTTGAACCCCCGTTGTCCCCCCTTTGTTTCTTTCACCCTCCCCAATTTGGGTTTTTCCCCTTCTGGTATTTATTTAACATTCGTCTCCCCTCGTTTTACCACCGCCTTTTTTTTTCCTCTTCTTGCAATCTCGGTGGTGTTTAATGGTAATTTATTTCGTTTTTTACCTGATATTTTTTTTTTTCTTTTTTTTCTCCCCACCTTGTTCATCATTACCTATGTCTTTTTCCCCCCCTACATCTGTTTCTCGAGCTTTTCCCCCCCGGCGTCCTGATGAAAGGTTCTGGTGTTTTCTTTCTTTTTTTCCTGACTCCTTGTTTGTTTTTTTTTTTTCTTTTTTGGCGGGGCGTCGTTGATTAACAACCAACTTCCGTTCCCTTCTTGTTTGGCGAACCTTCCATCTTTACCTTGGGCTTTAATCGTTGGGTTTTTCCCCCTCCTCGTTATTAGTTTGGTTTTTTTCTGGTTTTTTTTCTCCCTTGGTAAATTTCCCCGTTTTTCTTCCTCCGTTTCTGTCCTTCTCCGCCTTCCCCTCTTTTCCTTGATGTGGTTTTTTTGGTTCCATTCTTCCTCTTACGGCCTTTTCCCTGACCTTTCCCCATCCGCCTTTCTTTGGCGTGGTGCCGATAGCTTCCCCTCCTCTTCTTCACTTTAGCTTCCAACACCTGTTTCCCTCCCCCCTTTCCCCTGACCTTCCCCCCCCCCCTTTTTTTGGTGCGCGACCTTGATGCTCCCCATTGGAATTTTTTCAAAAGTTTTTTTGGACAAGAATGACTTCCCCGATTTTTAGGCGATTTTTTGAACCCGACCCGCTCACTGTCCCCTTTCGTGAAAAGCATTTTTTTTCCTTAAGTCGTTCCTTTCCGAGCTTAATGCCTTGGCCCGATCTTTGGTCACCTGTCTTTCGTGAGAAAATCCTCCGGGCGCCCCGTTTTCACAACGTTCCAGAATTTCCCCCTACTCCCCCTGCACCTCCCCCCTCATGAAGAAACACATTCTTCCCGCTCATTTGATGGAATTTCCCATACGGCAGAAGGTGTCTTGTTTACCCTTCCCCCCCCTCATAGGCCCGTCCCCTCCCACTGAAGTAGCCCCAACTTCTCTCCTTTTTCCCACCCGCCCCGTTCCCAGCTTATCCTCCCCCTCCGTATTCTACTAGGCGATCCCCCATTGATTTCATTTACGCCTCGCATTTCTTAACCCTCCTCTTCCCCCCAAAAAAACACCGACCCCCCCAATCAGTTCCCCCTACAACACTCTGAGGTTTTGGTCCCCTTCTTTTTTTTTTCCCCTTTGCGAAAACCAATCTTAGTAACGTCTTTTGTTTCATCTTTCCCATGGGAACCCTCCTTTCGATTTTTCCCTTCCGGTTTTTCTGCACTCCCCAAGGTTACCCCGTTTTTGTTTGATCCAAAATTTGATTGGCATTTCTCCTGCGCGTATTGAAATTTCCTGCCAACTTCCTCTTTTTTTTTCATTTCCTTTTCTTGATTTCAATTTTTTTTCATCCCCCCTTTTGGCAAGTGCCTTTCCCCCATTCACTAGCCATCAAGTCTTGCTATCTTGGTACCTCTTCCCACCCACCTCCCGCTTCCCCGTTTTTTTCCTTCCATCTATCATAGTCCAGTCTACTCTCTCCGTAGTCTCGCAGGACGTGACACCAGGACCGCATTTGACCCGTGTTTCCCCCTCTCCATTCTTTGCCCTCTTGTCTCCCCTATTCTGTTTTTTTCCCCCTTCTTTTGCCCTGGATGTCTCTTTGCACAACAGTTTTTCTTTTTCAACCGAGTTCCCACTGTAAATCCTTTGCCCTATTGGCTGGATTCAACAGTCGTTCTTTACCTTTCCCCTTTTTTTCCTTTGGGAATTTGACCATATTCCTGGTCCCCCCTTTTTCCCCCCCAACTTGTCCCTTAGTCATGTTTTCATCATTTGCTGACAGTTCCTTCCCCGACCACACAGTTTTTTACCACCTGTGAATGTTTGAAACAGTTTACTTCCAAATTTCTGGTCCTTAAAACCCCCCCACCACCACCTTCCCCTTCCTTCCGGTCTTCCCACGCATCCATCAAGTGCGCCAAAGGGCCCTTTTGGTCTATTTTTCACAGCTTCATTTCATCCCAACCTCGCTCCACGATTCTCTTTTTTTCCCCTTTCCCTGCCACCCCAACAACCAACCTTTCCGCGCAAATCTAACAATTGATTTTCAACCCCCTCCTCGGGGTCCGGGTTGAGTCTCTTCTTTCGTTCACATTCTGTCCTTCCAAGTTTACCCCCCCCCAATCCTCTCCGAGGTTGCTTTTCTCGATGTGCTCCTTTGATCATCTCTTTTTTGCGGTCCTTTTCACAAAGGGCCGTCCCCCCCCGTTTTACCCCTATTCCTTAACATGCCCAGTGCCCCCCATCAACACCCTTTTTCTTCGGTCTGGCGTCCTTTTTTCTTTTCCAACCCTTCCTGCAGCCTTCTTTGCCCGTTTCACCCCCCCCATTTTGACCCTCACTTCGTGTTTCCCATCCTTGGTCTTCCAGTTTTCTTTTTCCCCCCCTCTGTTTCCTATTCTCCAGGTTTTATGACCCTTTCCCTCCATGCCCTTTCCCCTGCTCACTGGCTGAGGGAATCCACACAAACTTTTTCCCCCCTCACTTTTGTCTTCCCAATTTTCCACCCCCCTCCCCCTGCTCAGACCCTCTATCCCGCGTTGGGACGCTTCACCCTTCCCACGCTCGTACCAAAATCAACTGCGACAGGTAACTGGCAAATGTTTTCCATGAGCCCCCCCACGGATGGCTTTTTTCCCCTGGACAACCTCTTTTTGTCCATTCCCCAAACTGCCTTTGGTGTGCAAGGCTCCCCTCCACATTCCCCCCAAATTTTTACCTTCAACTGCCGGTACCCCCCCCCCCCCTGCTCAAATTTTTTCCCAGTACCAAAACCCCAGTGACCCCCCGTACAAACGGCCGTTAAAGGTTCCCCCCCCCCGGGATTTCTGAACCCCGATGGATTCCCCTCCCCGTTTTTCCACGCGCTATTGATTCTCTGAATTTGTTCCCTCTCCATCTGGTGAAAACCCAATTTCCTCTCATGGTGGCCCACCCCCCCCATTAGGCCAATGGGGGGGGGGACCCTTCCACGTCCGTGTCGGGCACGCCAATTTTCTTCCTCCCGTCTGTTGTGTTTTTTATTTTGTACTACTTTTCCTTCTTACGGGTCCCCTGCCTTTCCACCTCCTAGTCAGATGATTCCCCCCTTGCCAACAAATCATCTTTAACTACTTCCGTTGTTTTTTTTCGTTTTATCTGTTTTTTTTCCCCCCCCCCCCTTTGTTTATTGCTTTTTTCTATTTTTTTTTTCAGCTGTTTTTAAACCCCCCTTCCCAGTTTCGCTTCCCATTCGACCAGAAAACCCGAATTTTCCCCACTTTTCTTTCCCCCCGTAAAAAATTAACGTTTTCGTGGGGTTACTCTTTGGGCTACTTTTTGGCTCCGTCTCTTGTTGTTCGTTTTATGTTTCGAGGAGGAATACGTTTTAGCCATCAAAAGATTTCCTTCCCCGGTTTTGTTTGTTTTTTCCTTCATGGCTAACTTTTTTATCAACCTTCTTTTGTTTGTCCCTTAGTTTCTTTTCCCCCTTTTTTCTTGGTGTTTATTTCTGGTTTCCATTTTTCACCAGGGTACTGGTTCCGTGAATTTCCTTTTTTGTTCCCCTGGGTGTTTTTTGCCGTTTGGCGTTTGCCGGGCTGAGCACCCCACGCTTTTTTTTTACCCCTCGTGTCGGTCCCTGCCACGCCTTTGTTGCCTTCTGCTCTCTTTGCATGACTGGCCCTTCCCCCAGTTTTTTCACGAGTGATATCTTGGGACGGTGGACCGTTTCCCAGCTGTTTTCGTCCTGATTTCCCTTTTTTTAAGTGTTTGCTGTGTTGACTCACCCCCAGTGGTCTTGGTATCTTTTTTTTTTCCGTTCAACTTCCCTCTTCTTTTTTTTTTTTCAAGTCTGTTTCATTCCATTCCCCCCCTTGGCTTGACCTTCTTCTGAACCCATCAGAGGGGAAGATACCAACCCTTTTTCCCCGACACGGCTTTTTCTTCCCCCCCCCTTGGTTTCTGTTCCGAAACGTTTTCTTCTTTTTTCTTTTGCGAATTTACTTATACTTGAACCTTTGGGCCACCCCCCCCCATACCCTCCTCCTGCCGTTGTTCTTGCTTGGCCATGTGGTAATATCACTCTTTTCTGCCCCAGTTGCCCGTTTTTGCCCACGTTACCAAATTTTTGGTGCTTTCTCCGCCCCCCTACTCACTCTTTTCAATCATTAGGATACTTCCTTTCTTTGATTTTTCTGTCTTTCCCTTCCCAATTGGTTTTTGCGACAGCTCAGGCACCGTTTATTCCTCCCCTACCATTCCCTCTTCCGTTTTGCTTTTTCACCCCCCCCCTCATGGTTTTAATCTTTGGGTTTTTTTTTTCTTTCCCTGACTTTTCTTGTTCAACCACCATCGAAGGTTCTTGGACCTTAGTGATCCCCCTCCCCGATTCTTATGTGAAACCACCCCTTTTTTTCGGCTTGATTGGGAATTGCCGTTTCCCTCTTCCCTTTTGGTGATTCCGGTCTTAATGTTGTACTGTCCCACCCCTCTTTTTCCCACCCCCCCGCGTTATCCGCTTCACACTGTCCCCCTGTTCCCCCTGTTTTGTTTCGTTCGGTCTTTGTTTCCCCCGGTCAGTCTTTTTTTTTTTCAACATTTTTCACTTTTTTTTTAAACGGTTCCATCAGTGAAGCGTGGTTTCGACCATTCCTTGTCCCTGGTCCCCATTGAGGGACCCCAAGCTAGGTTCTTTTCCCCCATCAATCTGTTTTTGTTACGGTGTTTCTCACCAACTTTTTTTCGGTTGACATCAGTCACACCCCTAGTCACCTTCCTGGGTAAACACACTGTCACCTCTTTGTCTACAAATCCCTTTACCACCTCCTTTTTTCTCTTGTCCCACTTTTTTCAGAGGTCTGCTGCTTGTCAAGGATTTTTTCTAGTTCCTTCTATGTTCCTCTTCTCTGATCTTTTTCCTTCCTCTTTTTTTTGGGCTTTTCTGTTTGTGCTTCTCAACACCGGTTTTTTTCTGGTGAGCCCAACGCATTCTGTTTCCGCTGTCTCTTGCCTTTCGTTTTTTTGTTGGTTTGATCTTTTGGCGGCACTCATGGTAATCCCGGCCGGTTCTTAACCCTTCTCTTCGTCCTTTCCCTTCGCGGATGCACTTCCCTTCTTGCAGTCAGTGTCACTTTCACTCTTCTAACCCGTTTTGCGTTTCCCTTGACCTTTCCCCCCGAGCTCGTTATCACGAATTTTAATTTCCTTGTACTTGCTTGCCCTTTTTTCTCGGTGTTTGTGCTTTTTTTTGTTCCGTTTTACTTTTGTTTCCCCCTTTGCTCTTCGTGTTTTTAATTTGAAGTGTCGTCCACCCCCCCCATATTTACATTTTCCCTCCCCTCTTTGTTCAGATTGGGACTGAATCCCTCTTCTATTCCGATTTTTTGTATTCTTTTTTTTTTTTTTTTTTTTTTTTTTTTTTTCTTTCCTTTTTTTTTTTTTTTTTTTTTTTTTTTTTTTTTTTTTTTTTTTTTTTTTTTCTTTTTTTTTTTTTTTTTTTTTTTTTTACCCAGTTTGCGAGTCCCCCTCTGGTTTTGGGTCTTGGCCCTACGTCTTCCGGTGTTCACCATTGTCTTTGTAGTTGTAGCATTCATTTACCCACTTGTCGTTCCTTGTTTTTCTCTTATTTATTTCTTTCTGTTTGGATTTGGCGGTCTGTGGCCGTTTCCACTTTTGCGGACAGTTTGGTTTTTTTTTGCTTGCCCGCCGACGGCTGCACAGGTTGTTTTTTCTTTTTGTTTCTGTGTCGTGTATGTACGCTCGTGTTGGCTGTCTTTGTCCCCAATGCTCTTTATTTTTGTGGATTGTTTTGAGCGTGGTCGATTTGTCCCCCGATTTTTCTCTTTCTTCCCCTTCTCCTTTCCCCATCCTTTTGAAAGTCCATGGGTCTTCATCTCTCTCTTCCTCCTTTTTGAGAGTGTGATGGAATACTTTTTTTCTGCCAATGCCTGGTGGTCCCTTCATGTTGTTTTGCCCGTATCGGTCCCCATTTTTCCCCCCGCCCTGCGGAACCAATCCTTTTTTCCCTTCCCCACGAAGGACGTCGACATTTTTTTTTTCTCATGACGCCCAATTTGCACTGGTGGTTCCTTCTTTTCTATTTTTTTACCCATTTCCCTGTCTTCGTCCCAGAAACCTGGACGACAGGGACCTACTCTCCCCTTCCCCCTTTCGTTTCCCGTTTAGTCCACATTTCCTTTCTTCATGTTCCAATTTCGCCCCAACTCGCTGAATTTTTCTTGGACCCCACCGGGCCCCTTCTTCCCCAACCGCCTTTCTCATTCGCCCCTTTCCCCCCTCTACAACGCCAGCTCATCCCTTCCAGCGTATTCGCTCCTCTTCGTGGATCCCCCAAGGATGGGGCTCTGACTTGTGACGTGTTTTCTGTACCCCACACGAAGAGGTGTCCCCCCATTAACGTTTTCCCCCCAACACCAACCACCCCCCTGCTGTGCAAGGCTTACCCGTGCTGACCAATCGTTGACCCCGCTTCTCTTTCTTTCAGGAACCCCCACCGGAATTCCGTCGCTTTCAGGCTGGGATCCTACCAAAAGGTACCGATTCATTTTTGCTGTCCCAAGTGATTGGTACTTTCTTTTTTGGAAATCCTTTTATGTCCCCCTGCTTTGTACTTTCCCACCTCCCCTTGCCATTGCTTTCACGGCGACCGTCTGCCCCATGCAAGTTTTTATTGCCCAAAGCTCTTGCCCATTTACCCGGTGTTTAGTCCCTCTTCCACAATTACAACGGACGAGCCCCCTATTCCTTCGAGGATTCTTTTCATGCGTTGGTCGTCTCCTTTTCAGTCCCTAGACCCTTCCCTTGTCCCTTTTCCTTTTTTTCCTGATTGTTCCCACTAAGTCAGTTTTTTCCCCCCCCCTATAGGCGGCTTGGCTGTCTTAGGCCCCGAAAACACTTTTGCGGGGGTACCCCCCCTGACATCCAAGCCTGGCTGTTCCTCCAACCATTCCCTCTTTTTCTCCATGTCCGTTCGGTGAAATTTTTCCCATTTCCCTGAGTTTTTTTTTTACACCCTTGTGCAAAATTCGTTCGACTTGTATGGCTTTACCTCCCGAGCCCCCTTATTTACCACCCACGAACCCCATGCACGTGGCCCTTTTTGAGATTGCTAGTGTCTTCCCCCCACAGGACCTTCCCACCAATAAACCCTTTAGGCCACTTGCCAACTCCCTGTAGCCCTGCATTCCCCATTTTCCCGGAATCACCCCCAAGAATGGGTTGCCCTTTTTCCCACCCGAATTCAACCTCTTGAGCCCCCCCACGTGCAGTTTCTCCCTTTTCCAGGGAATTCGCATTTTCCAAACTTGTCCAAAGTGGTCAGACCATGGATTGACCTGCCTGGGCAACAATCCCCCCATTTTTCATTGGCGGTCGGCCTTTTTCCCCACTTGCGCTATTTCCTGTCTGCCCCCCTGCCCTTGCCTGAGTGAGACCAGTCCACCCTGGCCACCAATAGCCACCTTGTCATGATCCTGATAGGGTCCGTCGCAACTCCCTCCTGGGTCCCCATTTTTGTCCCCAAGGCTGGCCTGGCAGAAACCGTTGCATAGAACCCTCCCCCCTCCAGTCCACTGGTCAGGCGTCTGCGTTGTTTTATGGTCCCCTTTCCGGCAGGAATTCGTCCCCCTTCCACCCCCCATTTCGACATCCACTCCCCGTGACTTTTCCTTTTTCCGTTGTTCGTACGTCTTCCTTCTTTGCCTCCTTTTATATGTCCTTTCACCAAAGGTCACTTTCACAGCCGTCTTTTCCATTTCCGCGTTTGCAACCACCTTCCCCCCCCCCCGGTGGTTCTCCCCCTGAAAAAATTTACCATCTTAAAACCCTTCCCCCTTCCTTAACCCCCCTCGCCGTTCCCATTCGTGGCCAGCCTTTTTGACCCTCAAAACTTGCCGGGGACCTTGGTAAGAACGCGTGATTCAACAAACGCTCCTTTTTTTTCCCATAGTGTTAACTTCCCACCCCATGTGCTCCCCCTCCCGCAACGTCAACCCCTTTCCCCCCCTGGAACTCCTTGACCCCCAGGATCCCCCCAGTAAATACACCCCCCTTGGTACACCAACCGATTGCCGGTTTTCCGGGTTCCCACAAAGCCGTCCTTTTCCTCCCCCCAGGTATGCGCACATCCCCCCACAGTGACGCGCGTTTGATGCCCCATCCTCGGCTTCGGTGTTGTCCAACATCGTCTAGAGCACTCTCAGCAAAGTTTGGGACTTCACCCTCAAAACTGCTTACCGCCACCTGTTTTCGTGAAACCCTTTTTTTTTAATTTTCCCGCTCCACGTAAGGGTTTTAAACACCTCAGTCCCACACGTTCATAGTGCAAGTCTCCCCACATTGACCTCCCTTCTCTTTTCCCTTCCTCCCACGTTTTTTTTTTCTTCATAGCTTTTTTTTTTTGCATGGGTTGTTTTCTGTCTTCTTTGATGTGTGTGAGTACCCCTCTCGGGGGTGACGCTTCACCTCACCGCACGACTGATTGACTTTTTTTTTGGTCCCCAGAGTGTGGGCGGGGATTGTTTTCTTGGGGTTCCTATTTTCTTGCTATCGTCTTTTCCGATGGTGAGGTTCCATATTTGTTTGTAGACTCCCCCGATGCGTCAACGGTGTATATTGCCCCTTTTCTCCCTTTTTTTCTTCCAAGTCCGATGTGGCCCACTCCTTTTGCTTTTGGAAATTTCACTTTTTTTTCTTTAAGGGGTCGAATTGCTGCCTTTTCCCCCCCTGAATTTCATGTGTATGTTTGTTGTGTGGCCGTTTTTTTGCTGGGGCTTGTGGACGTTTTTCATTACACGATGGTTCCCGTTCACAACCTCTCCCTTGTTTTTCAGTTCTTTTTCCCCTTTACCCCCCTTGTTAAACGAATTTTTTCTTTCATCGCGTGGTGGCCGAATGGGAGGCTTCCGGCTTTCTTTTCAGGGCCTTTTCGTTTTTTAAGTGGTTTGTTTTTTGCCGCCCACCACTTTTGGAGAGGTTCTTTTTCCGAGATTGCATTGTGACCCCCCAAGTTTCTTGACTTTCTGCTCGCTGCTCCGCTGACAGTCCCAGGCCACGTATGCTTCTGAATTTTGGTACCGTTTTCGAGGTGAACCCCTGTTGTGTCTATGTTTCCTTGCGAATCCTTCCCCCCGCTTTTTTACCTTGACAAATGGCGTCACTTCTTACGGCCGTTTTTTTTCTGGGTTGGGTCCTTTGTTTTTTATATCATTTTTGTTGAGCTGTTCCCCGCCGTTTTTCCCCCCAAAGTTTGTCACAGGATGATGCTCGACTACTTCATTTGCTTTTCCCACTAATCTTGGCTACTGTATTTT
>Ga0179591_1296416_pt1 | contig 23067 bp, 19 predicted proteins | sample CZOMad2_1_08_16f_FD_182891 | JGI IMG/M metagenome (GOLD analysis project Ga0179591, IMG submission 182891) | Vadose zone soil fungal communities from Angelo Coast Range Reserve, California, USA - CZOMad2_1_08_16fungal (PacBio error correction) | ecosystem: Environmental > Terrestrial > Soil >... | reverse complement strand
TCATCTCTCGGAGATCTGGCCTTCTTTGATGAATTTCGTTTACCCCGCTTTTTAATTCCATGGCAGTTCCAAAGGATTTAGAGTGACCCCTTTGGCGATTCTTTTTTCCTGAGGGGTATGGAACCCACCCCCCCCCCCCCCCCCCCCCGCAGCGTTGCTTGTCCATTCGAGCGACACGAATAGGACCGGCCCAAAACGGAAGAGAGCGCGTTGAGAATTTCCTTTTTATGCGAATTTTATTGTTTCTCGGAGATTTTTTCTAGCCGGATCCAAGCGGTACACCCTCCATTCCCGTCCCGAGGTGCCCGCAACATGACACGACGTCCCGAGCAGCACCCTCTTATCTTTGACTATGCGGCGCAAAGTCCTTATGCTTTGGACTTTTTTTTCCCCCCTCTTAGTTTTTCTGAAAGCCCCGATAGATTTTTTTTGAGGAACGTACCGTTGTGTATTTTTTTAACTATTTGCGAAGCTAATCCCATCCGTGCAGCGCCTGACTGGATTTAGAGCCACTAGTTCTTAATACTCCTTCCCCCCCTTCTCCCCCCGGAAGAGGAGTCTACGGTTCGGACTTACAGGAGATTGCCGAGACTCAAGTTCCCGGCTACTTTCTCATGTCTCCTTGACGCCCCTTTGGCCGTTTCCCAGACTCCCCCGCTCTAGAGCTGCAGCTCGGCGCCGGCGTGCCAATTTATCCTGAATCCCTTTTTAGAGCAGGCACCTCGATCCGATGCCGCAGTCTCCACTTTTACGTTATTGAGTCCAACACTCACCTAATTTTCGCCAGTTGCGCCGTGACCTTCGACCTTTTCCTTCCATATGCTGACGCCTTTCGCATTGAAACGAGCGCTGCCCTTCATCACCTTGTTCATAAATTTACTTGAGCTACGATCACTCCACTCTTCCCTTTATACAGTTTTCGAGGATCGAGAGCGCACGTTTTTTTCCGCCGCCCTAGCTAAAGCTGACGTCCGGTTCGTCATGTGAGGTGTCGCGCCTGTAAATTCTTTTGCATAGGTGCTGGCTCTTATTGATCCGTATTTAGCGTCCTCAGACCCGCAACTCGATTGCCCCCCTCCGTAGGAACGCCGATCCAATGCGACCTTTTTCGTCTCCGACTCCCAACGATTTTGTCCGTTTCTCTTCGTGCGCCTAGGCAGCTACGTGAATCTTGACGCAGATCTTTTTTTTCCTTTTAACGGAATCCCACCCAAAGGCTTCCTAATTCATTTTCGACTTTTGTGTGCAGCGCGATTTTAAAGACGACCTGTATTTTCTCCGAGTCGTCTTTCCTTGCGGTCTCTTGGCGTCTGCCGCGTTGCCAGGCCCCCGATTGTATGCTTCCTTTTTTTCCGTCTGAAGTTCGGTTATGAGAATAGACGCCTTTTTTTGCTAGAACCCCTAAGCGTGTTCTTTTGTCCTCCGAGTTTTATACAATGCGCTATTGTCAAGAGCGAGCGTCCCTGGCCATCCCGTCGTTCTCTCGTTTTTATCAAAGCACGGACTTCTTACGCCGCCCGCCCCCCGCATTACCGACCCCTGTCATTAGGTAACTTCCTGAGTCAGGTTCATGCTTCCCCCCCTGTTCGCTCAACGTCGATGTCGCTGTTTACCTTGCCCCTGTCGACAACACTTATGCCTTGCTGGCCGTCTTCGGCGAAGGAGAGTGATGGCCCCTTGCTTGGACATATTTTACGAATCCGGACGAATCCATAATAACGAGCCATCGAGGCGGCACCTGCTCCAGGAGTTCTCCTGAGTGAAGTAATTTTCCCTGGTTAAGGTATTCCTCTCCTTCCTTGTGAGTTTTCAAACGTTCACAGCTCCATGAGTGAGGGCTGCGATCGTTCTCTCCGCCGTTATTAGTTTTCCCTTTTTGACAGTAAAACTTCCCGTGGCAACCTCCCCCCTCTTCCCCTCCACTTACTTTTGAAAACGGCTTCGGATTTGGAAGCCCTCAATTTCCTATTCCAGTCCGAATAAACTCTTAGCTTCCCTCCCAAGTGTCTTCGAATTACTCCCTCCCCCTCTATTTTTTTTCCTCCCGGCTTTCTCGCGCGGGATTGCAACTGTCCGGGCTGTGCTGAACGAACTTCTGCGGTGGACGCGACCCGAACGCCGCGCCGACTTACGTTTGGCGACCCTCACGGTTTTTTTTTGCGCCCCTATATGGCGATCGTGCAGTCTCCTTCGCCGCGCCCTTTCTTTCCTCCGTCGTGACCTCCTTTGATCTGCTCTGTTCTCCTGCCCACCTTCCATTGTTAGAGGTGATTCGCCTCTTCCTCGTGCACCATCCGCGTCATCATTCCCTCGCACAACCGCCCTGCGTGCCGGGAGACCCTTGTGCTGCTCGGAAACCCATCTGCTGGCGAATACGAGTTTTTTTTGGTTTTTTTTGGGTTTTCTGACGATTTCCGCCGGGATTACGACACTCCTCGGAAGCGCCAAATCAAACGGTCTTTCGAACTCCTTTTCGAACTCTATGAGCCCTCCCCCGCGGAAAATTTTCGCCGCAAGGCCACGTGAACGCTACTTCTTTCCTCCCTCTCACAATCCCTTGAGAGACTAACTCCCAATTTACTGTCTCATGAGACGATGCTCCCGGTAGCCCTTTTCGGAATTTGCTTAATCCATTTCCTCGACGATTGCAAGAGGTTTTCCGAGGCGCTCCAGTCCCCGCCCCCCTTTCTGACGTTCCCTAGGCGAGTCATCATCACCCGTTTGGTGCCGGCTTTTTAGAAAACCTGGCTCTTCCCTTTTTAATCTTTTGTTTTTGCTGAAGAGAGATACATTGTGGTTGCGACTCCCAGAACACCGCTCTTTGTGATCTCATTTTGGTTCGATATCCGCCTAGGCCGCCTTGCCATGCGTGACTTTCGCATTCCCCCCCTTCGCTTTTGCTCCACCGTTGGTTTTGTTTACCTTTTCGCCTATTGTCTGGCATTTTAAAACGAATTTTTTTCCGACGGCGTCAGGCCCATCCGTAAGGAGAATTTTATTTTTCTTTTTCGGAAAGTACCCCCTACCAACCTGTCAACCGTCACCGCTCCCTTCTGATTCCTTGGTGTTGCTGAAGTCGTCCTTTCTCCCTCCTTCGTTTGAGATACAGTGCGATTTGACGCCCCTATTCTTGTAAATACTTGGTACCCACTTCCACTGAAATATCGATATTCAAGCCCCGGATCCTTTTTCGGTTTAGCCACGTCCTTGTTCTACCGGATCCGGCTGGCCCCGATCGAATGATGACGTGCCCTTTTTGATGATTTCGGTCTTCCCCAACCCCAAAATTCGCCTGCCGGGCCCCATGAGTGGCTTCCTCCCTGCCAAGGAAGCGTTTTTCATTCAACGCCGTTCCCGACAAATCCCCCAAGCGACATTTTTTGGACTCATCCAGTTTTAAGTTCCACATAGTCGGGTCCCCCCAAAGAGTAGTCCCAGCCTTCCTCCGTCTTTTTTCAGGAGAGCGGATCAGTTAGCACACAGGAGTTATGTTCCGCGACGGAGCCTTCTTTTTTTCGAAAATGCTGAATAGTTTCGCTCTTTCTCTTCCGATTCCCATCCGTCTGGAACCATCAACAACATTCGGGGTAATTGCCTCATCTCGTCCTTCGTGACAAAGACTCCTCTGGACCAGAAGTAAGCAGTCCTGTTGCACCATTCTTCTTACTGTCAAGTTTGTCACGGTATTGGGCCCCCGGCGATTACTGATTACGCCACACACCGAACCTCGGTATGACGAGCGCGATTTCCCACTTTTTGCCTTTCGCCCCGCTGCCTGTTTCCTCTGCTTGCTCGCCCCCCTACCAACCGGTGACCACTGTCTTCCCGTTGGTTTTTGAAATACTCTCATACCCCGGTCGCAGCCGAGTTAAATTTATCACTTTCCCTTTCTCCACGATTCTTCTATTCGTCGATTCTTTCGATCCACGGCAACACCTCCAGTCCCTGTATGATCGCCAAGGCTGCAACTCGTTCCAATTTTTTTTCCTTTGGCTGACGCGATTCCCCGGAATGTTCAACTCCCCTTCCCCCCATACCACAACAATTCCTAGCTGGTTCCTTCCCCAAATTCCGACAATTCCTTTCCCTTTTCTTTTCAGTCCGGGTTGTCCCGTCGGCAGACGCGCAAGGTTCTTTTTGCTTTTCGTGTGTACTTCCGAATTCGCCCTCACGTCTGCTGCCTTTTGATATTACCACTCCTACTCGTCTGATACGGCTTTTTTACTGTTCATGCAACACGCATACCTTGACCCCGCAATGCAAATTATTAATTCCACTTTTTCCCCCGTTCAGTGCCCTTTGTAGCCTCTTCCTCTACCTCGCCCCCTCCAACTCCCAGTGATAACCCACTCTCCTAATTGATCCTAGAACGGCCGACCGACTCCCCGTGACTTTACAACTGACACTCCCCCAAACGGGTCTTTCCCCTTTGATCCGCGAAGAGAATCTTTTTCCTCTTCTCCTTTAGCGCCTCAGCGACCGATATGCCCTCGTTTGCGGTTTTTTGTCGCGAGCCCCTTTTTAGACCCCCTTTCCTTCGCTAACCGGGATACTCTTTGAGTCTTTTTTAATGTTTCTCGGATGCACGCCAAAACTCTCAGATATAGAAGAACCCTTGGTCGTATTGTCAACCCTACGACACGCACGCTCCTGCTCTTCGATTCGATTCCGCATAGAAACCTCGAGGCCCCCTCCTAGCACGTATACGCCTTCCCCTCTTCTTTGACCGCTAGGGTAGTATACCCTTGAAACGCCCTTTCTGAGACGACGCTCGTTTACATGACGCGATCACTGCCTCTGTTTTCGAGCCGGTCGCCCACTTACTCTTTTCCATTTTCCGTCCCCGCCAATACGCCTCCTCAGATAGTTGAGCGACTGACCTTCAGGATTCTTTCTACCCCATCTCACGAAGGCCACTATTCTCCACCCCAAGCCCCGTGTGAGTTCGACCTTTAGGTCCCTTAGCCGATTTTTCCCGCTGAACCGCTGCTCGAACGAGGCCCTGTCACGCCCTTCCCTTACCGTAGGACTTTTCGATGCGGCTGCGTCCTCGAGGACGCCCCATATATTCCGGCATAGGTCTGGGTAATTGGCCCTTTGATATCTGCCGTTTACTAGTTATTCAAATATACAGAGAGCCTTGTGTTTTCCTCAGTATTCTTTACGGATCTTTCAAGAAGCGACACGTTTGAAGCAAGTGAGCCGAACATAGTCACACCTTTTTTCAAGTCCTCTGAGTTTTTTTTTAGTGCCCACCATTCTGGAATATTAATCTTTTAGACCCAGACTCCCTCCTGAGTTTTTGCCCCTATCGACAATACGGATAACACTCCGAATCTCCACGATCAGTCCACTCCTCTCCGCGACTGGTCTTTCCTCTCCCCCCCGAAGCCGTTTCCAGATTTCGACGAGACACCCAACCAGTCGCTCGCAGCCATAGGAAATATTTTATAGCCCATGTAACCAAATCTTTTTGAGCCCCCACCCACCCCTCGGTCGGACCCTCCCTCAATGGCCCGACTACGTCGCGGACCGACGACCAGAATACGGAATCCCCCCTATTAAGTCCTCCGTGTTTTTTTTTTTTTCTGATCCTTTTTTCTCTGTCCCTATGCGATTTGCGCCACGGCCGGGCGAAATGCCTATTGGTTTTCCTTCTCAGAGATTCCAACGGATTTGGTTTCACGCGAATATGTTCGTCCGCCGCCCCTTCGTCCGATCTGGTCCCCCCCTTTGTTTCCCGCAGGGACTTCCGTCGCTCCTCGGTGAGAGGAATCCCTGAGTGTGCTTGTTCATAGGTCGCCGGTAGCGATTCGCCCCACCGTGATGAGGAGGTTTTTTCTCCCCCCGACGCTGCCTTGATGGTAACCTAGCACACCCCTGACGGACTTTATTTGACAGGAGTGGAGAGCCCTCTTTTTTTCCCCTTCTGTCGTCTGAGACGTTCGGCTGAAGCCTGACAATTTGCCGCACACAGCCCGTGCTCTTTTAAGGTCCTAGCGACCCACTTCCGATATCCCGGCACGGCAATGCCCACGCCTCCGTTGTCCCCGCTGCGCCTTCGATTTCTTGCAGCCTCGCGTTCCTTTTCGGGCTTGCTGAGTTTGTTTACGGTCGCTGTCGTATTCAGCGCAGTCTTGCTTCCGAAAAAGTTTGTTCTTGGAACCGCTTTTCCTACCACCGATTGGCTTGCCTCTCGAAGCCGGCGATTCTTGGCCCTTTCGGTAGAGAACTGTTTTGCTTTTCCCCCTTCCCCGTTGCGCCTTTTTTCCTTCCCACCCTCAACGATTTGCGTATCCAAACCCGGTGGATTCATCCCCGCCTAGCCTTTTTTTTTTTTTGCACATTGTCTGAACACATACTCAGGCTTTTCGGTGACGCCGCCCCATGTCACGCCCCAGTCGCCGCCATTTTTTCACCACCTTCCCTCCGCTAAGTGTTCGACGCGCAATCGTCCCTACTCCCTCGATGATACGGCTTAATATCGATGATAAGTCTTCATCTTCCGTACCTCCCCCATGTCGATGCCACGTTGTTAGCTTTGTCACATTATGTATCGTGCATATCGCACTCCTTTCTGAAGGCCATGACGTGTTAATACTGCGATTCGTTTTTCGCGTCAGTTTCTTTCCCCCCCATTACTGGTCCTACTTTTTTCTCGTCTCCACCGCGAGATCGCATCTTCGTTCCACTTCCCCTTCTTGAAGGGATGTCGCAATACGATTCGCTGGAGAACTGCGAGTCCTAGTGTTCAGATCACAAGGACATCCCCTGCCTACGTCCTTTTCGACTCTTTCTGCGGAGAGATCTCAAGTGATCGCGTCGGCGCGCCCTTTCCCCCTCCTTCGCTTTTTGAACTTTTCCACGTTGTCTTTTTCGATTGAGGACTGGTCAGCGAGTCCGCACTACAGGGCCGTTCGTGCAAGGATCCACCGTCGCCCCTGGTGCATATTCTTATCCCGTCGGCTTTTGCATTTCAAGAGTCCTGGCCCGTTCCTTATTTTCCCTATTTCCGCTTTTTCTTCGTCATGCGACACCTCCCCCCACACAGAAAATTACCACCCACCTTACCTCTCTGCACCGAAATTCTGAAGCCGTTACACGTTTACCGGCTTACGCTGAGACTTTGTCAGGCCGACATTTTCCCCCCCGACTAGCAGTGAATTGGCTGAATTTATGTCAGCGCGTTTTACATGCCTGTTCCTCCTCTCCAACTTCCGGAACGCGTTGCACTTCGAAAGTTTTTTTTCTGACTTCTTTGGGCAGCGTGGAATCGACGAATCCTTCTCCACCCTTTTCGTCCTCCTTGACGTTAACGCTGCCCCGGCCTACTGTCTCTTTGCCTGAGGTAATTCGACCCTGGTACTTCGTCCTCCCTGATCTTTAAGCTTTTTCGTTTTTTTAAACTTTTCCCCCCCACACGTATGGAGCGTTTGCAAAGGTCTTAGCCCTTTTTCGCATGTGTTACCTATTTTTCTTATGTGATCGCCCCCAATTTACTTTTCCCTCCACAGACACAGCACTTCTCGCCCAATCATCTTGGAGGTGGCCGAGAATTTTGAGATCGGATCCCGAAACTCAACCCTCTTTGTCCCGATGCTCCCCGGGTTCTTTACGCTAATTACTTTTCAATTTCCCATGCCGGCAGAGAAATCTTTCTGTTTTTTCGCCCCCGAACATAGAATGTTTCCGCACGACCGCTTCTCCTTCCTTGTCCCCTGACGTTTTTTACCTGTGTTTCGCGCAGGTCTACCTTGCTTCCGCCGCATTTTTTTCTTTTTTTCTCGTTCGTTGAATGACGCTGTCAGTGGTTTTTTTTTTTTTTTCCCCCCCTACGGCGCCTGTTTCTTAGTTCCCGAGAGTAATCTTGCTTCCATTCCTTTGTCCCCTCCCGACAGGTGGTTAGCCTTTTTTTGACCACAAAGACTGGGGCGAATACTCGCGTGGACCGCTTGTTACCCAGAAGAGTCAGGCTTCCTTTAAACTCGCTCCGCGCTCAACTCCTGTTCTTTCTCCCCAGAAGTCTTAGTTTCCCTTTTACGTTTTTTCCAACGAGGGGCCGGAATCTTTGGTTATTTTGGTCCCTTTCTTTCGTCCCAGATCAACTTCATTTTGCAAGTTCTTCCTCGCAAAATCTCCTGGACGATCATCCCTCCCGATTTCCGCCTGTCCCTGACGTTGCCGACGAGTGCAGTTCCGACTCCTGAATTCGTTTCCGCGGCGACAGGGGCCCGATAGGCTTCCTTCCCATCGAGTCCCCGAAAAATTTAAGCCAGCCGCCAACATTAATCACTGACGCGTTCTTTAAGGGCGGCTTTGTGAACTTTTCGATCCTATCCTCCCTCGTTTGTGTTTTTTTGATGTCTTCTCGGTTGTTCGGGACAAGCAGCCCAGTATCGAAACGATCTGGATCGCCATTCCTTGAGAACTCCCTTGCGGTGAATTTTTTACTTCATTTTGAGCCCCCTCCCCCCCCACCGTTTGGCCCCCCAAATCCATTTTGCTTCGTAGATGATAACGGCAACGACCTCCGATGGAGCATCGGCCCTTTTTTGTAAGGTAGTTGAGGTCAACTTGAACTTCATAGTCGAGAAAGACCCCTATCCTACCCTTCTGATGAAGCGGAATCTAAATTTGCATTGCTCAGTCGCGTTGCCTCGGTAGCGAACCAGCCCTTTTTTTCCCCCCTTCTGGTAATAATACCACCTCGTAGAACCCCCACGTCCATCTTCGTCCCATTTTTTTTTTTTTTTGACAACTGCAATCGTAGCAGCAACCTCGGCACAGCGGTAATTGGTTTTCTATGAACTCTGTATATGTTCTCTTTCAGCGTTCCCTCCCCTTGCCTGAATGAGGCTTTTTCCCCCCCCTTCATTGACTAGGGTTAATTCCCCTTTCGATCAGACAACCCTTCTACCGCATGCTAGCTTCCTCCCCTTTTTCGACCACGGCATCCATATAGAGGCTGAGGCACCAAGTCGACGTCTGCCAGGTGTCTTTTTTAGCGGTCGGCGACACGACTTCGCACCGCCGACAGACAGTCTCCCCCCCTTTTTACTTGACCTTTCCCGCCGTTCGAATATCGTTTCGTTAGATACCTCCCGTTGGCGCCATGTTTTTTTCCCCCGTTTTTTTTTTTGTCTTGGAACCGTCTTCCTTCCTCCAATTCCTTCCGTTTTTCTCCTCTTTTTGCTGACTGCTGGCTAAATTGGGACATTGGGATACCCGAGGCGAGGACACATGTCCCTTTTGAGGATTTCAGCAGTCGCCGTTCCCCTAGACGCTGTCGTTCTCTCCTCCAAAGTTTCAGGAGCGCACCTTGCTCTCCCACTTGTCTTTCCTAATTTTTCCCACCGGGTTGCAGCTTAACGGACTGTTCCCCTTTTCCACTGTTGACTCCGATTCGTCAGTTCGTATGTCACCGAAGGCCATTCCTCTACCGGATGATCTCCCCCCCCGGCTGTCAAGTTCCGTTTGCTGCTGTAAGACAGCGTTTCATGCATGCCCCTCTCTACTACTCACCACTTGAGAAAGTTTCGGTTAATTTCCGCAACTGATCCCCCCTTAATCATTAATCTGATTTTTAACGCCGGTTTCCCGGTTTTGTCACTACATGAGCGGCCGTTATCCTTCTGCTTGGCCCCCGAAATCCTACCGAACGATCGTTTTTCTGACGCTTTCAATTTTACCCCTTCTTTGGTATTCCGCTCCTTAGCACCAGCTTTTTTATCCTCCCTACCCCCAAGCCGTTCGATCAACGCGTTGGCAGCAACCCTGACCGCCTCCAAACCCGTGATACCCTAGCGACCTTCCCCCCCCGCTTCAATGCCTCATCCCCTTAGTGATCCTTTTCCCTCTTCTCCCAAAGTCTGCGTCCAAATGACGCTCCCCCATAGGGATGATCCATCTCGTCGATTCATATCGTCTACAGTTCGTTTTTCTTGCCATCGTTTTTTTAGACCACACGACAAATCGTTTGAGCGGCTTGTCGCGTCTTCGCTCCACGTGTTCATAGGGAGAGTTTCCTTCGCGAAAGTCTAGGTCCCCCCCCTTTTTCTTAACCCCAAACTTCCTCTCAGGGCTCGATATCTCTACACCTTTCCGACGTCCAGCGCCGATCAACACCCAGACCGCATACGACCCTACAGTGTTCTTTCCGCCGGCGCGGACGCCAGTTTCCCTTTTTTCGTTATCGCCGTCATCAGTCCTCCCTTCTTTGGTGAATCTTTTCGTCATTTGCGTCGTAGCAATCCGTTTCACCATTGAAAACGTTCTCTTCTGACCGCTTCCTCCGTTACCTGCGGCCTCATCTTGTCTTTTACGACTCTTCCTTTTTTCCCCCTTTTAAATCGCAATTCGTGTTCGCCTCACCGCGTGTGGCGTCCCGTAAGTAGTAGAGCACATGTCCTTCCGAGCCCCGGATTCTTCCCGTCTCACCTTCTTAGATTCCTTCCCGCCGTGCTTTACACTGCCCCCTTTGCTTTCTTTTTTCCTTTTCCACGCGTCCAAACTCTTAGTTTTGGCCCATAGCGGAGGATTTTTTCTCTCGCTTCGCTCGATATAGCTGAGGCCACTCTTTTTTCAGTAAGTTAACTTCTCTTTTTGTTTGCGATAACCCAGTCGAGAGAGCAACGACCTTATTCCCCTTTGAAGGCTGCCGGTGGAGAATACGTTCCCTGCTATACTTTTAGATTTGCTCGCGTAGGAATACTTTCAGCGCGCTACAGTTCGTCGGCTTTTTTTTACAGGACCCGCTCCCTTCCGAAGAAAGACCCGTTTCCTAGTCAAGAGAAGCCGTAGGCTGCGTGTGGTGCATGTGCAAACAGGCACCTTTTTCAGAAACTTTCTCTCTTTTTTTTTTGTTTCATAATACCTCCTGCTCCGACAACACCTTCGCGTTCCCCCCCTTCCTGAATCAGTCACGGCCCCCCTGTCCCTCGTTCCCTTCGCTTGTTAGCTTTTAGCACCGTTTTCATCTTCCAGCAAGGGTTCTCAATTTTGGTACCCATCGAATCATCTGAACCCCAGGTCAACCCCCCTGTTTCCCCTGCGAGGACAAACCGCATTAATTGCCTTGTCGCACCAGGCTTTCTAGATTAGAACAAGTCTTAAGGCTCAAAAGCAATAGTTTTAACTATAGTTTTGGTTTTTGAGAGCGAATGTCTTTTTCGATATAAAAGTCTTGCCCCTTCCAACCCCCCCCACCCCCACCACACCAAAACCCACCCCCACCAGGCTAACCCCCCAAAACCCCCCCCCCTCCCCCCCCCCCCCCCCCCCCCCCCCCCCCCCCCCCCTCTCCCCCCCCCCCCCCCCCCCCCCCCCCCCCCCCCCCCCCACCCCCCCCCCCCCCCCCCCCCCCCCATCCGCCCCCCCCCCCCCCCCCCCCCCCCCCCCCCCCCCCCCCCCCCCCCCCCCCCCCCCCCCCCCCCCCCCCCCCCCCCCCCCCCACCCCCCCCCCCCCCCCCCCCCCCCCCCCCCCCCGCCCCCCCCCCCCCCCCCCCCCCCCCCCCCCCACACCCCCCCCCCCCCCCCCCCCCCCCCCCCCCACCCCCCCCTCCCCCCCCCCCCCCCCCTCCCCCCCCCCCCCCCCCCCCCCCCCCCCCCCCCCCCCCCCCCCTCCCCCCCCCCCCCCACCCCCCCCCCCCCCCCCCCCCCCCCCCCCCCCCCCCCCCCCCCCCCCCACCCCCCCCCCCCCCCCCCCCCCCCCCCCCCCCCCCCCCCCCCCCCCCCCCCCCCCCCCCACCCCCCACCACCAACCCCCCCCACCCCCCCCCCCCCCCCCCCCACCCCCCCCCCCCCCCCCCCCCCCCCCCCACCCCCCCCCCCCCCCCCCCCCCCCCCCCCCCCCCCCCCCCCCCCCCCCCCCCCCCCCCCCCCCCCCCCCCCCCCCCCCCCCCCTCCCCCGGTTAGACGCCTCCTTGGCGCGGGGGGGGGGGGGGTTTTTTTTTTTTAGGAACCCTTTGGTATAGGATCTCTTGCAAAAGGGTACTGGCCCGTTTTTTGTTTTAGCCCTTTTTTTTTGAAACCGTTTCGAGCCCCCCCACGGAGTTCACCCGAGGCAGATCGGACCGAGCCTAGTCCTTTTCCTCAGCGCTTTTTTATTGTTCTCGTTTCTGCCGCGTTAGCCCGTTCCGGGGTGTTGTTGTTTTCCCCACCCTATGGCCGATTCGAGCCTATGTTCCCCAAAGGTAAGCTGCCGCTTTGTGATAAACTCCGCAGCCCCCAACAGCCGCCTAATCCTCTTGTCCTGCACTCTTCGGCAGGGCCAGCGTTTTTCTACGCTAGTGCCAAGACTTGAAATGGCCGATATTGTAGTTTACGCTGAGCCATTTGCCTCAACCCCTGAGCTCCCCCCCCCCTCAATTCGATATACAGTGCCAGGAAATGCTCCGCCTACTTTAGGCCCCTCTTTCGATTACTTTCTTTAGAGTTCTTTCTAGTTTTTTCGGGAGTGCCGGGCTTTTCTTCGAGAAACCACGGCGTAGCGCTTCCACTGACCTGCCCGAAATTTTTAGGACGGCGAACTCAGGCTCCGAAATCTCTGCTTCCCCTCATTCTCTCTTGTCAAGTCAGTTGCTCCCCCCCTCCTCCTCCCTATCCCTTTACTTCCTCACGCTACTCACGCCTTACGCAATTGGTGAGGTTCGTTGTTTTTTTTTTTTTTTTCTCGTTGTTTGTTTTTTTTTTTTTTTTCCCCCCTGACTCCCCCCCCCTCCTTTCCCCTCCTTTTTTTCCCTTTCGTAATCCCACAACCGGTGGATTAGACCGAATTGCCGACCCTGGTTCACAATTTAAATCTCGGCTTCCCTCCCCCTGTTTTTTTGAAACTAGAGCTCGAATCACTTGGACCAGATTCCTAAGTTTTTCTGCCTCTGCAACTATTCCTATTTGCCGCCCCCGTTGATCCGATCCCGAGTCTTCTCCCCTTTTCCCTTTATCGCACGACTCATGAGCTGCACGTCCTTTCGTCCGTCAATCATGGTGGTGATCCCGCGCTTCTTGACAAGCGAATTATGCGATTCTTTATAAGACCCTCTCTTACGTTTTTTGCCATTCTCCCCCCTTCCCTCGCGCTGCCCCCCATATAAGGAAGCGCATCGCATCATTCGACGACCAAGCCGTCTCAACCCCTGACGATTTGGTCGTTGCCGCCTTCCCTTCCTTTTCCCCAGCCTCAGCCGTTCCAAATAGGACATTCCCCCCTTAAGGCCTTCCTCTTCTGTGCTGCCGAGTTTGAAATTTTGCTTAAAGCTAATTTAGTCTATCCCATATTCTCGGCGAGTTGGAGTTCCCTTGAGTTTTTGAGGAGTTGCTTCCGAAGTCCGTGTGCCCAGTAGTGGAATGTCCCGTTCTTAACAGGTTTTTCGTGAGAGTCCTTCCGACGTACATCTGTGATTTCGGCGGCTGAAAGTGCGTCCTTCCTTCCCCGTAGGCGATTTTTCTTTGCGACCACGCCTCCGGCGACCCCTTCCTCCCCTCCCCTTATGATCTACCCCGAGCCACGTTATCTGACTCCCTATGAGAAGGTCGGCCTTCAGTCCCTTGGAATGCGCCCGAACCTTTCCCCGAATGTGAGCCCCCAGTTCCGCTGAATTATCAGATGACCTTTCTTTAGGCGTCCTCGTTGCCGCCTTGATCATCGGCTGGACTGCGCCCTTGTTTTTCCTATCGACGAACCGAGACGAACTACAGTTCGACAGTTTACTCTTGATCTTCCCACCGGACTCTACTTCTATTGATCCCCCCTATTTTCCTCCTCTTCTGACCCCGCAGGCGCAATGCGTATGACGCTCTTTCCTTTTAGTTGTGAGCGTGACTTCCCCATAGAGTTTTTCGCAGCCCTCGTTTCTTGAATTCCCCCATTTCCCGCCCCCCAGTAGCTCCACGAGACCCCCAAAGCAACAGGTCCTCCTTTCCGAACAACGGCCCGCAGATTGGTTTTGGTCTGCACGAGGGATCGACTCTTCCTGACCCCTAACTTAAACTCTTTGCCCTCTTTAAATACCACCTTACTCCAAAGGGCTACTTCTCCTCCCCCTCCCCCTTTCCCCTCGGTTTGTGCCTTCAATGGAGAGATGTTTGAAATTCCCCATTCGTCTTTTTTTTTTTGAGAATCCGAACCTTTTTTTATGCGCAGAAAGTCCTATTCCTGGTCTCCCCTCCGTTACTTTCTACCCTAAGATTAGGAGATCTTCTCCTGGATCTACGCACATGCGCTTACGTTGGGTGATCCCGTCGGTGTGTACATTTGTTCTTGAAAGCCTCCCTCCTTTGCCCTCCCGGTCTCTTTTTTTTGGGCAGGTAATATTGAAACATCTCATTCCCTCGCACACCCCCGACCCTGCCGGTTGCGGCTGACTTTTTAATTTCCCCCCAAGTTGCCTTTGGTCGGATTGTCTGTGGAATGATGTTTTTTATACCTCTTTTGACCTTATTCAAGACCCCCCCCGGTGATCAAACCCTTCCATCCATTACGTCACTAAGGATTACGCTCCCGCAGTCTCTTTTCCACTGCGGCGAGCAGACTGCATCTAGGAATAGCTTTTTTACTAGATATGCACATTCACTGAGGACCTTGGTTCCAACACTCCTCCTTCTCATAAGGCCTTCGATCCCCCCTTCTTCTCTCCTTAATGAAGTTAAGAACTATGAAGAATAGAGTTCCAATGACAGGGTTCGCCAACCCCGGTTTTTTCGAGGACCGAGCTAGGGAGTAACCCCCATCGAGTTCACTATACCCTCATTCCCTTCCTCCCCCATGTTCCTCTCATCCAGAGCGTTATAATTTTCTCCTGGCACCCTCCCTCCTCCGTTTTTTAGAGAGAATCCAATGGTTCTCTTTTCACAAGCCGCAAACCTCACTTGAGTCGTGGTCTAGAAAAATCTGTTCCTCCTTTTCCCTTTACCTTGTGAGTTCTCTCTGTCCTTCCTCAATTCCCTGCTCCAACGTTTTTGACTTTCCCGGTCACAGCCTTGCCCATCCGGACAAACTGAAATGACCCTCCCCTCTTTTCTTCTCATGCCCGCCATTCCCGTAATTCTGCCGTAAGGTCGCCGTGCCTGCTAATTTTTTCATGGTCTTTTTTAGAATCCCCCCTTTCGTCGCCCCTCCTATCTCTTTTTTCTTCCTAGTATGCGTTCGAAGTCCTTCGAAGTTGTAGCCAGTGGCTGTGTACCCGTCTCACGTTTTTTGTAATCCCACCGTCAGACTAGATTTCTTCACGACTCCATCTCTTATTACCTTGCTGGCCAGACTATTGATTCGTCCCGCACGTCATCAGGGCCCCCTCCGGGATTTTTAAGGCATGATGTCCCCGGCATGTTTCCTTTTCAGTCCTCAACAAATGCCTCGATTTCTACTTTTCCTCCGGCTCAGCAGCCATGTACAAGGCGGTCACGCCCCCCAACGACCTCCCGCGTATGCGACGCTGGCTGTATCCAACATACACACTATTAAGCCCTAACCCCCCCCCTTTTCCCTTTTCACGTTTTTCTCCCAGGCAGCAAGTTTATATGCGTTCTCCCCTTCTCACACCCATTTCATGGCCCCTTTCTCGTTCTCCTCTTTTGCCCCGCGCAATTAATGCCAGCCCCCCCGACTCTTCTTTTCTTCGTCGAATGCCGAACTATGGCGCCTTGAAGCGTTTTTCTTGTGGGCCCATCTCCGTCAACTTCAGTCAAACCCAATCCGCTTTTTCCCGGCAGAAAGCCCCCAGTACTTTTTTTCCTCTGTGCCGTTTAAACGGTCTTGGCGGCTTTACGAGGCGAGTAGGACACTCCGGGAAACTCCAACCATTTACAAGTATCTCCCTCTTGTTCGTTTCCCCCTCCCCGATGCAGTTTCTCTTCCCCTCCATCCACTGTTGCTAACCTTGGCTGATCTACAGTGGACCCTCGTCTAGTCTTTTCCAAGCGAATCAAACTTCCGTCCCCCTTTTGCTTTGTGAATCGGAGTTACTATGTCGGGGCTCGTTCGATTTCAAGGTCACCGACTTACTCCTTTGATTCTTCACCTTCTGTACTTCTTGGTCTCGGTAGAGGTTCCCTTCCCGTTCCTTTCCCCAGTTTGCGAAATAAAACCACGAGCTCACGGTTCCCCCCCCCACTTTTTAGCCTGTTCTTCTCTTATAACTTGTAGAGACCTTTGTCTTGGTAAACGGAGGGAAGCCCCTGTCGTTTCGGCTTGTAGCCCTATCAACTCGACCCCCGCTCCAGGACTTTCAATCGAGAGTCACCTTTCCTCTCCTTGTTTTACGTCGGTTGCCATCCCCTTAGGCACGGTTTCGCACGAACATTAAGGTCGGCCCAAGCTGGCCCCCAAAGAGCTCTCTCACTTCATTTGAGTCCCCATCTCCTCAATCCGGCTCATGCACGACGACTCCATAAGTGCGTGTCCCCTTTTTTCCAATTCCGCCGCAAGCTAAAAGTTGACTGCAGTTGGAATGTCCTTTGATCGGAACCTCTATATCGTCCCCTGTTTTTCTGCTGCGAATCGCTGATCCCCTCCCTCCCCCCCCTTTACGTTAGCTTCTTCTGGTCAGGAATTAGACTGATCGAGCAACGCAATAGGTATTCGGCTCTGAGCGAGTTATCCCCTGATCCTTTTTCCCCCTTTTCCCAATTTAACGCAGAAAAAAAAAAAAAGTTTCAGGGTTAGAATAGTACACCCAGGAAGTGCTAAGCTTCTGAGCGCTCAACACATCTTTTGCCTCACTCAACCGAAGTGAAGAGAGTTCGAGCGGAGAACTTCCCCTTTTTTCTACCTCATGATATCGCTCTCGACGTGCTTCCCCACTTTCTCCTTTTGAGTCCTTCTTTGTCAGTCCCAACCTAACATTTTTCTTTTTGATTTCCTCGATTTTCAATGCGCTTCTGCGTGATCTGGATGTTCCGGAGAGTCCTTCCCTCCACGGATATCAATCTATCGAACCTTTTTTACGCACCCTTCCGATAGTTTAGCTCACCTTCTTCTTTCTCGATCCTTTCACCAAGTGCCAACGAATACATCGTTCCCCCCCTTCGATCGCTGCCCAGCCCCCCCCCTTTGTGTGAGTTCCGCACTTGTGCCTTCGGTTAGCGGCGGCATGATCTCCTTGCCCCGCCCTTTCAAAAGGCCTTCCACAACTACTCTTCGTAACGCGCTCTCGGCTGGATAAGTCGATTCACGAGTTCCTTCGGGTCTGTGCATTGGCAGAAGGTCTTCTTTCCTTCCTTTTTTGCGAGCCTCCGAGTTCATCCCATATAGCTTGCCTGTGTTACGTTCGTCGAAGAGCGGCTTTAAGAGGTAACACCGCTCCCCATTCCTCTTTTTTTGAGCGCAAATATTCCAGAGGAAGACTCCTTTTTTTGTTTTTGCTGATGCTGTGTCCAGGCGGCTATTCTTCGAAAACCTAGTGTTGCCGCCGACATCCTTCCTCAGACTCTCCACCATAAATTCAGGCGATCTAATCCGATAGTCACTCAGTTTTTCCTTCCGCTCTTTTTTAAAGTCCTCCTTTTCCGAGAGGACCGCGATTCTCCCCACAGCGATGTCATCGGAATATATGCACATTTTTCCCCAAAAATCCTTTTCCCTGCATCTTCCCCCCGCCCCAATTCTGCGTAGCCAAGGCCCAACTGTTTCAAATCCTTTCTACTTGCCCCTAACTCCTCTCTGCTTCACCGACATCTCATTACACTTGTTGTTTTGTGAAGCGTCGTTTTATTGGTCCCCCTCCTCGCCCACAGAAGGTGCCGTTTGGCGCCGCATGGCAGTTTTCACCTTCTGGTTTCTTTTTCCCTTTTCTTCTTTAGCCCCCACAATGGTCCCCCAGCTTTTTTTCTTCCCCTCTCAGTCTCTTCTGGAAACCCTGTATTAGGGCCCCCCGCATGGTCAAAAGGCGAGACTTATTCTCTATCGTGCCTGAGCTCTTTGCTTTTCTTTAGCTGACTTTTGATAACCCACCTCCCCTCCTAGGGTTTCTCAACGAAGCTGATCTGTGGTCCGCCCCCCCCACCACCTGGTCCTCTTTTTACCTGTTTCGTTTCTAGTTGATGTGTCGACCTCTTAGGGAAAGATAGCTCTTGACGCCTTTTTCCCCCCGAGACCTCTTGAGATTTTTCTTTTCGCTCCCACTATCCGTGCTCCCCCAATGCCACGCTGCCCTAGAATTACCGTGTTCTCGAGCCGAAGCGGCCCTAAGGAGGGTTCTCCTTTCTTCCTTTCCGCTACGGGTTGCCTTGCATCTTTTTCACGGAGTTATTTGACGCTCTTACCTCCAAGTTTTGTAGGGTTTCCCTCTTTTCAGCTGGATCGAGCGCACGGCGGACTTTTCTCCCCCTTTTTCAGACAAGTTTTTCTCGGGGAACCCGATAAGAATGAATCAACAAAGGTCCGACTTTGCGTATTCCCCAAACATTTGAAGAATTGCCGAGTGGTCGAAACCTCCGCACACATAAATATACGGATGCCCCTTTCCTGATATTAAACGCGATCGATCCCCTTTGTAGTTCCGGAGCCGTTTTCCCCCAATCTCCAACTACTTGAAAGGATTAAGCCTCCCGGCGGCAATCCGAAGCCGACCGAAATTCTCTTCCCCCGTTCCTGGTTCGTTTTTTAAAGTAGTTGTCGCTTAACAGTCTTAGTGTGTTAATTATAAGCCTTTGAGATTTTCATTTTTTTCTTTAAGTTTTTACACACCTTTAGAGAGTTAACTCCCGTAGGCGCCTCTCACGATCCTATTCGTCTCCGACTCCCCTCCCCCTCTCCCCCCAAGTTCGTTTGTCTGCGTTCTATCTCGGAAAGGCGTCCTCTGTGACTCTGACGTCTTCTAGATAAAAGGAACCCAATATGAATACGCGAGAGCTGAGTTTTCATCTATTTCAGGCTCCCCCGGGAAGTTTTCTTCTCGGCGGTGGGGTTATCAATGGATTTGAAGTCTCTTTTTCTCTTACTCTCTTTTTCCCCGACGTTGCCAAAGTATTGATCTTCGTAGAAACCGCATAGGGGCTCTGCATCGATCAGAGTTGAAGAGGCTTTTCACTCTTTATTCCCATAATTCTGCGCCGTCTGCCTTTCAAAACGCCTCCCCTAACTCCCGTCACGACGCACGCCCCATCGCCTCCGATACGTCAGCTATTAGGCCCCTGTTTTGTTCTGTTTACGGGGTTCACCGTCTCTTCGAAGTTCTCGTTGTGAGTATGTCTTCCACGATGACCTTTCTACCTATCCAACTTTCGGCTTAACCTGTTGGACTTGAGTCTGTTTGTTGGCCTTCTTTTCTTTTTTCCATCCTCGACAGCTAAGTCCGCCCTCCTGACAATGTACACTCGCGTTTACTTGCACCGACCCTTTTGAGTATTCTCCTGGCTTTTCCCTCGAAGCCTTCGAACGTTTTCAGGCTTTAGGTGTGCGTTTTCAACGAACAGTCTATGTTTCGCACTGGCCCATGTATCATCATACGTTGTCTACTCGCCGTATCGCAGTCCACCTCCCCTTTTTCCCCCCCCGTTCTCATCCCTTTTCAATTTCGCCGTAACCCCGTTCCTTCTTTTTTGCTGCAGCCTTATCGATGCCGACCCCCCCCCCCCCCCTTCCCACACCTTCTCCAAATTGTATTCCCGTCCCGCTATTGGCGGGCTGCCCTGCGCTTTTTCCAATTTTCGAAAAGAACCTACTGTTTGTCCCCTCCCTATATATCTTTTTTTTGAGACGACGGCCCCCTCATGTTTAATGCTATATTTTGGAGTCTCCCCCGGGCTTCATTCGCGCTTTAGTTGGTCCCTCTCGGTTTTACCTTGCATGGATGATTCCGAGATGCCCAAAGGGCTTGTTGAGTGTCAGGAACGAGATTCATCCTACGTATACCCCTCAACCCCGACCTTTTCGGTTGCCGGAGATGTTTGCGTTTGCTCTTAACCCCCCGTCTTTCCTTTTTCCGGAATATTCTAGTAGTGAGACGTTTACGAATTTTATACCGAAACAACGGTCACGGGCACCCACTTTTTTCCTTCTATGCTGGCTAACACGCGTCGCAGCTTTCCACCTACTTAAGTGATTAGTTGTATTTTTAAGATGCTTACGGACTTCCTCGCAAATACAATTTATTTATATACGGGGCCGTTTGATCTTGGTAAATTAGTGTTGATGATTCCCCCTTCCCCTAACTCAATTGTTGAGGTTCCACCCTTTGCCGTTTCGACTCGAGGAAACCCTCTTCATCATTTCCCCGTTCCCACATGGCGATCACATAAATCGAGTTTTCTATTCTTCTTTTACTTCTGTTTTCGACAATTACTTCGATTTCCGTTGTTTTGTTGATCTAATCTACCCCCTTGTTAAGTCTCTTCCCTCTCCACGCTCGTGAGTTGATCGCCATTTTTACTTCCCCCGAAATCTTTCCTCTCTAGTCTTCAACCCATACTTCCCGCTAATTGCGAAACTGTCAAATGGCTTTCCCGGAGTCCTGAACCGAAGGCGAGAGCATATTTCCAGTTTCCTTGATGTTATCCTTCAACGAATTTCATCGGAGATAAAGGAACCAGCACTTTAGTATTAGCCCTGGATAAAGCTGAGCCGCTGGTCTTTCGTTCGAAGCTTCCCGTCCAGTTCCGCGTTGCACACGTATCAAGTTTTCGATACCACCGGGCTCCCCCCACAACGTTCCCCCCCTAAGAAACCTGTATCTCCTCCCCCATTCCGTCCTTGTTTAAAGCCTTCACGTATCGTCCAAAACGGTCCGTTGGGGTCGGTTTCTTACTCTGATGTTGCGATGATTCATCTTTCCTCCACCCCAAAGGATCTAGTTCAATTCGCTTGCCCCTGACAAATCGTTCATACCCAACCTCACGACCCCCTGCATGCGGCGGAAGCCCTCGTCTATCCCCCAAGATCCAAACTTTATAGACTTCAGCCAGAAATTTCAGACTTCGTCGTTGAGCGCGGTCCGTTTCTGCCCCCAACCCCCCCCCCTTTCAGGTTTCTAGCAACCCGACAGCGCCCGCCCCTCTAGTGCAATTTGCCTTAGCCTTTTTCTCGATAAATACCCTTTGGTGCATCGGGTTTTGACCTGAGTAGTTGGGTATTTCCCTCTACCGTCATGTTGAAGAACCCAACTACTGTCCTAACCCGTTTTCGGCGAAAGTGATTTTTTCCCTGGGGCCCCGGTATTGTTTTCTTTTTTTTTTTTTTTTTTTTTTTTCCGTCTATAGTAGGGAAAGTAACCGTGGCGGTTCCACCTCCACCCCCTTTCTCCTTTCTACGAGAAATACGATGATTCCCCATCTCTCTTGCATAGAAGGCGCGATCACCCTACCGGGAATTATTATTAAACCTGGAAGCCGCCGTCCCTCACGTAGACGTTCCTTCCTAAGCTAAACTTTTCCCTTCGAAAAATGTGCCTCCTTCTTTCCTTTCGGATTCGTCATGATTTTAAACGGAGGCTTTTCCTCCCTCCGGATGTTAGTCCACCCCCCCCCCCAGTTTTCCCCCTGCGTTCCGACTCCTTTGCGAGACGGTATGTATGCGACATATACCCGTGACCTTTCTCGTTTCCTTCCTCCGCCATGAAAGTCACCTCATCATCTGCGACTCCCCGCGGGTCTTGGTTCCGGATGCACCCCCCGGACTTTTTTAGCGCGCTCAACGATTCCCAACTCAGAATAGACCGCCATCTGGGCCATATTATCTTCTCGGCCCAATACTCTCGTCTGTTTTCTTAGCTGCAACGCTCACCTAGGCACTTTTCTTCATTTGCAAGAAGTCCCCTCAAGACGTTCCCCTTTCCACGCCCAGCGCTCCGCTTCATCTTCAAAAACGCCTTTTACAAACCCCTTCTCCGCCTGCCCCCCAATTTCAAAAGGCGTCCCCAGCTCCCGTCTTGAATCCCTTCAACCTCCCGCACGTTCCAAGTCGACATCCGTGGCATAGGTAATTTCTTGATCCCGAAGATGAAGCTCTTCCCCCTCCACAAGTAGGAAGTCCAGTTTTTCCTCCAGTCCCCTCTTTCCAGACCAATAGTTTAGTTGATCTTGCTTGCGCAACCTCTGCCATTGCGATCCTCTCCACCAGGCTTTGAGCGTTAGCCCGTCCCCAGGTTTTTTTCACCATGACCGCGCAAAAACGGTCCATCTTGTCGCCAAACCAAATGGCCTGACCGTGCCACACTTTGACTCCCCCACGCACCGACGTGCAGCGCTACTTACGGATTCCCCGAAGGCATCTGGAGATACTTCCCCTATTTACAGTGCCTGGCAATTAATCGTTGAGATTGTCTTCTTCTCAGTACACCCCGGTGTCTATCCCCCCTCTCGTTTACAATTCCAGTCCCCTTCCCTTATCCTCTTTTCCGATGAGAAGGTCGCCCAACGTTTATTTTATAAGAAACTTCTCCAAATTCGTCAGATAGTTGGCTCGACCACTGCGGCACGGGATTTTCCAAGCCCCCAAAAATTGATATACACTGACGGAAGAGAAATCTCCATTCGTCGACTGCGATACAAGCCAACTTGTTTTCTTCTTCCAGGTCCCAACATTTTTTTCCGGGCATAAGGGCTTCGAATTCCGATGAATGCCCTCGTACGAAGAGGAACCCCTCACCCCTCCACCTGCTGGCTCGGCGCATTAAAGTCGATTTCTCCCTCTTTTTAACTTCATGCAGGACCCTGCTTTTCTTTTCATGTCCCCTTTCTCTCAGGCCCGGAGAGGTTGCCCCATTAGTTATTCACAGCTCTCCTTTTTCCTTCGCGAGCGGGCTCCTTTCACGCAGGTCGGAGAGACCCAGTTTCTCAGACGGGATCCCCCTCTGAAGCCTGAGGCTTGTCTGTGAACCGGCGGCAGTCTCACAAAAATAGACTTTGGATTTTCTCAGACACCTACTTCCTAACCCGGGCTCACTGCACCCTTCTCAAGATTATTTCCCCGCCTTTTTTCCTTTTACCATGCTCTTGTTGCCCGAAGACATAGATCTTCCCTTTCCGACTTCTGGCCCTAGAAGATGACCAAACCAATCCCCGTGTCTCCAACCCTCCTTCCTTCCCTGTCGCCCCCGCTGTTCCAGACTCGTAGGGCCCTAAGACTCTTTTTTC
>Ga0179591_1283831_pt1 | contig 23072 bp, 10 predicted proteins | sample CZOMad2_1_08_16f_FD_182891 | JGI IMG/M metagenome (GOLD analysis project Ga0179591, IMG submission 182891) | Vadose zone soil fungal communities from Angelo Coast Range Reserve, California, USA - CZOMad2_1_08_16fungal (PacBio error correction) | ecosystem: Environmental > Terrestrial > Soil >... | reverse complement strand
TCAGTCCCCTTTTTCCCGCCACTGCCTTTTCTTGATTTTTTAGTTTCTGTAGAGGGAACGGATCGAAATTGTATGCGTAGTGCTTCGCCCACCTGACCACCCTACACGGTTTTTTGTATTGGACCAAATCTATATCCCTCCCCCCTTTCGTCCCGACTTCGCTTCCAAAGGGTTTATCAGACCCCTTTTTTTTTTCTTGACCCGATTTTGAGCGTTTTTTTCTACGAGACTTTTTGCTGTGTTCGTGTTAGTGAATGTACTCGTTTCTATTAACGGAATGCAATTAGACTTTGCGACTTCTTTTAACCCATGCCGTTTCTTCTACCTGCTCTTCCCTTTCTTCCTATGAGTATCCGAACGCCAAAGAGGATCATTCTGGTCCCCACTCAATCCCTCCGCGTCGTGGATCTTTTCTAAGCTAAGGAAGTCTATTGATAGTGCACTCTTTCTTAGGGAACCCGGCCCATTCTTTTTTTGTTACTCCTACAACACTAACGCTCGGCTATTCCCCCTTTCCTGACTCACTCTGAAATAGGAATTTCTTCTTTGTGGCCGGTAGTAGTCGGCTCAGGTAGATCTCCCTCCCCTTGGGTGACTTGAGTTTTCCCTTTTTTTTTATCTCCAGACTTCTCCTTGAAGTCGGTTTTCTTCGGCGTGACCCGCTATTTATCTTTTAGTCTCCTTTCCAGTGCGTGACTCGTTCTACTAGGCCCGAGGTCCAGTAATGGAAGTTCTTTGAGTTTCATAGACTTTTCTTTTATCCAACCTCGAACTTACGTGAAACCGTGTTGATACGTCTTGAACTATTAATCGAACCGTCGCGCATTCAGTGGGCTCTTGACGCTTAAAATCGTCCCCCCTCATACCCTTCTTCCGCGCCCCCTCTCCCCTTAAAGACTGTGTTCCTAGCGTCCTAGCTTTCTGAAGATGATTTCTAGGGTTGAAATAGACTTCTTCCTGGAGGAAGTTTTCTCAGCTGTAAAATCCCCCCCCCTTTTTCAAAGCCCTGCCCTTTTTTACGATGCGAACATCGCCAAGGTTATTCCAAGAATGAACCCAGAGAGTCCATGACTAACCCAGAATTTTGATCCTCTTTTCAGTTACAGCTTTTTTTGGATTTCCGAACGAGAACGATCGGACCGCATATCATACTCGCTACTAGAAAATCTATTTTCTCAAAAGTTCTTCTAAATTGAGTCAACCCTTCCTTGGAAGACGGAGCAATGCTTCGATACTCTACTCTTTTCAGTTTAGATATCTCATAGAGAGTCAGATATACGTGATAAATCCCCACTTCCGACGATCACGAGGTCTGATGTTTATCTGGACCCATTTCCCAATTATTGAGCCCGCACCCCCCTTTTTTTTTATAGAACGGTGGCAAAGGGGCCCCTTGAATTTGTCATCCGGATATCGTCCTCAGATAGTAGCAAGTCCTTTCAAACCTCAGCCGCTTCCCTGGAAGGTGGAAGTCCCCTCCCCTTGATGACTCCGTTTTTCTAACGGGGAGGATGTCTTCCCAGGCTCGTTCGATGCGTGAGCAGAGCTCCGCCTGCTGCCCCCCTCTGGAGGTCCAAGCAGTTTTTTAGATCCTTTATTGGACGCCGGGCGAACGGTCTCGTACTCAAAATCCTCGACGACGATGACGCCGGCCCAGAGCGCATTTAGCCTTTGACGCCAGAAGTCGCGTCCCTCTTTGACACGCCTTTTTCTACTCCTTTTATAGAGTATCAGTTTACATGCAAGACGAGCGAGACGGAAACGCATGATACTCCGGCAAGGTAACCTCTCCGTTCAGCCACGAGACCTTTGCAGGTATCTTTCAACGTCAGATGACTTTCTCTCCCTTTTAGCGTTAATGACTTCATTGGATGGTTAAGGCGATGGTCTCCCAGAAGCCCCCCCCTTTGAAAACTGTTTCAATCCGTGTCAGACCCTTCTTCCAGTACCTCTCAGTTTAGATCGCGGTCCCACAGGAATTTGATGCGGCGACCTTCCCCTCTGGTACCACTTTTGGCTTTCCTTTCCGCCCACCTGCAAGACTCCCTCAGAAGGATGAAGAGACCTTAAATCCTCTCTTTGCCCCTGCAGGTCTCTCTGAGGATCCTTTTTTTGATCCTTTGTATCTTTCGGCCTTTGGTTTTTGTTAGCGGACGACGGAGGTGACGGCGAGCCCCCTTGGCAATCGGACGCAGCACCTCCCCTCGAGTCGTGGCCGGTCTCCGGTCTCGAGCACGCCGTTTTTCCTTTTTTTTTCCTTGACCTTCTTTGAAAGTTCAGCTTTCCCCGGCCCTTCTCCTGGTTGAGTAAAGATGATCGTGTTTGTTGGCTCGCTTTTTTTTCTCCCCTTCAGAGTTTTTTCAAGGGCTAGGTACAGCGGAATCCGACTGGTCCCTGGCTGAGGAGCGAAGATCTATTATATCTTTTTCTTCCTTGTTTCTTTTTCTCTCATCCTTCGGCTTCCTCAACCTTGAGTTTTTTTTGGGCTTCTCGTTCGGTGATCCCACCAGCCTCTACCAGACCGAGGGACAGGATCCTTACCAGTCAACATCGGATCGACCTCCCCTCACTCACCCCTCAGTTTTGAGCGATTCCTGAAGTCCCTCCTGCCACTCGCCTTCGATTCCCCCCTTCAGTGCGAGCAATTCTTGGACCAAACCATTCTCTATCGTTTATTTTTTAAGTGCTAGGCCTTCTCGCGGACCACCACTCCCCTCTCCCTTCACCTGAGGCCGAAGACCTTATTACTGATCAAATGCTAGGATCTGTCAGGGCATTCTCTCTGTTTTTTTTTTTTTCCTTCTTTTTGGGGTTTCCTCCCTGGTCTCATTTTTTCGTCACATACTCCTACATCCTCTCTCTCGCCGCGCAAGAACGGCCTGCATACGGGAGCTAGGTCCTGCACATGACTACTTCTTGTCTTGCTGCTCCCCCCACAAGGGTTAGGTGGATAGTTATATCCTAAACTCATTACCGATCTGGCCTCCCACACCCTCTCACGCCTCATTTCTCAGCTGCGAGGAGAGATTTCTCGAGACGTTTAAGCAATGTTATTTTCGATTTGCATTTCAGTTTTTTTTCCTTACCCTTTCGTCTTTTCTTTGTTGGGTTCGTCGTTTTCTTTGTTGCCGTGTCGGCGACTCTCGCCACTTCTATCCGCTTTCCGAACTCTCGTTTTTCCTTTTTTTAGCCGATTTGATCCCGGCGATATCTTCTTTTACGAGGCTCATTAGTAAGGCTTGTTCCATCCTGGCGGACTTTCGATTAAGAAGAAGATCTTTTGCCTTTAGCACTCCCCCGAGTTTCCAGGCGCTCTCGATGTCCCAGATATGTCCTCCATTCTCAGACTTGATGATACATGGTTTTTTTTACCTTCCCTCATCATGGGTGCTAGAAAATTGGCACGGTCTCTGGGGTACTAGTACAGGATTGAGGCTTCTCCCCATTATGGTTAAGAAGAGTATCTGATGTTCCCCTAGTATTGACAGTTTGGCTCTCAGGTTCGGCGTTAGTCCTGAGAATCCTCCGTGATCCTCTCCCTTTTGATGCCCCCGATCTATTGATCCTTATGAGATCTCCCTTGCCCGCGCTTCCCTGATCGGGCCAGTGTACAAGTTATGTTGGCCACCCCAACTTTTTATGTGCTTTACTCTTTTTAGTGTGCGCTTAGGAGCGGCTCTCATATCAGGGCTCATCATTATATCCTAATCTCGGCCAGAGTTTTGGGCATTCCTTCTGTGAGTTTCAATACCGACGCTCTGGCTCGTTTCCCCGGTTAATAATGATCCCTCGGTCTCAAAATTTGTGTCTTCTCTTTCTCCCTTTTCTCCTCTTCCCCCCTGCGTCGATCTAGGGTCACTTTTTTTCTTTTTTCTAAAACGAGATTATTAAACTCTCGAGGTTAACGTAAATGGAGTAAAGTCTCAGCCCTTTCAGCTCTGGAGGCCGTCCAGCCTCTCCGTTAATCTCTCGGAGGCAGTAGGGATTAGGAGAAGGGGGACTGGAAGAGAAAAACCGGATCCTCCTCTCTTTTTCTGAGGGCACGGAGCCTCTTGAAGGGAGATTTCCTTTATCATCTTCTCCCCTCCCCTCTTTTAGTATTGTAGAGGATACGCGCGTAGGAAAGCGTCTTTCAGCTGTTAATGGGGAGCTGTCAATTTCCCTTCTTGAGAACGTCTTTTAGGCGGGATCTTCCCCCACCCTGCTCCCCCTCCCCGAGAAAGATGCAGCTTCGGTTTTCGCGCCGGCAGATCCTCGTGTTCGCGCGGCGTCAACCCCCTTCTCCCCAGAGCGTCCCCCCCCCCCCCCCAACTCCCCGGTCTTCGCCTCCGAGTTTCGCCAGCCGCTCGAGCCCGCTTTCCCGGCCGACCAGAAGATATCGTTCCGTCCAGGGCGGTTCGTGCGTCCCCTTTTCGATTCTTCTACGGCACCAAGCTGCCACCAGGATGCAAGGCAACTGAGTAGGAGGGCGATCCGAAATACCTCCCCCTCTTCTTTACTGTAGAGTTCCCCTGAATTAGCCATTGTTTCCGCTTCGATTTCCTTATCATCCCGACGGAGGGATCCCGGGATACGACCCACGAGAGAAGGCGGTCCCCCCCCTCATCCCGTATCTCCGTGATTTCGCTGGCCTCTCCCCAACCCTGATCCGTAACCCTGAGCCAGGAAGCAAGATCACCGGCTCTCGCGCCTGCCGCCTCGCGCCTTCCTCCGGTCGAAGCTTCGGCAACCCCCCCCTTACGCTTGTCCCTATTTATCTCCCCCCCTTTTGTTCCTCGAAATGACCGGGGACGCCACCCAGTCCCTTGATGTTCATGTTCGAGAATAATGCACCCTGATACGAACTGCCCCAAAACGATTCCTTGTCTTGTTTCCCTTGCAGTTCGTCTGATCTTTTTTTTATATGACTAATTCTTGTTTTTAGAGAGCTACCCGCCTAGTTCGAACACGCACGGACGACAAGTGGACTTTTTTTGGCCAGTCCTTCTTTCCCGAAATCCCCTCTGTATTGCTGCTCCCCCCCCCTCACCATGTAATTCCTCAATGGGTGTAATGGCAGCACTGTCTCTATACATTCCCCTTTTGAAACTTGGTTTCTCTGTGTAGAAAGGATACCAGGTGAATTCCTCCCCCCTAGGAAGCCTCGGAAACCCTTCCTCCTAGTCTGAAAAGAAGTGATATTGGGAATGGAGTCTTAGGTTGGGACCTCTAAAGAGCCGAGACAGTCTTTTATTTATTACAGGAAATGCCTGTGGATTGTCTCGATTGTCCCGACAGACCCCCTATGGTTCATCTCCTTGTCAAAACTCCGTCTTTCTTCAGAACAAGTGTTTGTCTAGCCATCCGGACGTAGACTTTGGCTGCAGCTTTTTTTACGTTTCCCTCCCTTCCCCCATTAGGTTACTATGTTAGCACGCACTTCCCGCCGGAACTTTAAGTAACAATGATTGCTCGCGTACCCAATGTCATTCGAGTTTTTTCTTATCTTCTCCTTACGAGCTTCAGAGGCAGCGTAGTTCGCCGACTCCCCCTTGGATTGATATGGGCGCCGGCAGTTTAACCCCATAACAAGTAACCGTAGGTTAATAACGACGACGGCGTTCTCGATGATCTCCGACTCCCTAGGATAGTTTGCTCCCTCTGCCTCCCAGATAGGTCCTATAATCGTTCCTTTCCTAACCTTCCCTCTTTTTAAAGCGGGGTAGAGATGGCGCGGTCACTTCCTCACTGTTACCGAATAGGAACCCCCCGGGTCTTTCGTTTTACCTCTTCCCACTTCCTTTCTCAAATAAATAACATCCTCAGTGGGTCTGGGCCGGCTTCCCCCAGTTGACCATAACCCCTCTTTAATGGAGCCCCTTCGGCCATCGATTCTTCCCCCTCTGAAAAGTGAAAAGGCTTCCGGTGAGCTCCGGGTGTACCCCGAGCCTTTATCCCTTCTTCAAGATATCGATTTTTGCTCCTCTTGCCCCCAGCCTTGTTCGACCGGGGATCTCTTCATTGTCGCCAGCCAGTCTAAAGGTTGTCCTTCCGTGAAACCCTAGATCCCTCTCCCTTTGAAACCAGATCCCCCAGAGAGTTCAGAACGTTTCCCCTTCTCCTCGGCCCGGAGATTGGCAAACTTCCATCGAGCCAGACGACTTTCCTCTTATTCCACCTCCCCCCCTCCCAAGTAGAAAAGAAAGCCGCGGACCGCACTGGGGCGACTCGACCTTCAGCTCCTAGCTCGCCCCCCTCAAGATGCTAACAGTTGACGCAGGTTGAGGAGAGCTTGCGGTAACCTCCTGTCGTGACTCCAATCCCTAGATTCGAACGGATCTCGTCGGCCGCCGGCCGTCGAGCCGACCAACACCCTGAGAAGTCCAGGGGACGACCCCAGTTTCCCCGTCGCCCCTACCTCCTCTTTCCAGTAGAGACCCCTAGTTCGCATACCACCGCCCTGAAGAAGGCCCCATCCTAAGTCCCCCCCCCCCTCCCCTCCAGTGGAGGCACGATCGGTTCGCGAGCACGTATAGGATACCGGCACTTCTGACAAGCGTGTCCCCGTTTCAGCTTTGAAATTTCCCCCTGCCCGCGGGATGCTCACTCAAGGCGGCCCACTTTCTAGCCGGTTCTCTCTCACGTGTCCCTCCCCCATTCTCTCCAACAGCATTGCAAGATTAGGCCCAGGAGCGCCTTTCGATCGCGCCGATCACAGACATCTGTACCCCCCTCTATATTTACCAAGTCTTCTCCCTAACCCCCTTCCTTAGAGCAAGACGTACCACGACGACTCGCTCGAGAAAAGGACTGTTCTCTGTACAATTTTACCAACTTCCCTTCCTTTCCCCACTCGGAGAAGGGGACAAAAAGGTATAGAACGTCCCGCCCAGCCAGCATTCCCCCCCTTGCCGCTCTTTTTACATGTTTTATGTAAGACCACTTACTCCGCGGGCGTAGAGAACGAGTCGCTTCCCCTGCCACCCTTTTTTTTGAGAGTGCCTTAGAAGTCATTCGATGTCGTCCCTCTTCTGCTCTCAGATAAAAGGCGCGTCGCGAGCGGAGACGGCCTAGAGCGTGATGGGCCTCCCGATTTCAGACACACTCTGACAAAGCCAGCCAGCAGCTCCCCGCGAATTGGATTCTGCTTTGAGATATGCCCAGATCTTCATTTTCATCCTCAGGCATTAGACTGGATAGTTGGGCTGGTACTGTTGTCTAGAATTACCTAGGTTCCCTGGCTCCCCTTTCCCCTCCGTTATAAGAAGCCTTCCCTGAACGAAGGCTATGAGCACGCGGTATACGCTGTCTTCTTCAGGTCTCTGCCGATCCTCGCGGCAAGTCTGGAAGCGATTTGGGTTTATTTTTCTGTCCTTTCCCCCTCCGCCGATTCTGACCGATCTCCTCCCGTCGCGGTTGGTCAAGTAATTTGCTCTTACGAGTGCACTCTTCTGCCCACAGTTACAAAGAAGAACCTGAATCCCCCGCAGAGGTTTTGAAGACTTTTCTATCCTTTTTTTCCCCCCTCTTGTGTGTTCTCGATCTAGTCATTTTGAGAATAAAAAACCAACTTCTGTATCGGGTAACCTGTATTAAGTTCTCAAATGACCGACTTTTCCCCTGAATTCTCTCCTCCTCCTCCCTGCCCTTTCTATCATAGAGCCCCCGCGTCCCTCCTCAGGAATGCAAGAAATAAGAAAAAAGATAGAATTCTTTCCCCACCTCAGGCAATCTCTTTCCTCTCGCTCTAATGAGGAGCCCACGGCGCTTCCCTTTTTTCACGAGCACTTATGGCCTCAACTGGACTCTAGGACGTTCTTCCCTTGTCCTTTCCTAGCAAGCGAGGCGACCACAGGAGACAGCCAGATAAACTGATATCCTAATCCCGATAATGTCCTTCCCCCCCCTGCATAAGTGCTTCTTTCTTTCCATATATTCGACGCGTGGAGTTCTTGCGTGGTCCCGGGCGTTACTAGTAACTATGTGAGTCCCTCCCCACAAATAGAGGATAGCCAGCCTCCCCCACTCTCCTGCTGCGCAGACGAGGGTCTTGCTGACTACGTACGGGCGAGAAGTGTGAGGACTGATCTCCTTCCCAAAGAAGCCTTCAAGGAACCCTTCTTCTCCCCGTCTCCAACTTTTTCTCTAGGTCATGCTGACGGCGTCGCTGTGCCGGGTTTTAATCTCTCGGGCGCCTATCCTGTGCAGGCCTTTCCTTTTCTTACTTTAATGCCTTCCCCCCTGTGTCTCGCTCTCGTTTTAAGTCTTTCCCTCATGACTATCTAGTGTTAGATCCTCTGTTAAGACTCCTTATCCCGAGAGTCGTCTCTATCGAAAACTGCGATCTGCGTTTCTAGGCCATTGATTTCTTTTGGTTCTTCCCCGTAGAATTGGAGCGCTCAACCGCCTAGCGCTTGAGCCACAAGGTTTTGGAGACCCCTTAGGTGTTTCATTCTCCCAACAACGATGGGTCTCCGTGCTTTTCGTTTTTTTAAGGGGAGCTCTTCTATAGAGTTCCTTTTCTCCCCCGTTCGTTTTCCCCGACCCTTTCTTAGGGGTGCGTTCGGTTCTGCCGCAAGATATAATGCGTCGTAGAAGTGTTGACTGAACCCCTTTCCACATGTCCTCTTTTGTGACATCTTAGCCTTCTTCCCCCAGCCATAGGAAACCGTCAGCTTCGGAATGGATTTCCACGTACTCTGATGGTACGGACTAGAGCTCGCGCTCCCCCTTCAAGTCAGAATTATGACCGCTCCTTCTCGTACTCCCCCCGGCGCCGAGGAACGTGCTTCCACGTTTGTTCTTGTGGACTTTTTTATCGTCAGATGACCATAGCCGAGGGCGCCTTTTTCCCCCTTGCTATGCCTAACCCCCCCCCCTTCCCTGGCTAAGAGAGGGACCTAGAACGAGTTTTTTCTTTCGGAACTACACCCTTTAAGGGCGGGTAGCGCTGTCCCCATCTCTCTCCCTTTGCTCTTGTTTTCTTCCCCCCCTGTTGGGTTAATTCTCGCGACTTCTCGAACGCGTCGAGCGCGGTCTTCTAGGTGATTTACAAATCTCTTTTACCCTTTTCGACTCCTTCGATTTCCCGAGGTCGGTTCGCTTGGCCTCCCTATAGGTCAGCCCTCCCTGATTGCTTCTTCCTGTCCCCCCCTCTGGAGGGTTCGCCGGTCCGCCCTCGGCCACTGACTACCGACGACCGAGAGGTGAGACAACTCACTCTTTTATCGGAGTCGCTCTCCCTCTGCTCCTGTAATATTTCCGTCCGCGCCCGCGAGGGACCGTCTTTCGGGGAAGAGACTGGGTAAGCTGCTGAGTACCCCGATTCGCCTGGCTCAACACCCCCTTCTCCTCCGACTTGACCCTTCTCTTCCTATAAGAGTCGTCAACACGTGTTTCGTGATCCCCGGAACCCGGCGCCGAGCCAGCAAAACTACACCTTTGCCGAGACGAGGTAGGACCTCCTCCCCGCTCCCTATCTTACTCTCCTTCCAAATGACAGCCTATTTCGCCGAGAAAGCTGCTGGATCTCGTTCTGCCTTTCGGAGTGACGTGCGAGGCCGTGGTAGGGAGGGCCGATATTTAAAAAACATCCGGAAAGCTTCCAAGGACACAGGACTGACCCTCTCCACCCTTCCTCCCCCCTTCCTTAGGGCGTAGCCAAGAGAAGCGATCCCCGCGTCGGACGTCTCGTGACCAAGAATAGATCCGCTTTTTTCAATCGAGCGTGCCCCTTCTTCTATCGTTCTTATCGAAGATTCTTGCACAGTTCAGAGGACTGACAGGGTCGAGCAGTTCGCTCCTCTCCCCCCCCCTGTCCATTCCCTCCACCCCCTACGATTCCCCCCTTCCTCCCCACGATTCTGACTTTTTGAGTACGCGCTCTCCGGTCGTTTTCGGAACATGATCCCGTTAGGGTAAGTCGGTAAATGGTTGAAGGACTCACACCCCACTGGGAACGGTTCCACAGTTTTTTGTTCCCAACCGTGTCCATTTTTTTTCTTTCCCTTTCCCCACCCAGACGTGCACATAAGGTTCCCGACGAGATTCTTCTCCTTGAGTCGTTCGCTGAGAGTATCTTACCCTTTTGTTTGTTGAGATCCCCCCTCCTCCTTTCGTACCTCACTTTCGCAAGGATATCGGCGTAGAAATTGTTGCCTTCTCATGTACATAGTCCAGGCCCTGGTTGGTCGTCTGTGGGCAGGTATATACCCTTTCCCCCCCTGTCAGCTCCCTTCGACCAATTTCCCCGGGTATAGACCCCCTCTTCCCTATGTCCATTATTCCTTCCTCCCCTAGGCAGGCTCCTCAGGTGATTTTTTTGCTTTGTTATCTGTCGGTGCGGGACTGTGTACCTCGTGTTAGCCAACTCTTCGCCCCCCTGAGTCACTTACTATTTATCTTTCTCCCCTCTCCCCTATGCCAGGTTTTTCTTCTAAAACGAGCATTCTGCACGCTCATAGGGGCAGCATCATTCTGGGTCAAACTCCCGCAAGAGTCTTTTCTTTTTTTAAGATAATTCATAGGTTGTGCTATTTTTCTCCCCCTTGTCTTAGTTTTCCCCCCCTCCTCCCCCCCTGGGGGTTACGGTACTCCCTTACCATGCAATAAGTAAATCGGACGGAACGGTGATACGTCCAGGCAGTCAGAGAATCGGAATGTTCCTGTTTTTTTTGTTTTCTTTTGTTCTCCTGCTTACCTCCGGGCCTAGGTTTTCCCAGGGGAGGTGGTAATGGGTGTCGACAGAGAGAAAACCTGATGAAGTCGTCCCCCCAGGTCTGATACTTATTCTCTCTAGGTCTGAAGTTTTCCCCCCTTCCTAAGTGCCCCAGCTTCTCCCCCAGTATATAAGTCTGGTCGAGGGTCCTTTGTCCTCGCGGGAGACTCCTCCTAATGTGAACATTTTCCCCGATAGTCTCAGAGTTTTCTGCCCCCCTTCTGGTTCCTCACATTGTTCCTTGGCCGAGGGCCCGGCTTCCCCAATAGACATCCTAAATCCCTCTCCCAAATCCCCCAAGTTCCAGCAGCCTTCCTCTCAAGACATCTCTAGCTCTTCCCTTCTGAATGATGGGTCTCGTTGAAAACTCGTTGATCAGTTTAGAGGTCCAGCCCCTCTTGTCTGCAATTCACCCCCCCCCCCCAGAGCCTCTACCGTTAGGTCGGCAGCTTCGCCCACCGGTTTCCGAGACCACGATAGCACGTGGAAAAGCGGAACCCTAAGTAGTGAACCCCCCCCTTTTCCCCCCTTCCCGCCAACACCCTCAGGACTAAGATCCCTGATTAAAGATTCGCCTTGCGTTATTCATCCGAGCGCCGAGACCGTCGTCGACGGACGGACCTCTTGGGAAGAAAGTTCGAAAATCCCCCCCCTTAAGTTTCACCAAAAACAACCAAACCCCCGGCGAAGCAGAGCCTGAATTTTTTCTGACTGCTTCTATTTCCCCCCCTTTACCTTTTACCGCTGAAGTACTCTTGAAAGAGGACGAGGATGCACCCCCCTTTAGGCCCCGGCGCCGAGCACTTCGAGCAAGCTCAAGAGGAGACTCCGGGGTAGTTCCCTGAATGACGAATTTCTTGCCCTTCTTTTTCGACACGCCGACATTTCTCCCCCGACCTGACGCCAGCGATCCGGTGGCAGCCGAGCGACTCTCCCCCTTGATGGATAATCCCTTAGACTCCCCCTTTTCCTTTCCGAGCTGTCTTTCTAGTAGGCGCCAGGGAGTTCAGCTGCTCGTAGAATGCCGAGGGATCGCAAGCCTGTTGACGTCTCCTCCCATAACGTTACTCCCCTCCCCTCTTCAGACCTCTTCCCCTCTCTCAGCCAGAACGTAACGATCCTTCCTCACGAACCCGGAACGGTCTAGAACTACGTTCACCGACGTAGAGCGCCCTAAACCCCCCTCCCCCGCCCGCTTCCCAGGAATTCCCCACGGCAGCTGACGATCAGGACGCCCGGACAGCAACCCCTGGTATCCGATCGTCGTCCTGTCTAAGGTAAGCAGTTCTGTATCCAAAGGACCGAGTTTGCGGTCGAGACCGCGATACGAACCTTTGGCCTAGAGACTCCTCTTTTCTTTCCTTCCGTCAATCTAGATTCCCTCTCCAGCCCGTAGTTAGCTTTCTAGCGGGAGATGGATGGCTCTTTGGATCACCGAGGTTCCTCCAGTCACAAGAACATAGGCGCTGACCCCTCCCTCCTTTCCCCCGTCCTACTCTCCGGATGGTTCCTAAGCCTTCCAGTCGGTCCGATCGAGTCATGTTCGTAGCGGTGGGTACAGACGATGCCTCGGGATGAGATAAGAAATCCCTTCGACAGCCCCCCTCCCTTCCCCCCCCCCCCCTATGACTTTCCTGTACCCGCCACTTTTAAGCGCCTCTTTCGACCTTATCATGTTTTTCTACTCTCCCCCCTGGACGGGCGGAAAGCGGACGTATTTGTTTCATGGCGATTAGTAGGGGGTGTTTTGTGTTTGTGCAGGGCTCTAGTGGATAAGTCCCACCCCTGTTTTCTTGTCTTCAAAGAGTAGGCTGTGTTCCTCTTTTGCTTCTCTTTAACAGAAAAAAAAGACCTTGATCGAAGAAGAAGTGGCGACGATTAAGATTTTAATCTACTTGTTTGGAGCTCAATCCATAATCCCCTTTGTAGTATGGGAAGATAGTCTTCTCCTTCATCCCCCTCCATTAGATGACCCCCCTCCTCGACCCTTGAGTCTTTTTCCCGATTTTGACCAACGCCTAGGAAGCGATTTCCATTAATCAAAACTCGATGAAAGAAGTGAACAAGTCGGTATTATGCCTCAGCACTTCCTGACCAGCCTCACTTCCTTTTTTTTTTTCCGTCGTGCGACCAGGATGTCGGTCCCTTTTCGAGTTGGAGGAGGGCTGCGGTGAGCAAAGGTCTCTAACACCTTCCCGCAGGCCTATGTTAGGATCCACCCAGTCCCTCTAGTCCCTCCCCCCATGACGTACGATCTCTGCCTCCCGTTCCGAGATTGGCAATCGGTTAAACTAATATCTCGGGTTGCTCTTTTAGTGACCTGAATCAGTTTATAGGGACCTTGTTGTCACCCCCCCATATTTTCTTTAAATAGATGCGAGCCCTCTGCCTACGCGCGCCTGGTTTTAAGGTCGCGTTTTCCTCATTCATACTCACTTCTGAGATACTTTTTTTCCCCTCGGAGTCCTCTATCTAGCTTCCATCACGCTTCCACAGGTAGCATACGTCATGATAGAGGAGCGCTTCATCTCCCAAGTTTTTTTAATGTTTCCCCTGTCTGGGCTTCCCATGCCTTTCCTTTTAAGGCTTGGAATGTCCTGTGATACCAGTCTGTTAGCTTTTTTATTTTATATCTCTTTTGTAAGTGCTCCTCCCTTAGACGAATTTTTTGATACCTTTTTTTAAGAATCTAGGCCGCCTGGGTCGGCGTTAGAACGGCGCTATGGGAATCTGGTAGTAGCCTTTCTTCGGATAAGATTGGCCCCTTTCCCCCCGCAAGTTATACTTTTTCCTCTGAAGATATAGCTTTCCGCGCGTGATGTTTAGCGGAGGGAGAATGGTGGGAGTGTCTCCCCCAACTAACAACCATCTTCGCTCCGAAGTGTGAGCAGCAGTAGGCTCGTGCTGTCTATGATAGTGTCTCCAACCTTTTATCTCGCTTAGGGCGTCTTCGTTCTTTTTAGGCGTGGAGATTCTTCCCCCCTCCTGATGCGCTGCTGAAGTGAAGACATAACCCTTGCCTTCTATGTGTGCTGCTCCCCTCCCCCCCCCGTGATACTTTCTTGCTAACCCAATATCATCTCAGTGATGGATCACTCTCCTAAGAGGCGTCAGCTATTTCTCCTACAAAGCCAACAGGAGGCGACCGCGACTTCGGCGAAAGAGGACCCCCTTCTGTGGAAGTGTTTTTTTCCCACTTCTTGGACCTCTCTTAGTTCTCTTTTTCTAGGGAGGTTTTCACAGTAGGATGTAGATGCGCTCATAGCATAAGCGCAGGCTATTGGGTGTCCTCTTCTAGAGCTCCAACTACCCCCCCCAGGGCCTTGATGAGATCCTCTTCATTCAACGGTGGGCGGACTGGTTGAGACAGACATGATCCCGCGTACCTCATAATTGCTCTTTTTTTTCTCCGCTTCTTACACTATCTAAATACGAGAAGGCTCTGAACCGCTTAGCGTATTATCAGAGCTTTCTCGTGGAGGCGTCCCCTATCTGCGTGCTGATCTGATCATTGATAGAGGTTCTGTGTCCGGGGGCCTCAGGCCAAATACGAATCCCCCTCAAGTCCCCCTCAGAGTTTTGTGTATTTCCCGGACACCTGACTTTCTTCGGATAAGGCGAGCGAGATTACAGATCCAAAGTTCTTTCATTGACCAGATTCTTCTTCTTTAAGCAGTCCCCCCTCTTCAGAGAATACTAGGCGAGGGGGACCTGCCGTAGTCGAGCGATAGCTCGCGAGGAAGAAGCCTCCTCCCCTTCTCTAGTAAAGAAATGGAGGTCTTCCTTTGTTCCTAATTGCCTCGACTGGCGCCACCGCGCTCCAAATCAGGACGAAACGTGGAGATAAAGTCCCTTGATGGCAGCTCCTTCCCCCGGACTCCCCCAGTTTTTTCAAGCTCGTCGGATGGCCTTTGCTTCCGTTGTAGGGGGTTTCATCCTCTAGAGGAAAAACACAGACCCGGGTCAAGCTCTCCAAAACCCTCCTCCCCTGATCCCCCAGGTATTTTTCCCTTTTTTTAGTTCTCCCTTTTCAAACAGGAGGATTGTCGCGTAAAAGAATAGTACGCTTGGGGTGACCGTCATTTGCTCTCCCCTTCGTTCTGCCCTTTGATAGTAATGAAGAAGCGTTCCCCTACTTTAGAGGAATTATTCGGAGCAAAAGATTTTCCCGTTTCCCCCCCCCTACGCCGAACAGAAGTCTTTTTTTTCGCGCGCTGTTTTCGAAACTTCTCCTGAAACCCCATTTTCCCCTTTTTACCGGTCGAGTCTCGTCCCTGGGTCGCGGTGGCAGTTCGGATATCGGCAATTGGACGTCCCCTTTTTTGACCACCCCTAAGGTGTATTTTTTGAGACTACATCTACATTTGATCCGCCGGACGACTACGACTCGGGAGTAGTCGTCATTCGTTCAAAGATGAGAGGGTAATCTACCTCTCCCTCTTGTTTTTTGTTTTTCACCGATCGATTTAGAAAAGACCTTCAGGCTCGCTGATTTTTTTCGTCGTTTTTGGTTCTTTTTTTCCTTTTTAGAGTCCCAAATGTCCCGTTTTCCTTTTTCGTCCTGTGGTGAAGCCCCTATATACTTCAAACTTTGCAACCTATTCCCTTTGGACTCTTCTCGTCGCCTTAATTACTTGTTTCTTTTTTCTTTGCGTATACCTCAGCATAGTGTGTGGGCGGGGTGTACCTTTTTTCCCCAGTCGAATAGACCTCTTAAGTAGAGGTACTCTTCAATAGGCAAAGGTGGATGTCCCCTCTCGCTATCACGAGCGCCGATCGTTCTTCGCTTCGTCAGCTCATTATGGCCCCACTTCCCCCCTTCGTCGTGCTTTAAGCTCAGGAGAGAAGGTCTCTTGCACTTTGTTATCGGTCATCGGTACACCTTGCTTTTCTCCTGATACAACCTCAACGTCCTTTTTCTTGCAACTAAGTCACATTCAGGATTGATTCCCATCTCCTGGAGCAGTTTGTGGAACTGGAATATGGGCTTCATGCTTTAATCGGAGAGCCGAACTTAGTTTCTTTTTTTTTTTGTTTTTAGCCTTCTCCCAGTGAGCTGAACGCCTCTTTTTTTTGCGTCAATCTCGTGCACTCAGAGTTAGGATAGTCCCCAGGTCCAGATGACTCTCTACTTATGAGCATCGTCCTCCCCCAGTCATATTTTTTTCCTATTGCACGGGTTTTTACTCTGTTCCCAAATAGTGACACGTCCTTAGTCCACTCTTTCACCTACTTTTTTGACCTCTACTAGTATAGTTTGCTGGGGTCCCCTTCGCCTACACCTCGTACGATCTCCTGCACCGCTCTGTCTTGCTCCGCCCCACAGATTCCCTTTTTTTGAATTAGGGGAAACTATTTTTCTTTATCCTTTTTAAGGTAAATTTCCTGAGGGCAGCGGTCATGCACCTCTACAGCGCCGCGCGTTGAGCGATCATCGCCATCAAATACCGTTGACGAGGACCCTTTCATAAGAGAGCTGGGAAAGCTAACACTCTTATTGTTACGGCGCGATAGCCTTCGGCTTTTTAGCCTTTGTCTTGCTCCCTTCTCTCCTTCCGACGAGTCCAAGAGACTTCGAAACGAAGATAGTGGAGCAATTACTTTTCGACCGTTTCGCCACCTTTTCCTGTCTAAGCTTTGCTCCGCACGACTCGTCGCGGATCCGGATCGATATAGACCGAGTACCCGAGTACTTCCCCAACCCTTGATTTTACGATAGATTCGGTTTGTTTCCGTTTTTTTTTTTAGCTCAGGAGCTCCGATAGTATCCAATTGTTTAATTCCCGTGCCCTAGTTTTAAGGAGGTCAGTAGACCCCCTCTCCCGATCGCAGAAACGCAGGTTAAACTACTCCCGATCACTTTTTTTCTGCCGAAAGATCTTTTCGTCTAGTTCGTTTATAAGGCATAAGACGCCAAATTCTTTCCCCCTTCCCGATTTTGGTGAAGCGAGACGATTAGCCCACAGTGTCGGGGTATCAAGCGTAGCGACTTTCCTGATCGATTTAACTTGATCCCCCTTTTTTTTTCCTCCCGGATGAAGACGCCGGCGCCTTCTGTTCTGATCACTGCTTTCCCGATCCCTCTGACATTTCAACGGTTCTCTTTTTCTAAGAACCTCTCCAACAGACGAAGAGAGTTCACACTACGAAGGCATGTCATTTCCCAGTCTCCCCTTCTGGTTATAGATTTTCTTTTCATGTTTTCCCCCCATGACTCTTTTAAAATAGAGATCTATGACTCCGAGTGAGACCGTGCTGAGGGGATCCCCTTCACCCGTCCCTCTAGTGATTAGCTTCCCCAGTATTGCCTTTTAAGGACCTTTTTCGAGAGCCTTACTTCGTCTAGTCTAGTAGAATGAACTCGTCCCGCTACCCTTCCTTCTGCGCATCGGGATATTTTTTCATCGGGATTTTTCCCCAGCTCTTTGCCGCAAACCCTCACCGGAGGCAGAGCCAAGCCTCCGCGAATGAGCCTACTGTTTCCGCAATTTTGACCCCTCGAGCATGGACCGAGAGCGATTACTCTCAAGTGATAAGTTTGGAGAGTTGTTTGTCCAGCTCGAGATGGAGAAAAGTTTTTCCCTAATTTTTCCTCCTCCTCCAACGTGGAAGCCAGTGTCCTAGAAGACGTGGGAAGAAGTTCGACTTTCTTTTGGACTCCCTCTTCCCCTCTCCTTCGCAAAGTAGACCTTGGTGATATGTCCGTTAGGAGTCTTCTCAAAGTGTCTCTCCTCAGTGTCCGTTTCTGTAAAAGTTACTTCTTTTGTTCGCCTCACAGATATTTGTTTTGCGCCCATCCTACGCCAATCAAGAAGTGAGGATCTAATGAAGGATACTTTGTTTTTTTTTCTTCTCTTCTGAGACTTCCTTCGCCCCATCCAGGACAGTTATTCAGTCGGGGAGTGTAAGTCTTCTTCAGTTTCGCCTAAGGAGACCTGGACCCTAAAGCGGAGATCGAGCACAAATTTCCCCCTTTCCTCTAAACCAATAAACCCATACTAGGACTACTGAAGAAGTTGAATCCGGAGGATTGACCTTCACCCCATCCCTACCGCACTCCCTTCTCTCCCCTCTCGTTCACCTGGAAGGAAAAGGTGAGATCGGAGGGCCCTGTCTTCGGACCTTAATAGTCCATTGTTGGACCAAAACGGTATCATTAAATCTTATCGTCTTCGACCACAATTAACGAGGTGATAAGTAGAATCGCCTGCAGTCATGCGTCTTAGTCTAGGGAACCAGATTCCTTGTTTCTTTTTTTCTTTTTATTAATCCCTAAGGGTAGGGAGCCCTCGGTCCCGTAAATTCCATGCCCCCGCAAGCCGCTCTAATGCTTTTTCTTTTAGTCCTTCATTGCCTTCGCGGCGTCTTAGAGGGGACAAAATGCCTTAGCTTTACTGAACGAGTTACCCCTTCTCCCTCCCCCCGGACCCTTTAAGCCCCCTCTTCCCCGGTAACTCATCGGATTAATGATGAGCGTCGCGATCGTGATTGACTTGTTCCTGGTGCCCCTTCTGCGGCTGATCGTGAAGTTAGCAAGTGTTCAACTTTCTAAAGGAAGGCGGGTTTCTTCTGAGATATTTTCGTCGTTGCAACGTCGTCTAGACCTCCGACTTTTGTCCCGTCAGAGGTACCCGAGGAGATGGCAGGCTTGCGGTATGATCTGGTTTTTTATTAGTCATAGTTCCTCCCCCGTGATTTTTTTATATGTCCTAAGTTGATACGGGAGATCTCATTCCCGAATTATGCTCCCTCTCTGCGACCTTTAAGAGTGAGCCACGGCATTTTCCACCCCCCTCTACTGTAAAAGGACAATCCTGGTGGGATGAGAGAATTAGTGGATTAGAGTATATCTCCTGGTTTTCGATTTTTGTCGGGGTTTAATCTTGAGTGATATGGAGACCATTGCGGCTTTCTCTCCCTCTCTCTCTTAGATGAGGACTTTTTTGAAAATTTGCTTAAAGTTCTCTGTGGTTGAGCTTCTTAGAAGAGGTTCCCTCGGACCCCCCTAATCCTCGTTTCTCTTCTTTTCGGGATAGACAGATGTAGATCGAAGGACGTTCTCTCGGCCAGTGCGTAGTCTCCTCGCAGAGCTTTGCTCCCCTTCGGACCACTTGTATTTTTTTTCCCCCATCGATGAAAACAGGAGTGCCGGAAGTACTTCTGTTAGGTAATGATAATGGAGATTTAGGTGATATTACTCCCCCTTCCTCCCTTCTCCTCTCTGTATTTCCTCCCCCTCTGACCGACCAGAAGGGCAGTCTATCATCTTTTTCCTTTTCCCGCGTATCATTTCTCTTTTCCAACCCTGGTGGATCTTAGATCTACCTTCTTTCCCTCTACCCCCCCTTCTTCTATTCCCTAGGATTAAAGGTTAATTGCTGCCCCTCGACTTTTTCTTATATGAGACTCAGGGTTCTCTCCTGTAACTATCTCCTTCCCCCCCGCGTCAGTTCCCCCTGATCTTTTGAAAGAAGTGCAGATGGAGGCACTCGCGGTCTTGGGGGAAGCCTTCCCCGCACTTCAATTAGAAGTCCGAGTCTATTTTGCGAGGGAACGGAGAAAGGACTCCTAGGCTAAGACTTCTCGCGCCTTACCCGGCACGTATCTCTAAAATTGTTACCCCTTAGTCCCCTCGATTACGCTCAATAATAGGACAAGATGAGAATGGTTTCGTCCTTGCAAGGCTAGAGTACTTCCTGAGTCGGGTCACTACTCCTCACCCTTCTTCAGAAGATCTTCTTTCAACTAAGTAGTAGTTAAGCAATCCCTTTTTAGTTGATCCCCAGTCTTTCCACACGTCGAAACAATCCCAGGGCCCATACTCGCCTCTCGCTCAATGAGTTCGCCGCCTAACAAAAGGAACCAGATCTTCTTAGAAAGCTCCCTTTAATTTCCTTCTGTCTGGATTTATTGGAGTGTTCGGGAGGATCCCGTACCAACCCCCGGGTTCGTTCCTCTCATTTCTTCACTGATGGATCAGAAGGTAAGACGTCTAAGAAAGAGCACTTTTTCTTTAGGATGGTAGAGTTGACCAGTCCCTCAATACTCCCCCCCTTTGTATCTCGTGCGATTAATATCGGCTCTTCTTCGCTCTCTTTCTCCCCCCGTCATCGTCGAAGAGCCCTAAAGAGAAGGATCGCTCAGTAGCTGGACCCAGAGCCCCCCAGATTTTCCAGTAACCCCCCCCCCAATCAGGCACCCGATATTAAAGGGAGACGCGCCTCAGCCTTCCCTTCCCGCGCTGAGACCTCTTTCTACATCTCACCCTTTGTATAGGTCTAAGTTTTCGTCACCAGGGGGGATGATGTTAATGGGCACGGCCCTGATTTTGACCAACCAAGTTCCCAGGTTTCCTCTTCCCTTGTCGAAGCATGTAAAGATTTTTAGATTTCCCCGTAAGCCTAATTCTCTTTCTTTTCCCCCGTGCAGTTTCCTTCCCCTCTCTCTTCCATCTTTAGAATAATAAGTTTTTTTTGTTTGAGGATAAATCCTGACGAGCCCGTCTCTTTCTCCCTTTTCGGGGATCCTCAATTGTGTATTTCATGTGACCCCATACCTGTTGATTTTACCTTTCCCTTTCCCCCTTCCCCCTTTCTCTCCCTCCCCCTCCTCCTTGTGATAATGGTATGAGAGCAGGAAAGTGAAGGCGAGAGGACGGCCTTGCTCGCTCGCTCGGTGATTCGTGTAATGGCTTTCGTTTCTTCCTACCTTTTTTTTTACCCCCCTTTTGCTCTCGTCCTTCCTTCTAGACTTTTTGATCGGTAGCGTTAGGCATCTGCCCACCGTTTTTCTTCTCCCTAATCAGATATAATAGTCTAAGCCCCTTTCCTTTTTTTTTTTTCTTCTTTTTTTCCTTTTTTTTACTTTTCTTTCAATCGGATCTATTCTGTTTCAACTTTACGAATACCCAGGATCTATTTCCCACCTACGGTACCTTTCTCTACTTTTTTGTTGATAGTGTCACTTACTGATCGTAAAAGGTAGGGTTTCGATAGGATTAATACCTACAGCAACTCCCTTCCTAGGACCTTCCCTAGTCCTTCCGGATGTTGCTCCCCCTTCTGTGTTTTTCCTCCTTCCCCCCTTAATCTTTTCTTCTTCTTTTTAGTAGGTTGATCCGATTGGTGAGATGGGGCGGGTTCTAGAAGATCGCCCCAGCTGCCGTCTTCTGAATCAGTCTTCGAGTCTTCTCCCCCGGAGGGTCAGTGGACCGTTGAAGTCCAGTATCTAATAGGTCATATACTCCCCATCAGGTTTCTGATGTGAGATATCCTTATTCTTTTCCCGAAACACTGTACCCCTCTTTGATATAGAGCGTACCCTGGGAGCATGACGTCCCCCCCTCTGTAGGCCTCGTCCTTAAGTTTCGACGGATTCCCCTCCCTACTCCCTCTTCCTTTAACTCCTTCTACGTCCTATCCGGTAGAAATCAGAGCCTTAAATTCTCTCAGAAGTTCCCACTATATCACCCATCTTTTCAGTAGTATACTGTTCTTGTTTAAGCTGATTTCTCCAGCCCCCTCTCCCGCCTCGCTCGCCTCCTTCTATATAACTACATGTTTTATCCAGAGGCCAACCTCACTTTGATGATTAGCCGTTTTTTGACCTCGATAGCCCATCCTGTGATGTATTTACGCCCCTCGTCGAAGCAGCTGAGCACGGATCCTTGATGCCTTCTACCAGAGTTATCAGACGACTCTATGATCATCCGCGCCTCTAAGTAGCCACGAGATCTTCTCCCCCAGCCTTGGGCTAAATTGTCCCCTAAGTTTTTCGTCAACCCTACGCGCGAGAAGTTAGACCCTCTCCGCAGTTCCTCTCGAGAGATATAGACTCAAATAAGAGAGTACTTCTACCCGCCGAACTGAGGTCAGGGCCTGCGCGTCGGGAAGCAGAAGACTGAGTCCCAATTGAATCCCCCTTGCACTTCTTCGCTTTCAATATTCGTGCCCGACGCCAGTAGCGCCGATTACGGACGATGACCAGAAGTACCCCCCCCGAACACTCCCGGTGGAGAAGACCACGATTTAGAAGCCGAGAGCCCCTATACGTCACAGTTCGCTCCAAGCGTGCGGAGAGACAAAGAGAGACCCCCTCGCCCAAGAGGGGTGTATAAATAGATAGAGAAGCATCTATCTTCTCATTCCCCGTTGAGCTCGGTGCGCCTTTCTATTTCCAAAGAAATCAGATCTTCAGTAGTCCCTCTGGCTTCTATCTCGAAGCCCGCTTCAAGATAGAGTCACCCGCTGTCTGCCTTATCTCCCCGTCTAATAGGCCTCCCTCCTTTCAACAGCTAAGTGAGTAAACCAGAAAACGCCGGCCTGGATCTGAACGTTCCTGCCTCACGCCTTTTTTCCCGAGATTGCCCCTAAAACACTTTTCCGTCAAGATCGACGATCAGCCTTTGAAGAGTGCTAGCCCGGTGAGCGGATTTGCACTTCATGAGAGTTCCGGAATCTGTGGCGTTATTCGAATTTTTGCTCTTCCCTCACCCCCAACTTTGGCTCTCGAAGGACGTGTTCATCTTTCTCCCTCGAGGCATGCCATCCAAAGGAAGCCTTCTTCTTCTGCCTTCTACTGGCAGCAGAGAGGATGAGTGATCCAAGTGGTACGCCAGTAAACGACCGTAGGCCAGGCAATCCCTTTCACTCTTTCAGATCCACCTCCTGACGAGGAAGATGGAAGACAGACAATCCCGCCTGGACTGCAGGAAGAGAGAGTTCCCCTCTGCCAGTTCCTTTCGGAGCTTCCCTTTGTTGTAGAAGATCCTTTCTGGGAGGAGGCGAGACAACGTGGCAAGCCCCGGCCGCAGCGAAAAGATAGAAAGTTTTGGCGTATCCTAGCACTCTGGACGATACTTTCGGAGTATTTCTGAGGAATTCTCGTTTGCACGGCTTCCAGGAGTTAACTTTCCCTTTTGCTTCTTTGAAGGTCTATTAGGGCTTGGGATAGATCCATACTTGCGCGGTATTTCCCCCTCTTGATTTGTTTGGAGTAGTTACCTCTTTACTCCTATCTTGTTGCCAACTACCCATCAGAAGAAAGTTCGGAGATACCTACTCTCTCTTATTTGACCCCCCCTTTCAACCTTTTTTTTTGTTGATAGAATTCGTAAGCCTTCCACCCCAAATCCACCTCTCGTAGTCGTCTGTGTGTCCCCCTCTAGGGCTTACCAACTTTCGCATACCATTATCCCCCACTCATTTCATATACAGCAGTCGAAACGGTCGAGATCGGAAAATTTCCCTCGCTCTATAGACCGGACATAAAAAACTGTAGCCTTTCCTTTTCCCGCCTCTCCATCTTAGCCTTAGCTAGATAGATAAGATGCCCCAGACGAAGTGCCTGTCTCTAGAATCTGGAGGTCCCCCCTTTA
>Ga0179591_1334422_pt1 | contig 23076 bp, 25 predicted proteins | sample CZOMad2_1_08_16f_FD_182891 | JGI IMG/M metagenome (GOLD analysis project Ga0179591, IMG submission 182891) | Vadose zone soil fungal communities from Angelo Coast Range Reserve, California, USA - CZOMad2_1_08_16fungal (PacBio error correction) | ecosystem: Environmental > Terrestrial > Soil >... | reverse complement strand
TTTTTACGCAAACAAAGGATTTTTTTCTTCCTTTTTTCAGGATATCTGGCGACCCCCACGGGTGTCCCCTTGAAACAAATTTCCTGCGGAGAATCTGTCGCTTCCTGTTTTTCTTTTTTTCGCCACCCAGTCCCCTGGTTCCGATGGAAGATTATTGGTTTAACCAACATACCCCCTGCTTTTTTTCTCCTATAGCGCGTGTGTTTCGCTTGTTTCCGGCCACACATAAAAAAGGTTCCCTGTAGTCCCCGATGCCTGTGAGATTTTCGTGATACCGTCTTTGCATCGTTTAGATAAATAAAGGTTTTCTCTTCGCAGGTGCCAGATGTTCCCCTTTCTTGGCCCCCAATGTCCTTGTGCGTCCAACGCCTTTCAACCTTCAATTTCGGCTTCGTCTTTCATGCCAAGGTTTATGCTTGGTCTGGTCGGAGCCATGCCATCGACCGCGTGAATTCCCTACTCGGATCAACGCACTTGGACTGCTTTGCCCGAACCCCCAGTTTTTTTCTCCCCCTTATTTTTTGAATACTTGTTTCACTTTCCTCCCTCTACTGACCCTTTTGATCCGATGATTGACTTGTCAGCGGTACCAATGGCTACAGAGGAAGGTTTTTTCAACCAGGCTAGTCCCCCCTCGATTCTCTTCCTTTTTTAGAGTCCCACGCTGACCATCCAGCTCAATGCACAAAAACCCAACCCTTATTTGGTAGGATTTTGATCACATTCGGTTTCAACTATGACCTGCACAAAGACCCTTGCGATCGTTTTTCTCTCTCCAACTAGAAGTTAGAGAGCAGTGATTCCCAAATGTACGGCCGCCCCCACCCCTTTCCTTGCCAATGCCAACCGTTCTCGAGTAGTCTTTCCAAATGTTCCCCTTTAACAAATAGAGACTCGCTTTAGATACTGCCTACGTTGTGCCCTTCATGGTTCCTCTCCAAGGCACCCCAGGACAATGTTTTTGCATTAAACGGCCCCCAGGACTGTTTTCCCTGCCCCCTTTGAAGGCCCCCATCGTTTGCCTTCTCACTCCGACCAACGACTTCTTGGAAAAGTCCAGTGCAGAGCCATATCCGATTACCGTTACCTGCCCCCCCCCACACCCCGTGTCTCGTTTTCCTCTTTTTTCCCCAAATTCCCGTCCCGGCTTCGTTGAACTCTTTCGCCTTTGGTGTTTTGTTGATTCTGGCGAAAAACACACTGATCGCGGTCGCTCCCCGGTTTCTTTTTCGTTTTTTTCCTTTACCATTCCTGACCCAGTCCTATAATGAATGGAACACTTTGGAGTTTTTTTCCACTTGGCAACCCAAGTCGCTGCCGAGTCCTACCCGATTGGCGCCCTCTGCCGGGTTCGTTTACAGCCTTCTCCCTATTATTGTTTTATGTGTGATCCGAATCTCTTTTCTTGTTTTTGCGCTCCCTGTTCGCCCTTGCCCTCAATTTTAAACGGCAATGAGGTTGGCCCCCTCTGATAATGTACTGGGGCTCCCGATAAGACACGGTCGGCCCCCTGAATGGTATGACCCTGTTTCCGGCTGCTAGCATTTTTAGTCACCAGGAGGAGCACTTCCCCCCTCTAAAACTTGTCGTAGTTTGCTTTCAAGCCCCCCCGTTTCATTCTGTGTTTGTTTTCTAGAGCGACCCTCGTTTTGAATCTTTCCCGGATAGTCACCTTCCCTGCCGCCACTTTTTTCGGCCCGTCTCCCTCTTTTGTTACTTGTTTTCATAACTTTTAACTCTCCTGGCACTGGATAGCCTGAAGAGGCTGGCCGTTCCCCCTCGGGTACATCTTCCTTTTTTTCACAGAGAGAGCCCAATCACTTTCTTTTTCTCGTCCCCCCCCAACTCCCCCTCCAGAAAACTATCCTTGATGGTCGGTCCTGCCTATTTTGTTCCGACCTGCATTTGCCGTTCTTCCATTGATACGTCTCAGCTCGTTTCTCCCCCGCAAAGAAGGAGGTTTCATTTGCTTCTCACGGCCCCCTTTGGATTCCTATCTTGGGTCATCTTACCCTGGCCAGCGGGCCTTTCTTCTCTACTTTTTCGTCTTTGGTCTGCAAACCTGCCTTATTAGTTCCCCCCCCCCCCCCCCCCCCCCCCCCCCCCCCCCCCCCCCCCCCCCCCCCCCCCCCCCCCCCCCCCCCCCCCCCCCCCCCCCCCCCCCCCCCCCCCCCCCCCCCCCCCCCCCCCCCCCCCCCCCCCCCCCCCCCCCCCCCCCCCCCCCCCCCCCACCCCCCCCCCCCCCCCCCCCCCCCCCCCCCCCCCCCCCCCCCCCCCCCCCCCCCCCCCCCCCCCCTACCGCTCTGGCATCGACATTCGATACCTTCCTCTGCAGACGAAATCGTATTTCTCCCCCTTGACCCTCTTTCCTCGCTCTCCTTTGAAGTAAGGAAAATTTCACTTTTTCGCAAGTCGCCTTTTTTAGCAGTGTTGTTTTAGGCGGAACTGCCACGACGCGTACCTCCCCCTTTGCGTTGTTTTCGCAATTTGACATTCTTCATTAGCCTTTTTGGTAATGGAGTAATGTTGATAACAGTGACAATGCCGTGTTATCGACCATTTAACCCGTCGGTTCCCAGAGCACCTTCCTCTGAAAGCTTGCTATGACACGTTTATACCAGTCTTTGCAGGTGGCCTCTTTATCCTCTCTTACGCCCCCTTGACCTAGGCACGCTCGCCTTTACATTTGTTGGTTCCCCCCAATAGACTATTGTACATACCGTGTTTTGTCGATCTATTAACCGTCACGGACATAATTCCATAGAATTAAGCTTGGTGACCGTGCCGTAAGATCATAGGACCCGTTCGGTCGACTTTCTACAAGTCCTCCTCCTCCCCCCTACCCCTTTGAGAGTCTGGCTATTAGCCCCCTCCTGGCTCCCGTGAATAGCTAGCCTTGACCCCTGTGAAATTCGCTTTCCCCCCTTCCTTTTCCTTCCTTCGGTTTTTCCCCAAACAACATCCCCCCAACCCGATGTGTACTTCTTGTTCTGACAGAACCAACCCGCTCCCGTAGCATTTCGCGGCCGACTTTCCCCGTCTTTTCCCCTCACCCCTTTGACTGGATAAGTCCCCATTCGTCCCTCGTCGGCGCTTGGCTTCCCAGGTAGATTCGCTGCCACTGATCTGGTCCCAACAGCTCGATGCTCGACGGACCCTACCGGTACTTCCCTTCCCTTTATTGAGAAATTGAGTATGAGACAATCCGACCCCCCCCCCCCTGCTCTAGGACCCCATGTTGTTTTTTCTAGCTTACCTCGGCCCGCCTGGCTTCTCCCTCCCTAGCCTCCTCCTTCTTCATTTGAAGTCATCCGCCTCGCCAGCCCAACAAGCGCGTCGACTGCCCCCCCTAATCCATCGGGTTGCGTCTTTTCCGGTTTATTCTGTCCCCCCTTTTGCCCCCCTTCAAATCCCCGACTTCTCTTTGTCTTGCTTCACAACTATGCAGCCAGGACGTTTGGACTTCCTCCCAGAAAACTCTTTTCGTCACCCCCCCTCCTTCCCCCCGTTTCACCTTAGTGTCTTCACAAAGTTTATTCCACACAGGCGAAGCGTAGCTGCCGTCAGTCCACCGTTTTTTCCTTCTCCGTCTCGCCATTTGACCAACTTACTGGGTGGCATTTCTCCTTTTTTCTCCCTCTGCCATGAAAAGCAACAGCAATTCAAGGGTTTCATCTCTCCTTTACAATGGTATTGTAGTCGCCGCCTTTTTTCGCCAATGCCCCAATAGCCGTTGTTTTCCTCCTTGTTCTCTTTCCTCTTTTACCAGAAAGGTTCCCCAATTCGTCCACCCACGTTCCCGTAAGGTTTAGTAGAGACCTCTTTATTCAATCGCACCTTTTCCCCCCCCTTTCCCCGGTTTTGAGTTTGCCCTTTTTTTCCGGCTGCGCCACCCCTCCCACGCTCTCATCGGAGACCCACCGCTCTTAACCCTGAAAGCGACAGTGTCTGCTGTGCGCCAAACTCCCCCCTCCCTCGACGCCACCCCCCCCCCCCCCCCCTGTCCCTTTCTACATAATGACTCTAGCCGAAGGCTCGTTTGTCCCCATTTGACCTCCCAGTGGGTGTTCCCCAGATTATCATGCAACGAAACCCCTCCTTTGGACTTGACAATAATGGTCTCCCCATAATGTGGTGTGTGTCTTTCCCCCCCCCCATTTTAGTATAGTCTCTCAAGAAGACTTCCAAAACTGCCTGCCCTATTTCCCTTTTCAGGTGTGGAGGGCGCTTGCATTCCCTCGCCCAGTTTCCTTCCCCTATGGACGATGGTCTGTTCCCCCCCCTTTTGAATCTTTTCGGGGAAGGGTGCTGAGCAGGCAACCCTTTTCCCGTTCATGAAAAACTAGGCCCCAATCCTTTGCCATGATGACGGCAATTTGTTGCCTTCGTGTAGCTCCATGACGTCCCCCACCCAACCGTATCCTCCTGGACATTCTCTTTACCGGGATGTTTAACTTGTGCGTTCTTGTGAACCTTCCTTAACTTATTTCGTCGCCGTTGGTCTTTTAGAGGAACAGCTCAGGAATTCCGTTAAAACATTTTTATGTCCCACCGGTTTTTGCTCTCTTAGTGTTCCGGCAGGATCCTTCCCTGGTTGATCCACTAAAACACAGAAACCCCCCCCCCCCCCCCCCCCCCCCCCCCCCCCCCCCCCCCCCCCCATTTCAGTGTCCTCCGGTTTTCTTTTTTAAAGGGTCGAGAAAAGAACTTTCCTTTTTTGTCGCCTCTTCTGAACCCCCCAATTAGATGTAAGGGGGACTCTTCCCCGCTCCCTTCACCGTGCCATTAGTCCTTTTCCCTTTCCCCCATTAGGCACACAACCTCCTTTTCCGTTTAAGAAGTTTCTTTCCTCCTTTCTCCCCCAAGTTCTTTTGATATTCTTCAGAAGCTCCTTCACCCGTTGTCGCCGCAGAGATTCGAGACCCCGACCCAAGCCTGACTCAGTAAGGCCAGACCTTTGTATTCTTCCGATTGCGACCAACATTAACTCCTCCTGTCCCCGACCCACGACCTTGCCTCATCCCCCCCAACCATCCCGTGTCCCACCCCCAGAGGAAGAAGGTATCGACAATATGCACAGCTGTATCAATTTGCACCGACTCACTAGCCGGTGTCTTTTCCTTCCTTCCCTCGCACCTCTACGGCCCGGAGGACACCCACCGTCTTGTGGTCACCCACCAATAATAGGAATAGCTTTTGCTGCTATTTTCCCGCCCAACGTCCCTTTTCCTTCCTAGTGATGATTCATAGGACTTGGGTTTTTTCATTTGACCCCCCCCCCTTTCTGAACGCCCCCTTTACTTATAATTGCTCACCCCGAACAATTAATTTTTGCTCCTTTCCACCCTCCCTATACTCTTTTTCCTTAATCCCGTTTGCGTCGATGATGTTGCCAGCCGCCCAAAAGATTGTTCGTCCTTCCCTTTAATTCTTCTTCCTGTCCCTTCATTGCCCCCCACGGAGGGTAACAACCCAAGTCATTAGGCTGGTCGAATCCCGTCTTGTGTTCGGCTTGGCTTTGCTCGCCCTCAGAGATGCCATATTGTTTTCTTTGTTGTTTTCTCCCGAATGCTCTTTTGTAGCGTTTGTCGCGCGTTCCCGCCCTCCCCCGTACACCGGTCCCTGCGAGACTTTTTGTATTCATAACGCTGGGCAGTTCAGTTAAATTTCTTTCAATTTTTTCCCTACGGTTAGGCTGTTTTCTTTTTTTTTTTTTCGAGAGACCCTGGAGGTGGCACGAGCTTTGAATTGGCGTCCCCTTCGCTACTAAAAACCTATCAACCATGTCCTTCGTTCAAGTCAGATGACTTCTTGAAACATGATTGGTGTTCGTCCTCCCTTTCGAGACGACGCTGCAAGCCCTGACGTGACTTTTTTTTTCTCTAATCCTATTTGTAAAATCCACCTTGGAGGATGAAAGACTTAGGAAAGTAGTCATTTCTAGTGTGTTAAATCCGAACGCCTGGCCCTTCTCTTTTTTTCAGATTTCTTTTACGCTTTCCCCCCTTCGGGCCCTCCTCTTACCCTCTTTGTGCCAAGGATTCCAACCCTCTGCGAATGTTCTCTTTTTTCGGTTTTGCCAGCCAAAACCTGCGCACTTGAACCCTCCCACCCCTCCCCCCCCTATTTATTGATAAAATGGCTTGGTTTAAGGTATTCACTAATTCCGATTGTTGTTTTTCGCCCCCTTCGTCACTGCTGTGTCGGACGCGTCTTTCCCCTAGACCTTTTTCTTTTATCACGCAAATCCCCGGTCGCCGAAATCCCTGACAGTCCTGATCTCTGTCACATTCCCCTCGGTATCTTACGAGTTCCATTTGTTATCGTTTCTTAATGAGATCACGAATACCCCCAAGGCATGGCAGCCACGGGCCCAGATGTAGTCCGCACTCCTTTACCGTCCAGTTTTTTTGACTTTTTTCTTTGCTCGCACAGGACCGGAAACCGGTCCGGAGGTTGAACAGAACGCATCTCCCCATCTTTCCTTCAAGCTTTGAAAGTTATGAAAGTACCCCGTGCCCATAGTTTCATAGTCTCCCTGTCCGGTGCCTCTTTGCTTGCCCCTTCCCAACGTGGAGCTGCTTTTGATTGCAGTCTCCCCCATTCTTTTTACCTTCGTTAATACCCTTTTTCGCCCCCTTGCTACTGAATGACCCCCCCCCCGGGGTCTCATCAAAACCCCGTACGGCGGCGATCATCTTGGCGGCGCTGGCGGTTTTCTGGCACAAGACCTATGTTCACTTCTTCTTTCGCGGTTTCTTCCTCCTTCTATTGGCTTGTGTGAGCGTTTTTCCAGACCTGGGAACCCCAGACCAGGCTACATTTTGCGATTGCTTCTTCTCTTCCGATGGGCACTGGTGGAGAATTTTTTCCGCGTCCCGGAGTGTTTAATCGCTTCTCTTTCTCCATGGTAGTGCCTTTTATTCCAGGCGGCCCTACTACACCCTCAAAATTGGATTCTTCGTCGCTTGAAGACCCCCGCAGGCTTGTGTCTTTTTGTTCACGAGAACTCGCGCGGACCATTGACGCTTCCCACCGTCTTTCTTCTTCCTCCCTCGGACCCCCCTAAAATTGTAAGGCCAAGAAATTTTTTTCATGCCCCTTTCTTTTCCTCCTGTGAATCGCACGTCTTTACGCAGCAGTTTATGCTTTTTTTTTTTTCCCCCCTTCTTTCTTAAGCAGAAGTTTTTCCCTCGAGCGACACACCGCTTCGATTCTTTCTTCCCGACTCCTAAAATTCAACTCTGCCCCCTTTAGGTTCGTCTTTGTACCCCCCGAATTCCTTCCCAAGTCGACGCCTGCCTTTGCTTTTACTCGGTCACCTTCTTTTTTCCGTTTATCCCTCGCGAGTGTCCGGCTCATGAGCTCCCAACTTTGGGGGATTTTCAGGACCCCGATAGGGGTCTATGTCTATTTTAGCACCCACCTTGGTACCTTGTTTTTTTTTTAGTAATTTCAGAGATGGTTCTCCCCTCTACCAAGAAGCGCTTTTTTCCCCTTCTGCCCACCTACAAGTAGCAGACGAGCTCGAATGCCTTTTTCCAGGATGCGCGATCCCTTCCATTCCTGTCCCCCTTTCATTCATCAATTACTAACTCGATTGTCGGAGGTAACGCTAACAACTCCTGTCTCGTTGCGTGGGGTTTTCCTTCTCCACGCCCTTCTGAATGAGCCTGTGATACGTCGTCCCCCCGAAATCTGTGCAATCCTTTATTCCGTTAGGCCTCCCCGGGGTAATTATGTACACTTTCATGGATTGCGTCCTTCACCTGGGAAAGCCCCCTTTTTTTCAGCTGTATGAGATTTTTACCGACGCTTACGGGCGGTCAGCCATCGGGACTTTTTCCTGTTTGTTTCTTGATGCGTTTCGTTATCTTTTCAAATAGTTGTTTTTATAGGCCCCTTTGCCATTATAATCGGATACGGCTATAGACCCCCCGTTCTCGGCACGCCCGTAACTTTTCGACCATATCCCAAGAACCTGTGGGTAACCCCCAGGTTTTACGCAACCCTTTTTTTTCTCCTTTATTGCATCAAGATCCCGTACGTGGCCCTTTTCTTCTACCCCTGATTCCCTTGAGTTTGAACCTCGCCAAGTATAAGATCCGAGAATAACCATTTTTTTCAAAAAACCCCCCACAAGAAGATTTGTTTTTTTTTCAAGCAGTCCTCATCACAACTATTAAAGGATGAATTGATGCCCTGGAAGTAACTTATAGTTTCGCCCCTTTAGACTTTACCCTCTGACTTTAACCTGGCGCTTTCCTAGCCCCCCCCCTTCCCGGTAGAGAAAAGCCGCTATGGATGCTTTCCCGTTGATTAAGCATCGAACTTGATGGGCTGTCCTAAAGTACATCGGTTGTTCCCTTCCTTGAGAATCAGCTATGAATTCCTTCACAAAATTTTTGGTCGACGTACTCCCAGAAGCGACAATCGCGCCTCTCCTGAATTAGTGTCCCCATCGAATTTCTTCCTTACCATCTCCGGAGTAACCTGACGACTTGAATCCGCCATCCCCCTTTGACATCTGGCGGTTTACATTCTCGACCCACAGAATAGATCTGGTTGTCCGCTGCGCTTGCAAAACGCTCTGTCCAGGTTTTGGAAGTGACGTCCCCCATTCTTTTTCTCCTCAGCATTCTAGTGATCCCTCCTTTGCCACCACATCCTCTGAGACGGGCCTGCCGTTTTCTGGGAAGTTAAAATTTGGAGAGTCGACGAGAAATTTCGTGCGCATTTCCTGACGGCGTGACCCCTCCACTCTCTTTCTAATCGACGACGTCCATTTTTCTTTTTGTATCCCCTTGTTACTCCCTTTCCCATAGCTGATAATCTCGGATCTTCCCCCCCACTACGTCTAACCAAGGCCAGTGCTGCCGACGGTCGTCTTGCCATTTTATCCCCCCAATTCGCCAAATTCCTCACGTGACGTTTCTTTTGATGACCTGTGTCCCGAGACACCCGAATCCACGCTAGATTCTTTAGACCGGAAAAAATACCTCGACTTCCCCCTTTTTTTTTCTTTGCCCACTTTGGCCCGGCAGATCCTCCCTTTTTCACTTGGCTGATACTCCTTTTCTCCAGCCGGTCTTTTTTTGCAAATGTGGACCAATCCTGGGGGTCATGCAGAGCCGGGCACGATATCATGACTTCCCAGAAGGACACCACCGCTGTCACCCCCTCTTTCTCCCGTTCCTCTTTTCTAGTTGGGTGTTGTGGCCCTGTCTCCCTTTGTCCCATAAGTATAGAAGTCTCCCGCACAGACCGGGATTGGGACACGATGGGCCCCTCCCGCCAGTACCCTTTCCTTTAGTGCCTTTTTTGCCCTCTGGGGCTTCCTCATTTGGATTCGTTGTTTTTTATGGCTCGCCAGGGCCCACATTTCGTTCTCCCCAATTATTCTTGTCCATCATGGCATTTGGCTGCCCTCTTTGTTTGCCTTCTTGAGCGCAATTCCTGAACGAATAAAACTTACGGTCCTGGACGTATTCTACTTCTCCTGCGAGGATGTGCCCACTGGACTTGCTTGGGATGCCCCCGGTTTGTCAGGGAACGTTTCATTTCCTTGTGCTTCCCCCCCTCGCGGTCTCTAACGCCTATGTTTCTTTTTTTCGGTTTTCACTTTTCCCTTCTCCTTTTTTTTCCTATAGTTAAGAAGGCCTGTCCCATGGGAGTCACCAGCAATAATCAAAGTTGTCTTTTTCCTGAATCGTTTCTCGGTTCCCCCTTTCTTCCCAACCTAATCGACTTTATTTGGGTGTTCGCTCGCTTGTACACTTAGCCCCGAGACTCTCCCCGTCAAATCTTTTTCCGATCTCCGTAGTCGGGTCCCACCCAAGCTTCCCCCAACCCGTCGGCAGAAGGTGAATCGTTATGGCAGCACAGTTAAGAGTTACCTTACCTTCACGTTTTGTCTTCCTCATGTTCTTCCGATTCTTCCCTACGACCTGAAAATTTCTCCCTGTCTTCCGCGACGCAGAAAGAAGACCCCATGTAGCGCCGACTTTTCCCTCCCATGCAAAAGTGAAAGTAGAAGCGTATCCCCCCTGACCCAGGCAGAATCAAAAATGATTGACCACCATTCCGGCAGTAAGGACCTCACATTTTTTTTGGTCCCCCCCTTCCACAACTAGTCCCTTCAAGTGTCTCCTGTTTCCTTCCTTTCTTAAACAGACGTCTCCCCACTCTTCCCCCAGACTCCTGAGAGAACTGTTTCCTGGGACCAAAAAAGAATAGGTACCTTGATGAGCTTTTCAACACCCCTCCCAGCCCCCCGCGTGCAAATTATTCAGTCCTGGGTGAACCCATGTTACCCCCAGGGGGTAATGGCAGTAGCAGGGATCTCAGGCTTTAAACGATTGAAAGTTTTGAGCATGCAAATCTCTCCTCTCTTTCCCCCCCCCTTTGTGGTGCTCTAGATTCTTTGGTAAGTTTCCACTTCTTTAGTACATTCTTTTAACTCATTTGATATAGCCAGTATAAGGAGAAAAACAGGTGCCCAGGACCACCCCCGGAGGTTAGCCCCTTCCTTCCACTCTTTTCAGTCTCGCCTCGGGGACTTTTTGCAAGCGCCTTTCGATGAATTATTGTTTTTCCTTCGCCTGTGTGATCCGAATGAAGCTTTGAAGCCGTCTCCGGGCTCAATCCACCGGCTACAAATTTTCGAGATACGATTGTACCATTTTTCTTTTTTTTCGACCTGTATGCTGCACTGGTGTCCCGCCTTTTCTGATTCCTGGTTTCTATTGTGATAGCCTGTCTCCCCTGAGGCAAGTTGCATGGACCCCCCCATGGCGTAGAATAAAACAGATACCACTCTTACGTTAGTTCGTTTCCTGTCAAAGTCAGCTTGCTTGGTCTGGGTCGCGAATAGCTCGGACAGGCCCCCCATTAACCTTAGTGTACTTTATTCGCGACGTGAACCTGACCTGTCTTGCACGCCCCCTATTGAACGTTCTCCCTCGTGTTTCTGATAATTTGAATCCTTCCCTCTGACCTTCGGGTCTAGCTGGAAGTTCACTTCTGTTTCCCCAGTCGGTCAAGCTGCCATGCTCAAGATCGCAGCGATTCTACACCCTCTACTCTCTTGGCGTCCCATGCCTCTACACCCCCCTCGGCACTTGAACTCCAACCCTATTTGATTTTTCTCTACTGGGAATTTTTTTGTATCGACCTGAACATATTTCCCAAAGCCCCCTTTCCCGTTTCCCCTCGTCCCCCTTTCTCTTTTGTTTAAGAGAGGTTCCGCCGCCCCTGGCTAAAAACAAGTTAGAAGCGAACCCTACGTTTTTTTTCCCCGATTCTAGAGGGCTTTCCATCACTCCCAATCTCCTCCCGCACGCTTCGATACTTCCAGATAGTAAATTTGATCCTGGCGCTCAATAATTTCCCCCCAAAGGAATGAACCCGCACCTTTAGTTTTCAACTCCCCCTTTTCCCTTCCACCTCCCCTGATCGTTTTTTCCTGCTAGCTGCCGTCACCAATCCCCCTTTTCATGGAAAAGCACGAACTCTACAATAACTAAACGCGGGAACCTTTACGCAAGTACCCCCCCCCTTTATTGTTTTTCCTATCGTTACAAATTTCCTTTTCGATTTTCCCTCCCATATTTAGAGAACTGGAACCCCCACACCCCCCCTGAGAGATTGACTCGTTCTCAGTTTTTGCGAGCAACAACGGATTGTTAGTCCTTCGTTAAAGCATTATATCCCGGGTACTTATACCCCCCCCTTTATTTCTTTTTTTTTCCCCCCCCCCCCCAAACATGGTTTGGCCTTCGGGCTGCTGATGACCCCTTATAAAGATGGATTGCTCTTCCGGAGTAGTTTGAGGAACCAGACTCCCCCCCCACGGGCGTTTTCCGAATTGGCAGACGTTTCTCATGTTTTCTTTGGAAGATTTCTAGAGCCCATTCGGACCTTAAATGAGGTAGTGACCTGTTGTCCTCTTGTTCCTTACCCCAGATTCAGAGGGTCTAAGACCTTTATTCCGGGCACACTGGTGGACGAAGTGGTTTAGATAGCCCTGCCACAGATTCCTCGTTGAAGGGTAGTGCTGACCCCCATATAACACTTTTGTCCCCCCTTGAGTCTTTGTTTTCCTAAAAGGCAGGTCCTTGGTCCTTGGTAGAGAGCCTCGGCGCGTCCCACTGCAACTTTTGACTTTCTCTCCCCTAAAATGATCAAATACCTTTATTCCTTCTGGCCCTTTTCTCTTCTCGTGTTTTTTTAAGTGAAACTTCAAAGCTAATGTGCACTTAGATCTAGGATTTACGCCCCAGCGTCATCCCGATCGAAGTTTAAGCGAGCTCCCCCTACTCCCCTTATCATGGTTTAGCCGAATTGAACCGCCAGTAAAACCATGCTGGTGGTGCTCTGGTTCAGTTCCTCTCTGCATCTTCATTGACTTACTTTTCGGAGTCCCGATCTTCTTAAGTATCCTCCGTTGAGAGAGTTCTAAGAATGCCTTTCGGCCTGAGCGCTAAGTCCCACAGGGATTCCTTCTTTTCCTCTCGTTTTCTCTGCGTTTCGAATCCTTTCCTTGGAGCCCCCTCCTTTTTTTTGCGGTCGTCCCCCTGAGAAGTTCGAGTTAAATCTTCGCTGGCACCTTCCCCCTTTTTACCCTTTGCTTCTCCCCTCTCGCCTCTTTTGACTCTTTAAGATGTCGAGCAGGCAACGCTTGCTTTCTTGCCATGACCCCAGTTGACTCTTCCTCTTTCTTTAAGAGCGTTTCGTGAGTTCCTAAAGAAGAACCCCAGGTACCCCACAGCGTTTGCGTGGTGTGATTGGACGAAACCACAGATGTCGGTTTTTTGTGTTTCTTTTTAGCGAGGACTGCGTAATTTTTTTCGCCCTTGACACCCGGTGCCCTTGTATAGGACATCTCCCGTCTGTTCTCAGAGAAACGAGTACACAGGTTTTTTTTAGTAACTTTCCATCAAATAACTTGTCGGTGGGAGATTCTCTCAGGGAGTCAGCCTCAAGGGATTATCCTCTCTCTCGGTGTAAATCTATTTTCATTTCCCCTACTCCCCTGTGGTTTGAGATATCTTTTTTCCCCCACCCCCCCAAGAGTGAATCCCCGATACGGCTCATCGACTTCCCATGAGTCACCCGCTATTATGAGAACTCTTATACCTACCTATTATTCCCGGTACCGGCCTGAAATCAATGCGCGTCTCCTATGAAGTCTGATGACATCCCCTCTCCCCCTCCTTCCCCAATGTCTTATTCTCCTACGTCTCCCGCCCGGAATACCTTCTTGTCAATCCCAAAAACCCCTTTACTCTTGGGTTGCCTTACACTCTTGCCTCAAGCAACCACTCCCCCCTTGATCCCTGAGAATTGCGCGGCCATCTGGCAGGAATTTCCCTGAATCCCCTTCTTTAGGTTCCACTTTCTTCCCCCCTTCCGGTCTATTTGTTGTCTCAAATGTTTGTGGCGCATGGGCTTCTTGGCGTACGTTAGTTTTTTTTCTAACAGCGTGAACTTGCCATGACGCCCCCATTTCCTTTTTTTTTTCTCCCGGTTCACCTGATCTTCTCCACGAATCCCCTAGCTGCCGATAGGACACGGGTTTCTAGCCGCTCCTCAGCCGCTTTTTTTCATCTCGCCCTCCTCCCCCGGCGAATAGAGGGCTCTCCCGAAAGTACCCCCCGGAAAGGTCTTGCCCCCTTCACAAATCATTTCCGACCATCATTTTTTCCGCTTTTTTTTTTTCTTTTCTTTCAAAGGTTATTGAAAAACCCGAAGAATGTGTTTCCCCAACCAGATTGTAGTCTGTTTCCTTTTTCCATCTTTTTTTCACTTTTTTTTAATTAGCGTTCGGATTCACAAGTCTGCCCCCCCGTTGAAGAAGTTAGTGTGCTTTCGTTGATCCTGATTCCTCAGTCAAAATTCCCCCCGGGTTTCTTGCGCCTGTCCTCGCTAGGATCGAGAAACGCCATTGCCGACCGGGTCCCTGAGAAGCTGGCCTAACGGCCTCCCCTTTTTGATGTATAGACGCTGCCGCCACTGGAAATGATTGAATTGTAGCACTCGATCCCATATTCAACCATCGTCCCCACCAGTGGCCTTTTCTTTTCTTCAGAAAAAACTTCGGTTTAGCCCAAAGATTCTCCATAATGCCGAAGTTACTTAGGAAATGAGTCCTCGATGCCAGCTACAGATAGTTCGAGAACCAAGATAAGGATCATCTACACGCCGTTGCTGTTTCTTTTCCCCCCTCCTGAATCGCCCCCCGAAAACTCCTTCTCCTTTTCATTCTCTGACTCCCCCCCTTAACTTGTTTGCCCCTAACCAAGGGGGGTGCCGACTTAGATTGAGATATCATGATTTCATTCCGGACCGCACCCCCACCGCCCCCCCCTTTTTCGCCAAAATCTATTCGGTTTTTTTGACGAGCTTCCAGAATTCCAGCAGGCACGATTATTGGTGGTCCCTCCCTAGAACACTGATGCGGTGGCTTTGCCGTAACGTTCCGTTTCGGAATTGCGCTTAGTTCTTTTCCCTTCTTCTCGTTCGTTTTGCGAGCAGGCCACCTCTTTGAAGGTCCTTCAAAAAGTATTTTCTTAACCCTCCCGTCGTCCTTTGATGCAAGGCCTTTTTTTGCCTTCGTGAGCTGGAAGTCTTGACTCTCCCCTTTCGACGGGAAAGTTTTCTCTACTTCCTCTCTCTTTACTTTTTCCTTGGAACTCTCCCCGCTCTCTGGGACAGGTTAAAAACGGATTCGGCGACCTGCGGGTAGAGGAAGGTCGCTCCCCCCCCGCTCTATTGTTGTTCCCCCTTTTTTCCCTCATAAGTAGTTTTTGGTTCATCCTTTCTCCCCCCGTACCGTCCGAAAAGAATCTCTTTTTGGTCTTTTTCCCCCTCTCTCTCTGGAGGGCAAGGAAACAGATTCTCCTTACGCTTTTTGCTTTTTCTCTCTTGAAACTTTTATCTTTCTGCCCGAAGGTGGACGCTGCCGCACATAATACTCTTTGCCATTAGATCTTCCCCCGTCGGACCCCCCACTCCTCGGCACGGTGCCTTTTAAGCAGTCACCTTTGATTTCATCCGAGTTAGTCGACGAAGTCTGTTTTCCGCCTTTCCTCGCCCCGAGGCTCGCCTCCCAAGAATTTTTTTTCCCCTTACTCTTCCCCCCCTTTGTCCCTGTCTTCTTCAGTCTTTTTCCCGCCACGGCCCTAGAGTTGCTGTAGAAATATAACCTTTCTCCCCTCCCCGGCACACTTTGAGTTTTTTTTCCCTCGGCCCATCTTTTATTCAATCGCACCATTTCTAACTCCCGGGTCTTTGGCTATGGAGGACCGCGCGAAAAGTCCGTTCTTCGTGAAACTCCCTGAACCACCAATTCGGCCTTCTCCCCTTTTTCCTTGGCCAGTCCCCCTTCACCTTTCTCTCGCAGAAGCGCCTATCATCTGCCGCCGGAATTGGCCCCCTTAAAGTGTGGTCATGCATCCCGTGTCTATATTCCCCCCCCTAAGGAAGAAACCTCCCTTTCCCCTTTTAAAAATCCATCATATATTTTACCTCCTTTTTGTTAGAGAGATGCGCGCGCAAAAGGATGTTCGTTCTTACTAATCCTGACTTCTACTGTATTGCCCCCCTTCTTGGTTTACCACCCCCTGGTTCTCTCCATCCTTTATCCCCCCCCACAGCTTGGCTTTAGCTGAGGCGTTTTGCGGCACAGCGCAGCAAGCGCCGATGATGGGTTCTGAGGTTTTTTTGGGTCATGCTAGGTTTGAGGTATTTTCTTTCTGTTCCTCACTGGGACTCCAAACTTCCAAAAAATTGAGGGAGATTGTCTTGCCCTACCGCTGGGAAGGGGCGATTCAAGCAGTCCTGTGTTCTCCTTTCTGGCCTGGTCCTTTGATGATAAGTGATTCACTCTCTTCTTCTGGAGGAAAAGGGCAGACTAAAACGATTCACAATTGTATTAGGAGTCAGAGACCGGTACGGTCCTGTTTTTTCTGATCTACCTGCCCCTTCCCCCCTTCCCCCCCATTCCCCCGGAGTTTAATTGTATAGTAGAGAAATCTCCAACTTGAAGATGCACGAATTAAGTAGCTGGTGGTTGGCCACTTGGGACCCCCCCGACCATGCAGGCTTTGCCCCTCCTATTGGCAGCTGCCTCTCAGCCCACATTATTTCTTTTCCTCCCTCCCTTTTTTGAAGAGGCTTCCCCTTATACATTCCCTCTTCGGTTTTAGCTCCCCTTAATTTAACCTCCCCCCCGCGGGACAACTCCCCCAACTCTTTTGATTTTTATGCATGGGAAGGGTTCGCGACCACGATTCCAACCGTCTTTCTCTTCTCATTCGCCCCCCTTTTTTGAGTCACATAGATAGCGAGGAGCGATTACGCCTCGAACGTTTCCCCGCCCCCTCCGGTCTCACCGGTTTCCCCCACCTTTCTCCTTGCTCGCTTCAAATTTCCCTTTTCCCCCCTAGAGCGATTTTCCGGTTCCAGGATCGTCCAGGGCGTCTTCCTATTAAATAAGTTCCCCCCATGTCCATCCAACTTCCCTTCTCTTTTCTCCCTACTTTTGAAGTCACTTACGTTTTTCCCTCTCGTAACAATGCCTTGACCCCCTGATAAGGTCGTCCCGCCTGCGCCATATCGAAAGTGAATACAAGCTACCCCTGCCCCCCTAGTGTTTCCCCTGCCCCCTTGTCCTTCAGGCTTGATACGACCTGGCCACCACCCCCCCCCTTCTCTCTTCTTCCCTATTTTTTTTTCGCTCACCAATGATTTTTTCTTAGTTTAAAGAATGATATCGTTCCGCCATGCATGACCCACAAGGGAGTTCACCTCCCCCAAGTAAGTCGAGTACCCGCTTGGCCCGTCTCTTGACTTTTTTTCCCCAGACTACTTAACTTGAGATGTAGATCTTTACCTGAGTCCCGTTTTCTCTGACTTCCGTCTTGGGCTTTGCTCTCGTTCCGCCAGGGCAATCAAGCTACATTGCGCAGATTTGCTTCTTCTTCCCCCTACGGGAAGCTTGTTACTCTCCCCTTCACTGTTTTTTGCCTCCTTTTTGAGGCCAGGTTTGATCTGCTTTCCTCTTTAGTGGAACGATAGTCTGGGCAGGTGAGACACTTCCACCTTTCTCCTTCCCCCATTGTTTTTTTTGGTCTTTTTTATCCTCTCCTGGAAAGGAGTACAAAAGGAGTTCATTTTCTCGTCGACGAACTCGGATTTTCCAAGTCCATGACGAACCTTCCCTTTCGCCTCCCCTCTGTGCCTTTCTTTCGAAAGATAATGTCCGGATAGTTCCTCTTCTTTTCCCCCTTTATTTCCGTCTTCAATTTGGATAAATCTCCCCTCGTTGTTCAAGCGGCGACATCAGTCCCGAGGTGTTTCGATCCCCCCCCTTGCCCCCCCCTCTCCAAAAGAGGCAAGCTGGTCTTCCCCACGGTTGAAGTCGACTCTTTCAGCTTGCCGTAATGCGGGCGCATTGACTGCCGTCTAACGTTCTCCTTTTAGCAGATTCGTCGTCTTTCTCTTCCCCGGCCCAAAACCTTGGTAATATTGATCTGGGTCTATGCTTTCCAAGAGCAAGCCTTTTACCCTTTCGGTGCATTCTGTTTTTGCTGTATACAATAAGACCTCCCCCCTCTCTGTTGCATTACATTCCACTAACCTTGATCTCCCGCGCGACGATGGGAGGAGCCAGGCAAAGATGGCTCTCCTTTTAACTTCCAAGTAGGCAATCTAATCTCCTTTCCTGTTTCGTGTTTGGTGATTCCCGGTCGGTAACCCAAGCGTACAACGGTTGTTTTTTTGTTGCTTTATGCGTTTCCCATTGAGGGTTAGGAGAATTCTCTTTGAACCCTCAACCTTTGAAATACTATGAGAGGGCCTTTCATCCCGTCTGGTCTCGAAAGACGCTCAAATTGATTTCTTCTTCCGGGGCTCCCCTGTTCATGGTTGATCAGTTACCTCGAGCTAATGTCACATCCTTCCGGATTCCCCCTATGATTTCTGCTCGTCCCCCACCTTTCTCTTCTTTTTTTCCACCCCCTCCTTGTGTTTGTTCTTTGAGATTTAAAACCCCGTGCATCACGGATAAGGCTCCTTTTTCCCCCCCCTTCCCCCCCTCCAGACGATTCTCAGTATTTATAAAACCCTCCTAGACGTTTTTATCAAAGGTTCAGGCTCTACATTTGCGCGTGTTTCTCTTAGACAAAGAAGGCTCCCGTTAATAGTCACCCTGTAATCTTGGTCCTCCCCCCCCCCGTACCGAAAGTTTCTCCCCCTCTAAAGCGAAAATCATTTCTTGTCCCACAAAGCATCTTACGCTTTCTGCTGCTTTTTCTTCGATCCGTTCAAAAATAGATTTCCCTGGCTTTACCTTGCTACCCAATGCGGATGTCTTTGACGGCTGAGACAGCTGCTTTCTCCTTCACCTCATTCGATCATTTCTTCGGTAGCCCTTAGCGGAATTTTCACCACCTTAGGAAGGCCCCTAACCTTGCTCCTAATGACTTCAGTCCCCTTGACCCGGCTTGGACATTCCTCCTCCCGCAGCCAAGAGATGCCTCGGAATTTTCAACCCCATTTGCTTTCATTTCTTCCTCTCGGATTACGAGTCTTTTGACCCTTCGTCCATATCTTGCTAGACCCCCCGTAGGCCAAGCTGCAGGCGTGCTTCCCCTTCAACCTCCAAGTTTTTTCCTCGGGTTTCTGGCCTGTTTGAGCCCTCACACCCTATAGACTTCTGTGTCGCTAGCATTGAAAACGATCTGTAGCCGACGGTGGGACGAGTAAACTGTCCCTATTTTCATTCTGACCCTATTTGTCCAAACAAGCCAGTCGCAAGTGAGTCCTTTCTTCCTCATTACCAATTTTCTTTGATCAGGTGAGTAGAAGCAGAAATTCACGCCTGTGGAATTGCCCCTCAGCGCTTTCTGGCTCCCTGCCTCCCCCCCTCGACCGGGTATCACACCTCCCTCCCCTTTTTATCTGTAGTAGGCCCTTTAATCAACGGTACTTGCCTCATGTTGTGCACAAGCCGGCCGTTCCCTAACACCTCGCATTAGAAGTTCGTAGCGAAAATTTCAGACCCCCCTTTCTCCCCTTCAACATTCTCGCCCTCAATTGGAAGGTTTTGATTCCTGTCGGAAAGCAGAAAACGTTAGCCGAGTTCCCCCCCCATTACACACCCTACTCACGTTGCTTTTGGCCCAACTTCCCCCTCAGCTCTCCGAGCGTGTAATGACTTTCTCTTCTGCAGCCTTCTTGGGTTGCCGTGACCCTCCCTGGGGAAAAGCCAGAGATCTGCTTCCTTTTTTCCTTCCTCAAATCCTTTTTTTTCCCCAAATTGCCGACTCAGTATGTTTTTTCCTTTCTGCTCCCCTTTTTATCGACTACGCGGCACCGAAGTATTGTTTAGTGGAATATGTCCACCCTATTCCGGTGTGTGTTCTGCAGTAACGTGCCGTTTCGGAATATTGGCGCTGCGGGTTTCCCTCCTCCCTTTTTCTTTAATGCTTTTTTCTTCCTTTCCTCCCAAGTCTTCTTGACCTACATCCTTTGGGTTGGGGGGGCCCTTGCTGCCATCCGTTGCCTTCGTTGAGCCATGGTGCATGCTTTGACGTTTTCTTCACCCTCGAGTTCCTTGACCTGGAAATCTCGATCTTCTGCGCCATTTTTTTTCCCTTCCCGGATTTAGGCGACGATAGGGGCTCGCGACATTTAGCTGTGAATCGCTATCGACACTCATGCAAAGGGGCGACCTCCATCTATCCCCCTCCGTTCATTTCACCCCTTCAATGGGCTCCCCTTACAACCCAGAGTTGTGGTTACAGTGACTCTGTTTCTGGCGGCCCGTGTCTCGGGCAACAAAACCTTACCTCTTGTTCTCCTCGACAACTTCCCCCTTCTTCTCCCTCCCGGTGTGACAGCAGTAACCTAATCTCACGGGTATTCTCAGTGCCAGTACGTTCTCCTATCACCAACCTCTCTATGATGGACCCTTGCCATCTCCTCCCAGTAAAGTTGCTTTTGATAATGCGTTTAGAAGAAATTCACGCAGGTGGACGTCGTAATCGCTCTTTCTCTACCCTCCCACTGAAAGGTATTAATAGCGTCCCTCCCCCAATTTGTCGTTGAGTCTTTTTGGAACTAATGCACCTTGAGTTGCCTTTAGAATTTTATTCCCCAACCCCTCCTGACGTTTCAAACCCCCGTTCCCACCGGAAGGCAGACGTTCTGAGCAAAATATGCACAGATGTCTCAATCGCAAAACCCGCTCTTTGTATTTGATTGACCCCCCGTTTTCCTTGCACAGCCCCCCCAGCTATCCTTTTCTTTCACACACCTCAATGAAACCCATACGGCATCGCAGTTTTGTCGCTGCCGAAGGCCACGACGAAATCGCTTTCCCCCACATATTTCCCATTAATTATCCGTCGTTTGCCATGTTGACCCTCCCTTGGGCCTTGAAGTATCCGGGACGAATCATCTTTAACAGGACCTCAAACCACTCGCAAAAAATCCATCTCTCCCCTCTTCCCCTTTTTTTCGAGCTATATTTTGCCTGGCGTCAAATTATTGTTCGTTCCTGCGAACTCTTTCAGTCCTTGACTCCCCCCCTTCTTTCAAATGGCAACACGTCCCGGAGAATATTTCACGCTTTTCGGAGCTTGACCCGTTTGAGCACCCCCCCTCCTTCTCACGTGTCCCTGATTGGTTCCCCGGTTTTTTGTTTTATTCCTAATTCCCCCCGCGTGGCCAGTGTGGCGGGTCCGCTGCCTAAAGGAACGTCCTTTCGAGAATGCGTATTGACTTCCCCCCGATGGGCCTTTTTTTAGAAAGCTGGTTGGCCTTTTTCTTTTCCTGTCGTGGTGATTTGATAAGGAGCAAAGCCTGCCTTTGCGCCAAGGCGGCGACTAAACCCCTTTCTTTTCCAGGCCTTGAAGACTTTTTCAGGCTTGTTTTCTTCGTTTTTCCCTCTCCTCTCTAGGACAGGCGGCATGCACCGGGCGTGACTTTTCTTCGTCGGAAAGGGATCACTCAATGGTCCTTTGCCTCACGTCAGAGCTTTCTTACTTTTCCTTTCCCCTGACCCGATCACTGGCACGGCGATACGACGGTATTTATTCTTTACGGAGCAGAGTCCACTTTTTACATATCCAAGTGGTTTGCACGAGTCTCTCCCCCCCTAGTAATTCTTTATTTTTTCGAGTCCTGCCCTCCCTTCCCCCGATTCCTGAACTACACACTCTTTTTGATTTATTCATGATGTGGTCCGGTCTTTTCCCCTATCTTAAACAACTGATGTCGATTCTCCCCCCTTGTTGCTCGCCACAGAGAGCGAGAAGCGGATTCGCGAACTGTACTACACGGGCCCACCCCCCCCCTTTCTCCTCACCTTTTCCAACCGGTTTCCGAGTCCTTAGATTCCCCTTTCCCTCCCCCTCGCCGCGCGGAGATACTAGTCCATCAGTTGGTGATCGTCCGGCTCCATGGCCGCTCACGAAGGCACAGGCCAGGGCATGCCCCCCTTCCCTTTTTAGTCTTTTCCCGGAACGTAATCGGGTGTTCATTAAACCCCCCTCCTGAAAAAAGACGGGGAACCCGCACCCACTTAAGACCGCTGTCCCCTTCCTCCTCTCCCCCCACCATTTTCTTTTCCTTCAATCCCTTTTCTTGCCGGCTTCTTCCCTCCTGGCGCGCGGGGACAAAACACCCATGAGTGATATGAGCGTCTCAGGATTTTTTTTTTTTTTTTTTTTTTAATCCTCGTTCGGTACTTTCCCTTTTCTCTCCTCCTTATACCGGAATGAACCTGAGGTCCCGGCAAACCCACCGGTCTTCTTCTGATCAAGTATCACCTGGCGGGTCCCCCCCCCTTTCCTCTGCGGAACAAGGCGCCCCCGGGTCTTTCTATTGTGTTTATGAGAGGTGTGTCTCGATTTTCTCACGAGTGTGAGCGTTTTTGACGGTCCTAATGGCAAAATCCACCCGGATCCCATTGAGGGAGAGATGTGATCTCTGCCCCCCTCTTGTTCTGCAGTCCTAGTTTGTCCCCCCCGTAATGGTTGTTTACTACTTTTTCTGGCACGGTGTGTGATCGATGATACGTTCTTCACCTCCCTTCACTTTTTCAGGCCATTGGGCCCCCCGGACAACATTACCCCTTTCTTTTCGCCGAAGACCCGGTAGATCGGTATGGTCGAGACGAGGTGTCCCCCCTCCCCCTTCTTGTTTCCGAACTTTTTACCCCTTCCAACACTGGCCTCTTGACACCCCTCCACTTTAACGTCGCCTGACGTGGGCATTATTGAATAAGACCGAGAATGGCAAGGAGATACGGGATGTTTCCTTTTCACTATTCCCTAGAGACAAGTTTTTGAACTATAGTCTCCCCACAAGCAGACAGTCGTTCTGTTTTAGCGAAATTCGTCCCTCCATAAACAGAGAAATGTTTTGGCCGAGGACTACTTTTTCCCCCTGTCTGTTCTTTTTTTTGAGGAATGGAGCAGCGCACGCGATGCCTATATAACGTGACGCTAGTCTCATCAGCAGGCTTTTGAATACTTCTTATGCGAACTTCACCCACACATTGGATTCCTATCGGAACTTCTTTGTCTCTGTTTCTCTGCAATCCTTGGAGCCAATGTTGTCTCCCTTCTCCTTTATTGACCGTCGATTTCGCTTTTCTAACTTTACCGCCCATAGCGCTGTTCGCCCTTCCTTGCTATCCAACTAACCTCGTTCTTCCTGATACTTTTTTCCACCCAGTGGCGCAGAGCGGTGAACGTCTGCCCCAGGTTTTCCTTAGCAGTCGCCTGGAAGCGATGTCTTGATTGGCGGTAACGCCTCCACGATCCCTGGTGGGATTGGTGTGTTCTTTGACCCCCTCCCTTATGAATTCGCGGGAGCGCCTGTTTTCGTCATGGGACACTGTTACCCCTTTGTCCCTGCCGATGCGAACTGTCATCCCGTCGGGGGTCCCCCTCCACGCGTCAAATTGGATTGCGTCACCATCTCCAAATTTCTTCCTTTTTCTCTTTTTCCTGATCTGACTGGTATGATCTGCAGTGGAAGTAGCTGATGCTTTTGGGAATGTTC